>OJJW01000425.1_pt1 | contig 11285 bp, 9 predicted proteins | sample 1596331 | NCBI WGS metagenome assembly OJJW01 (sample SAMEA4350156, study PRJEB24818) | metagenome | biome: human; feature: gut; material: faeces | place: Denmark | collected 2013-09 | reverse complement strand
TCTGTTTTCGTGTTTATGCTAAGTTATACTTTGTCTGTACTGTAGCTTGTTTTGTGTATATTTGTTTTTTTTTTCTTGTTTTTATGTTTTTTTTTTTTTAAGGATACGGCGACCACCGCGATTTCCACTATCCTCTTCGTCGGCAGCGTCAGATGTGTATAAGAGACAGGTGCAGGAAGCAGCTTTTTTCGTATCTTTTTGAGCATTGTGCCACGCACCTTGCGGATGTTCCGGTCACTTTGATTCCGTATTTTAGCGATCCTTGTTGAGCTAAACAGCCGGACAGCGCAGAGAAAGAGCAGCTCCTTGTGATCCTCATTCAATTCCCAAAGGATTTTGGATAGGTATTCTTCCGTTACAAGTTCATGGATGTCGTAAGGACAGTAAAAAATGGCGTCAAGAAAATCTCCCTTTCGGAGCTGCTTTTCCAGTACATCGTTTAGCATATCCGGGAAAAAGAGTTCATTTGCAGATGCACCATAGTCAAGCGGAACATCATCACCGCTGCGGCTGAGTTCGTGATAGCGTTCCCTGCGCTCCCGATTAGCGTCCAGCCTGTCCCACCATGCAATCACATTTTCAAACTCCCGTTGTGTTCTGGCGGAATCCTCCAATCGTGCAAGGGCTTCTGCCCGCAGTTCTCGTTTGAGCTTCTTACGCTCTGGTTCTTCCTCGTCAGTACCATCCTCAAAGGGATGTTCCTCGGCGTCGGCTTCCAGTTCTTCGATGAGCTGTTCTTCTTTTGCGATCTGCCACATGGCTTGTTCAGATAATTCGGTTTCTTCGGTATCCGTATCATTGTCAGCAAGAACAACTTGGTTCTTCCGCTTCCTTCGCTTCTTTTCAGGAAGATCATCAGCGGCTTCTTCCTCATCGTCCCAAAGGGTATTTTCATCTTCTTCGTCATCGACTATGTAATCGGAATCGTCCGTTTCATATTCATCTTCATAGTCAGTATCTTCTTCATAAAAGCCGTCATGTTCATATCGTTCGGGATCGTCGAACACCGCAGACACCTCCCTTCAAAAATATTTTTGAAAATTTCTTGGATTCTCCGTAAAAACAGTTCCGCTAAGTACCCTGTATTTCTCCTATAAGTGAGGAGGTAATCTATTTTGTCTGTTAATAGATTACTTTCGACACTGAATGAAAGGAGGAAACCGCCTATGTCAAACAATTATCGTGAGCTGACGGGCAGGGAGAAGCAGCGGATTAAGAAGCTGGTTACTTCTCTCTGTGCCAACTACGACAAAGAGTACGGCTGCCTGCCATTGGACTGTGACTGTCCAATGTTGGGGATCTGTTTTACCAACAGCGCACTATGCAGATATTTCCGCAAGTCTGTCCTGCCGGAAGATGCAGGGTTGGAAGCCGTATTCACACAAACACCGACCACTCATTGCAAACAGTGCGGCAAGCCGTTCCCAACTGACGGAAAACGGGTGTACTGCTCGCAGCGCTGTGCCGAAGAAGCTCGCCGTAAGCAGACCGCAGCACGGGTGCGTAAGTACCGGGAAAAACAGCAACAGATGTAACGCTTTTGCCCTCGGAAAGCCTTGTGCCGCAAGGCTTTTTGAGGGCATTTCTGCATTGGCAGGGTGTTAATACCTTTTGCTCAATTTTAACCATGCAAATGGTTACACCATGCCGGAACTAAACCTATTATACGAAAAAACAATGAATATTTCAACACGGAGGTAACTGCCTATGGCAAAAAACGAGAACAGTAATTTTTCTTATATGACTCGCCGCATTGGCGGCACCACCTATAAAGTTAAAGTAGTATTCAGCGATACAGAGAAAGAAACAATGGAGGATAAAATTTTACGGATGATTCGCAATGAAGCGGTTACAACTGGCGGAACTTGTGGTATAATAGATTCACCACAAATGAGCCGACAGTCTGAAAGGAGCGCATCATGAGCGTAAAACAGACTGAAGGAAAAATCACAGCTTTATATGAAAGGCTGTCCCGTGATGATGACCAGACTGGTGATAGCAACAGTATTGTCAATCAGAAAAAATACCTCGAAAGCTATGCCCATCAGAAAGGTTATACGAACTGTCAGCACTATACCGATGACGGTTGGAGTGGAGGAAATTTTGAGCGTCCCGCTTGGAAACAGCTTATTGCAGACATTGAAGCAGGCAAAGTTGCTCATGTCATTGTAAAAGATATGAGCAGGGCGGGGCGTGACTATCTGCAAACAGGCTTTTACACGGAGGTATTCTTCCGTCAGCATCATGTTCACTTTGTGGCGATTGCCAACAGCGTGGACAGCGACGATCAGAACAGCAATGAGTTTGCCCCGTTCCTCAACATTATGAACGAGTGGTATCTTCGTGATCTGAGTCGCAAGCAGAAAACAGCGATCCGTGTGAAAGGCGAATCCGGCAAGCCTACCACCAACTGTGCCATTTATGGCTACAAGAAAATGCCGGGTGATAAGTACAGTTGGTATATTGACGAGGAAGCCGCTGCGGTTGTCCGCCGTATTTTCCGGCTGACCATCGAGGGAAACGGTCCTTATGACATCGCCCGTATCCTCTATGACGATAAGGTGGAAACTCCTGCGGTCTACGCCGCAAAGCAGGGGCGTGGCGTTTGGAAAAGCAAAGAGGAATTTCCCAACCCTTATAACTGGAGTGGTTATATCGTTGGGCAGATTCTCTCCAAGCCCGAATATATGGGGCATACGGTCAACTTCCGTTCTCACAAGCAGTCCTACAAGGACAAAAATCCAGTTATGAATCCGCAGGAGGACTGGCTGATCTTTGAGAACACCCATGAAGCGATTGTAGATAAGGAAATGTGGGAGCTTGCACAGAAACTGCGAAAGACACCGAGACGCCACGATACGCTTGGCGAAGCCAATCCGCTGACGGGACTTCTGTTCTGTGCTGACTGCGGAGCGAAAATGACCAATCACCGTTCCAAAGGCGGTACGGAGAACAATCCCTATCCCTCTGATTTTTACGATTGCTCCACCTACACGCTGGCACATCAAAAGCGCACTCATGCTTGCAGCGGTCACTATATTCGGACAAAAGCGGTCAGAGAGCTTGTTTTGGAAACCATCCGAACAGCCAGCACCTTTGCCATCGCCAATCAGGATGAGTTTATGAAAAAGGTGCGTTCTGCTTCTCAAATCAGACAGGCGGAAGTCGCAAAGGATACCAAACGCAAGTTGAACAAAGACCGTAAGCGTATTGCCGAGCTTGATACCATTATCAAAAAGCTCTACGAATCTTTTGCCATTGGGCGCATTACCGATGAACGCTTTGATACTCTGCTTGCAGAATACGAAGCGGAGCAGAAAGCTCTTGTCACATCTGTATTGGATGCAGAATCGCATCTGTCCTCTTTTGAGGAAGATACTGACCGTGCGGCGCAATTTCTTACGCTGGCGAAGAAGTACACCGATTTTTCGGAACTGACTACTCCAATGATCAATGAGTTTATCGAAAAAATCATTGTCCACGCCCCGGAAAAGATTGACGGGGATCGGGTGCAGGAGGTTGAGATTTATCTGAAATTTATCGGACGATTTGAGCTGCCTGAACCGGAGCTGACACCGGAAGAAATCAAGCGGCAGGAAAAGCTTCGCAGACACCGCATTAAGAGTCGGGAACGCTACCAAAAAATCAAGGCTGGTGAACACGCAGTTGGTCAGCCATTTCAGCTAATCTGTAAATGCTGCGGTGAAGAATTTGAATCCAAGCGGTCAAATACTCTGTTTTGCAGTCCGAAGTGCCGTACTAAATTTTATCGACAGGAAGCGGCGGAAAACCGAAAGCGGGAATGTGTCTGTGAGAACTGCGGAAAAACTTTTACCGCTACACGGAAAGATGTAAAATACTGTTGTGATGATTGCAGGACGGAAGCAAACCGCAGGATGCAGAAAAAACGCAATGCTGCGAAGCAAATAAAAGAGAAAGAACCGGTATTGCTTGATACCCCGCTTGTTAAAGAAAACGGGCAAGAACAGAAAACAGCATAATAAATGACGCTGAAGGCGACTTGTGAGAATAAAATCTCATGAGCCGCCTTCTTTGCGTTTTCAGCCGGATACGGCAGAAAGGAATAAAACCTATGACAGAAAATGAAAAGAAGCTTTTACAGGCGAAGCACAGATTGGAAGAAGCCGAGATGCGTGACCGGCAGAAAGAGCGAAAAGCACGGACACGGCGGCTGATTCAGGAAGGTGCGATTTTAGAGAAAGTATTACCGCAGACAACACAGATGACTTTGGAACAGTTGGAGGATTTTTTGTGTGAAGTATTCAAACCAATCCGATGATTTTTATGAGCGACCGGCTATCGGTCGCTTTTTCTTTTTCCCGAAGGGCGCACTTACTCACCACCTGCAAAGCAGGCGGTGGTATCCCTCCCGTTGGTCAGGCTCGTGCGCTCTTCACAAAGCGTCTTTTAGCCGCTTTTCCAGAGGGGGCAGGCAATGTCGCAAGCGAACATTCCCTGTGCAGTCGGCTCTATATTTTGCACTATCAGCAAAACGATGAGGTGGCATATTGCCACCCCATCCCGCCGCCTGCCTACGAAAACCTGCCACCGGCAGCTTTTACGCAGCTATGGGTATCGCATTTTCAGCGACACCCATGTTCTCTTTTCAAAAGAGAAATAGAAAGAAAGGACGGTGAAAACAAATGGCAATCTATCATCTGGAAGCAAAAGTAGTTAGCCGTGGTACAGGAAGAAGCGCTGTAGCAGCTTCCGCTTATCTGAGTTGTTCTAAAATTCTCAATGATTATGATGGGGTGCAGCATGACTACACCCGCAAGAAAGGATTGGTCTGGCAGGAAGTATTCCTACCAGAGTTCGCTCCGTCAGAATGGAAAGAACGGGGCGTGCTTTGGAACGCCGTAGAAGAAAATGAAAAGACAAAAGACAGCCGTCTTGCCCGTGAATTTGTGGTTGCTCTGCCGATTGAGCTGAGCGAAGCACAGTGGGAAAAGCTGCTGTCCGATTTTATTTCTGACACCTTTGTAGCTGATGGGATGTGTGCAGATGTGGCAATTCACGATCCATACCCTCCCGGTCACAATCCTCATGCTCATATCATGCTGACAGTGCGCCCGTTAGATGAAAAAGGGAACTGGCAATATAAGACGCAGAAAGAATATCTCTGTGTGAAAAATGGAGAGGAACAAGGTTTTACTGCGGATGAGTTTAAGATAGCACAGACAGAGGGATGGGAAAAGCAATACCAGTATAAGGTCGGTCGCAAGAAGGTATATCTGCCACACTCCGAAGCGGAGAATCACGGCTATGAACGAGCCAGCAAGCATCCGAAAAGCACCAAGTTCGGCAGACAGAATCCCATTGCCGAGCGTTGGAATAGCGAAGAACAACTTGTTTTATGGAGAGCAGCATGGGCTGATGTGACGAATCACCATTTGGAGACTGCCGGACACGAAGAACGCATTGACCACCGCAGTCATGCAGATCGGGGCTTGACCGAGCAGCCCACCATTCACGAGGGTGTGGTTGCAAGAGCATTGGAGAAAAAGGGTATTGTTTCTGACCGCTGTGAGTTGAATCGTCAGATTAAGGCAGATAATGCGTTGCTCCGTGAGCTGAAAACAACGGTCAAGAAGCTGATGCAGGCAGTTAAAGCATCTGTTCCTGCGCTTGCGGAAGCAATGGAGTCCTTACGGGCTAACATGGTTATTTTCCGCTATCAAATCCGCTATGCTGGTTTTGGAAAACACAAATTATCGGAAAGTCTGAATGTGTTGAAGCCCGATCTGGAGCGATATGCCTTACTGGTACAGCAGATTAAAAATAAGACTAAAGAACGGAAAACGCTGCTTGCAGAAAAGAAAGCGACACCATTTTATCAGTTTGTTGCTCATAATGATTTGGCAAAAAAGATTGCCGAACTGACAGAAGATTTGGAAGAACTGAAATCCGAAAAGACGATGCTCCTCAGTTCATTTGATTGTAGTGAGGATATTGGAATTGCTGAGGTCAAAAAGAGTGTTGCCGCTATGGAGGAAAATTTGAAGCGGCTGACAAAGCAGGAAGAAAAATATGCTGCCGAGTTGGAGGATGCCTTAAAGCAGTTCTCAGAATTAAGGGAGCAGGCAAAAAATGTGGATTCGGCAGAACTCTTAGAACAACGGGCTGCCCTGCAATCAGATAAAATTCAAGCTGCCACTTCCAAGATTAAAACGGCATACGGAGAAAAATTTGATCCGCTTATCTTGTTTGACAGCAAACGTGATGTGACAGATTTGTTGCATGAAGAATCAGAAGCACGATCCATTCAAAGATATCTACACCAGAAGTATCAACGGACTCAACAGAAAATGGATAAGAGAAGCAAACGGCAAGATCCAGAACGATAATTTTGTTCCTGTTTTTGAGTGGTAAATCTTAGGAGTGAGTGCCCCTAATGCTCTAAATATGCAAATTGACTTCATTTACAGTTTTGTTTATAATATTTATTGAGTTGTTGGGGGCAAGCTGTACTAAATCGCCCCCAAAAAATGTCTGAAAGGGAAAATATTTTTATAAAAAGCAAAAGGTAATTACAGAAAAACTTTGATGCTTTTGGATGATTTGAATTTAACTATGCCAAATGAAATTGGAGGGATTTGAATGAAACATATAAGAAATATATTGCTGTTGATTACGATTATTTTTGCTTTTGTTATGCAAGCTGAAGTATATCAAAATATGCTATGGAACTTTAATGGTGCTTATTATTTATCGTCCAGATACACAACTACCAATGACGATATGGATTCATTTTTAGCCAATGCAGAAGATATAGCTGAGAAGCATGGTGTTCATATTTTTTCGACCTTTAATCAGAGAGTTTCTAATTATCAGACAAGACTTTATATTTATGGTGATGATACCGTTGTTCGGGATAGTCTTAAAAGCACGATGGATATTGAGGAAAAAACATATACGGCTTTAATAGGTGGAATCACCGTAATAGAATTTGAAGATTTTAGAGAAGTAAAAAACACAGGCAATGGACAGGAAATAATGGTCAGCTATATCGGTAATGATGATGACATTATTGCCACATATCAAGATTTGGCAAAAGAATATTCTATATCGCAGCCAGAGTTTTGGCAATCAACCGAAACTGATATGATGTTCATTGTTTGGGGATTGGTTGCCATATTGATGATTGTACTTAATGTGATTGAGGTGATACGCAGACAAAAGGAAGTAGTTGTACGAGCTTCCTTGGGCGAAAATGCTGCTGTGATTGCTCTAAAAGCTGTAGTGGCTGATATGATTTCGTATGCTGTATTATTCGTTTTAGCAAAGTTGCTTGTTTCTCAATTTATATCGGGTGCGTATGAAGATTATCTCATTTTGGCAGTGTATTGTGCCGGAGCAGTTCTTTCCGTAATTCCTTATGCTGCTTTTGTCCGCTTTGATGTAAAAAAAGCCTTTGCCAATGCTTCAGATAAAAAAGGTATGTTTTATCTTCTGAACGGTCTTAAAGTATTTGCTACTGCTATGACAATTTTTACAATAACTACAAATCTCAGTAGCATTCAAGGTAATTTACTTACAAACACTACTCTTTTAGAAAATCATTATAATGATCATTATTTTGGAGTTATGCAGCTTGAACCTCCTTTTGATGAAAATGAGGAGGAATCTACAGAGAGCAAATTTTGGAATGAACTTTACGAAAATGAATACAACACTATAAATCCGGTGGTCTGCATAGGCAGCCGGATAAGCGATACGGATAATTATATTTTTGTAAATCATAATGCCAGAGATATGCTACAAGGGTTTTCTGATATGCTTACTGAAGATGATGAAAAAGAGGATATAGTGGTCTTTGTGCCAAAGGGAAGAAATGCGGAATCGTACAAAGATATCGCAAAAGAGGAAATTGGCTCTCTTACCAAAAATGCAGAAGACCTGCGTGTTGTTTATAAAGAATATTCTGGCAGAGAACAGTTTTATTATCTCAATTCGAACAGAGAAGAGGCTATTGACGGATTGTCAAGAGTAACAAATCCGATTGTTATTTATCAGGCAAATGAGGCTGTTGCTTTAAATGGAAGTTATATCGAAACAGGAACATATAATGGTGAGGTAATCTACGGATGCGATGAAAGCACAATTCGCAATGTTGCGAAAAAATATTCACAACAGCTTGGTTCACACTATTTTATGCTGACGAATGTCGGAGAGGATTACACTTATAGTCATAGTTTCCTTGTGAAATTGATTAGCTTTATAAGCTCTCTTTGCGTATTAGTATTGCTGTTAGATATAGCTATCATCGTATCTGAAGCGAAAATGGAATTTAGACTTAGCTCTATGGAAATCTCCCTCAAAAAGGTTTTAGGTTATAGCTTTTATGAAAGACACAAAAGATTTATTTTCGTTAATCTCATAGAAAACATAGCCGTTGTGATATTGATTTGCATTGTTTCGATTTTTATATCTAACGCAAGTGTCGGGATTGCTTTACTGATTGGAGCGTTGCTCACCATTATTGAAATGGCAATCATTTTCACAAATATTATGTGGGTTGAAAAAACAAATATCTCAAAGTCATTGAAGGGAGGATGTTTATGATTATAATTCGTGGCTTAAATAAAGCATTTGGAGATAAAATAATTTTCTCTAACTTTAATTTAGAAATTCCGGATGGGAGTTTTGTAGTAATCAGCGGCGATAGTGGCAGTGGAAAAAGCACTTTACTCAATATGATTGGTGGTATCGAAAAGCCGGATAGCGGTAGCATCGTAATTGAAGGGATAAATGTTACCCAGCTTAAAAATAAAAACAGTTTTTTTGCTGATATAGTCGGGTTTCTTTTTCAGAATTTTGCACTGCTTGAAAATAAGACAGTTAAAGAAAATTTAAGTTTGATTAAAAAATCAAGCCGAACTAAAGTATCACTTAAAGAAGCTCTTAACCGTGTGGGGTTATCAAAGGAAGTTAACAAAAAAGTTTATCAGCTTTCCGGTGGTGAACAACAGAGAGTTGCTTTAGCTCGTCTTATGATGAAAAAATGTTCTGTTGTTTTGGCAGATGAACCTACTGGCTCACTTGACAAGAAAAACAGAGATATTGTTATGAGATTATTGCACGAACTCAATGAAGAAGGCAAAACAGTTATCATTGTTACCCACGACCAGAGCATTATTGAAGATGAACCTTATGTTGTAAAAATCTAAGCTTTCATTTTCTATGATATTCTTTAACGCTATTAGCTGAAATATGAGCAAAAACGAAAACTTGTAGATTGCATCTTTTTATTAGATACAATCTACAGGTTTTTTGTTTTTTCAGAAGTTATTAGGTAAGTTCAAAATGTTTTGTAGATGAAATCGATAGTTTGATGTATAGAACTTTTTAACAGATAGAATGGACTACAGTGTTTTCTAAATAACTATTTAGGAGTTTTGAACACCTCACAGAAAATACCCTTGACAAATCTCATCTCAGAAGCGTATTCTTGAAACCTATGCAAAGCAGAACGGCTTTTCCAATCTGCGCTGGTACACGGACGACGGTTATTCTGGTGCGAACTTTCAAAGACCCGGATTTCAAGCCATGCTTGCAGACATTGAAGCCGGAAAAGTCGGGACAGTTATCGTAAAGGATATGTCGAGGTTAGGGCGAAACTACCTGCAAGTGGGAATGTACACAGAAATGATTTTCCCACAGAAAGGTGTCCGCTTCATCGCTATCAATGACGGAGTGGACAGCGCACAGGGCGACAATGACTTTGCCCCGCTGCGGAATATCTTTAACGAATGGCTGGTGAGAGATACGAGCAAGAAAATACGGGCGGTAAAACGCTCAAAAGGCATGAGTGGCAAGCCTATCACAAGCAAGCCTGTGTATGGCTACCTCATGGACGAGGACGAAAATTTCATTATTGACGAGGAAGCTGCACCCGTAGTCAAGCAGATATACAACCTCTGCCTTGCCGGGAACGGTCCGACCAAGATAGCCCGTATGCTCACAGAGCAGCAAATCCCCACGCCGGGGACGCTGGAATACCGCAGGACGGGCAGCACCCGCCGCTACCACCCCGGCTATGAGTGCAAGTGGGCGACCAATACCGTTGTGCATATCCTTGAAAACCGGGAATACACAGGCTGTCTGGTAAACTTCAAGACGGAAAAACTTTCTTACAAAGTCAAGCACAGTGTAGAAAATCCCCCGGAAAAGCAAGTGATTTTCGAGAACCACCACGAGCCTATCATAGACACGCAAACATGGGAACGGGTGCAGGAGCTTCGCAAGCAGCGCAAACGCCCCAACCGCTATGATGAAGTGGGCTTGTTCTCCGGCCTACTGTTCTGTGCGGACTGCGGCAGTGTGATGTATCAGCAGCGATACCAGACGGACAAACGCAAGCAGGACTGTTATATCTGCGGCAACTACAAGAAACGCACCCATGACTGTACGGCGCACTTTATCCGCACCGACCTCTTGACCGCTGGTGTACTCTCCAATCTGCGGAAAGTGACCAGCTATGCGGCAAAGCATGAAGCCCGGTTTATGAAACTCTTGATTGAGCAGAACGAGGACGGGGGCAAACGCAGGAACGCCGCCAAGAAAAAGGAACTGGAAGCCTCCGAGAAACGCATAGCCGAGTTATCCGCTATCTTCAAGCGGCTGTATGAGGACAGCGTGACCGGGCGCATATCAGACGAGCGTTTCACAGAGCTGTCGGCAGACTATGAAGCAGAGCAACGGGAACTGAAAGAAAGAGCCGCCGCTATCCAAGCGGAGCTTTCCAAAGCACAGGAAGCCACCGTGAACGCAGAAAAGTTTATGAATGTTGTCCGGCGGCATACCAGCTTTGAAGGACTTACCCCTACTCTGCTGCGGGAGTTTGTAGAGAAAATCGTTGTGCATGAGTGCAGCTATGACGAGAACAAGACCCGCAGACAGGACATTGAGATTTATTATTCTTTTGTTGGCAAGGTGGACTTGCCCGAATAACCGCCTGACCTATCCGACACAATGCGCAAGTGCCGGATAGGAACGGCAAAATTTTTTACACTTCTATTACTTCTTTATCACACATTAGTAAAATCACAAGGTATCAAACACTTAGTGTCTTCTATGTGAAAAGATTTTAAAGGAAAAATGCACATCCTACGTAGATAACATGACAATTTCATGCAAAGCGAATGGAGACACCTGTCTCTTATACACATCTGACGCTGCCGACGAAGAGGATAGTGTAGATCTCGGTGGTCGCAGTATCATTAACAAAAAAAAAAAGAACAAAAAACCGGAATAAGAAATAA
>OJJW01000424.1_pt1 | contig 11320 bp, 9 predicted proteins | sample 1596331 | NCBI WGS metagenome assembly OJJW01 (sample SAMEA4350156, study PRJEB24818) | metagenome | biome: human; feature: gut; material: faeces | place: Denmark | collected 2013-09 | reverse complement strand
CTTTCTTAATCATCTAACTATATGATTTGTATCGTAGCATATTTTCTAGCGTCTTGTTCTCTGGTCGCTACTATCTTACTCGATTGTTTTTTTTTTAATGATACGGCGCCCACCGAGATCTACACTATCCTCTTCGTCGGCAGCGTCAGATGTGTATAAGAGACAGCATTCATTCCGAAATACTGACCGCCTCACTGGGAGTAAACGGAAATTATGCCAAAGAGATGCTTCACGGCCTGCAATTACTGGATGACAGCGGACTGAATTATCAGATTTCATCTGTGCTGACCAACTACAATTGCCAAGTGAATGTCTTGGCGGAATTACTGCATGAATTATCTCATCTGAAGCATATACGCGACTGGCGTATTATCCCCGCCAGTAATTCCATATACAAAGAGTATAATGTATTTTCGCATTTGAAACCTACTAAAGCGCAAATTACAAAGGTATTCAACCAAATACGCCCTCTTCTCACACAGGTTTCCTTTCCCGTGATTTTAGGGAAAGAAGTAACCGATAAAAACTATCAAGATACCTGGGGTGGAAGCCGGTGTTTCAAAGGAAGCGAATGCTCTGCATTGACCACTCATATGTTTATATTGCCTGATGGTAAAGTGACTGTATGCGAGCAACTTTACTGGCATCCACAATTTATCATAGGGAATGTAACCACACAAAGTCTGAAAGAAGTCTGGCATTCCCCTCAAGCCTTGCACCTTTGTTCCTTGTCACGTCAGGATATCAACAAAGAGAGTCCATGCAGGGAATGCCGTCTTTTTGAAGACTGTTTCAGTTATCAGAACCGTTGCTGGAGTGATATCATAAAAGCTTATGGAAAGGATTGTTGGGATTTTCCCGATCCGCGTTGCTGTTTTGCTCCTGCCATGAAAAATAAATTAAGTTATGACTGAAGACGAACTTGACAGAATAAAAAAATCATTTGTCCGTTCCAGTGACGAATGTCCCATGGAAGTGGCCTGTCTGCTCACTGTCATGAAATACTATGGCGGTCAACAAGATGCACGCACACTAGCCGAATGGTGTAAAGTAGATGGAAAATATACGTTGATGGGTATGAAACAGGCAGCTATACGTGCAGGAATGGAAGCGGAAATCTGCTTGCAGAACATGGAACAATTGTCCACCAGAAAATTTCCTGCCATACTTTTTGCCATCAATGATTTCGAAGTACCGGGATATGTGGTTTGTTATGGCATTCATGAAGGCCGCTTCATTATTTGGGAGCCGGGATTCGGCCCTATGCAATATTGGGAAAACCAAATGAAAACATTATGGATAAGAGGAATAACTCTTACTCTGTTTCCCACCCACGAATTTATGCAGAAAACGGATTTTCAACTAAAATGGTGGGAGTTGTATCCGTGGAGTAGGAAATGGAAAAGAAGACTGAACCGCTGGTATGAATATATCTGGCTAAATTATCCCTGGTTCAGGGAAATGGTAACACAGCTAAGACGGAAATGAATGGAGCAAGCTAAGTCCAATTATTCCATAGGGGCAGATTGAACCCCTTAGCCGTCAAACTAAGTTTTTTATTACATACGATTCTTTTGTTCTGTGGAGACCAAAGCCCCATAGTAGGTGATAAAACCAGCGAGGCAAAAATCTTATCATAGTCTGGTGCATTAATCATATTAATTAAAGCAATCGTAGGATCATCTTCTGAATAAGCTCCACTAAAAGAAATAATCGCATCTTTAATATATTGATATCCGGCTGATAAGTATACCCATTTATAAGTTGTTCCTAAAGTTATATTATGAGATAAAGAAGGTAATAAAAATGGATTACCACCCTCATATGTATACCGATTAATATACATTACATTACTTCGCAACTGAGCATAATATGGACGAGAGTATAATAGTTGCGCATCTGAATATAGTTGTATTGTTCCCATATTTGAACTAGTGCAAGGTAGGAGAATAGTGGAATAGCCAACTGAAGAAATTGGTAATACTCCTTTTGTTTCATTTGATTTTATATTAAAAGCTCCGGTTTGATCACTGATAGTACCTTGTAAAAAAGTAAAATCAGGCAAAGAAAACAACACTATATTGGCAAACTCTAGCGGCTGTTTTTTTCATCCACTATTATTCCACTAATCATCTGTGCATGTATGCAAAGAGAAACCAGTAAGAGGCAGAAAGTTATATATAATTTTTTCATAACAATATCAATTATTTATCGGTTAAACCGGAACGCAAATGACACAAATCTAACCTCCGGCAGGTTTATATCCATGCTGTACTGTTATTAATTTGTATCATTTGTGTTCCAATTTTAATTTATAGAACGAAATAAATCCGCGTTCCATCCATTAACTCCCATTTATCATCCGGTGGTATGATTGCGGATAATCATTTCAAATAAGATAAAATATGTTATTTCATATTCTTCATTTATTCTTCCTCTTCAAGTATTCATAAAAAGCATATTGCGCCCGTACCGGTTCTTCTTCCGGATTCCTTTTCAACACATTATTCAGATTTTCATCCACCCAACCGGCTTTTCTGTTATCTTTCAACTGAATAGCCAGCATATCTATCAGTTGTTGTTTCAGATCTTCGTCAAGAATGGGGGTAACGGCCTCTATACGCCGGTACAGGTTGCGCCTCATCCAATCCGGCGAACCCATGAACAGAAGCGGTTTTCCTCCATGGTGGAAATACCACACCCGGGCATGTTCCAAAAAGCTGTCCACAATGCGAGTGATACGGATATTTCTGCTATAAGGCTGATTGGGAATCAAGCAGCAGATACCACGTACTATCAAGTCTATTTTCACTCCTGCCTCACTAGCCTTATATAATTCATCTATCATGGCAGGATCTTGCAGCGCATTCATTTTCAAGATAATCCGCGCTTCTTTTCCCGCCTTTGCCATATTTATCTCATATCCGATACGTCTTCTCAGTTCCGGCAGCAGATTAAAACGGGCTACCAACAAACGCTTGAATTTGGGTTCAGTCACTTCTTTCTGTAATACCCGGAATAAAGTATACAGATCATTCACAATAATCTCGTTGGAAGTGAACAAACCGGAATCAGCATATATCCGGGCAGTCTTCTCATTGAAATTTCCGGTACTGATATAAGCATAGCTGCGAGTCTGTTTTCCCTCTTTGTTATACCGCAGTACAAGTGCCACCTTGGCATGCACTTTCAATCCCGGTATACTGAAAATAATATGTATCCCCGCCCGCTTCATCATCTCGGCGGTAGCCAAATTGTTTTCTTCGTCAAAACGGGCCTTAAGTTCTACAAAAACAGTTACTTTTTTACCATTCTGCGCAGCAGCAATCAGCGTATTGATAACAACCGAGTTTTCCGCCACCCTATATTGGGTAATCATGATCTCCTTACAGGACGGGTCATGAACGGCCTCATACAGGAAATGGATGAAATGTTCAAAAGAATGATAAGGGAAATGCAACATCAAATCCTTCTTGCTCACATAACGGAATATGGATTCTTTCTCATCCAAACAATTCAATGTCATGGGACGAGGTTTCAATTGGGTACAAAGTTCCTTACTGGGATTAGGCAGATGAGCCAAATCCTCCAAGTTCAAGTGTTTGTCTCCCGGAACCAAATCATCACGATTGATGCCAAATGCATCGACCAGAAACTCCAGATAATCCGCAGGCATCTTTCGATCATACACAAAACGGCATACAGCACCTATTTTACGCTTTTTCACCTTTTTACGCAACTGTTCCACCATTACTTCGGAACTGGTTGCATCATCCACGAAAATATCGGCGTCACGAGATATCTTGCAACAATAACTGCAATCCAAATCATAGCCCGGAAACATACGGTTGATATTCGCCTTTATAATATCTTCCATATACATCAGGTAAAAGTTTTCTCCCTGTCGGGGAAGTTCTATGAAACGGGGAACTTTGCTATAAGGCAATTTGATAATATAGTATTCCTTTTCCCCCGTGTCTTTGCGCGTCACGCGTACCGACAGATACAAACGGTTGTCACGTAAAAAAGTCTTGATTCGATTCTTGCATACCGGAACAGGTTGAAGATAGGGAAAAATTTCTTCCTTAAAGAAATTACTGATAAACTCCTGATGAAAAGGCTCTACCTCCTGTTTACTTTGATAAAAAATAATATGATGCCTGCGCAAAGCCGGAACAATCTTATGCTCATAAATGCGGATACGGTCTTCCATCTGGCTATTGACAGCTTCGGTTATCTGATGTATCAGGTGTCTGGCTTCTTCCTGTGTCATATCATCACTTTGGCCACCGGAAGCGATGGCTTTATGTTCCGCTACACGAATCTTGTAGAATTCCTCCAGATTAGAAGAATATATAGAGATAAAGTTAATCCGTTCATACAACGGAAGGGAGTCGTCATCCGCCTCCAACAACACGCGATAGTTGAAAGACAACCAACTGATATCACGCTTGAAATAATGATATTTGCTCTCCATATTATGCTTAGATTTGTTCCAAATATAGTACCTTTGTCGATAATAAACAAAAAAACTATGACAAGAATCGGATTATTATCGGATACTCATGCATTTTGGGATGACAAATACTTGAAATACTTTGAGAATTGTGATGAAATATGGCACGCCGGAGACATCGGCTCGGTGGAAGTCGCCCGGAAACTGTCCGCTTTCCGCCCCTTCCGGGCTGTATATGGAAATATTGACGGGCAGGACATACGCAGACTTTATCCTCAAACCAACCGCTTCACCGTAGATGGTGCCGAGGTGTTGATAAAGCATATAGGCGGATATCCGGGCAACTATGATCCTTCCATCCGCGGCAGCCTGCTGGTGAAACCTCCCCAGCTTTTTATCAGCGGACATTCGCATATATTAAAGGTGAAATATGACAAGACACTGGATATGTTACACATCAACCCGGGAGCAGCAGGTATTTCCGGATTTCATAAAGTGAGAACATTGGTACGTTTTTGTATCGATAATGGAGAATTTAAAGATTTAGAAGTAATAGAACTGGCGGATAAGTTGTAAGATTAAAAAATCTTTCCGAACTTTGCACGCACTAATATCAAAAACAATATGAAGACTTATCTCGTTACAGGAGCTGCCGGATTTATCGGAGCCAACTATTTAAAATACATCCTGGCCAAACATGACGACATCAGGGTGGTGGTACTGGATGCCTTGACTTATGCCGGCAATCTGGGAACTATTGCATCAGACATTGATAATGAACGTTGTTTCTTCGTAAAAGGAGATATATGCGACCGTGATTTGGCAGACCAACTATTCTCAGAATACAAGTTTGACTACATCGTGAATTTTGCAGCAGAAAGCCATGTAGACCGCAGTATTGAAAACCCACAATTGTTTCTGCAAACTAATATTTTGGGAACCCAAAACCTGCTGGATGCGGCCCGCCGTGCCTGGGTGACGGGAAAAGATGAGAATGGTTATCCTACCTGGCGTAAAGATGTACGTTACCACCAGGTATCTACAGATGAGGTATACGGTAGCCTGGGAGCAGAAGGTTTCTTTACTGAAACAACTCCTTTATGTCCGCACAGCCCATATAGTGCCTCCAAGACAAGCGCTGATATGATTGTCATGGCTTATCGTGATACTTACAAAATGCCGGTAACCATTACCCGCTGTTCCAATAATTACGGTCCGTACCATTTTCCCGAAAAACTGATTCCGCTGATCATTAAAAACATTTTGGAAGGAAAGAAACTTCCCGTATATGGTGACGGAAAGAATGTACGCGACTGGTTATATGTAGAAGACCATTGCAAAGCCATCGATTTGGTTCTGCGCAAGGGTCGCGAAGGGGAAGTATATAATGTAGGCGGACACAATGAGAAAGAAAACATAGAGATAGTAAAACTTACCATAGCCACTATTCACCGGATGATGACGGAAACTCCCGAATATCGCAAAATCTTGAAGAAAAAAGAGTTGAACGATAAAGGTGAGATTTCTATCGACTGGATTAACGAATCATTAATCACCTTTGTCAAAGACCGTTTGGGACATGACCAACGTTATGCTATCGATCCTACCAAAATCACTAATGAATTAGGATGGTATCCTGAAACAAAATTCGAAACCGGTATTGTAAAAACAATCCAATGGTATCTGGAAAATCAAGCATGGGTGGAAAATGTAACAAGTGGCGATTACCAAAAGTATTATGAAAGAATGTATAAAAACCGATAAAGAATACATCTTATAATATTTAAAAAAGTCCCCGGATAAGAAAGGCGTTCTTATCCGGGGACTTTTTTATCTTAATATTTCCAACACCAGATTTCAGCTATAATAAAACAATAAAATAGAATTTGATATAGATATGTTCAACAACATAGCATATTCACTTTTATCTTCGATTACTTTCGTATATTTTTGCACCTACAAGATAATTATAACACAAACAGTGCACTAAAAATAAAATAAAGAAATCATTTTAATATTTATAAATATAAAATCATAAAATAGCAAGAATAAAGAAATAAAACAAAAAACACAAACAAATCTCCAAAGTATTAAAAGGCAGAAACATGAAAAAAAGAAAGAAAACAAAAGATTAATCTAACATAATAAGTTTACGATTGAAACCAAACTGATTCAACAACTTGATATAACAATCAACCTTTAAAAACAAATAGTGAATTAATAAAGAAGCAAAAATGAAAAACATGAAGAAAAATCCAAAACAAAACCGGGAAAGCAGCCTTATGCGTAGTCCCCTTATTTTAGGATTGTCAATAGTCCTATGCATACCGGTTGCCTATTCGCATGCAAAGTCAAGTAACATAGTGAAAAATGAATCGGTTCAATCGATCCTGCAAGGACGTACCATCAAAGGTCAAATTATTGATGAGAACAATGAACCTTTAATCGGGGTATCCGTCATAATCAAAGGTGCAAGCACCATAGGAACCATCACGGATTTTGACGGGAATTATGCACTGGAAGTTCCTGCCGGAAAAAATGTTCTCGAAATATCCTATATAGGATATAAAACCCAGGAAATAACCATTGGCAAAAACACACAATTGAATATCAAAATGCAGCCTGATACCCAGACATTGGATGAAGTGGTGGTGATAGGATACGGTACTGTAAAAAAAAGAGATTTGACTGGAGCTGTTGCTTCCGTAAAAAGTGAGGATATTGTCCGAATGCCAACCAGCAATGTACTAGAAGCTATTCAAGGACAGGTGGCAGGTTTGGATATCACTCGCAGTAGCGGAGAAGCCGGTTCCGGAGTGAACATGACCCTACGTGGCACACGCTCCATCAATGGTGACAATAGCCCGTTATTCATCATTGACGGAATGGAAGGCTCTTACGATGAATTGAATCCGAATGATATCGCTTCTATTGAAGTACTGAAAGATGCCTCCTCTACAGCTGTTTATGGTGCTGCCGGAGCAAATGGAGTTATCATCATCACCACCAAAACTCCTAAAAAAGATAAATTCTCCATTGATCTGGATGCCTACTATGGTTGGAATGTCATCTCCAGCTTCCCCGAAGTAAATCGTGGAGAGGATTACATTAATTTCCGCAGAGAAGCACAAAGAACGGTAGGTGCCTGGAACAGCCCGGCCGATGACGGGAATCTTTTTCCCAGCTATATGCAAAAATATATAGACAACAATCAATGGGTGGACTGGTTTGATTTAGCTTCACAAACCGGTATCACCAATAGCTACAATCTAAGCACATCTTATTCTAATGACCGGGTCACCTCTTATTTTTCTTTAGGATATTACAATTTGGAAGGATTATTGAAAGGAGACGAACTGGAACGCTACTCGGCACGTGCCAAAATAGATTTTAAAGCCAATGAAATGGTAAAATACGGACTAAACCTATATGCCATGTATTCTGAAAATGACAAGCGTTACAGCCGTATATGGAACCGTATTCTCTGTATGCCGCCATTGGGTACTCCTTATGATGAAGACGGCAATCTGGTAGACTACCCGTTGGGAGACGGCAACATGAATCCGCTGGCCGATATGGGAGAAGACCAATATGTAAATAATGTAAAGACATTGAGCGTAGCCCCACAGATTTATGTAGAATTGACCCCGTTAAAGGGACTTTCATTCAAGAGTCTGCTTGGCGGATATTTCCGGAATATGAAAGAAAGTAAGTATACCGGCACAAAATCATATCAGGGACTGGAAAGCGGGCTAGTGCAAGCCACTATCCCCAACACCTTCACTTATAATTATAAATGGCAGAATATCCTGACATATAACTTCAAAATAAAAGAGGATCACGATTTCACAATAACCGGAGTCACTGAATGGTCAAAAGACCAAAAAGAAAAAGCGACCGCCACTGCCAACAAATTTGATACGGATTCTTATCTATACCATAATTTAGGTGCTGCAACCGGTACACCCACAGTTTCTTCTTCTTATGTAGGTAGCCAAAAAATGTCCTATGTCGCCCGTATCAACTATAGCTATAAAGGACGTTACCTATTGACATTAAGCAGCCGCTGGGACGGTTCATCCATCTTGGCAGATGGAAACAAGTGGGATATGTTCCCCGCAGGAGCTATTGCCTGGCGCATCAGTGATGAACCCTTCATGCAGAATGTAAAAGCTGTTTCCAATCTGAAATTACGCGCCAGTTACGGTGTCACCGGTAATGCCGGTGCTTCAGAATACGCCACATTAGATTACAGCCGCACAGGCATTATCGGATTTCAAGATGTAGGAGTCCCTTATAGCGGTTATTCCCAATCCATCGCCAACAAGAGTCTGGGATGGGAAAAATCTTATATGACAGATCTGGGATTCGACTTGGGATTATTCAGTGACAGACTGAACGTGGCGTTCGACTGGTATCGGACAGACACCAAAGATATTTTATTCGAGAAAAACCTGCCCTATGCAACGGGAGGTTACGGCTCCTCTCCTTTCAAAATATGGTCTAATGTAGGCGAAACACGCAATACAGGTGTGGAATTAAGCATTACCAGCCGTAACTTTGTCGGACCTGAATTCCAATGGAGCACCACACTGGCATTCTCAACCAACAAAGAAGAAGTGATAAAAACAACCAGCGAAGGCCCGCTTCAGTTCGGAGACTACTACCTGATTCCCGGTGAGGCAATCAAGACTTATTACGGATACAAGTATGCCGGAATATGGGGTACAGCCGAAGCAGAAGAAGCAGCCAAATACAGTCAGAAACCCGGACAAGTCCATATTGCAGAAAATGGTACTCCCGATTACAAGCTGAATGCGGATGACTATTATGTTCTAGGAAGCGCCACACCGAAATGGTCGGGCAGTTTACTTAATAATTTTAATTATAAGAATTTCGACCTGAGCATTTTGTTGATTGCCCGGTGGGACTGGACAATCCCTTACGGTCTGACCGGATGGTATCGTACAGACGGTCTGACGCCTTCACCTACCGTATGTGACTACTGGACTCCTGAAAATCAAAGTGCCCGCTATCCTCGTCCGGATGCAAGTATTACAAACGGACAGGACCCGTATCAACAATGGGCTAACTATTTTGACGGTTCTTATCTGAAAGTAAAAACCATTTCACTGGGCTACACATTCCCCAAGAAATGGTTGAATGCTGTAAAAATTGACAGAATGCGTGTATACTTTACTGCAAACAATCCGTTTATTTTTACAAAATGTGACTATTTGAAAAACTACGACCCCGAAAAGGGAGGAAATGATGACGACGCACCGTTGTCTAAACAATATGTATTTGGCGTTAATATCTCATTCTAAAAACTTATACAGATGAAAAAACATAAATTACTCTCTATATCAGCCGTAATCATGATGTTGTCTGCCTACGGTTGCAGCCTGGATGAATTTAATCCCTCCGGCATCTCCACAGAACAAGAATGGTCTACCCCGGCAGGCTATGAAAAGAAAGTGAACGACTGTTACTTTGACCTGGTCCGCATAGTTTATGGTCAGGCAGAAGACACCTATCTAATGGTTGCAGAAGGTGGAACAGACATTTGGCAAGATACGAATCCCGATGGTACCAACGGTAACTGGAGCAAACTACTCCGTTATGAAGATTACGGTGCTTCCAACGGTATGTTGAATGAAGGATATGCGGGTTTCTATGGTATATTGAGTGCATGTAATGCAGCTGTCCATTATGCCGACAAAGTGGAAGGGCTAAGCGAAACAAGAATCAACGAGTTGGTCAGCGAAGCAAGATTTATCCGTGCCCATGCCTTATATAATATTGTAGAGCAATGGGGAGGCAAATACCTGCCATTGGAGCCTATGAACAGTCCTATTTCCGTTCTTCCTTGCAGTTCGGTTAATGATTTTTATAAAGTAATTCTGGAAGATCTGGAATTCGCCATGAAAAATCTTCCTATCACACAGGAAGTAAAAGGACACGTGACACGTGCAGCCGCTTATCATTTATATGCCAAAGCCTGCCTCACTTTCTCCACCTATACAGACGGTCTGGGTAATACCACCGCCCTGACGGACAGCGAAAGCAAAACCTATTTGGAAAAAGCAAAGGCGGCGGCAGATTACCTGATTCAGAACGCCGCTTCGTTGGGAGTCAAGCTTTATGATGATGTAGAAGCTGTTTTTGATGAGAACAACAATAAAAACAACGAAGAAGCACTTTTCATTGTCTGCCACTCTACCATTACGGCTTATAATCCTCGTGGAAACTATTTCAACCGTGTATGGAAACACTCCGAAGCATACAATAACAATACCTCAGGCATCTATCTTTCGGGCATGACACCCAGTTACGCTACGAACATCAACGGATACGAAGTTCCCAAACTGGCAAAAGGTAACTGCTATATGGAACCCAGCAAGTATATGCTTGATTTATATGGAGAGAAAGACGGCCGCTATAAAGCCTTCTTCAAAGACACTTATTATGTGAATAACGCTACGAACAGTACCAAGAACGGATATACGTGGAACGAGGCCGATGCACAAAGATACGGTCTATCCACCAGCAGGGTCGGTAATTCTGCCTATGATATCACTTTAGGAGATACGGCTGTCTATTTATCTCGTAAGACCTATACACAAGCCGAAAGAAACGCTTGCCGCTATGCCATTTTCAACTTGGAAGACAACTATGCCGACACAAAAAGTCCTCTGAAGTTTTTCCCAAGTCTGAAGAAAGCAGATTGTCCTAGCCTATATGCCGGTTCAAATGCCTCCAAACCTTATTCCTCAGCAGACTGTATTGTCTCTGTCTCTTATACACATCTCCGAGCCCACGAGACGGACTCCTATCTCGTATGCCGTCTTCTGCTTGAAAAAA
>OJJW01000423.1_pt1 | contig 11337 bp, 8 predicted proteins | sample 1596331 | NCBI WGS metagenome assembly OJJW01 (sample SAMEA4350156, study PRJEB24818) | metagenome | biome: human; feature: gut; material: faeces | place: Denmark | collected 2013-09 | reverse complement strand
TTTTTTGATAAAAAGTGTTGACGGCGTTTTGATTTCTTGCTATACTAATATAGTTGTTTGATACAGATCAAACATCACTGACCATGGCTCGTTGGTCAAGTGGCTAAGACGCTGCCCTTTCACGGCGGAATCGAGAGTTCGATTCTCTCACGAGCTATATCAAGTCGCAACTTCGGTTGCGGCTTTTTATGTGTCCAAAAGCACTGACCAATTGTTGGTTGGTGCTTTTTTGTGTTCTGGCTGGATAAAGCGTATAATTAAAGCACTGAATTTGAAGAGAGCGAGACGGATTTTGGCCAACGAAATTAAAACTGATGAAACAAAATACTTGAACAAAACGCTAACAGCAATGAACAAAGCATTGCAGACCACTGAGGCTGAAATTAAACGGACAAATAAAAACATTAACAGTGTTGCCCAGAATTGGGGGGATGTTCGCCTCAAGACGGACACTTATTCTGGGATTGTCGAGACAGCCGCCTCAATTCGGCAACAGCAACAAATGCTTTCCGAACGAGAAAATTCTAAGACGCGGGCAGAACAACGTTTTGCCACGTTGACGAAGCAAATTGAACGGCCGTACTTTGCGCGGATTGATTTTAGCGAGTCAGCAAGTGATTCTGGCGAAGCCGAAACGATTTATATTGGTCTTGGGTCATTTAGTGATGAAGACCATAAGTTTTTAGTGTATGATTGGCGTGCGCCAGTGGCGTCGATTTACTATGATGGCGGCATTGGTGACGTCTCTTATCTGACACCAGATGGTACCCAACAAGCAAACGTGACGTTGAAACGACAATTCCAGATTGAAGATGGTGTGATTGTCACACTCTTTGACACAGAGGAAGCGATTGGGGATGCGATGTTGATGAATGCCTTATCAGGTGAATCATCAACTAAAATGAAGTCCATCGTGACAACGATTCAAAAAGAACAAAATAAAATCATTCGTAACACGGCTGCCGACTTGTTATTTGTCCAAGGTGCTGCCGGATCGGGGAAAACGGCGGCTGTCTTGCAGCGCGTTGCTTATTTGTTGTACCGCTACCGCGGTAAGTTGACATCTGGGCAAGTGGTGTTATTTAGTCCAAACCAATTGTTTAATGACTATATTGATAATGTTTTGCCAGAACTTGGTGAACAAAATATGGTCCAGATGACATTTTATCAGTATGCGTCACGCCGTTTACCAAAGATTGCGGTGGAAACCCTGCAAGAACGCTTTGAATACGATCACACCTCTGCTGCAATTAACTTAGCGAAGGGGAGTTTGGCAATGTTTGACGCAGTTACTGCGTATGCTGAACATTTGAACCGTGCCGATATGCGTATTCGTAATATTATGTTCCGCGGTGAACCATTGGTAACGAAAGAACGGATTGCCGAAATTTATTACCAATATAACGACAACTATAAGTTGGGTCAACGGTTAGAAGCAACACGTGATAGTCTCATGCGGCTATTAAGTGCGCGAATTGGGACGGAAATGCGCAAAGACTGGGTTGAACTTGAAATTGAAAACCTCTCTAAGCAAGAATATGACGAATTAGTTGGTGCCGGCCGTGTCCGGATGGGCGATGATCAAGAGCAAGATGCGGCTGCAAAAACACGCTTAGCACAGCTGGGTGAAGGCCCTAAAGAACGCGAGTTTGCGAGTGAAAAAGCGGAACGCCAATTCTTGTCACGACAAATTGTAACGCGTGCCTTAAAGCCATTAGCACGTCAAATTCGACGGGGTAGCTTTTTGAATATCAATGCGCAATTTGTTGATTTCTTACGTCATGCTCATGAGTATATTGACTTGTCAAAATTTGGGGTATCCATGGCGGACTGGACAGCCCATGTTGACAGCGTGATCGATGCCCTAAAAAATAAGCAATTATCATTAATTGACACGACCATTTACCTGTATCTTTATGATTTGATTACCGGAAAAAATGGGGAACGTGATATTCGCTTCTTATTTATTGATGAAATACAAGACTACACGCCTTTTCAACTGGCCTTTTTGAAGTTTAGCTTCCCACGCGCAAAATTCACGGTGCTAGGTGATTTGAATCAAGCGATCTTTACCAAAGATAATGCCACAACGTTACAACAAGATTTTGCGACCTTATTTGATCCAGATCGCGTTGAAACGGTTAAATTGACCCAAACGTATCGGTCAACTCAGCAAATTACTGACTTTACCAAGCACATTTTGCGAGGTGGTGAGGATATTGATGCCTTTAACCGTGCAGGAAATAAGCCAGAATTATACGTGTTACCTGATGAGGAGGCGATGCTGGCGCAACTCCGTCAACGGTTAGCAGTAGATGCTGAGCAGAAAACATCGACGGCCATTATCACCAAAACACTGGAAGATGCCCAAAACTTGGCGCGTCAATTGGGTGATCGTTCGGTGACGTTGATTCAGTCTGAAAATCAGCGACTGGCACAAGGGGCCATTATTGTGCCGTCTTACTTAGCTAAAGGATTGGAATTTGATTCAGTGGTGATTTGGCATGCGGATAATACCCGTTATGGGGATGATTCAGAACGCCGTCTGTTATATACAGTAGCGAGCCGTGCGATGCACGAATTGACGATGCTAGCGCAAGACCAGGCCACGGTTTTGTTGGATGATGTGCCGGCAGACCTCTATGAGGTTAAGGCATGAACACGTTAGTACAAGCGATTCAACAACGCTATCAGGGTGACTTCATGACAGTGGGGATTACCGGATCGGTGGCGGTTGGGAAAAGTACGTTTGCGGCCAATTTGGCTGAGGCATTAGCCGTTAACGTCGCTGTTGTTAGCACGGATGATTTTTTGATGTCTAACGCGACGCTCATGGCGCATGGGTTATTTGATCAAAAGGGCTTCCCGCAAACGTATGGGTTGGACAAAATGGCACAGATGATTGCGGCTTTTAAAGCTGGTCAATCGACCGTTACAATACCGCTTTATCGCCAAGATATTGCAGATATTGATGCCCAAGTCCAGCAAACGATTTCGCGTCCAGATATTTTAATTATTGAAGGTGTTGTCGCGCTGCAATTGGCAGCCCTTGATTTTAAAATTTATCTCGATGCATCATTATCGGATATTAAATCTTGGTATTTGTCGCGAACATTGGCCATGACGGCGCAAGCGCAAGACGATCCGACCTCATGGCGGTATCAATTTGCCCAAATGCCGGTTGCTGAATTATCTGAATTAGCGATGACCACCTGGGATGAAACGAATCAAGTCAATCTGGATCGCTATATTTTACCCACACAACAACAGGCTGATGCTGTTGTCAGTCTGGATTCGGAACATCAGATTCGCCGTATAACAATAAAATGATTGTAATTAATTGTCAACTTTGTTGACAATTTTTTTAGTTAGCGGTAAGATATTCTACATGATCAAATGGATCGTTCGTTTAGAAAACGCTAATTAATGTGATAATGATCAAAAAAGGAGTTATATATGAGTGAAAAAATTCTCGACGTGCATGGAAAACCCGTCAATCGTATGGCGATGATGATGGTCTTGCTTGTCGGCGTGTTCTCAGTGATGCTGATGCAAACAGCGTTAGGGACTGCGTTACCTGCGTTAATGACCGCTTTTAACGTGAATGCCTCAACCGTCCAATGGTTAACAACCATTTTCTTGATGGCAAACGGTATTATGGTGCCAGTTTCAGCTTACTTGACAACACGCGTCCCAACGAAGGCTTTGTACCTTTCGTCTTTGGGACTATTTACTATCGGGACCTTGGTGGCTTTTGTGACGCCAACTAATGCTTTTTGGCTGTTGATGGTGGCCCGTGTCTTGCAAGCCATGGCGGTTGGTATCTTGATGCCTTTAATGCAGGTGGTGTCGCTATCATTATTTGATGCAGAATCACGTGGTAAAGCCATGGGACTTGGTGGCTTGGTTATCGGTATGGCACCAGCTATCGGACCAACGTTATCTGGTTGGATTCTTGAAGAGGATCATACGTTATTGGGCGTCACATTAGTGAGTTCTTGGCGTTCTATCTTTGGTGTGGTACTACCCGTGGTCATTGTAGTTATGATTGCGTCATGCTTCATTTTCCATGATGTCTTACCAACGCAAAAGGTGACGTTGAACGTGCGTTCATTAATTGAATCAACCTTTGGTTTTGGGTTGGTTTTGTATGGCTTTGCGATGGTTGCCTCAAATGGTTGGGGTAGTGCGCAAGTCATTGTGCCATTAATCATTGGCTTTTTGACCGTAATCGAATTTATCTGGCATCAATCAAAAATGGACAAGCCGTTTTTGGATATGTCCGTCTTTAAATCAAAACAGTTTACGATTACAACAATCTTGGTATCACTTGCCATGATGGCTATGATCGGTGTGGAAATGGTTTTGCCAATTTACATGCAAAACATCCGTGGCTTAACGCCACTTCACTCTGGTTTGATCTTGTTACCAGGTGCCTTGATGATGGGTATTGTGTCACCAATTGCTGGGGCATTTTACGATAAACATGGCGCCAAGCGTTTAGCGATTACCGGCTTTACGATCCTAATTATTGGGACAGTACCATTGGTTTATTTAACTGCTGATACCCCAACACTTTACATCACAGCGCTCTATACATTGCGTATGTTTGGTATTGCCATGACCATGATGCCATTAACGGCGTCAGCGATGGGTGCCTTGTCACCACAAACAGCTGCCCAAGGGACAGCTGCAAACAATACCATGCGTCAAGTGGCGTCTTCTTTGGGAACAGCGGTGTTGGCTTCAGTGATGCAATCGGTCACACAAAATCACATGCCAGCAGCCACTATGAAGGGCGCAGACCCATTGTTGTTTGGTAAGAAAGCCTTGGATGCTACGTTAACTGGTTTCCACGCCTCATTCTTCCTAGCTGCAGGCTTTGCGATTGTTGCCATCTTAATCGCGTTCTTCCTACACAGTGGTAAGGTCAATACACCGGCAAAGGAGGCAGCATAAGATGATTATCATTATTCTGGCAGTATTTGCCGTTCTAGCCTTTTGGGCAAATATGACGATTAAGTCAACTGTGACACGTTATGTGACGGTAACCGTTATGTTTATCGGTTTGACTTTGAGTGTTGTTGCGATTGTTGCCAATATGCATAGCCATTTTGGTATGAAAACAGTGGTGACAACGACTAAAACTGAAATTTACTCAGCAGGTTCACCGCAACAACAATTTGGGGTACTTTTGTATCAAAGTGTTGGGACTGCGGGTAAAGAAAATGTTTATATTTACAAGGCTTCACCGGACGCCAAGAAAACGACATTGGCAAAACCGGATTTGAAGACGAACTCTCAGCGTGTCGCCGTTGCTGGCGATAAGGCTTACAAAATTGTGCAAACAACGCGTTATGTCTACCGCAACAACACTTACAAGTTCTTGTTTGGTTGGGCAGATAATAATCACCAGTTGAAGCACAAGCATGTGATTTATCAAGTGCCGGCAACTTGGATTGCGATGACGCCTGATCAGGCGAAGTCATTGGCTGCCAAGATGGCACCTAAGACACCAGAAGAACAAGCTGGTGCTGCGGCCAAGCAAGCGGAATTAGCTGCTTTGGCCAAGATAGACCCAGATCGGGCCGCCCGCGCACAAGTTGATCAGATTAAACAAGTGTTGCAAATCACACAATAAGCACAAATAAAAGCGACAACTTCGACTTTAGAGGTTGTCGCTTTTATGCTATGATAATGAAAATAATGGGCTAGTGTACCGATATGGTACGGGTCACAGTCAGCGACAGGAGGGTGAATTTACGCATGTATTTTTTTGTCAATCAAGGCATTCGCCATAGCAATAGTGGTGTCGAACATGCCCAGTTTTATCGTGCGGCCCGTTTTCGTGAACAAGGCTTGCCGTTTAAGTTGGTGTTTACTGACCATTTACCACAGTTACATCAACATATGTCAGAATGGCAACTGGCTGAACATGAAGTTATTGGACTTTATGACTATTTGTTAAGTGATGACCCAGATGATTATCTACAACAGGGGACGCCTGATCCACAAGTCTACTATGAAGAATCACTTTGGGATACTGAGCAAACACAACGATTACTGTTTAGACAAGCCACTGGTCGGTATACAGAAACGATCCAACGCCGAAAGCGTCGGACACGAGACGGTGAGTATGTTGTGGTTGATGATCGTGTGATACTTGAAAATCAGCAACATCGCGTGGCTTGGCATTATCAATATGATGGCGAAAATGGTAAACGCCCTGTCAATATCCATGTCGATAACTTTCGCGGTCAGCACTACTTATTCACAACGCAGGAAGAGTTGCTCACCTTTTTCTTTGCAGAACTGCAGCGTTATTTTACCCAAAATGTTTATTTCGTTGATCGTGGTGTCTCACATGAAGCAGCCTTAATTAGTTTGAAGCAGGCCGGTTCGCCATTGCAGCTGGGGGTGGTCATTCATGCGGCGCATTTTGTTGGTTTTGTTAACGGCCATCCACTTTGGAATACTTATTATCAATACTTATTTGATCATTTAGCTGTCGTCGATGTCATTATTGTCTCAACGCATCAGCAGCGTGAAGATATCCTATCGCAGTTACAAACGCTAGGTGTGTCGGATGTTGCTGATAAAATCGTGGTGATACCAGTTGGTGGGGTGCCGGCCATTGCGCCGGCGCGTCATTGGCAAGGGCCCACGGCTAAATTCGTCACCGCAGCACGTTTACACGTCGAAAAGAATTTAACGCATGTCATAATGGCCGTCAAACAATTACGTGATGCGGGGATGCCCCTAACTTTAGCAATTTATGGTGTGGGACAAGAATATGCCCCCTTAGCACAATTCATCCAAACGCATCAGTTAGCAGATGTCGTGACGCTAAAAGGGTTGAGTCAGGATATGTTAGCAGACATGCAGCAGTATGATGCGTTTGTTTCTGCTTCTTATTCCGAAGGTTTTGGTCTGGCTTACCTAGAGGCGATGAGTTTAGGACTGCCAATTGCAACTTATGCGAATCGCTATGGGGCACAAACTTTAGTGCGTGACGGCGAGAACGGCTATTTGGCGGCCTTTGAGCCACAAGCCACGGCTGAAGCACAGAACATCACACATTTGGCTACGGCCATGCGCCGCATTTTTGATAACTATGATGCGTTATCGCGTGGTGCTAGTCGACGATCAAGTGCATTTCTCAATGCTGATATTGCCAGGCAGTGGGGGCGTTTAGTGGAGGCTTTGAGATGAGGATTGAAATGATTAATGCCTTAACTTATAGTGATGCACCAGGCGTTGCTTGGCAAATTGAGCGTGTACGTACAGGGAAAAGTGACGCTTTGTGGCTGGCAACACCGCATGAAGACGCGGTTCATCTTGTGAAAAAATTAGGACTGTTGCCAGAGCAAGTTTATGATATGTATGCGCAACGGTACTTAACGGCTATTGATGACACGACGGGTATTTGGTGGACGGATTTTCCGGTACCAGCTGATGCGCAATTTTTGATTTATAGTGATTGGACCAAACATATTGTGAGTCACGGTTATGATCGTGCGCGGGTGCGTTGGTTTAATGATGCGCAACGGTTTGTTCAAGCGGTGATTTGGCTAGATTTAGCGGGTAAAATCGACTATAAAGAAATCTACCAGCGTAATGGGGCGTTATTTGCCAAACAATATTTTAGTGCGGGTGAGTTGCAACAATCTGATTTTTATTTTGGCAAACAAACTGTCCAGGTACGTGATTTTTACTTTGAGGGTCACCGTAATTTTGTGTATGCGTATGATCAAAAGTATGCGTCTGCTGCTAGTTATTTAGCTGCGGTGTGCCAGCGTTGGCCACAGGCACAATTTAATGTGACGCAGTTAGATCGCACATTGGCGTTTGTCCCAAAACAGACGACATTAACACTGGTAGATGGGGTGCTAGATGCCAAAGGGCGTTTACGGGCACAATTAGCAGAAATTTTACGTGATGATACTCATCCAGTGACCGTGATACGGGTGGCAGAACAGGACTACCAAGCACTGCAAGTCCTAGGATTACCGTTGCAAAAAGTCCAAGTCGTCACAATTTGAATACCTTTTCACATATCCCAACACAACGTTGGGATTTTGTTCTATAATAGGTATGTAAGAATAAAATTTTGGAGGCTATCATGGCTAAATTGACTGTTTCAGATTTGGAACTTTCAGGTAAGAAAGTATTGATGCGCGTTGACTTCAACGTGCCAATCAAGGCAGGCGTTATCGGAAACGATAACCGTATTGTGGCAGCGTTGCCAACAATCAAGTACGTACTTGAGCATGGTGGACGTGCGATCTTGTTCTCACATTTGGGTCGTATCAAGTCTGAAGACGATAAGAAGGATTTGTCATTGGCACCAGTTGCTAAGCGTTTGGGTGAATTGTTGGGTCAAGAAGTGAAGTTTGTCCCACAAACACGCGGTGCTGAACTTGAAGCTGCTGTTGCAGATTTGAAGGATGGCGAAGTTTTGATGGTTGAAAACACACGTTTTGAAGACGTTGCAGACGGCCAAGAAACAAAGCATGAATCAAAGAACAGTGATGAACTTGGTAAGTACTGGGCATCATTGGGTGATGATATCTTCGTCAACGATGCCTTTGGTACAGCACACCGTGCCCACGCCTCAAACGTTGGTATTTCAGCAAATGTATCACAAGCAGCAGCTGGATTCTTGATGGAAAAGGAAATCAAGTTCTTGGGTGACGCTGTGGCAAACCCAGTGCGTCCGTTTGTTGCCATTATTGGTGGTGCCAAGGTTTCAGATAAGATTGAAATCGTCAAGTCATTGCTTGAAAAGGCCGACAAGGTAATTGTCGGTGGTGGGATGGCCTATACTTTTGATGCTGCAAAGGGCTACAAGATTGGCAACTCATTGTTTGAAGCAGATAAGGTTGAATTGGCTAAGGAATTGATGGCGGAAGCTGGCGACAAGCTTGTTTTGCCAGTTGATTCAGTTGCCGCTGATGCTTTCTCAAATGATGCCAAGACAGAAGTTGTTGATGCAGCAGCCGGTATCCCTGATGGTTACATGGGACTAGACATTGGACCAAAGTCAGTGAAGTTGTTCCAAGACACATTGGATGGTGCTAAGACAGTTGTTTGGAACGGCCCAATGGGTGTCTTTGAAATGCCTAACTTTGCTAAGGGAACTTTGGCTATTGCCGAAGAATTAGTGAAGGTCACTGAAAACGGTGGTACAACAATTGTTGGTGGTGGTGATTCAACTGCAGCCGTACAACAATTAGGTGTTGCTGACCAATTGTCACACATCTCAACTGGTGGTGGTGCTTCATTGGAATACCTTGAAGGTAAGGAATTGCCAGGAATTGCCGCAATTACAGAAAAGTAAACGTTAAAACAGCCAAACGGCTGTTTTTTTAGTTGGTTTTGATCAGGTCGGCTTCGGATAATTTTGACGATGTCATGTATAATAGGACTAACGAAGTCAACTAAGATTTAGGAGTGTCGTATGATTCAGGTTTATAATACATTGTCTCGAGAAAAAGAAGTTTTCAAACCGCTAACACCGGGTAAAGTGAGTATGTATGTCTGCGGACCGACAGTGTATAACTACATCCATATTGGCAATGCGCGTTCAGCGATTGCTTTTGATGTGATTCGTCGTTACTTTGAATATCGCGGTTACACTGTCAAGTATGTCTCGAATTTTACCGATGTAGACGATAAAATTATCAAGCGCGCACGCGAAGAAGGCGTCGATGAAATGACGATTGCCAACAAATATGCTGATGCTTTTCATGCCGATACGTTGCCACTTAACATTAAACCTGCAACGATTCGCTCGCGCGCAACCGAAGTCATTCCAGATATTATCACCTTTGTACAAGATTTGATTGATAAAGGGTATGCGTATGAATCGGCGGGAGATGTTTATTTCCGTGCCAAGCAATTCAAGGGCTATGGTATTTTGGCCCATCAAGACTTAACCGAAATGACTGCTAATGCTGCTGGCCGCTTAGATGATGACGAACAAACTCGTAAAGAAGATCCGATTGACTTTGCGGTTTGGAAAGCTAGTCGTGATGCCGATGAAATTGCTTGGGCATCGCCTTGGGGCAATGGTCGGCCAGGTTGGCACATTGAGTGCTCGGTCATGTCACAAAAATATTTGGGCAAAACGATTGATGTTCATGGTGGCGGCATTGATTTGGCGTTTCCACATCATACAAATGAAATTGCCCAATCAGAGGCACGGACGGGTCAAAAATTTGTGAATTATTGGCTACATAACGGCTTTGTGAATGTTGATAATGAAAAGATGTCCAAGTCGTTAGGGAACTTTACCACCCTGCATGATATGCTGACGGATTACGATGACCCAATGGCAATTCGCTATTTACTTGCCACAACACATTATCGGCGGCCAATTAACTATGCACCGGACACATTGGCACAGGCACGCGCTGCGCTAGAACGGATTCGGACAGGGTATCGCAATTTACAATTCCGCTTAGCAGATGCTGTCCCTGGTCAAGATACGGCGCTAGAAACAACCATCCAACAACAGATCGAAGCCTTTGAGTTAGCGATGGATGATGACTTTAATGTACCCAATGCCGTAGCTGCAATTTTTGAGTTGATTACATTAGCAAATACGTATGCAGAAGCAACAACTGTTTACGATGGTACGGTGACAACACTGTTAACGACAATTGAAACGCTAATGGGTGTTTTGGGAATTGATGGTTTATCCGGAGCGTCAGATCTGACGGCTGAACAACGCCGCTTGATTGATGCCCGTGCCATTGCGCGGACATCGCAAGACTACCAAACATCAGATGAGCTACGTGACCAACTTAAGACATTAGGTATTATCATAGAAGATACACCACAAGGGCAGCGATGGCATCGCGCCAAGTAAAACCGCTTTGGCGGTTTTTTATTAGTGAACGTTTATACAAAGACAAACTTAGAGATAGTTTTATTAGTTTATACTGGATAAAAAACGAACGAAGAAAGTGACAAAAATGGTAAGAAAGGGATAAAACGAACGTGTAAAAAAGAAGTAAAAAAGGGGTTGACGCAGGGGGATAAAGGCGGTATATTAGTATATGTTCTAACGGCGGCGGACAAGCAAGCGGTTACAGTGAGAGATTTCTGAAAGGGAATTTCGAAAGAAGTAGTTGACAAGCGAGACGCAACGTAGTAGAATAATAAAGTTGTCTTAGCGGTGCGAAAGCGCAGCGGGGATGATTACGAAAAAACATTTTGAAAAAAGGTGTTGACAAGTAATCAACCACGTGATAAGATAATATAGTTGTCTCAGCGACAACAAGTAGCACATTGAAAACTGAACAAAACTTTGAACAAACGAATCTGTTACTA
>OJJW01000422.1_pt1 | contig 11338 bp, 15 predicted proteins | sample 1596331 | NCBI WGS metagenome assembly OJJW01 (sample SAMEA4350156, study PRJEB24818) | metagenome | biome: human; feature: gut; material: faeces | place: Denmark | collected 2013-09 | reverse complement strand
CTGTTAGTGCTCCCTTGCTCTTGTCCTTCCACGCTATTCATTTCCTGTCATCGAACCTCTCATTTACTGGTTCTTGCTCTCTTCTGTTGTCGATCTTTTTTTTTTATCTATCTTTTTTTTTTTTCAAGCAGAAGACGGCATACGAGATAGGAGTCCGTCTCGTGGGCTCGGAGATGTGTATAAGAGACAGGCATAGGACAGTAGCTGCATCCATACATGGGTACGACCGTCAGCCACCCTTACATCCATGTGCATCCATGGTGCCGCAGACACCAGCACGGTTCCCACGAAAAAGAGTGCAATTCCACTCCAGCCCAGTCTGGCATTGACCAGAAGAGCAACCGACAACGCTGTTATATCCGGAAGCAGCAAAACCAGCCGCACACCGGTCACATATCGAAACATCAGACTTAACAGCACAACAACTGCCAATAAAAACGCCAGCATATAAGTATACCGCATCTCCGTCCCGGCCCCGGTCATATAATTTGTTCCATACTGTTTATTCCAATATGACAGATATGCCTGAAACAGCATTTTTCCGCTCTCTGTCAGTTTTCTCCGATGAAAAATTCCAAACAGTACGAGTGCCGCCGGATATCCGATTTCAAGCACAACCTTGCAGACCCTCTGATATTTTCCGGTCGCAGGAACTCCCACGATAAACAGCACAAGACTTACCAGCATGGCCACCTGCAGTTTACCAAGCGCACGGATCGGCAGCTGCCATCCGAATGCACTCCGGAAAATCGCAAGCATTGCATAAAACAGCAGTTCCACAGCAACCGCCTCACAGATCAGCCGGATACCGGTATTGCCAGACAAATATGTGGTTTTATTCCCTCTCCTGTCCTTCCTATTCACAATACCAGCTCCATTTCTTCCAGCTTCTGTCTCCAGTTATCTCCACCAAAATCCGCAAGTGTCTGTCCATCCAGCACAAGAAAAAGCTCCGGTGTCAGTTCCAGCCTGTGTACCGGATGCTCGCAGCGATACTGCTGCTCATATCTCTGTCGCAGTGAACCGGCCGTTTCCTTCTGACATTCCATAAACTGCATCAAAAACAGATACACGCTTTCCTCATCCTCGACGCGCAACCGTTTGATTTCTGTTTCCTCCTGCCATGCCACATAATGCGGGCAGCCGGCATCCATCATCGAATACACCAGATCTGCCGCAATTGTGAGAAAGGTTTCCGCATAGGCTTCCCTGCTGCGCCTCATATGCCGGCCTTTTCCTGCCATCTGTGGCAGCATGTCCAGCAAAAATACCACCGCACAGGCAAGCGGCTGACTGTCCTCCCGCACCAGAAGCCCGTCCGATTTGGCGGAGAGTTTCCAGTGTATGCGCTGCAGGCGATCCCCCGGACGATATTCCCGCACATCAAAGATCTGGCTGACATCTGTTCCCGGCTGAAAATCATCGTAGCTTTCCGCTTCTCCGAAATATCTGCGTACCCGCTCCGACACCTGTACTGCCACAGCATCCAGTTCCGGCAGCACCTGTATATCTGCAAATCTCTTTATTTTTTTATGCACATAAAAAAGACCGGTCAGATCATAAATCCGTACTTTTACAAGCTCATACTCATAACTTCCCACATGAGAAAGCACGACACGCTTTTCCATGCACTGCATTCCGCGCATCAGTCCGGCACCGTTCCACCAGAAATTTCTGGCATACCCGGCAAATGTATTTCTACAGCGCACACGGTAACGCACTTTTGCTGCCGGAAACAACATGGTCTGATCCACGGTAAGCTGTACCGTAACTTTTTTCCCTTTTTCCGCCACGGTAAGCGGAATCCTGATATCTGCCGTGATATGTCTGCAATAAATCAGCAGATACAAACATGCAAGCAGCATCAGTACCAGTTCCGCAAACCCAATCAGCCCAATCGCAATGCTTCCATAGATCAGCGCAATATAAAATGTGACAAGCGTCACCCCTGTTCCAATCAGAAAACTGCCCACATTTATCCCCTAAGTCTTTTGTATGTTGTTGGTTTGTCCACATCCGACAGAATTTCCTGCAGGGTGGCATCGACAGTTACATGTCCGATCCGTGCCTTTGTGTTGAGCACAATACGGTGTTTTGCCACATCCGCAAAAATGTCCGTCACATCATCCGGAATCACATAATTTCTTCCCTGCAAAAATGCCCATGCTTTTGCCAGCCGCACGCATGCGATCGTGCCACGAGGACTTACCCCCAGCTCAATGTAAGCATTTTTTCTGGTAGCCTCCATCAGCTGTACGATATATTTTGCAACATTATCATGCACATAAATCTGTTCCACATACTGCTGCATCTCCCACAGCTGCTCCGGAAGAAGAACCGGCTGCAGATCCTCCGCTTTCGTCATCGTTTTTCCCTGGGCAATTTCCATCTCACTCTGCAGATCCGGGTACCCCATGCTCATGCAGGTCATGAACCGATCCAGCTGTGATTCCGGAAGAAGCTGCGTTCCCGCACTGCCTTTGGGATTCTGTGTTGCAATGACAACAAACGGCTGCGGCACTTTTCGGCTCACACCATCCACCGTTACTTTGCCCTCCTCCATCACCTCAAGAAGCGCTGACTGTGTCTTTGGCGAAGTCCGGTTGATCTCATCCGCAAGAAACAGATTACACATGATCGTTCCCGGATGGTACACAAACTGTCCCGTCTCTTTCTGGTACATGTTAAATCCTACAATATCTGCCGGAAGCACGTCCGGTGTAAACTGTACACGGTGATCCAAAAGTCCCATGACGCGCGAAAAGGCGATGGCAAGTGTTGTCTTTCCCACACCCGGCACATCCTCAATCAGAATATGCCCTCCCGCAAGAATTGTAGCAAAAGCTTTGGTAATACAGGCATCCTTCCCCGCAATCGCGCGTTTGACCTCTGCCAGAACCGCGGCTGCATACTCATATACTTTCTCCATATTTCCCCCTATGGTTTCTTTCTATAATTATTTGCATTTTATATAATAAAAAAACCCCCAACGAATCACATTGTTCGTCAAGAGTTCTTTTGCCATTTGATTCAATCAAAATAAGCTTTGTGAGTGCGCGATCAGGGGTTCGAACCCTGGACACCCTGATTAAGAGTTCTTTGGCGCTGTTTTCATGTAATTTCGTTACGATTTCACGGTAACATTACCTTTTTCAAATTTATGTTCGAATGTTTCTTCTAAATATAGTGTTTTAAAAAATCGTTACCTTTTTATCCTATTTTTTTCGAATTTAATGATGTTTCTTTTGCTTGGTTTTCCGTTGCTCCAGTATTTGCTAACATATGAATACTTTTTTGTGTTCCAGGGTCGCATTGTCGGAAATGATCCAGTAGGTCTTTTTCTTCATCAGTTAAAGTTGGAGGCGGTGGTGTTTCATCCAGATCAAGTAAATAATCAGCGGATACATTTAGGTATTGGCAAATTTTTATTAATGCTTCACAACTTGGCATTGTTCCTTTTTTCCATCGGCTTGTGCCAGATTGGGGAATGCCTGCACCTTTAGCTAATTGGTTTAGATTTATTTTTCTTTTACCAATTTCTTGTTCAATTTTTTGATAAAACATTTTTCTCCTTTCGTTAAAAATATGCATTTTGTGATATTTTTTGCTTGACTTTGTATCACAAGTAGTCTATTATAATTATAGGACATATGCAGATTGTGATACAAAAATAAGCAGTCATTACAATTATAACATATTTCAGAAAACTTTTATATTACATTTTCGTGGAGGTGCTGAACATGAAAACAGGTCAGATTATAAGGAAAGCAGTTTTACAGTTATTACAGGAATATGAGTTTCGTGTTGCTGAGGCTAAAAAAGCATTAAATGATTTTTGTGCTTGCGCTCCTAATGATTTGGATAACTTCGACGTTTTAAATGCTAAATTTGAGGATGCCAAAAAGCATCAGTTTGATGTTGCTGATAAGTTGGCTTTTATGCTTTCGCGTTATGCGGATCAGCTGGCTTTTTCAGATGAACCGCTGGCTGAAACTTTAGATGATTTAATTGCATTGGCTGCATCCGAAGAAACTTTGACTGATCCAGTTGTCGCTTCGGAAGATTCCCATGCAGCTGATCCAGTTATCGCTTCGGAAGATTCTCCGGCAGCTGATCCAGTTGTTGCTCCGGAAGATTCTCCGGCAGCTGATCCAGTTGTTGCTCCGGAAGATTTCCCGGCGATGTCTGCAAAATGCAGACTTTGCCCGTGCTGTATGGATGGACGGTGTTTTTTCGTTCCGGATGCTTATGACAGCATATTCCCGTGCCTGTCGCCTGTGTGGGATGATTTTTTTAAAAGCGGCGGCTCTCGTAGCCCGGCGCCCAGAGCGCGCGCGTCTCCTTTGTAGACCCTTAGCCGCGTCTTTTCCAAACAAATCTATACCGATTGTTTGACGAGGGGGGACAACAAAGGTACATATCAGCATACTCCGTCGTCGCTTGTGTGTAAGTGTAAAAGCCGCAGTCCCATGCAGCCTTGTGCGTATCCTTGTTGGAATGCTTGTGTGCAGTCCGGGGTAACGCGCACAGCACACAGCGGATTTTCCGCCCGGGGAATCCGCTGGGGCGTTATCCCGGACTGTGCACAGCATTTCAACAGGATATGCATAGGCGGAATTGCGGCTTTTGCACTTATGCACAGCGATTGGAAGGGAGTGTGGTGGTCATGGACAGCGTGTGGAGCTACGAGAAAGTTTTCCCCAATCGGTATAGATTGGTAGCGATAGATAAGGTTATTGGTCGCGGTCATAGCCTGCGCGCGCTCTGGGCGCCGGGCTACGAGAGCCGCCGCCTGTCCGACATATTGCAGGCGGCTTGGTACCTCAACAGTAACGGAAAGCTCCGGATCAACGTTGACGATCATCAAGCCGCCATCCTCGAGCAGATCAGACGCGACGCGGCTGGTTATGGGGTTGTGGGGTTTGAATGCTATGGTACTAGCGAAAAGGAGGAACATTGACAAAAAAAAGTATAGCGAAATCAGTCCGCTTGACACAAGAGGTCTTTGATTATATCGACAGCGCGCCGGGAAACGGATTTAACGAAAAATTTGAAAATATCATCCTCGAGGCGAAACGCGGAGAATCAGACCGGAAGAAAGAACTTGCGCGACTTGACGAAAAGATTCGAAGACAGCAACGTAAACAGAATTTAGTATTTTCACAACTAACAAATTTTGATTACTTCTTAAACTCGTTTGAAGCTGCTCAAAAGTCTTTGCAGGAATTGAGAGGACATCTCAAGGATGCGGGGCTTTCGTTGCAGAAAATTGAGGAAGTAGAAAAAGACATAAAGGAGAATGAACGATGAATAAATTTAGAATTTTCTTATTTTACAGTGGACTTGTTGATATTAAGGCGCGTGAAGGTCATGACGCAGTGGAAGGTGTTTCCATGGAGTTTCTTTTCTATGGTGAACACGGCGAACAGGTCGAGCCTGTGGTATCTGCTGACGGTATATCTGGTACCAGACGCGGTAAGTCTTTCTTGAAAGCCGACAAGGTGCATAAGGTGTCTTACGTGCCAGGGATCTATGACGGAACTTTTGAAATGACGGTTGGATCTGACGGAAAGCCGGTGCTTAAACTGACGGACGTTGATTTTGTCGCCCCGGCTCTTATATCCATGAAGGATTCCCCGGATGCAGGAAACCCGAAAGGTGGTAAGTAATGTTAGTTATAGCCCGTCATAACGGGTTTGAATATATCCTTGCAACTGTTGATTCGACTGAAGCAGCACTTCCGGAAGATCATTTTCCGGATGATGCCCCGGAAGATACTCCGGAAGTAGAAGAATCTACACAGGTGGTAGACGATACCCAGCCGGAACAGTCGCAGGATATGACATATAGTTTTGTAGTGTTATTTGCTCTCGGGATAATCGCAGGACTTTTGTTTTTTTCGATTCTTTCCCGGAAGTGGGATTGAGAGGTGTGTATGATTTTTTCAGATTATCTTTTTGGCAGTTATGTAGGTTCTCTCTTGGTTGGAATAGCACTTGGTTTTACATTGGGCTTTATCGCATGGGCGATTGGCTACGCGATTTTCGCGTTTACTAAATTTTTTAAGATGGCATAGACCATCAGAAAGGAGTGTCTTATGACAACAATATTGGCAACAGCACCAACAATGGATCTTTCTGGTATCCAGACTAGCATGGCGTCAGCCTTTAAACAGGTTCAGACCGGTGCGACTGATATGGTAACCGCAGCCGTTCCTTATGCGCTGGTTATCATCGGAACAGTTCTTGCTGTTACGATCGGTATTAAGGTCTTTAAGAAGCTGACCGCTCAGGCTTAGCCTTTCGGTCTCGGTGTTTTTTGGTTTGCAAATTAAAATAGTATCACTCATGAGAGGGTAAGGGTTCGAGCCCTTGCCCTTTTTTGTATCTCAATGTTGAATGGCTGCGGCGCTGATCCGGATGATCTGCAGAAAGACTTGAGATACAAAGAAAGGAAACATCCATGACTAGATTCAGAAAAAGTGAAAAAATTGATTTTCGTAAGTTCATAAACCGCTTCCAGCGTGTCCGGAAGTTCTGTCGCATGCATAGCCTTCCTGTACTGGTTGCGGTTGGTATTATGATATCTGTTATTTTTACCAGCTACCAGAACGCTTACGCTACCGGGCTTGAGGAATATTTTTACTATACATATTTTGATCTTATGAGCGGACTCTTTGCGGAAACTGGAATGGATTTTGGTTTGAAAGATGATTATTATACAAAGTCTGACCGTGTATCTGGTAAACAGGTATGGGATAATTTCTGTACATGGGTGGAGCAAAAAGCGAAAGTGGCCGCGCTTCCGGTTGAGGTAGTCAATAAAACTGTTTTTGATGAGTTGAAGAATCTTCCTAACACGGTTACGAGTGCCGGAGCAAAAATGTCGGAAAAGCTGTCGGAACTGTTGGCTAAGGTTTTGCCAACGTTTGAAACAGATTCTTCCTTTTCTAGTCTGACTCAAAATAGTTTATTGTCTTTTTTGCATGCGGCTTCTGATTATTGTATCTTGTCAAGCGTATCTACTGCCTTGAATAACTTTAACTATTATTTAGGACAGGGATATAAATTAAATGTTGTCAAAGATGTAAATGGGTATTTTTTGTTTGTATCGGATCCTGCTTATAGTTTGCAATATGTGCAAGATACATCATATTCTTATCCGGTTTTTAAATGTTACGGTTATAAGGGTAATAGTCGTAGAGAAATTGACGTTTCACGTATTTATTCTTCTCCATCCTCCAAACAAGTTGGTGTGGGGGCTTCAATTCGTGCAACAGAACCTGTGTGGATTGTTAAAGAGGGAAATTATGTTGCGTCTGACGGTACATCTATAAATGATTATGCAAAAGTAAAAAAAGTTGATGATAATACCGTCTATGTTCCCGGTGTTGGCTATAAAACCAACTGGGATATATTGAAAGACATACTTAACGACAGAGTGACAACAGACGCAGAGGAAGAAGCGTGGAATTCCCGTTATAACTTTGACAATGATAACAAGGACGATAAGGAAAAAAAGAAAAAAGATAACGAAAAAGACAAATTACCTGTTGCAATTCCTATTATTCCATTTAAAAAGCCGGATTCTACGGAGAAAGATACGGAGAAAGACACTGAAAAAGGTACCGAATCTGATGTTCCGGGGAAAGATCCTGATCCATCTAAAAATCCAATGATTAACCCTGACACCGGGCATTATATTGATCCAGATACCGGATATGATATTGATCCCGATACTGGTAAGCTGATTGACCCGGACACCGGAGAGCTGATTGAACCGGATATTCCATCTACTGCAGGTAAAGCCGGAAATTGGAAGCGTCTCTTTCCGTTCTGCATTCCTTGGGACATGATGGAGCTGATTAAGTCCATGCAAGCGGATAAAAAAGCTCCTGTGTTTGAGTTTAAGTATACTTTTAAAGCTGTCAATTATACCTGGGTCGTTAGAGTCGATATGTCCGATTACTGGAAGTATATTAAAATATTTCGTTGGGGAATGACTATTTTTTTTATCATCGGCTTATTTTTCTTAACTGTTAAATTTACAACATTTGTTCAACGCATGGGTGGTTAGGGGGTGTTTTTATGTCTGTATCTATGCTTAGACCTTTTTTCATATCTGTAGTAGGTGTTGTTGTGATCGTTCTAGTTGGTTTTCTTTGCGGCATCCTTCCGGAGAGTCCTTTCCTTGCTTTCATTCAGGCGGAGGAAGTCAATGACTATCTGGCAGCTATTAATTATTTCGTGCCTGTTGACGCTTTTGTGACAATTGGCAGCGCATGGCTTCTTGCTGTGGTTCCTTGGGTAGTGTCGCAGTTTGCTATTTCCGGTGTGAAGATTCTTGGTGAGTGGATTCCATTCACTTAAATAGATTGTATCTCAATTTCTTTTCCTGGCTTTATTGCTGCAGAAAGATTTGAGATACAGAAAGGGGAAAACATGATTTCTTTATATTCTGGGACTCCGGGTGCTGGCAAGTCCCTGCACCTTGCGTCCCGCCTTTTAAATTGGATGAAATATAAAAATGCTCCGATTATTGGAAATTTTCAAACGGATTTTAGCTGTATTCAGAACCCGAAAGGTCATTATCTGTACATAGATAACTCCGATTTGACGGTTGATCGGCTTATTAACTTTTCAAAAAACTATTCCGAGTATGTCGGGCGCAGGGTGAAAGAAGGAGAAATCCTGCTGGTTATAGATGAATGCCAGATTATGTTTAATGCCCGGGATTGGGGACAGAAAAACCGCGCTGCTTGGTGTGCATTTTTCACCCAGCACCGGAAATTGGGTTATGAAGTTATCCTTGTCGCGCAGTTTGACCGGATGCTTGACCGTCAGATCCGCTCCCTGATCGAGTATGAATGGATTCACAGGAAGGTTTCTAACTTCGGAATTGCTGGGAAGATCTTTTCCCTGCTCTTTGGTGGGAAGCTCTTTGTTGCTGTTAAGGTCTGGTATCCCATGAAACAGAAAGTTGGGTCAGAGTTTTTCATGTTCAAAAAGCGTTATAGCGGAATCTATGACACTTATGCTCTTTTCTCCGCGCCGGATCAGAAACAGTTGTCTTGATTTATTTTGTGTATCTCATTTTTCCGGCAGTTTCCGGCACCAGGAAAATTTTTTGAGATACATATGAGGACCGGCACGCCCCGGGTAAGCTGTGACGCGGGGGATCGAGGGGGACCCGCGGCGCGGCTTGCCCGGGGTGTGACCACGGGGCTGTAATACGTGGTCTGAAAATACACAACTAATCCTTGCTAAACTCTGATAAATACTGACTTTGAACCCATTTTTATAATTTGATAGAATCGCGTTTCTATCAAAAAATTTTTACAGAAGGAAGTGATTGTTTGCTTGATAAGTTATATTTGAAAAATACTTATATATACAATGAGTTTGATGAAGTAGAAAATACTTATTGGTTTGATTTTAAAAGATTGAAATTTCTTCACAATGTTGATACATTTTATTATTCTGTCAAGTTCAAAAATGATTTTACAAATGATTCTAAGGACTTGAGCGTGAAACGCTTCCGCAGGAAGTTTGATGCGATTGGTCAGGAATGGGAAAAACTGAATGATTATTCGTCTGGTGTGTCCTTTTTCTTTGATGGTCTGCCGGGTGCTTTGAACTATAAACCTTTTAGTTATGCCGGGTGGTACAATATTTGTCTGGAGTGTCCAGAGTTGTTTGATGTCTTTTTCGCTCCAAAAGTTCCGCATTCTGCTGATAATGGTGATTCTGTGACTTGTGAATGTGTTGTTCAAATTCGTTCATATATGTTATGGATGTATGGAGTTCATACAGCTTATGAGCGTTCTTATGAGTACATAAAGGCGATTGCTGATCATTTCGGACTTGAAATTGATTTTGTTCAAGAAAATCGTGTGGATTACTGTTGGCATACTAATTATTTGAAGAATCCGGAAAAGTTTTTTAGTCCAGAGAACTTTTATAAAATGCGTGTGGATCGTTTTAAAGATGCATTGCTGCATACTTCCAAAAAAGGATCAGAAGATTTTGAAATTGATTATTTGGCGGTTGGTAAGCGGTCTGATAAAATATTCATTCGAATTTATCTAAAGTCAAAGGAAGTTGTAGAAAAAGGCTATAAACCATGGTTTTTTAAGGTTTGGTTGTTCAATGGACTTATTAACAGATATGATATGTATTGTTATGAGTACGCATTTTTGAAACACAGTTGGAAAGCTTTAGATTATGGACGATTGCAGTATTATGCGGAATTTGGCCGTCAGAAACACTATGTTGAGAAATGTCATAGGATTTTAGCAAAACAGGAAGATATTTCTCCGGATTCGCTTCATAAGCTTGCTGATCTGCTCACTCCTCCTGTTAATTTAATCATGAATGTAGAGTTCCAGACCATGCGGAAGCACACAAAAACATATGAGCTTTTACCTTTTTTTGATAACTCATCAAAGGGAGAAGGTAAACGTGTTTATGATTATTTTGACAACTGGAAACTCATTTGTGATTATCTTACAAGTAAAGTTTTACGGTTAGTTGAACCCCATGAACCCGGAAAAAATGATTCAAATAAATCTCGCCGTGATTTGTGTCCTTTCTGGAAAGCACTCCGCAGCTGTAAACTTACGGATGCATTTATACCGGATGATCAGAAATCACTTGTTAGAACGTATACAAGAAAACTGAATAGTGAAGTTGTGAAAGCTCGCGCTGTTAAATCTGCTATAACATATGGTATTTATACCCGTGGTATTAATAGTGATGATCCTTTGAGGGATTGTATTGAGGCGCTTTGTATGCTAAACGATAATGATGTTGAAGATGCAATTCGTTTTAAAACAAAGAAAATCCGCCAATTCAATTCGGATGAATTAGCGGACACAATGAAAAATGCTGTTAAGCGTTCCAGTAACCTTATGATTATTGATAAAGATACCGGAGATATAATTTTTAACTCTTAGCTTTGTTATAACATGAAAAAGCCGAAAAGTAAAGGCGAATGTTGCAAAGTGATGGTATATCTCCAGATAAGGAGGGTTTTTATGAATGTTCAAATGGCTTTTAATTTGTTTCTGGTCGATCGTGAATCATATTGTTCAGATAAATCTATATTGTATTATCGGGAAAACATTTTAAAATTTATGAATTTTCTATCTGATCGGATTGGATCAGCGCCTGATCTGATCGAGTGTGATGCTGTCTCTTATACACATCTGACGCTGCCGACGAAGAGGATAGTGTAGTTCTCGGTGGTAGCCGTATCCTCAAAAAAAAAAAACAAAAAAAAATAGAAAAAACAAAAAAACAAATAAAAACAAGAAAAACGAAGAGAAATTAATATATAA
>OJJW01000421.1_pt1 | contig 11394 bp, 9 predicted proteins | sample 1596331 | NCBI WGS metagenome assembly OJJW01 (sample SAMEA4350156, study PRJEB24818) | metagenome | biome: human; feature: gut; material: faeces | place: Denmark | collected 2013-09 | reverse complement strand
TCTCTTGTTTGTTTTTCTTGTTTTATTAGCTATTGTTTTTGTTTTTTTTTTGTTAGTGTTTTTTTTTTTTTTTCAAGCAGAAGACGGCATACGAGATAGGAGTCCGTCTCGTGGGCTCGGAGATGTGTATAAGAGACAGGATCTGCTGAATCTCGGAAGCCTGTGTCTCGAGTGTCTCTGCAATATTTGTCACTTCTTTTGTAATCGCTTTGGAGCTTTCTGCCACTTCTTCCAGCTGTGTTGCGGTCCGTTCTGCAATGACCATACCGTTTTCCACGGCTTTTACGGATGTTTCGATCAGTGTGGCAGATTCCTTCGCTGCCTGTGCACTCTGGTCTGCCAGCATATTTACCTGATTCGCCACAACAGCAAATCCCTTTCCTGCCTCTCCTGCCCGCGCTGCCTCAATGGATGCATTTAATGCAAGCAGGTTAGTCTGGGATGCAATTTCATTAATGGTTGATATGATTTTGTCAATCTCCTGGGATGCTTTATTGATCTCATGCATGGATGTAACCATCTCCTGCATCCTTCCATTGCTCTCCCAGATGGAAGTTCCAAGTTCATCTACTCTTTCGCTGATTTCCTTGGCAGTATGTGAATTCGATTCTACCTGTTCGGACACACCCGCAACCGTTGCCGTCAGTTCTTCCACAACAGCTGCCTGATTGGTCGCACCATCTGCCAGATCATTGGAACTTGATGCCACCTGTTCTGCCGCACCGGAAACCTCGCCTGACACGTTCTGGATTCCTTTAATCGTGGCTGCCATGCTTTTCTCAAATCCCATAAAGGAGTGTAAAATACCAATAAAATCACCTTTCCACTCTACTTCCGGCTGTACATCAAAATGTCCCTCCGCAAAAAGTTTCATGGCGCGGTCGATATCATCTACATAAGATCCCAGAATACGGATAGACTTGCGCATGCTGTGTGCCAGTCTTCCGATCTCGTCCTCGGAACGATATTCCAGTGTGCTGTGCAGATTTCCTTCTGTTAAATCCTTTGCCACATCCTCGATTGCATGTAACGGCTCCAGAATGGTTTCAAGAACAATTTTTCCCTTGTTGTGTCTTCTTTTTTGCGTTTTATGTTAAATTATTCGTAATTTTTGTTTTGTTGCTAATTTTAATACATATGATGTATTTGTGTTTATATTATGGAGATGAAATCAGGTGTGGCGCTTTTGTTTTTTTTCTGCTATACTGATAAAACTAAATTTGGAAAGGAAGTATGACCATGCGGATTCTTCTTGCTGAAGATGAAAAGGATTTAAATCACATTATCGCTCAAAAGCTGACCGCTGACGGTTACAGTGTGGACTGCTGCTTCGATGGAGAGGAAGCGATTGCGGTTCTCTCATACACCGACTATGACGCTGTGATTCTTGATATTATGATGCCGAAGGCGGATGGGTATGCTGTACTGGATGCGCTGCGGCGCATGAAACGGACGACGCCGGTGCTGTTTCTAACCGCAAGGGATTCTGTTTCCGACCGGGTGAAGGGACTGGATCGGGGTGCCAATGATTATCTCGTCAAACCGTTTTCTTTTGAAGAATTGTCCGCGCGGCTTCGTGCGATGATGCGGACTTCTTTCGGTGCCTCCAGCAATGTTCTTTGTATCGGGGATTTGTCGATGGACTGCAGTGCGCACACGGTTGCACGAAACGGAATGGAAATCCATCTGTCCGCGAAGGAGTACGCTCTGCTGGAATATCTGATGTATAATCAGGGGCGTGTGTTGTCGCGTGAAATGATTGAGGATCATGTGTGGAATTTTGATTATGAAGGTGGGACAAATGTGGTTGATGTCTACATCAGCTATCTCCGCAGGAAGGTGGACGATGGCTTTGACCGCAAACTGATCCACACTGTCCGCGGCAGGGGTTTTGTGCTGCGGGAAGAGGTCTGAGGGCAGGGGGGTATCGATTATGAAGAAGTCATTTATATAAGGAAGGAAGTTGGCTATTGTGAAGAAATCGCCTGTTAAAAAGAGGTTACCTATTCGAAAGAAGTTGTCTGTCCGCTTGAAGATTACGGTCTGGTTTACTGCCGCATCGATCGTTGTCGTGCTCTTTGCTTATCTGGCTGTTTTTGCGGTAAGCCGTCAGATTTTGATCAAAACGATACAGGATTGTCTGGTGCAGGCGGTGGAGAATAATGTGGATGAGGTGGAATACCTTTTGCCTTCCAGCCAGGCGCTGAAGGAGCAACGGTACGATTATCTGATACGGCATGGTTCGGGATATCTGGATATCGATGATGATTTTCTGTATGAGGTGAATGAGGTATACACGGGGCTGTATGATGAGCATTCGGGGCTGCTATACGGAAGTGATTCCGCGTTTTCCATTGTGGCCGGAATGCGTTTTGAGGATTCCCGGATTCAGAAGCTCCGCTCTGATGGTATCTGGTACTATGTGTTTGACCGCAAGCTTTCGGGAAACGGTCTGGACGATTTATGGCTTCGCGGTATGGTGTCGGAGGAGCAGGGGGAGCGGCAGATGTCCGGGATGATCCGGGCTGCTGTGATTCTTCTGCCACTCTGGGTTGTGGCGGCGTCTGTTGGCGGATATCTGATCGCCGGACATGCATTGAAACCTCTCCAGAAAATTTCGTGGACAGCAAAACAGATCAGTGAGGGAAATGATCTGAAACAACGGATTGATATCGGCGAGGGGGATGATGAGCTGCACCAGCTTGCGTCAACTTTTGACGAGATGCTTGACCGGCTGGAGCTGGCTTTCGAGCGGGAACGGCAGTTTACGTCAGATGCGTCCCATGAGCTTCGGACTCCTATGGCTGTGATTTCCGCGCAGTGTGACTACACGCTGGAACGGGAACGGACGACCGAAGAATATATGGATGCCCTGCTGGTGATCCGCAGGCAGGGGCAGAAAATGACGAAGCTGATCAATCATATGCTGGATTTTGCCCGGCTGGAGACGCGCTCCGGGAAGTATCCGGACGCTTTCGTTGATGCGGCGGAGCTTGTGGAAGCGGTCTGTTCGGATATGAAGCTTATCCGGGAGCGTGGGATTACGTTGGAGTATGAAACGAAAACGGTCATGATTTCGGTCAATCCGGAACTTTTTTCGCGGCTGTTGGTGAATCTTGTGAGCAATGCGTACCGCTATGGCAGGGAAAACGGACATATCCGGGTGCGGCTCTGGCAGGAAGATTCTTCTCTTGTCCTGTCGGTTGCAGATGACGGAATCGGGATTGCCCGTAATGAACAGGAGAAAATTTTCCGCCGCTTTTACCAGGCGGATGCTTCCCGCGGTGGCGAAGGTACCGGGCTTGGGCTGGCAATGGTTTATGAGATCGCACGTTTTTATCACGGGACGGTGACTGTGGAAAGTGTGGTAGATCAGGGAAGTACGTTTGTGGTGCGGATGCCGGTCGGACAATCTTAGGCTGCATTTTCCGGACTTCTGTCTCCATTTACTAATATTTTTCTAATAATTGCATGATACAATCATTATGTAATCAAAGTACCAATTGATTTAAGGAGGATTTATAATATGAAAAGAAGAACGAAACAGTTTGTAACCGCATGTCTTATTGTAGCAGCTGTCACAGGTACCGGTGCCGTTTCCGCGCGTGCCGATTACCATGGCATACCGGACAAGGTTACGCTTGCACAGTCGAAGCGAAGCGTCGCACAGGGAAAGAAATTTGAAGTGAAAGCACAGACTTCTCCGTATGATGCAGAGGACGATTATATCTGCTGGGAGATTGTTTCCGGAAAATCCTATGTCCGGTTTGAAGACTCCGACAGAACCGGTGATGATATGGATTTTGTTGCTGTAAAACCCGGAACTGCAAAAATCCGGTGCTATGTATATGGGAAAAACAAGGATCGTTACGGGGACACCATCAAGGTATCTGTAACAGAGGCAAAGAAAGATTACTCTCTCCGGAAGTCCGGAGCTTCTGTCAAGTATGAGGAGGTCTGGGACGATTTTGATTTAGAGGTGAAAAAGGGAGACTCTATTAAGGAAAACCAGTTAAAGTGGAAAATCAGTAATCCGGATATTGTCGATTTCGCAAACTGGAAAAAAACCGGTCATGAAGTGGATTTCTATGCTAAAAAGTGCGGAACAACAAAGATCACCTGCAGCTATACTAATTCCAAGGGTGAAAAAAAATCGGTCGTGTATACGGTAAAAGTAGTTGCTGATGATGATGATTGATTCCATCGAAGCACTATGGATCCATGTTTATATTAAATAATATGTAAGCCACGCAGTCAAAATATTTTACTGCGTGGCTTTTTGTGTGGAATTCTTATATAAAGAATCTTGATTTCTTAGGAAATGCATTCGATGGTGTTCTGTTCAATATTCTGAAATTATTTGTGTGAATCCCCCATGAATCATTACCTATTTCACTTTTATTTTTGTAACATCCGAACAGGTACCCACATACGTTTTCCCATTATAAGATTTATATGCACGGACTTTATACTGGCTGACAGTCCCCTTTTTCAATTTGGAATCCTTATAGGAAAATGTTTTGTTATTTTTAATAACAGCAATTTTATCATACTTTTTCGTTTTACTGTTATAACGGTAAATCTGGTATCCGGTTACATTGCTGGTTTTATCCCATTTTAATGTGACTGCACAAGATTTTGTCTGCAGCCGGAGATTTTTTACCTTCAGCGGATTTGTGCACTCTTCATGTGCGTCAGAAGCTTCTCCCCAGACGGTTTCCCCTTCTGCTTTTTTATAAGATTTCACTTTAAATTTGTACGTTGTAGCTCCGCTCAATCCTGTAACTTTATAAGAAACTTCTGCTCCGCCTGCAATCGTTGCCACACTTTCATATTTCTTTTCTGCTGTGTTATATTTATAAACCCGGTATCCGCTGGAACCTGATATTTTGCTCCATCCAAGTGTCACATATGTACTGCTGCGCTTTTGTGTTTTTACATCGGACACTTTTGCCGGCGGAACGGTGGCCGATACCACCGAAGAATAATTTCCATAATAATTTGTCCCACCGATGGTCCAAAAGCAGCGCACCCTGTACTGATAAGTCTTTCCGCTTGTCACATCGGTATCCGTAAAGCTTTTTCCACTCGTCTGCTTCATATAAACATATTTTTTCTGTTTTTCGTCATACCGGTACACGCGGTATCCGGTTACATCATCGGCAGCTTTGCCCCAGCTTAGTTTCACAGGGTCAAATGCATTCCCCACAGTTGCTTTCAATCCTCCGGTTTTTGCACTGGTGTCCTTGTACCAGAAATTTACGTCCAGATTTCCCGTATATCCACTCACTTTTGCAACGGATGAATACTGCCAGAATTCATAGTCATATGCTGTGTCTGCATAAGGTTCCCCGCTTTTTGCATTGCTCGTTGTCGTATTATTGTACCGCGCAATCCAGATGCCGCAATCCTCCAGAGAATCTGTATCAATATAGGATTTGATCCATGCATAGGAAGCATAAACAACCGGCTGATATCCCGCATCGGAAATCGTATCTGCAAATGACTGGCAGACCGCTGTCTCTTTTGCTTTGGAGAGTTTCCCCCCTGTCAGGCGGTTGTGACTTCCTTTTTCCCTGTCTATAACAATCGGAAGGGTCACATCCCAGCCGTATTTATCTGCCAGATCAAGCACATATTCTGCTTCCTGTTTTGCCTCTTTTTCTGTCAGTGCCTGTGAAAATATGTACAGACCGACATTGATGTCGTTTTCAAGTGCCGCCTGAATATGGGAATCCGCAGCCGTGTCTTCGTAAATGCTTCCATCGGAAGTGTCCCTTGACGCTACACGGACAAATGCAAAATCTATTCCTGCATCATGTATTTTTTCCCAGTTAAGTGCTGTTGTTTTTTTATTTTTTGCCTGCCACCAGGAGACATCTATTCCGTTCAAAAGCTGCGCATCTTCATAGTCCGATTTGTGATAATAGGTAACACTTGTATAATCCACTTTCGAAGTAAAAGAACCATCCAGAAAATCCTGTGTATATCTGGAAGATGCCTTAGATGCCCCCAGCAGCCGTGGCATGGCATATGTGGACAACAATCCGTCCCTCTGCGTATCCACGTCTGAAATCTGTGTATCATCCATCTCTTCTTTGATGCTTTGTCCCATCACACCATCCATCTGTGTTTTGGGTACCTCTGCCCTCAGCTGCTGTGGTGCAATCATACAGATTCCCGCCAGTATCATTCCTGCTGCTACAATTTTTGCTTTTGTAAATCTCAATTTCTATATCTCCTGTTTGTACATTTATTTCATAAAAGTCATCACCATACCTATATTCTGCAAGCAAAGCATCACCATGATTTTCATTAACAGACCACCGATGATTGGTCTGATCCATTTTCGAATAATACGAAATACCTGTAATGTGATCAGATAATCATACAGATGATATGCAAGCATAAAAATACTGCATGACGCGGCAATACTGCATCCAAAACCTGCTATAGAAAATAATAATCCAACTCCTATGTTCTGTGTCAGGTTCCATCCTGTATAATATCCGGCTGCCGCCAGGGTTTTACACAAAATAGATCCGGGCAATACATTTACCGCCGGAACAATATGATTGTAATATTGCTGGGAAGTGATCATTCCTCCTCCCACAAAAATTCCATCCGCTATGGTCATATATGCATCACCACCGCCAAAGGACATCCATGCAGACAAAATTCCCCTGCCGGAAAAACACATGATCTCATGGTTTACAAACCAGACGGGAACGACGAAAACTGCCGCAAATACAACCCATGTTCCAACATCCTTTGCAATTATACCCCAATTCTTCTCTCTTTTCCATCCGGTATCTGCTATATTACAGAAAATGCCATAACATCCAAGTATTCCCATCACAATATCAACCACAGGATGCCATCCGGACAGATCAAACGAAAACACTTGTACATGTGTCAACAGATAACTGCTAATAATGCCGGTAAGAATTATCAGATTCTTTTTGCTGTAATTGCCTCTGGTGAAAAAAATGCTGAAAAATGCCAGTATCAGTACCTGCACCGAAGAAATAAAAAAAGACAGTACAAAAACCCCAAGCATTAAAAAAATCGCTTTCATCTTTCTGTGTTTTCCGTCTTCCCCGCAGTCTTTTAACATTTTTCTGATATAAGAAAACAACAGATACAAAATAAAAACAGAGACTCCTATGGAAATCATATTTACAACAGAAAGGATTTTTTCCTGAAATACAGACAACACCGCTACCAGAGCCACCGTCATCAACGCTCCCGGCAATGCCATCATGACAGCACCTGCGATCATTCCCCTGATTCCAAATTTGCGGCGCCCGATAGACGCTGCAATCTCTACCGGAAGTGCTCCCGGTGTAATACTTGCAACCACCACATCTTTGTCAATATTCTGTTTTTCGTCTATTCCCTGTCGATCTGCAATCTCTTTTTCAATAACTGGAATAAGTGCGCTTCCTCCGCCAAATCCAATACATCCGATCCAAAACATTGACCGGATAAACTGTCCTGCCTGACTCACACGGATTCTCGCAACAGACTTTTCAGTTGCTCCAATATATGATTCACACATGTTTCCACATCCATCTCCGCGGTATCTACGACAACATCTGCATGTTCCGGAATTTCATAAGGGCTGGTAATTCCTGTAAACTGCGCAATTTTTCCTTCCCGCGCAGCCTTATACAATCCTTTTACATCCCTCTTTTCACACTCTTCAATGGAAGTGCTGACATAAACTTCCCGAAAACCGTCTCCGATAATCTGTTTTGCATTCTCGCGATCATGCCGGTACGGAGAAATAAATGCGGTAATCACGATCAGGCCTGCATCATTCATCAGCTTTGCAACCTCTGCAATCCGCCGGATATTTTCTACCCGGTCCTCATCGGAAAAACCAAGATTGCTGTTTAAGCCCATCCGCACATTATCTCCATCCAAAAGCATCGTTTTTTTTCCCATCGCATACAGACGCTTCTCCAGTGCATTTGCTATCGTAGACTTTCCTGCACCGGACAATCCGCTCATCCAGATGGTAAAAGCCTTCTGCTGCATCTGCTTTTCGCGCTTCTGCCTGTTAATCTCCATCATATGCCATGTGAGATTGTGTCTGCTGTCTGTTTTTTCATCTCTTTGTATATTGAAACCCTCTGTCATCTGCCCAGTCCCTTTTATCGAAATAATTTTTTCCAGATCGTCCGAAACGGATGCTTTGCTTTGTCCCGGAACATCACAAATTCATTTGCCCTCTTTTCCAGCTGTCTGATTCTTTTTTCCTGCTGGTTTATTTTCTGACGCTGAATTTCATTCGTTCTTCTGAGATCCATAGTAACTGCTGCAAAGAACTGAATAATTTCTTCCTGCATTTTTTCATTTTGCGGATTCCATTTCGGTAAATCTTTAACTTCATTCGAAAACAAAGGCTGTCCATCCCCGATATATTCCTCGGCTACCCGTTCATTTTCCTTCGCATACAATTCCAGAAACTGCTGCAATTCCTCTTTTGCAAGCATTTCTGTATTTTCTTCTTTTATGTAATCTTTTGAGATTTCCTTCAAAAATCTACGAAAATAAGAGATTTCTTTTTCTGTGAGAAATTCACTCTTATTGAGTATTCTCTTAATTTCCGTGGTATTTTTATCTAACCGGAGATTTTCACTTTCTTCCAATTCCTGAAATTCCTCTGTGACGTCCAATCCGATTTCATGCATAAAATCATGAATGATTGATCCGTCTTTCCAGCTCTTCGGAGAAAATCTCCTGACTATTAAATTATTTTTTCCTATGACAGCTGCAATTTCATCCAGTTTCTGTGCATATTGGTAAATCTTTTTTTCTTTTTTCTCTGATGCAGCAAGATACTCTTCACATGTCATAACAGCGACACTATTAAAGTTTTGCTTCACCTCCTGGTTCCATCGCGAAATCAGCAGGCCATCCTGTCTGCGCAGATATACAATTACCTTAATCTGATACTTCTGTTCATCCGCCTCCTTTTTTAATTCCTGAAGAAGTGATTTTTTTGAGTAGCTTAACGCATGCCAGATGGATTCATCTGTCAGTATCACATGATCGTATGTCCCAAATGCGGTTCTGATCTGCTGTAACCCCTCTTCAAAATATTCCTTTTCCTTCGATTGGTTTCTGTTGCCGTCTGCATCCCACACTTTTGCAACCAGAAAGTGTGCATTTCTCCTTTTATTTGCTCTTGGATACACATGCAGTGAATCAGGAAAGCAATACCCATATTTTTGCAGTACGTCTTTGTTTTCTTCTAAAAATCTCTGAATAGACGTTGTTGCTGTCTTTGTTGTTCCAATATGCAAATATAAGGTTTTCATGGCTTTATTCCTTTCCAATGTTTTACATTTGTTATAATATAAAATGTTCCTTGAATGAACCTTGAAAACATATCAATTTTCTTTTTAACTTTTTTTATTCATCCAAAAATAAAAATTATGATTGCAAGATTTCCAAGATTCGTTATAATAAATTCCAAATACAACAATAATTATTTTGATTTAGCAAAGGGGATTCCAATTGAAAATTTTAGTAATTGAAGACTCCGTCCGGCTTGCGGATACCATTGCAGAAGCTTTGCAAAACGAAAACTATGTGGTAGATACCGCAAATGATGGACAGCTCGGCTATGAACATGCCTCCACCGGCATTTATGATATGGTTATCTTAGATCTCATGCTTCCGAAAATGAACGGTTATGAAGTTCTATCTGCCCTGCGCAGGGATGGACAGAATGTTCCGGTACTCATTCTCTCCGCAAAAACAGAAATTGATGATAAGATACAGGGATTTACTACCGGTGCGGACGATTATATGACCAAACCATTTGAAATTCGTGAACTGCTCATGCGCATACAGGCGATCAGCAGACGCAGCCATCATCAGGATACTTCACACCCTGTCGTTGGAAATCTCTCCTACGATCCCGCTACCTGCGAAATCTGCAACACACAGACCAAAAAATCTGTCCAGGTATCCGGAAAAGAAATGCAACTGCTGGAGTTTTTTATGAATAACTGTAATCAGGTTCTCGAGAAAAACCAGATTACCACAAAAATCTGGGGATTCGATTCCAATGCAGAATACAATAATGTAGAAGTATATGTTTCCTTTCTGCGACGAAAATTTCATCATCTGCAGGTCAATGTGACAATTCGCGCCATTCGCGGAGTCGGTTATATTATGGAGGTTTCCGATGATTAAATCTTTACAAAAGAGAATCAGTACACTTTTTATGTTCCTGCTTACCATCATCTGGCTTGTTATTTTACTGCTTTTTGTCAACAACTCCTACCGGAACAATCTGAGTGATCTCCAGCAAACCGTTCGTGCCGCTCTCCACTATACTACATGGGATGCATTTGTCATCTCTAATGGACAGACGTCTCCGTCCGAACTTGATCATATTTCCTATTGTCTTTTTTCTATTGATGAATCCAATGAAATGGATATCATGTTTGACACTTTTTCTGATGTCTCCGACAGTTATCTTTTAAAACAGGGAAAAGCTCTCATATCCAATAGTAAGAAATATGTATTTATCAGGCGTTATGTCTCTGTAAATCATCTTCGCGCCAAAAAAGGACAATATTATGTTTTGATGCTCAGCGGAACACCTGCTTTAAAAGCAACACTTCCGACGATCTCTCTCTGTTTTATTCTGGCAATTCTCGGTATTATTGTATTTACCATTTCCTCCAAAGCACTTTCCCGCTGGATGGTAAAACCGATTGAAAATACAATTTTATCCGAGAAAAAATTTATTTCCAATGCCAGTCATGAACTGAAAACCCCTCTCTCCGTCATCAGCGCCAATGCCGAACTGTTATCTTCTGAAGTAGGCAGGGACAATAAACATCTGTTGTATATTCAGCAGGAAACTTCCCGGATGATCTCTCTTGTCCAGAAAATGCTTACGCTCACACGGCTGGATGCTCCACAGATCCAGAATACCCATGCAGTTTTCCCTGTAGATGACGCACTGCTTGACATTATCTATCCAATGGAAAGTGTTGCTTTTGAAAAACACATTGCGCTTTCCATTGATGTTCAGGAACAAATGAAAATGGATGGAAACGAGAGTCAGATTCAAAATCTCGCTTCCATCCTGTTAAATAACGCATTAAGCTATACCCCGGAAAACGGAAGTATAGAAATTCACGCCCATATCCACAACCGTAAGTTTTATTTATCCGTGGAAAATACCGGCAATCCGATTCCGGAAGAAATCCGTGACCGCCTGTTTGAACGTTTTTTCCGTGCAGACGAAGCACGCGCGGATAACGGTCATTTTGGACTCGGTCTGTCCATTGCGCACTCTATTGTCACGAACCATTCCGGTAAAATTACCGTAGAACGGCAGGGGGACAAAAATGTATTTTCCGT
>OJJW01000420.1_pt1 | contig 11405 bp, 8 predicted proteins | sample 1596331 | NCBI WGS metagenome assembly OJJW01 (sample SAMEA4350156, study PRJEB24818) | metagenome | biome: human; feature: gut; material: faeces | place: Denmark | collected 2013-09 | reverse complement strand
CCGTCTCGTGGGCTCGGAGATGTGTATAAGAGACAGGCGAGTATGATCCCGAGATCGCGGACCTGTTCGACAAGATTTTGACAGCCGAGATTGTGGTCAATGCCGGCAACCCCGGTACCTGCGCTGCCGACGAAGCCGTCGACGAGCAGGGCGTGCCCACCGCCGACGAGCCCACTGCCGTGGCATTTCGTGAGGTCGTCGATTTGATCGACAGCCTGCCGCTCGATAAGCAGCAGGTCATCGTTCGCGCCTTTACGAGCTTTTTCCATCTGGCAAACCTGTCGGAGGAGAACTACCGTGTGGCGCAGCTGCGCGAGCGCGAGGCCGGTGCGTCGACCGATACCGAGGTCGATCCTGCCAACGAGCTTACCGTTGCCTATCACCAGCTGGTGAATGAGCTGGGTGTCGAGGGTGCCAACGAGCTGCTCGACAAGCTCGAGTTCCACCCTGTCTTTACCGCACATCCCACCGAGGCCCGTCGTAAGGCCGTCGAGGGCAAGATCCGCCGTATCTCCAACCTGCTGGAGGAGCGTCCGCGTCTGGGCGGCTCCGACCTGGTGGAGAACGAGCGCCATATGCTGCAGGAGATCGACGCCCTGGTGCGTACGAGCCCCATCGCGCTCAAGAAGCCCACGCCGGTCGAGGAAGCCGATACCATCATCGACATCTTCGATAACACGCTGTTCGACGTTATCCCCGTTATCTATCGTCGTTTTGACGATTGGGTGCTGGGCGACAAGGCCGGTACTGTGCCGCCGCTGTGCCCGGCGTTCTTCCATCCCGGCAGCTGGATCGGTTCCGACCGCGACGGTAACCCCAACGTCACCGCCAAGGTGAGCCGTGAGGTCGCCGCCAAGTACTTTACGCACATGGTGCTCAAGCTCGAGGACAAGTGCCGCCACATCGGCCGCAACCTCACGCTCGAGGCTACCTACAGCAAGCCGTCGGCCGAGCTCATTAACCTGTGGAACCATCAGGTCGAGATGAGCCCTCGTTACACGGCCCGCGCCGAGCTGATCTCCGAGCACGAGCCGCATCGCGCCGTCATGCTCGTCATGGCCGACCGCCTGAACGCCACCGTCCGTCGTATCACCGACACCATGTACCACAGCGCCGATGAGTTCCTGGAGGACCTGCGCGTCGTCCAGCGCTCGCTGGCCGCCTGCGGTGCCGTCCGTGCTGCCTACGGCCCGGTCCAGACCATCATCTGGCAGGTCGAGTCCTTCGGCTTCCATATGGTCGAGATGGAGTTCCGTCAGCACTCCGTGGTGCATGCCCGCGCCCTTAAGGATATCCACGAGAACGGTATCCATGGCGACCTGCAGCCCATGACGCGCGAGGTCATCGATACCTTCCGCGCTATCGGCTCCATCCAAAAGCGCTACGGCAAGAAGATGGCGCACCGCTACATCATCTCGTTTACCAAGAGCGCTCAGCATGTGGCCGACGTCTTTGAGCTGGCGCACCTGTCCTTTGCACACGAGGAGGATGTCCCCGAGCTCGACGTGATCCCGTTGTTCGAGCAGCTCGAGGACCTCGAGGGCTGCGTCGACGTGCTCGATCAGATGCTTACGCTGCCCGTGGTGCAAAAGCGCCTTGCCCAGACCAACCGCCGCATGGAGGTCATGCTGGGCTATTCCGACTCTTCCAAGGATGCCGGTCCTACCACGGCCATGCTCGCGCTGCACTCCGCGCAGGAGCGCATCGCCAAGTGGGCAGAGAAGAACGATATCGACCTGGTGCTCATGCACGGTCGCGGCGGTGCCGTGGGCCGTGGCGGCGGCCCGGCCAACAAGGCCGTGCTGGCGCAGCCCAAGGGTTCGGTCAACTGCTTCTTTAAGCTTACCGAGCAGGGCGAGGTCATCTTTGCCCGTTACGGTAACCGCACGCTGGCTCAGCGCCATGTTGAGTCCGTTGCTGCCGCAACGCTTTTGCAGTCGGCCCCGAGTGTCGAGAAGACCAACACCGAGACCACGCAGAAGTTCTGGGATATGGCCGAGAAGCTCAACACCGCAAGCCACGAGCGCTATCTGGACCTGCTGAACACCGAGGACTTTACGCCATGGTTCTCGACCGTGACGCCGCTGACCGAGGTCGGTCTGCTGCCGATCGGCTCGCGTCCCGCCAAGCGCGGCTTGGGTGCCAAGTCGCTCGACGACCTGCGTACCATCCCGTGGATCTTCAGCTGGAGCCAGGCGCGCATTAACCTGGCCGCTTGGTACGGTCTGGGCACCGCCTGCGAGCAGCTTGGCGATCTTGACCAGCTCAAGGCTGCCTACCAGGAGTGGCCGTTCTTCCGCACCTTTATCGACAACATCGAGATGTCGATCGCCAAGACCGACCAGCGCATCGCCAAGATGTATCTGCACCTGGGCGATCGCCAGGATCTGTCCGAGAAGGTCTTCACCGAGATGCAGCTCACGCGTAAGTGGGTCCTTGCCATCGTCGGTGATGAGTGGCCGCTGCAGCGTCGCCGCGTGCTCGGTTGCGCCGTCCGCGTGCGCAACCCCTACGTCGACGCCCTGTCCATCGCCCAGGTCCGCGCCCTTCGCGAGGTGCGTATGAACCAGGACGAGATGGCCGAGGAGAAGAAGGCCGAGTACATGAGCCTGATTCTTTCGACTGTGACCGGCGTCTCGGCAGGATTGCAGAACACGGGGTAATCGATAGCCCTGTGGCTCTCACCGGGGCCCGATGGGTTTCCCTCTGAATGCGTCCTCGCACTTGAAGCCCCCTTATCCTGCTCCTTCGGAGCTGCGGATAAGGGGGCTTCGTGCTGCGGAATGCATTCAGAGGGAAACCCATCGGGCCCCTTCGTCCTCGGTCTTCAGGGATTGGGGCTGAAGGGGATAATGGCGCGCTTCGCGCTTAATGTGGAGTGCGGCGAGGGCTTCTTGCGTCCTGCGGAGTGTGCCTAAAAGTAAACTAATGGCGGGCCCTGCGATGTCCGGTCTTCGGCGGATCAGCCGCTGGGTGAGGGTGGTGCTTGGGGCGACGTGCAAAAAACGGAGTTTTCAGCAGCCAAAGATTGATGCATAAGGCCATAGCCGGCTTTCGCTGCCTTTGTTGATGCTTTTGCACGACGATTGGGCTTTGGCGACGATCATATATGGCTGGTTTCTCGCCGCATGCTATCCAGATGGGTCGAGTCATGAGGACTATCTACCTTTTGAAAGATTTTTGGCACCAAAATCTTATCCCGCGATGCTGAATACTCGCAAAAATGCACGCTCCGGAGGGTACTACCCAGTTATGGCCAGAAATCCATGCGCCATCTTATGCAATTAATTAACGAATTTATGCAAAATGGCTTACGTGCGTACGTCTCGGACTAGATGTTTGCCTCGGCGCTGCGTAAATCATCCTGTCTATAGTGTCTTTGACAGGCGGCTGCGGTCCCGTTTGGGATCGTGGCCGTTTTGTTGTGGGTCAAATATGAACGTTGTGTTAATGAGTCGGTGGACGGTGGTGTTTTTCGGTGAGCGGCGTATCCTTCCAACGGTTTATCTAGTGTGTCAGTTGAAAAGGAAGAGGGCGCTCGTCATTGTTTGAATGTGAACTGCCGTTTGACCACAAGACGTTGCATCTGGAGCTCGAGGATAAGAACTTCGCGGGTGTGATGGAAGGTCATCAAAACGAGTTTAAGACCACGAAATCGCAGGAAGAGCTGGTAGAGGAGTCGCTTGCCAACCCTTATGGCTCGCCGTCGCTCGAGGAGCTTTGTGCTGGCAAGAAGGATATTGTCATTATTAGCTCCGATCATACGCGTCCCGTTCCCTCGCGTGTGACGATGCCTATTCTGCTGCATCACATCCATTCCGCTGCGCCCGAGGCTCGCGTGCGCATTTTGGTTGCTACGGGTATGCATCGTCCGTCGACGCATGAGGAACTCGTCAACAAGTACGGCGAGGAGATCGTTGCCAACGAGGAAATCGTTATGCACGTCGCGACTGACGACAGCATGATGAAAAAGATCGGCACCCTGCCTTCTGGTGGCGAGTGCATCATCAACAAGATTGCCGCCGATTGCGATCTGCTGCTTGCCGAGGGCTTTATTGAGCCGCACTTCTTTGCCGGTTTCTCTGGTAGCCGCAAGTCCGTCTTGCCTGGCATCGCCAGCTACAAGACCATCATGTACAACCACAACGGTCAGTTTGTGAACGATTCCCATTCGCGTGCCGGCAACCTGTGCCACAACCACGTGAGCGAGGACATGTTTGCCGCTGCCGAGATGGCTCACCTTGCCTTTGTGCTTAACGTGGTGCTCAACGGCAAGCATGAGGTTATCGGCTCCTTTGCAGGCGACATCCATAAGGCACACGAGGCTGGCTGCGAGTTCGTGAAGAGCCTTGCCGGCGTTGAGCCCGTCGAGTGCGAGATCGCCATCACCACCAACGGCGGCTACCCGCTCGACCAGAACATCTATCAGGCCGTGAAGGGCATGTGCTCTGCCGAGGCCACGCTTCCCGAGGGCGGCGTGATCATCGACGTCGCCGGTTGTGCCGACGGCCACGGTGGCGAGGGCTTCTATCACAACATCGCCGACAACGATCCGGCGGAGTTTGAGCGCGCCTGCATCGATCGTCCTAAGGACGAGACCCTGCCCGATCAGTGGACGAGCCAGATCTTCGCTCGCATCCTGGCACATCATCCCGTGATCATGGTTACCGACCTGTGCGATCACCAGATGCTCAAGGATATGCACATGACGCCGGTCAACACTATCGAGGAGGCGCTCAAGCTCGCCTTTGAGATGAAGGGTGCCGATGCCAAGGTTGCCGTCATTCCCGATGGCCTGGGCGTTGTCGTCGCACAGCACTAGTGCGTGGTCTAAACGAATCGTTTATAACCGACAAGAAAGATAAGGTTTTATGCTTACCAAACTCCTCTGCGAATTCGGCGCAACGGCCCTCATGATCATCTTTGGCGTGGGCGTGCACTGCGATACCGTGCTCAAGGGCACCAAGTATCAGGGTTCCGGCCATATGTTTGCCATCACCACCTGGTCTTTTGGCATCTCGGTCTGCCTGTTTGTCTTTGGCGGCGCCGTGTGCATGAACCCGGCCATGGTGCTTGCCCAGTGCATCGTAGGCCTGGTGCCGTGGAGCAGCTGCATCCCCTTCATGATTGCCGATATGCTCGGCGGCTTTGTGGGCGCCGTAATCGCTTGGCTTATGTATGCCGATGAGTTCAAGGCTTCCGAGGGTGTCGTCGACCCCATTGCCCAGCGCAACATCTTCTCGACCAACCCCACCACCGAGGGCACGAACTATGTTCGCAACTTCTTCTGCGAGGCTATCTGCACCTTCGTGTTCATTAGCGCCATCCTTGCTGCCGCTAGCCGCGCCGGCGAGAACGTTCTGATGCTCGCCATCTGCGTCGGCCTGATCGTTTGGGCTGTTGGTATGGGCATGGGCGGCATCACCGGCTTTGCCATGAACCAGGCTCGTGACCTTGGTCCTCGCATGGCCTATCAGGTGCTGCCGATCAAGAACAAGGCCGACAACAACTGGAAGTACGGCCTGCTTGTTCCTGGCATCGCTCCGTTTATCGGTGCCGCTCTGGCCGCGCTGTTTGTGCATGGTTTCTTGGGCATGTTCTAGTCCAAGACAATTGATATAACGCCCGGGTCCGGCATAGGTTAACTTTTCGCCGCGTCCTCGGACATGCAAGAAGCTCTCGCTGCGCACTTCGTGCGGCGGGAGCTTCTTGCGTCCTGCGGAGTGCGGCGAAAAGTTAACCTATGCCGGACCCTGCGGGAATCCAGTTGTGTTCGAACAAGCAACCAACATATAATATCTGAATTTGGATGTGGTGGGCACTTTGTTGTTAGGCGCTTTGAGGTGCGAGTGACACTTTGGGATGCGTGGCGGCCTGGGTTGGGGCGATGCTTTGGGATGAGCTTCTTACTTAGTTGAAGAGGGGTTTTATGGCTGAGAGGTAGTCTTTGGCTACGTCCTCTTTTGGGGCTTGGAAGTTGTGCCAGGCCCACCATTGGACCATTCCTACGAAGCTTGAGGCTATGTGGTGTAGTAGGAAGCTTCGGTCCATGGTGGCGGCGGGGCCGTTTGGGTCGGTGGGGACGGTTTCGGCTGCTCGTGACATGATGGTCTTGCGTAGGCAGTCGGCGAAGACGCGTGAGCCGGCGCCGGCTACGAGGGCCCGGACGCCCTGGCGACGCTCCCAGAGATTGTTGAGAATATGCTCGACCTGCACGAGTGGGTCGTCGAGCGGTGTGCCATCGTCGTCGAGGGCGTGGGTGCAGATGTCGCTCACGAGCTCGGATAGTAGGTCGTCTTTGCTCTTAAAGAGGCCGTAGAATGTCGCGCGGCCTACGTGAGCGCGCGTGATGATGTCGCCGACGGTGATCTTGCCGTAGTCCTCTTCGCGAAGGAGCTCAGAAAACGCCGTGACAATAGCGGCGCGGCTTTTGGTTTTGCGGGCATCCATGGCTATGCGTCCACGTGAACAAGCAGGCAACGGAGCGTGCCGGAGCAACCCTCGTAAGGGCGCTTACCGGCGCCGTAGCCGACGGCCTCGATGCGGTAGCGGGCCGGCAGGTGCTCGGACGTGCGAAGTGCGGCGACGATGGCGGCGCCCGTGGGTGTCACGAGCTCGCCGGCGACCGTTGCAGGCGTGAGGGAGATGTTGCCTGCTTGGCATAGGTTGACGACGGCGGGTACCGGGATGGGCATAAGGCCGTGGGCACAGTGGATGGTGCCGTGACCCTCGGAGAGCGACTCGACGACAATATCCTCGATGCCCAGGTCATCGAGGCAGATGGCGACAGAGCAGATGTCAACGATGGAATCGATGGCGCCTACCTCGTGGAACATGACGGTCTCGGGCGTTTTGCCGTGGGCCTTGGCCTCGGCGGCGGCGAGCGCGGTAAAGATGGCGAGCGCGCGACGCTTGGTGCCATCACTCATCTGCGAGCCATCGATGATGGCGGTGACGTCCGCCAAAGAACGGTGATGGTGGTGGTGGGCGTGATGGTGACCCTCGTGGTCGTGGTCGTGGTCGTGGTCACGCGCGTGCCCATGGCGGTGCTCGTGCTCACCATGGGCATGATGGTGGTGCTCATGCTCATGTGTGTGCTCGGCAGCTGCTTCGTTGCCGTAGAGCCAGGCCATGTCGTGGTCGTGGTTCTCGAGCTCCTCTGCCAGCTGAACGTCAAAGTCGCAGGCGTCGATGCCATGCTTGTTTACGCGGGTGACGGCAATCTCAAAGCCGCCGACCGGCAGCGTGGCGAGCTGTTCGCGCAGGTGCTCCTCGCTGGCGCCCAGGTCGAGCAGGGCTGCGACGGTCATGTCGCCGCTGATGCCCGAGGTGCCGTCGATGATAAGCGTGTGCTGATGGTTGGACATAGAATGCTCCTTAACGGGCGCAGGGCGTGCCGGCACTCAGATGATTGATAAGACTTGCCTGGTAGGCGGCACCAAAGCCGTTGTCGATATTGACGACCGAAACGCCGCTGGCGCAGGAGTTGAGCATGGCGAGCAGCGCGGCTACGCCACCAAAGCTCGCGCCGTAGCCCACGCTGGTGGGAACGGCGATGACCGGACAGCTCGCCAGGCCGCCGACAACGCTCGCCAGCGCGCCTTCCATGCCGGCGATGGCGATGACCACCTGTGCTTGGGCGAGCTCCTCGGCATGAGCGAGCAGGCGGTGCAGGCCGGCAACACCTACGTCGTAGAGGCGATCGACCTCGTTGCCGTAGAACTCGGCCGTCAACGCGGCCTCCTCGGCGACGGGCAGGTCGCTCGTGCCGGCGCAGGCGACGACGATGCGTCCGTTGCCTGTAGGGGAGGGCTTGCCACCCACCAGGGCGAGCTGTGCGTCCGGGACATATCCCAGGTCGATGCCGTTGCCGAGAAGCTCCGAGGTGCGCGCGGCTTTTTCGGCATCCAAGCGTGTGACCAGGATACGCTCCTGGCCGGCATCGCGCAGCGCCTCGATAATGGTGGCAATTTGCTCGGAGGTTTTACCCGCACCGTAGACAACCTCGCCGGCTCCCTGGCGCACTCCGCGCGAAAGATCGAGCTGCGCAAAGCCCAAATCGGCGGTCGGAGCCGTCTGGATGCGCGTAAGGGCGACGGCCGGGGTGACTGATCCGCCGGCAACATCGCTCAGCAGCTGCTCAAGATCTCGCTTATCCATATATGTTCCCTTCGACGGCGCAAAGTCTAGCACTCAAAGGGTATGTTTCCGAACACTAAGACAAAATTGTTCGGAAACTATAGGACAGACTGATTCAATTGTTAGACGGATCGGCTAGTCGCGTAGGATGATGTCCATGGCGAGCATCAGGTTGCGCTCGTTGATGGCAAACGGGGCTGCCTCGCGTGTCTTGGGCTTGGCGCAAAACGCGATGCCCGTGCCCGCGGCCTGGATCATGGGGATGTCGTTTGCCCCGTCGCCAATAGCGACCGTGTGGGCCATGTCGACGCCGCACTCAACTGCCCAGTCCAGCAGCTGGATGAGCTTGGACTCCTTGGTCACAATGTCTGCCGCCAGCTTACCCGTGAGCTTGCCGTCTACGACCTCCAGGCGGTTGGCCAGGCAAAAGTCGATACCCGCGGCAGCCACGATCTTGTCGGCGACCTCGCGGAAGCCGCCGCTCACCACGCCGACCTTCCAGCCCTTGCTGTGTGCCGAGCGCACAAGCTCCAACGCGCCGGGGGTAAATGTCACACGCTCAAAGGTGCGCTCGAACACACTCTCGTCCAGGCCGGCGAGCAGCCCCACGCGCTCCTCGAGCGCTTGCTTAAAGTCCAGCTCGCCGCGCATGGCGCGTTCGGTGATCTGTGCCACCTGCTCGCCCACGCCGGCCTCCTCGCCCAAAAGATCGATGACCTCCTGGTTGATGAGCGTGGAGTCGATATCCATAACGATGAGGCGTGCAGTCATGACGGGCCTTTCCAAGTGCTGTTTTATTGGGGCATATTGTCGCACGTGACGAGCGCGGGCGGGTGCCGCGGCGCGTCAATTGTTTCGTCTCCGTCAAGTCTTTGGGCAGGAGCTACTTTTTCGCGGTGCATCGGCGCAGGTGCGATAACATAGAACGCCATGTCTGGCTGCGCGGTTTACGCAGGCTGGGCAAATCTGTACGACGCCGCCCGGAACGACACGGGGCGGCACAGATCCATAAAGGAGGATCACTGGTATGAGCCAGACCCGTCCCATCGACGAGCATTCCATGCACACCCGTACCTGCGGCGAACTTCGCCGCGAGAACGTGGGCGAAGAGGTCACCCTCACCGGTTGGGTGAGCCGTCGCCGTGACCACGGCGGCCTTATTTTCTGCGACCTTCGTGACCGCGAGGGCATCACGCAGCTCACCTTCGACCCCGAGCACTCCGACGGCGACGCCTTTAAGATTGCCGAGACCATGCGTCCCGAGTGGCCCATCAAGATCCACGGCGTCGTACGCTCCCGTGGCGAGGAGACCACCAATGCCAAGCTCGCGACCGGCGAGATCGAGGTCCTGACCGACCACGCCGAGGTGCTCAACACGTCCGTCACCCCGCCGTTCCAAATCGAGGACGGCATCGAGACCAGCGAGGACACCCGTCTGCGCTATCGCTATCTGGACCTCCGTCGTCCCGAGATGATGGCCAACCTCAAGCTGCGCTCCGACTTTACCTTTGCCATTCGCGAGGCGCTGCACAACCGTGAGTTCATGGAGGTCGAGACGCCCTCCCTGTTCAAGTCCACGCCCGAGGGCGCCCGCGACTTCATCGTTCCCAGCCGCATCCAGCCGGGCAACTTCTACGCCCTGCCGCAGTCCCCGCAGCTCCTGAAGCAGCTGCTTATGGTCGGTGGCGTCGAGCGCTACTACCAGGTTGCCAAGTGCTTCCGCGACGAGGACCTGCGTGCCGACCGTCAGCCCGAGTTCACCCAGGTCGATATCGAGATGTCCTTCGTGGACCAGAACGATGTCATGAGCGCGCTCGAAGAGGTTCTTGCCGATGCCTTCGGTCGCATGGGTGTCGAGATGCCCACGCCGCTGCGTCGCATGAACTACTGGGACGCCATGGACACCTATGGCTCCGACAAGCCCGATACTCGCTACGGCATGCACCTGGTCGATCTGACCGACATCTTTGCCAACTCCAAGTTCAAGGTCTTCGCGACCGCCGCGAACGAGGAGGGCTCCGTCGTCAAGGCCATCAACGCCAAGGGCGCCGGTGCCTGGGCACGTGCCAAGATCGATAAGCTCGCCGGCGTGGCCTCCACGTTTGGCGCCAAGGGCCTGGCCTGGATCGCCTTCCGCGAGGACGGCTCCATCAACAGCCCCATCGTCAAGTTCTTCTCGGACGAGGAGATGACTGCTCTGCGCGAGCGCATGGACGTCGAGCCCGGCGACCTCGTGATGTTCGCCGCCGGCCCGCGCCTGCTCTCCGACGAGATCCTGGGCGGCATGCGTTCGCACATGGCCAACGCGCTCGAGATCAAGCGCGAGGGCCACGACTTCCTGTGGGTCGTTAACTTCCCGCTGTTCCACTGGGACGAGGACCGCAAGGCCTACGCTGCCGAGCACCAGCCCTTCACCCTGCCGACCGAGACCGACATCGCCAAGATCGAGGCCGACCCGTTGGCAGCCGGTTCTTGCACCTACGACTTTGTCATGGACGGCTTTGAGGCCGGCGGCGGCGGCATGCGTATCCACAACGCCGAGATGCAGATGTCCATGCTCAAGCTCCTGGGCTTTACCGAGGAGCGCGCCGAGTCTCAGTTTGGCTTCCTCATGGAGGCCCTCAAGTTTGGTGCACCCCCGATGGGCGGTTTTGCTCTGGGCCTGGACCGCGTGTGCATGCTGCTCACCGGCTCCGATTCCATCCGCGACGTCATGGCGTTCCCCAAGACGGCCAGTGGCTCCGACCTCATGTCGGGCGCCCCGAGTGCCGTTTCCGGCGCCCAGCTCAAGGACGTCAGCCTGCGCCTGATGTAGGCGAGCGGCTATATATTGCTTGCAACGAGGGAAGGACGTGTGCCTTCCCTCGTTTTTTATACGCCGAGGTTGTGAGGGCATAGGGTGACCGGGCGTCGCGGAAAGTGCATCCCGGAATCTGCGTCCGGAATGGGTCGCGCTTTCCCAAAGGGGTCCTCTGGGAAAGCGCGACCCAGAATTCGGCAAAATAATGGGGCACAGTTTCCGGTTGAGCTGTCTAACGGAAACTGTGCCCCAGAATGAGCGCTCAAAACGGGGCAGGCTTTCCGCAACAACTGTCTGGCGGAAAGCCTGCCCCAATTTCTTATAGCGAGTCTCTCTGGATCAGCTGCTGTCTCTTATACACATCTCCGAGCCCACGAGACGGACTCCTATCTCGTATGCCGTCTTCTGCTTGAAAAAAAAAAAAAAAAAAACCACATGACTCCTGAACCCCTACAGATAATTAACA
>OJJW01000415.1_pt1 | contig 11536 bp, 14 predicted proteins | sample 1596331 | NCBI WGS metagenome assembly OJJW01 (sample SAMEA4350156, study PRJEB24818) | metagenome | biome: human; feature: gut; material: faeces | place: Denmark | collected 2013-09 | reverse complement strand
TTATTTTGTCTGTGTTGTGGATGTCTGTGTCATTGATGTAGACGTGATTGTGTGCTTTAGTTTTGATATGTTTGATCTGTGAGTTGTTTTTTTTGTTTTTTGTATTTGTTTTTTTTTTTAATGATACGGCGACCCCCGAGATCTACACTATCCTCTTCGTCGGCAGCGTCAGATGTGTATAAGAGACAGCGTTAACAACGTGTTGTAATTATAGACCGTTGTTTCACGGAAGATATCGGCATCTGGCTTAAAGTGCACAATCGTTCCACGTTCAATGGTTGGCACTTCATCTAGTTTCACCATGTTGGTATTCACACGGCCAACTTGAAAGTCCATGTAATAAACTTGGCCATCACGCACAACCCGAACGTCTAAATTCGTCGACAAGGCATTCACAACCGAAGCCCCAACACCGTGTAGCCCACCAGAAACTTTATAGCCGCCACCGCCGAATTTACCACCGGCATGCAAAACAGTAAAGACCGTTTCTAGCGCTGGCTTACCAGTTTTAGTCTGAATGTCAACTGGAATCCCACGGCCATCATCCGTGACGGTAATTGAATTATCTTTTTCAATCGTGACGGTAATATGTGAGGCAAAGCCTGCCAAGGCTTCATCAATCCCGTTATCCACAATTTCCCAGACCAAATGATGCAAGCCTTGGGCCGTTGTTGTCCCAATGTACATCCCCGGACGCTTACGAACGGCTTCAAGGCCTTCTAAGACTTGAATTTGGTCTGCATTATAATCACCAGCATTCGCATCAACCGTGCTTGCACTGCGAATTTCTTCGTCATCTGTGACAATTCCGTCAATATTTTCTACATCATGCTTGTTTTCTTCAGACATAATAAATCCTTTATGTACCTGCTGATTACTCAGCGTGCTTTTCTAACGTAATTTCACCATGTTGCACGTGAAACACTTTCGGGGTATGAATCAATTGTCGCGCCACATCACTCAATGTCGGTGCCGTAATAAACGTCTGCACCTTATCTTGAATAGCTAATAAGAGATGCGTTTGTCGATTAGCGTCTAGTTCACTTAACACGTCATCCAAGAGCAACACAGGATATTCACCCGTCTCCTCTTGCATTAAGTCAATTTCGGCCAATTTAACCGCTAATGCTGTTGTGCGTTGCTGACCCTGTGAGCCAAAAACGGCAACATCGTTCTCGTTGACAATAAATTTAATGTCATCGCGATGTGGCCCCACTAAGGTGGTCCCCTGCATAATCTCACGGGCTTCTTGACGCGCTAATGCCGCTTCAAACGCTGCCTTAACCGTTTCGAGATCATCATCGCGTTCAAAGGCAACCCCAGTTTGGTAAGCTAGCGTCAACGTTTCCTGTTGATTAGAAATTTCTGCATGAATCGGCTGGGCCGCTGCTTGCAACCGTTCTAAAAATCCGCGACGCGCGAGCAAAACTTGCGCCCCAACATCGACTAATTGCGCTGTCAAAACCGACAAAAATACCTTATCGGTCGTTTGTTTCATTTGCAAACGTTTAAGATACGCATTTCGATCCTTTAAGATACGCCGGTACTGCGTTGTGTTATAGAGATACAGCGGGTTCATTTGCCCAAACTCCATATCAATAAAACGCCGCCGCACACTGGGCGCACCTTTAACGAGATCTAAATCTTCCGGTGCAAACAAAATGACATTTAATTGGCCGATGTATTGTGATAGCTTTGATTGCTCTAAATGATTCACCCGTGCTTTTTTGCCTTTAGTCGAAAAATGCAAAGCTAACGGTATGTCGCTGACATTTTTCTTGACGCGACCACTAATCGTGGCCGAATTGGCTTGCCAACGAATTAAATCTTTATCACTACTCGTACGATGAGAACGCGCTAAAGCCAAGACGTAGATGCTTTCCAACAAATTCGTCTTGCCTTGCGCGTTCTCACCTAAAAACACATTCACACCCGCACTAAAATCAAGCGTCAAATCAGCATAATTCCGGTAATTCGCGAGCGTTAACGATGTGAGTTCCAAGAACCCGGTCCTTTTGGCCCGTTACTGCGACGTCCTGGTTTTGGTCGCCCAAAACCACCGGCACGTGAGCTGTTTTGTTTACGCAACTCAGCAAAACGTGCCTCTTTACGCGCCTTTGCCACTGCTGCTTTTTGTGCTTTAATGCGATCATCGCGGACTGTTTTCTTAGCGGCCAGGGCACGTTCATCCTTTTCTTGTTGTGCCTGGGCAATTAATTCATCCGCATTTTCAGCCAACGAAATAATATAGGTTTCGCCATCAACGATGATTTCATCATGGTCGTATAGCTTTTTTCCCCGACGATTTTCCGGTTCACCATTGAGTAAGACGGGAAAATCCATCAGATAATATTTTGCTTGACCACCTGAAGAAATAATATTTTCTTCTTTTAGCAGTTGTGTGAGTGTGATGTATTCAGTTGTAATTTCTATCGTTTTCGTCATATCGGTTACCTTTGTATTATACCATTTTTTCACCGCTAATTCTTAAAAAAACGGCCTAAAATCGGCTTTAAGCGATTTTAGGTCGTTTTAAGGGTAATGGTTTACTTTGACTTAATTTTATTTAAAACGCATATCACGAATTAAAACGTTCGCACTGGTGTAATAAGTTGCAACTGCTTATTATCCACTTCTCCAGCTGGCGTGACCGTGAATGGTCGCAAATTCGTGGTAAACTTCAAATCAACTAACTTACCGTTAAAGACACGGAGCGCATCACGGACATAGTCGGGGTTAAATGAGATTTCTAAATTCTCACCCTCAACTGACGTTGTCTGTAATTCTTCTTGCACCTGCCCCACTTCTTGTGACGTTCCAGTCAGCGTAACAACACCATCGGTCATGGTCAATTGGACCACGTTATTACGACTTTCGTGACTCAACAGACTCGCACGGTTAATGGCCCCAAGTAAGGTGCCCGCATCAATGGTTAATTGCGTCGTACTTTCAGTTGGAATCAACCGATCCGTTTCTGGATAGTTCCCTTCCAGCAAGCGTGAATAAAACGTTGTATGCCCAAGATCAAAGACTGCTTGGTTTTTGGCCAACTTAATGTCGACGCGGTCTTGCCCTTCTAAGAGACTTTGCAACTCATTGAAAGACTTCGCTGGCATAATCACATCCGCGTTCACTTGTGCATCAGTCCCCGTCAACGTCACAATGCGTTGTGACAAACGATGAGAATCTGTTGTCACGGCCTTCACATCATTGCCATTTAAGGCCAAATGAATCCCTGTTAAGATCGGCCGACTTTCTTGTGTTGAGGCAGAGATTTTAGTTTGTGAAATGATATCTACCAATTGTGCTGCGGAAACACTCAAACTCTGCACATCATCTAATTCTGGCAATTGTGGGTAGTTACGGACATCTTGCCCATTAATCGTAAAGGCTGAAGCCCCAGACGTAATACTTGCCCGTAACCCATCAACGGCCAACGTTAAATCATCAGCTGGAAGATTTTTAACAATATTGGCAAAAAAAGTTGCTGGTAAGGTAATCCCACCCGTTGAGCCAATAACTAATTGTGCAGACGTATCAGATTGTTCAATTCGCGTTTCAATTGAAATATCACTGTTTGATCCCGTCAAAATCAATTCATCTTGCGACAAGACAATTTTGATGTTGGTCAAAATAGGAATCGTTGTGCGTGATGAAATCGCACGTGAAACATCATTAAGTGACTTAATAAACACTTGGCGATTAATTGAAAATTGCATAATTATGCTCCTCTATTTTTAGCCCTTAGCTGGGTAGCTTTTTAAATAAGTTAAATAAAGATATCTAGTAGTAATAATAAGGGGTGTTTAAGTTGTGGAAAACACTATGTGGGTAACTGCTAGCGCGTAATGAGTTGTTCACAATGCTGTGGGAAAAACAGCCGAGTTATGCTATGTTATCCACACACGTTATTTACCGTTTTTGATCTCATCCGTTAAGGCATCCAGCATTTCTTTTGTACGTGCGTCAGATTCAGCCTTTTCGGTAATCTTGTTAGTCGCATGCAAGACCGATGAGTGATCCCGTCCGCCAAAAGCACGGCCAATATCAGGCAAACTTTCGTTGGTGAGTGTCCGAGTTAGATACATCGCAACGTGCCGGGCAGTCACTAAATCCTTTTTCCGGCTGGTACTCTTCAGGTCATCAATGGTTTGCATGTAATAATCGGCCACTACTTGTTGAATGCGTTCGACAGTGATTTTAAACCCTTGATTAATATTTAAATCGCCTAAAATTTGTTGGGCGGTTTCTTTTGTTGCGGGCTTATTACGGAAACGCAACATCGCTTCAAAACGATGGAATGTCCCCTCTAGTGTTCGAATATTAGAATCAATTTTGTCAGCGATTAATTCCAACACGTCATTTGGAATGGTTAAATGATCGGTTTCGGCAAGGTTCTTGAGAATGGCCACTCGCGTTGGTAAATCAGGCTTTTGAATATCCATTGAGATCCCCGCTTCAAAGCGCGACGTCAGCCGTGATTGCAAATCCACGATTTCTGTTGGTAGCTTATCGGAGGTCATGATGATTTGCTTGCCAGTTTTGGTTAAGACATTAAAGGTGTTAAAGAATTCTTCCTGCACCTTTTCTTTGCCTGACCAGAACTGAATATCATCAATTAATAAGAGATCAACAGTCCGGTATTCTTTTTTGAAGGCTGCCGTTGCCCCTTCACCTGCCCGCAATGATTCAGTGAAATCATTCAAAAAGTCTTCCGCCGTGGCGTACTTAATCCGGGCTGATGGCGTTGTTTTGGAGTAGGCATTCCCGATGGCTTGCATCAAATGGGTTTTGCCCAAACCAACCCCACCGTAAATCAAGTACGGATTATAAACACGGCCGGGATCTTCAGCGACAGCGCGCGCAATCGCATAAGCATTCTCATTACCAGCGCCGACAACAAATTTATCAAACGTGAAGTTTTCATTGAGATCGGATTCGCGGGTAAATGTGAGGTTTTCCGTTTGAATTGGCGTTGACTTTGGTAGACTTTCAGCCACGCGGAGTTCTGGTTTAATAAAGCCTTCGGCAATTTCCATGGCATATTGCACAAAACTCATGGCATAAGATTTATTCCAGTTGTCAATAATGTCGGCACTTTCTTCTGCCGGCACTTCCAAAACAATCCGTGATTCAGTTAAGGTAATGGGTGTTAAGGGTTCGATATAGGTATCAAATGAAACAGGACCAATTTCTTGATAGAACTTAGCTTTGACCTGATTCCATAATTCCTCTTTTGTAATGGGTTTTGTCACGAAAATCTCTCCTATATATTCGACACAATGCCAAAATAACGACAAATAGTCCATTTGCCGTGATGTGCCGATCAACTTTTCTATATTTAAAGAAGAAGTAGCAAAACTAATTATAACAGTAAGAAATTGAGTTTTCCACAAGCAAAAGACAATTTTACGACCTTTCAACAGGTGTGGACAAAAGAAATGAGGTGATGTGGATACTATAACGAACAAATGTACGAGTTATCCACAAACAAACAATGTTGTACACATGTAAAAGTGTGTAAGGACAATATTTGAGGTTTGTTATAAACATTATCCACAATTTTGCAACCACAACCTGTGGATATGTGGATAACTTGTGAACACCCCTGTGATTAATGTTTTCAGAAACGTTGATCCTGCACAGGCTGGTAACTTGTTTTGGACAACTTTGTGAATTCTAAAGAAAAGTTTAAGGCCTTCAAAAAAAACGCCTGTTTTTACCTAGGATGTTTGCTATAATTAAGCGTATGATCGTACTTTTTAACAAACCCTATAATGTGTTGACGAAGTTCACAGATGCTGATGGTCGGCCAACGCTGGCAGATTATATTGATATCCCACGTGTTTATGCGGCTGGTCGCTTGGATATGGATAGTGAAGGCTTGTTGCTGTTAACCGACAGTGGCAAGTTGAACCATGCTTTGACTGATCCGGAGAATAAGGCGTATAAAACATATGTGGTGCAAGTTGAGGGCGTGCCAACCAAGGCGCAATTAAAACAACTCGAAAATGGGGTTGAATTAAAGGATGGTTGGACACTACCGGCAAAAGCCAAGCGCATCCCGTATCCAAAATGGCTATGGCCACGAGAGAATCCGATTCGAGTGCGTAAAAACCAACCCACAAGTTTTATTCAACTTAAGATTAAGGAAGGCCGTAATCGGCAAGTGCGTCGGATGACTGCTGCGGTAGGGCTGCCAACTTTGCGTTTGATTCGGACGCACATTGGGGACTATCATTTGGCGGATTTAAAGCCAGGTGAATATCGCGTGATTAAATGAAGCAGCGCGTATTTTATCGTACAAAGTGCGGTGTAACCGTGATAATATTGAAGAGATAAACAAAAACAGATGAGGTGAGACCATGGGACGTAAGTGGGAAAACATTAAGATGAAAAAGGCGCAGACCGATGGGGCTGCCGCCAAAGTCAACAGTAAGTATGGGATCGAAATCTACGCGGCTGCCAAGCAAGGCAACAGTGTTGATCCAGAAGCAAACTCAACGTTAAAGTTCGTCATTGAACGTGCCAAGCAAGCACAAGTGCCAAAGCATGTGATCGAACGTGCGTTAGAAAAGGCCAAGGGTTCAGGGGATGAAACCTTTATCGAAGGGCGCTATGAAGGCTTTGGGCCAAATGGGTCATTATTGATTGTTGATACGTTGACATCTAACGTTAACCGCACAGCCACGAATGTTCGCACAGCCTTTAACAAGAACGGTGGGACTTACGGTGCCGCTGGTTCTGTCAGCTACTTATTTGATGAAACTGGCGTTGTTGTCTTTGAAGGTGATGATGCGGATGCCGTATTGGAAACGTTGTTAGAAGCCGAAGTTGATGTCCGTGATGCGGAACAACAAGACGATCAAGTGGTTGTTTATACCGAACCAGCTGATTTGCATAAGGCAATTGAGGCCCTTCGTCAAAACGGTGTGTCAGAATTTTCAACGACAGAAATTACGATGCTACCACAAGCCGAAGTCACGCTTGAAGGCGAAGACTTGGCAACATTTGAAAAGCTCGTGGATGCCCTTGAAGCTGATGATGATGTCCAAAAGGTACATCATAACGTTGCGCTTTAAGCAGGGGATGAAAAAGCCATCAGTCGATGGCTTTTTTTGTTGTTCAAAATGCTGAGATAGCGTACAATGGTCATATTGGATTGAGTCACACATGAATCAGCGATTGATTTACACGGATACGCTTGCTTATAGATGTGATCCATGATATGATTAAAATCGAATTGCAAAGTTTTTGCAGGTAAAAATCGCGAATGGAGGTGAACACACATGAAGCGTACATACCAACCAAAGAAGCGCCATCGTGAACGCGTACACGGATTCCGTAAGCGTATGAGCACGAGCAACGGTCGTAAAGTTTTGGCTCGCCGTCGTGCAAAGGGCCGCAAGGTTCTATCAGCCTAACAAGGTCGCTGCTATGCAGTGGCTTTTTTATTTTTTTAAAAGCGTGAGGACTGCTAGGGTAGGCCGGCATCGCGATGCGGCCAAAACCGCGTACATATCCCTCAAGAGAGACTAAATCTAATGAGAAAAACTTTCCGAATAAAAAAACCGGCTGAATTTCAAATCGTTTTTAATAAGCATCAGTCTGTCGCAAATAAATATTTTATTCTTTACCAGCTCCAAAAGCCTGAGCAAAAGCATTTTCGTTTGGGTTTGTCAGTGAGTAAGAAGGTTGGGAAGGCGCATGATCGTGTTTGGGTCAAGCGGCGCATTAGACAAAGTATTTTAGAACTGAAACCACAATTACCGCAAGAGTTGGACTTATTAATTATTGCGCGCCCAACTGTTGCCAAAAAAAGCCAAAAATTCATCAAAGAACAAATCACACATGTGCTAAAATTAGCTAATATTTTGAAAGTAGAAGACCGATGAAACGTTTTGAAAATATTCTAAAAAAGATTGGCCCGTTACCCCTTATCCTAGCAGCCGTGGCGTTAGTGATTATTGTTATTGCCAGTGCCTCTTTTCACGGGCATGTTGCTTCTAATGGGCTGTGGGGTGCAATTGTTGCGGCCTTTACATCAGCTATTTTGGGGTCAGCCGCTTGGTTTGGCAACAACTACGGCATGGGGATCATTATTTTCACCATTTTGATTCGTTTCTTGATTTTGCCATTGATGGTTTATCAAGTTCATTCAATGATGAAAATGCAAGGGGTACAACCAGCATTGAAAGCGTTGCAAGCAAAGTATCCAGGTAAGGATACTGAAAGCCGTCAATTAATGATGGCAGAGCAACAAGCTTTGTATAAAGAAGCTGGGGTTAACCCATTTGCGTCATTGCTACCATTAATTGTACAAATGCCAGTTTTGATTGCTTTGTACCAAGCCATTTACACATCACCTGTGTTGAAGTCAGGTAAGTTCTTGTGGTTGCAATTGGGTAGTCATGATCCTTACTATGTTTTGCCAATCTTAGCGGCAGTCTTTACGTTTGCCTCATCATGGTTGTCAATGCAGTCAACACCAGAACAAAACGGGATGACAAAGGCGATGCCTTATATTTTTCCCGTGGTGATCTTCTTTTCAGCCATTGCGGTACCAAGTGCTTTGTCACTTTACTGGGTTGTAGGTAACGTCTTCCAGACAATTCAAACATTCTTCTTGCAAAATCCGTTTAAGATTCGTCGTGAACGTGAATTGCTCAAGCAAAAAGAACGTGAATTGCAACGTAAAATTAAAAAAGCAAAGCGCGGTACGCGCCGATAAACAATGCTTACAGCAGAACGACTTTCTACTAGAAAGTCGTTCTTTTTTGTGTCGTTAGAGACGGTTACAGTCACACAGAAAAACTGTTATAATAAATGCTGTTATGCGCTAACGATTATTATCGTAATGGTTAGTCGTTGAATTTTAATGAAAGTAGTCAAACATTGAATGGCACAAGATGCAACAACTTCTCCAGATCACACGGTACACTTACGGCCAATGCGACCACAAGATGTGCCTAGTGTGGCCAAGATTTATCTCGCTAGCCGGCAGGCCTATTTTCCATGGGTAAAAAAGCCACAGTATGCGGATTTTGAGCGGGTGAGTGTGGGTGAATTGGTGCAAGTCGCTGTTGTGGCTGATGAAATTGTCGGCTTTGCAGCCTTATCTGAATGGGATAGTTTTTTGCATTTACTTTTTGTGAAAATTGGTTGGCAGCAACAAGGCGTGGGCAAAGCCTTACTGGATTGGGCGCGGCAGCAAGTGCAAAGGCCACTCGAACTGAAAGTTGTGCAGGCTAATGTGGCAGCACAACGCTTTTATGAACGTGAAGGTTTTCGTATCATCGCCCGCGATAATCTTGCGCAACCAAGCAATGTGACGTATAGAGATGATCGAAACAGTTAAAAAATTTAGCCGCTTTACGTGGCATCATATATCGAATTTAACCCCTGAAGATACCAAGACCCTAGTCGCAGATCACGACTTAACCCATGAAATGATTGGGTATGCTGTGGATCATAATGAAGCTGTTCGGATGGAATATGACGCCGCGGCTGAAGAAGCATTAATGGTGATTGACGTGATTTCGTATCATGATGATGTGGTGGAAACGCGGCCCATTGGGATCTTATTTGCCCATGGTGATTTATATACCTTTTCGCACACGGTGACTGATTATGTGCAAGCGGTCCTGTTAGCGCCGGAAAATCGTCAAGGACGAGTTGCTGACACGGATATTACGGCCATTGATTTTGTGATGACGGGCTTATATACACTGATGATGCGCTATATCGAACAAATTACTGAAATTAATCGCAAGCGGCGGGTAATTCAATCACAATTTGGGCATCAAAAACGCACAACAAAGCAAATGAATGACTTGTTGCGTTTGCAGACTCAGATGATTTATATCCAAAACTCACTGGCTAATAATCATGTGATGTTAGATACCTTTAAGCTCGACTTTGAAGATAGGTTATCTAATTTTGAAATTGAGCATATTGACGATGTCCGCGTCGAAATTAGTCAAGCGGAGCACATGGCTGATTTGGCGGTAGCAGTGATTGCATCGGTCGTTGACGCCTATGGTAACTTGAGTAGTCGTGATTTGGATTGGACCATGAAGCTCCTCACGGTCTATTCAATTGTTTTGACGGTACCAACGATTGTGAGTGGTTTTTATGGTGAAAATGTCAAATGGTTACCGTTTGCCGATATGCAAAATAGTTGGTGGATTTCCATTTTGATTACATTGGTGTTAATGGGACTTGTGAGTCTGTTGTTAGCATTGAACGGCTTTTTCAGAAAATAAGGATAACGCATGAAACAGTTAGAAGAACGGATTAAACAAGAAGGTCGTGTACTTGGCGATGATATTTTGAAGGTCGATGCTTTTTTGAACCATCAAATTGACCCTGAATTGATGCAAGCGATTGGGGCAGCTTTTGCGCAACATTTTCAAAATGACCAGGTTGATAAAATTTTGACGGTGGAGTCATCAGGCATTGCACCGGCTGTCTTTACCGGTTTGGCCTTACACGTGCCGGTGGTTTTTGCGCGCAAAAATAAGTCGTTGACATTACCCGACGGGGTTTGGACAGCTGACGTTTATTCGTATACGAAGCAGACAACTAATCACGTGATGATTGATCAGCGTTTTCTTGGTGCCGGAGAACGTGTGTTGATTATTGATGATTTCTTGGCGAATGGGCAAGCCGTGGCTGGGTTACTTGATATTGTTGATCAAGCACAAGCAGTTGCAGTAGGTGCTGGGATTGTGATTGAAAAATCATTCCAAAAGGGTCGGCAATTGTTAGATGACCGTGGTTTGCCGGTAGTCAGTTTAGCGCGGATCAAAGCCTTTCGAGATGGGCAAGTTGAATTCGAGTCATAAACATGTTTCACGTGAAACACAAAAAGCGCAGCGGTTAACCGCTGCGCTTTTTGTGAATAAAGAAGAGGGGATGTGTCTATGCGGCCGCATGATTAAAATTTACGGAGTAAGGCATAAATGTTTTGGTCAAGTGTTGCGGCTGAAATAGCTAGGTCTTGTGTTACAAAGTCCATCACCAAGCCCATGATGCCGGATACAATAAAATTGATTTCAATCGTATCGGGGCTATTGTTGGGTAAAGTAGCTTCGAGCGCACAAGCTTTTTGAATAAAGGCAACTTTCACTTGCTGGAAAACAGCGGCGCCAATGGTTGGCTGACGTAACAAAACAGCCACTGTGTCTTGGTGACTGCCAATGTAGGCCACAAGCTGATGACTTAATGCTTTGAGGATCGCATGGTTTTCTGTTGTTGTCGGGTAATTTTGACTGAAAATTTGGGTGATATCGCTGATTAAACTCGCTACAAGATGATCATGGAGATCATACCTGTCTCTTATACACATCTCCGAGCCCACGAGACGGACTCCTATCTCGTATGCCGTCTTCTGCTTGAAAAAAAAAAAAACACGATTCTCATTCAGCATTGAGTTCTTGATTCTGCACGAAAAAAACGAGTGCATAGCCAGTACACACTACAGCCGCATCTTTGCGGCATATCTCGGAGACTAAGTTACAGCATACTTATTTCC
>OJJW01000405.1_pt1 | contig 11737 bp, 7 predicted proteins | sample 1596331 | NCBI WGS metagenome assembly OJJW01 (sample SAMEA4350156, study PRJEB24818) | metagenome | biome: human; feature: gut; material: faeces | place: Denmark | collected 2013-09 | reverse complement strand
TTTATCATATTTTTTTTTTTGTTAATTTTTTTTTTTCAAGCAGAAGACGGCATACGAGATAGGAGTCCGTCTCGTGGGCTCGGAGATGTGTATAAGAGACAGCGAGCGTCTTGATCAGGCGCTCGTTATCGCGCTGGTGAAGGCCGATCGACGGCTCGTCCAGAATGTACAGGACGCCCATGAGGCCGGCGCCGATCTGCGTTGCCAGACGAATACGCTGGGCCTCGCCGCCGGACAGCGTCGCCGAGGCGCGGTCGAGCGTCAGGTAGTCGAGGCCGACGTCGACCAGAAAACGCAGGCGTTCCAGGATTTCCTTAACGATACGGCCACCGATAAACTGCTGGCGCTCGGTGAGTTCAAGACCCTCGAAAAACTCGAGCGACTCGCGACAGGACAGGCAGCAAACCTCATAAATGGACTTACCGCCCACGGTAACGGCGAGCATCTCGGGGCGTAGGCGAGCGCCATGGCAACTCGAGCACGGCTCTTCGCGAATGTACTTCTCCAGACGCGCTTTGGTGTTCTCGTTGGTTGTCTCGGTATAGCGCTCGTACAGGATATTGCGCACGCCCGAGAACTTGGTGTCCCATTGGCTGCGACGTCCATCGAGCTTTTGATAGTCGACCGATATCTTCTTATCGCCCATGCCGTCTAAAAACGCGCGGCGCACCCGCGGGGGCAGGTCCTCCCACGGCGTATCGACACTTACCTTGAAGTGTTTGCAGACCGCGGCGAAGATCTGAGGGTAATAGTTCGAATTGCCGAACAGGCTGCCAAAGACCCCATCGGCGATCGACTTCGACGGATCCTCAATCAGCGCCTCGGCATCGACCGTTTTCTTAAAGCCCAGACCGTCGCACTCGGGACAGGCGCCATAGGGTGCGTTGAACGAAAAGTCGCGCGGCTGCAGATCGTCGATGGAGTGTCCGTGCTCCGGGCACGCCAGCGCCAACGAGTATTCCAGCAGCTCGCCCTCGGTTCCCTCGGGGGCATCGCGATCGGGCAGCATATATACGTTCACATTACCGTGGGCAAGCGCCGTCGCCTGCTCGACGGACTCGGCAATGCGACCCAGGGAGTTCTCTCGGATCACGATACGATCGACCACGACCTCAATATCGTGCTTGAACTTTTTGTCCAGTTCGATGGGGTCATCGAGCGAGCGCACTTCGCCGTCGACGCGCACGCGGCTAAAGCCCTCCGCGCGCAGGTCCTCGAACAGCTTGGCATACTCGCCCTTGCGTCCACGAACAACCGGCGCCAGCACAAACGCGCGACGGCCCTCCCCCGCCGCAAGGACTTTATCGGCAACCTGATCTGTTGTCTGGCGCTCAATGACACGCCCACACTCGGGGCAGTGCGGAGTGCCCACGCGAGCGAACAGCAGACGTAGGTAGTCATAGATCTCGGTTACGGTGCCCACTGTCGAGCGCGGATTCTTGGACGTCGTCTTCTGATCGATTGAAACTGCCGGCGAAAGGCCGTCGATCGAGTCCAAATCTGGCTTGTCCATCTGGCCTAAAAACTGGCGCGCATAGCTCGACAGGCTCTCGACGTAACGACGCTGGCCCTCGGCATAGATCGTGTCGAAGGCAAGAGAGCTCTTGCCCGAGCCCGAAAGACCGGTTATAACCACAAGCTCGTCTCGCGGAATGGAAACATCGATATTGCGCAGGTTATGCTCGCGCGCGCCGCGAATAACGATAGAAGAATCAGACATGGAAGCTCCTTGCCTCCTATAGCTTCAAATCACACTGACGATGAGTTTAGCGAACTCGACGCGCATAGATGTTCGTAATACAAGATTCGCAGACCTTTTGCTTCGTCTCTCCCGTTATCGGTTTTCCGATTATCGAGATAAAGGTTACAGTAATCTAACGTAGTACTTATTGAGCCTTTACAGAGGAACATCCATGACCGAAGACATCCCCCTTGAAATCACTTCGAGCTACATGGCAAATCTACCCATATCCATCGCCGTCCTAATCGTGGCCGCCGTCGTCGTACGCATGTACATTTCGATTAAGCGGAAGGAACAGCCTCCTGTTTTTCGCGCTCTATGGTGCGCGGCATTCCTTGTTCCGCTCGGCGTGGTGGCGGCATGGATCACCAATCAAATGCTCGTAAATGAGGACAATTCCCTATGGATCCTGTCTTATTCGGCCCTCGGTGCCACCGCGGTCGCCCTTCTGGTCGAACCCCTGGTTTCGAGGCTCATCGACCAGGCAGATATCGCAACTGCAACGGCTGCCTGCATCTGCCGCGACATTATCATCATCGCAGCGGTTTCGATTCTCTCGTTCGTTTCGCTTGAAATCGCCTGCAACGAAACCTTTTACCACATTCCCGCCAACTCGTTCGGCTTTTCCGTCGGACTGCTTGCGGCGATTCTTCTCTCCCTTTATTTACTGGGACAGCGACACGGAGGGGCCATGGTCCTCGTGCCCATCGTTTGCTGCACTCTCGGCATTGCCGAGCATTTCGTTATGACATTTAAGGGCGAAGCCATTCTGCCAAGTGACATCTTGGCATTGGGAACCGCAATGGAAGTGAGCGAGGGATACGAGTTCACCTTCACCGCAGGAATCGTCACTTCGCTCGCGTTGCTCGAAATCTCTCTTGGACTGCTTTCCCTCATTCGACCGAAAAAGCTCCGTACGCCAGCCCTCGTCTTTCCTGTCATTGCCGGAAACCTCTGCGCTTTTCTTCTCGTAAGCGTCGTAAGCCTCCTGGGGTTTTCCAGCATCGACCTTGAGCAGGCGTTGGACTTTGGGTTTGATCGTTGGCAACCCATCTGCACGTATGTTTCACAGGGCTTTATCACCTCGTTTACCGAGATGGTCAACGAGCTGCCAATCGAAAAACCTGAGGGCTATACCGACGACGAGACCAAAAACATCGAACAGGAGCTCGTCGCCGCCTACGACAGCACGTATGGCTCCAGCGAGCAACGCAGCGCCGCTGTCGCCCAGTTCAATGAGATCAAACCGACGGTCATTGCCGTCATGAATGAGAGTTTCACCGACCTATCGTGCTTCGAGCAGCTTCAGGCGGCAGGCTACTTCGGCCCCACTTTCTATAATTCCCTCCCCGACACACTCGTACGCGGCACCATGCTCGCCTCGGTAGCAGGAGGTGGAACGGCGAACTCTGAATTTGAGTTTTTGACGGGAGCCACAACGGCCTTTGTCGGCGTAGGCAAAATCCCCTATCAGCTTTATCAGATGAGCGATGTTGACAGCCTGGCAAAAGACCTTAAAGAGCTTGGGTATACCGCCACCGCCATGCACCCCCAAAACCCCGTCAACTATCACCGAGATAAAATCTATCAGCAGCTCGGTTTCGGAGATTTTCTTTCAATCGACGATTTCGAAGGCGCCTCTTATTACCATGCCGGCGTATGTGACTACGTCACCTACGACAAGATCCTTGAATTGCTCAGGACCAACGAGGCCCCACAGTTTATCTTTGACGTGACGATGCAAAATCATGGCGGATACGAAGTCGGGTCCGTCCCCGCAGAAGAGCTTACGAATTATTGGGTCGAAGGGGCCAGCGAGGGTACCAACGCCATGCTCAATACGTACCTAACCTGCATCAACGCATCCGACAGAGACCTTGAGTACTTCATCAACGAGCTCCGCAATATTGGTCGGCCGGTCGTTCTCGTCTTTTTTGGCGACCATCAGCCAAGCATCGCAGCAGCCCTCAACGACGAGTTGTATCCGCAGGAAGACACGGCCAGCCACGCTTTCCGCATTCACCAGTCGACGTATTTCGTCTGGGCCAACTATGAAATCGCAGGCAATACCGAACTCAACGTCTACGACACCGTCGGTGCGAACGAGATTGCAGCCATGACCCTTAATAAGATCGGCGCCCCGCTCACCGATTACCAAAAGGCCTTGCTTGCAACAAGGTCTGATGTGCCGACCATCAACGTTGCCGGCTATCTCGGTGCCGATGGGCTGCGCTATGACCTCGAATCAGAGGACAGCCCCTATACGTCGACGATCGACAAGCTGCGGCGCGTCCAATATCTTGAGTTTGCCACGAAGGTCCAGTAGGTCCGATTTTTCACGATGCGCCATCGAGCAGCCGAGGCTACACAGCCAGGTACGCCGCGCATGACTCTCGCTCGCAAACGAGGGTACAATGACGCTCGTGTCACACCGCGGGGCTTCGGCCCCAACATATACAAAGGAGTCATACATGGGTTGCGAGCACGCACAGGCTGCCGGCGGACAAACCGCGCCGCAGGAATTTGAAGAAAACACGCTGTCCGAGGTCAAGCGCGTTATCGCCGTGCTTTCCGGCAAGGGCGGCGTCGGCAAATCGTTCGTCACCGGCGCCATCGCTACCGAACTTGCCCGTCACGGCCATAAGGTCGGCGTCCTCGATGCCGATATTACCGGTCCCTCTATCCCCAAGATGTTTGGCATGAGCGGACGCCACGTCCATGCCCTCGGCAACCTTATGCTGCCCGAAATCTCCGAGCACGGCGTCAAGGTCATGAGCTCTAACCTGCTGCTCCAAAACGAGACTGACCCCGTCCTCTGGCGTGGCCCGGTTATCGCGGGTGCCATCAGGCAGTTCTGGAGCGAGACCTCTTGGGGTCCCATCGACTACCTGCTGGTCGATATGCCTCCGGGAACGGGCGACGTCGCCCTCACCGTCTTCCAGTCGCTGCCCGTCGATGGCATCGTCATCGTCACGAGCCCGCAGGATCTGGTCTCGATGATCGTCGCCAAGGCGGTCAACATGGCCGAGAAGATGAACGTCCCCATTCTGGGTATCGTCGAGAACATGAGCTATATCGAGTGCCCTGATTGCGGCAAGAAGATTGAGGTCTTTGGCAAGAGCAAGCTCCCCGAGGTCGCCGAGCGCTACAACCTCGAGATCCTGGGCCAGCTTCCCATCAATCCGGCACTCGCCGAGGCCTGCGATAAGGGCGAGGTTGAGACCGCACTGCCCGACGGCATGCTGCCCCAGGCTGTCTCTGCCGTCGAGGCCATTGCCCCGCACGAAACCGACGAGGCCTAAGTGAACGCAAACGCCTTCTATGACGTCTTGGTAATCGGCGGCGGGGCCTCGGGTCTCGCCGCTGCCATTACGGCCGCACGCGCAGGCAAAAGCGCCTGCATCGTTGAGCGCGATGTCGCCTGCGGCCTTAAGCTCCTCGCGACCGGCAACGGACGATGCAACCTTTCGAACGAATCAATTGATTTCCAGCGGTACAACCATCCCGCGTTTGTTGAGTCCGTCATGGGCGCCCGGCCCGAGCAAGAGCTCGACAGTTTCTTCTCTTCGCTGGGCATCATGACGACCTCCGAGGAGGGCCGGCTGTATCCACGCTCCCTTCGTGCCGAATCGGTGCGCGATGCGCTTCTCAACGCTTGCAATCGCCTGGGTATCACCTTGATTTGCGGGGCAAATGTCACCTCGGCATCCAAATCCCCCAAGGGCTGGGCGCTCCAGATAGATCGTCCCGCGCGGGCACTCAAGGCAAAAAAGCACGACGGCCGAAAAACGGAGGTCCGCTCGCTTCGGAAGGCGCTCGCCAACACTCCTCGCAAGAACGAGACGTTGCAGGCAAAGGCCGTGACTATCGCCACGGGCGGCAGCATCGCCGACATCGCGGAGGCGTTCGATCTTTCCCTCACGCCACAGCACCCCGTCCTCTGCCCCGTGTCGGCATCGGTCGTCGGCGACCAGGCGGCGCTCAAGACGCTGGACGGCTTGCGCGTCCGCGCTCGCTTGACGCTCGCCCGCGATCATGAGGAGCTCTGGCACGAAGACGGCGAGGTGCTCTTCCGCACCTTTGGTATCTCGGGCGTTGCCATCTTCAATCTCTCCCGTCGTGTCCAGCACGGCGACACGATTCTGCTCGACGTCTTCCCCGACCTCTCCAAAGACGAGCTGCTCGATATGCTCAACCAGCGAGTCGAGTTACTCGGTGGCTTTTCGCCCCGCGACCCCCGCTGGCTCGACGGCATGCTCGCCCCGCAGTTCTCTCACGTTGCCTGCGCCGCATTCGAACGGTGCCACCCCGGGTCGCACGATGTCATCCATCTGGTCTCGATCCTCAAGCACTTCAAGCTGCTCGTCGAGGGAACGGCGGAGGAGCGTTCGGCCCAGGTCACGCGCGGCGGCGTGTCCATCGAGAGCGTCTCAGCTCCCGACCTCTGCGTGAGCAACGCGGCAGGCGCCCCACTTTACATCTGTGGCGAGGCACTCGACATCGATGCCGATTGCGGCGGTTTCAACCTTGCGTGGGCTTGGATCTCGGGTATTCGCGCTGCAAGCAGCCTATAGCCGCGCAGTCTATAATCAAAACGCATTCGGGCCGTCTGGAACACCGGGCGGCCTCTTTCTTGCATCTAAGGAGACCTCGATGATCGAAATCACCCAAGTCCACGCGTCACTCGATGAGGCCGGCGACGAAACCGCCTGCCTTGCTATTGGTAGACGCGCCGTCAAACGAGCCCTGCGATGCGAGGATTCCCAGATTAAAGCCATTGAGCTCCATCGCAAGTCAATCGACGCCCGTAAAAAGCGAGATGTCCATTTTATTTTGAGCTTTCGAGTTGAACTGACAAGCTCCCGACTCGAGCAGGAGGTGGTCGACCGCGTCGCCGAGCGCGACCGCTCGCGCATCCGCATGGTAGACGGCGAGGCGCCTTCATTCCCCAACCCTGTCCCGAATGCACCCAAGGAGCGTCCCGTCGTTGTCGGCGCCGGTTGCGCCGGTCTCTTCGCCGCCCTGACCCTTGCCGAAGCGGGCCTTAAACCCCTGCTCATCGAGCGCGGCGACCCCGCACTTCGCCGCTCGGAAGCGATTGATCTCTTTCTTAAGGAGCGTATCCTCGACCCCGAAAGCAATATCCAATTTGGCCTGGGCGGCGCAGGGACCTTCTCGGACGGCAAGCTCAACACGGGAACCAAGAATCCTGCCCATCGACTGATTCTTGAGACCTTCGTCGAAGCTGGCTCACCTCGCGACATCCTGTGGGACGCCAAGCCGCACATTGGCTCTGACATCCTCCCCACCGTCGTCACCAACATTTCTCAACGCATCGAGCAGCTCGGTGGAACCGTCCGCTATCGAACAAAGCTCGTCAATATTCGAACCGATGGATCTGGCGCCATCACCGGCGTCGATGTCCAACCGCCCCAAGAAACCACAAGCGAGACAATCGCCACAAAGCACCTCATTCTCGCCTGCGGCCATTCCGCCCGCGACGTATTCGAGCTTCTCAAAGAACATAATGTTGCCCTCGCGCAAAAGACCTTTGCCATGGGTGTGCGCATCGAGCATCCACAGCGCGACATCGACCGCGCCCAATATGGCCCTTCGGCGGGGCACCCGGCACTCGGAGCAGCCCCCTACAAGCTTGTCGCCCATCTCCCCAACGGCCGCAGCGTATTCTCGTTTTGTATGTGCCCCGGCGGACAGGTTGTCGCGGCTTCTTCCGAGCAGGGCCATCTGTGCGTCAACGGTGCCAGCCTCAATGCCCGCGGCGGGCGCAACGCGAATGCCGCCCTACTCGTCAACGTCACACCTGACGACCTTCCCGGCGATGATCCGCTCGCAGGCATTGAGCTCCAGCGCGCCTGCGAGCGAGCCGCCTATCGCCTGGGTGGCTCCAACTGGAACGCGCCGGCACAGCTCGTCGGAGATTTCCTTGAGGGACGCGCCAGCACGGCACCCGGAAAGGTAAAACCAACCTATCCACTTGGCGTGATCTGGACGGCGATCGACGATGCCCTCCCGCGGCATATCGTCGAATCGCTTCGTTTGGGAATCCCCCTGCTCGGTAAGAAACTGCGTGGCTATGACCGCCCCGATGCGGTCCTCACTGGCGTGGAGACGCGTTCGAGCTCCCCGGTCACCGTCACCCGCGATCGAACATGCCACGCCACGTCGACTCCGGGCCTTTACCCTTGCGGCGAGGGTGCCGGATATGCCGGCGGCATCATGAGTGCCGCCACCGACGGCGTCCGTTGCGCCGAGGCGCTGATAGCAGACCTCTAGTGCACGAACTCTCACGTCCGAACGACACAGGCCCCGAGCTCCACAGGGAACTCGGGGCCTGTTCGCTACTTCCTGAATCGTGCACCCTGGCGTTTTCTGCCCGAAGCAAAGGTAGAGCCCTTGCGAGCCTGCGAACGCAAACGCTCGATCGTTTCGTCCTCAGATGCGCCCTCAAGCATCGCCCGAATCTGAACGACGGCATCGCGCAGACGCGCCGCCTCCTCAAAGTCCATGGCGGCGGAAGCGTTACGCATGTCTTCCTCCATGGTCTCGACGATCCGCACGAGCTCGTCATGCGGTATCCCTTCCAGCTGCTCGGCAAGCGTTTGCTCGGGTGCCACCGTCTCCGGCACGGCGCCCTCGCCGTTTTCGTCAGGTGTATAGAACGCACCGTGACCCAGCGAATCGCCTCTCGAGCGTCCCTTCGAGCCCACAGTCTTTTCGGCCTCGGCAATAAAGCTCGAAATGTCGTTAATGGCCTTGCGGACCGTCTTGGGCACAATGCCGTGCTCTTCGTTATATGCCATCTGAATCTCGCGACGACGCTGCGTCTCCTCGATGGCCTCTTTCATCGAATCGGTAACAACGTCTGCATACATGATGACCTCGCCGTCGGCATTACGGGCCGCACGGCCAATCGTCTGAATCAACGAACGGCGGTTGCGCAAGAAACCTTCCTTGTCAGCGTCGAGAATTGCCACCAGCGAGACCTCGGGAAGGTCTAGACCCTCGCGGAGCAGGTTGATGCCAACGAGGACATCGATCTTTCCCTCCCGCAGCGTTCGCAGGATCTCGACACGGTCCATCGTCGCCGTATCGGAGTGCATGTAATTGACCTTAATGCCGGCATCAAGCAGATGGTCGGTCAGGTCCTCGGCCATGCGCTTGGTGAGCGTGGTCACCAGCACGCGCTCCTTGCGGGCCACGCGCTCGCGAATCTCGTCCTCAAGATCGTCAATCTGGCCTCGGACCGGACGCACATCGATCTTGGGGTCGAGCAGGCCGGTCGGACGAATGATCTGCTCAACGTCGTTTTGACTCACGCGCAGCTCATAGTCGCCCGGCGTGGCCGAAACGTAGATGAACTGGGGAATCCTCGCCTCAAACTCATCGAAACGAAGCGGGCGGTTATCGAGTGCCGAAGGCAGACGAAAACCATGCTCCACCAGCGTCACCTTACGCGAGCGGTCGCCTTCGTGCATGCCGCGGATCTGCGGCACCGTTACATGGCTCTCGTCGATGATGCAGAGCATATCCTTAGGAAAGTAATCGATCAGGGTAAACGGCGGCTCACCCGGCTTGCGACCGTCCAGATGACGCGAGTAGTTCTCGATGCCGTTGCAAAAGCCCATCGTCTCGAGCATCTCAAGATCATAGTCGGTGCGCTGCTGCAGACGCTGTGCCTCGAGCAGCTTATCAGTCGCCTTGAGCTCGGCCACACGCTTCTCACACTCTTCACTGATTGATTTCAGAGCCGCTTTGACCTTCGGCTTCTCAGTCACGTAGTGCGAGGCCGGCCACACGGGAATGGCCTCGTACTCACGCAGCATCTCTCCGGTGACCTCGTCAATCTCGGCAATCAGCTCGACCTCGTCGCCAAAGAACTCAAACCGCAACGGATGCTCGGCATAGGGCGGATACACGTCGACAACATCGCCGCGCACGCGGAACGTGCCGCGTGCCAGGTCATAGTCATTGCGATCATATTGAATGTCGATAAGTGCATGGATAAAGTCATCGCGCTCGAGCGGCACCTTCTTGTCGACGTTCGGAGCTAGGCCCGCATAGTCCTCGGGAGAGCCAATGCCATAGATACACGAGACCGATGCGACGACGATCACATCGCGTCGAGATAGCAGCGATGCAGTCGCCTGATGTCGCAGCATCTCGACTTCTTCGTTAATCGAGGAATCCTTCTCGATATACGTATCGCTTTGCGGCACATACGCTTCGGGTTGATAGTAATCGTAGTACGACACAAAATAGACCACGGCGTTGTCAGGGAAGAATTCCTTGAGCTCGCTCGCGAGCTGAGCGGCAAGCGTTTTATTGGGAGCCATGACCAGCGTCGGCTTCCCCAGGGCCTCAATAGTCTTAGCCATAGTGAAGGTCTTGCCCGAACCAGTCACGCCCAGCAAAACCTGATAGCGATCTCCATCCCTCACGCCCTGCACAAGCGACTCAATGGCCTTAGGCTGGGAACCAGCGGGCTCGTATGGAGACACGACCTTAAACGGCACCTCGGAGCCCTCAACGCCAAAACGTTTAAGCTCTCCTCCAACACGCTCAACTTCAAATTCCGCCATGGATACTCCTAACTCATATATCTGCAGTATACGCAGGCGGCAGGCATAGTCCTATACGAACCGATCGGGATAGAGGGTCTTGTAGCGAACCCAGGCATTATTGACACGAATCAGATACGCCTGTGTCTCGGGAAAGGTGATTGCATTATGAAGCGACGTGCTCTGCTGCGCCCATCCGTCGACATTGCCCATGCCGGCGTTATAGGCGGCAATGGCACTGTCAGTCGACCCGTTAAAATACGCTAGAAGATACGAAAGATACGCACAGCCAAACTCGATGTTCGTAACGGGATCGTTAAGGTTGTCGGCTGAATACTCGCTACCATCGACAAGACCCTTGGCAATCATATCCTGGGCAGTCTCGGGCATCAGCTGCATCAATCCCTGAGCGCCTTGATTCGACTCGGCCTCGGGATCCCAATTCGATTCCGACTTTATGACAGCACACACCAGATACGGATCAAGATTGTGCGAAATACTCGATTGCTTTACGTACGCCTCGTAGTCAATTGGATACAAAGGCTTAAAGAAGGCGGCAGGGGCATACGAATAGACGAGCGAAATAAGGCCGAAGACGAACATAACGGCAAGTGGCGCCACGCGATACCACGCAAAGAAACGTGTCTTAGGCATCGGCCTCATCCTTATCCACTACACCCCCGAAGCCATGGCGTGCAAGCCATGCGTCCAGTTGTTCAAAGAGCGAGTTATCGCCTGCCGCATTATCGATTACCGTCGTAGCGAGATTGCAAAGCGAAGCCTCATCAGGTTGGCATGCAGAGCGCGCATCAAAATCAGAGGACTCCATACCACGATGGATGGCACGCTCGCGACGAACTGCTAAAGGAGCGCTGATAACCAGAATTTCATCAGCCAGGCCAAAAGCATCCTCAAAACCAGTCGGGGCAGAAACCTCGACAACCGCAAAGGGATAACGGGGGGACGAAACCGTGCAGCAAACCGGATCATGAATCCTCAGTGACAGCTGTTCGATGAGAACCGGATGAACGATGTCGTTGAGCCGCGCAACTGTATCAGGAGAGGCGAAAGCTCGAGCAGCGAGGACATTGCGGCGAATGCCGCCCTCCCCGTCCAGAATGTCCCAACCGAATTCTTCGGCGAGGGCATTGACGATATCGGAGCCCGGCACATACAGCGATTTGGCAAGCTCATCAAGATCGATAAGCATGGCGCCATGAGATTCGAGGTAGCGGCAGGCAGTCGACTTTCCCGAAGCAATATCTGTCTCTTATACACATCTCCGAGCCCACGAGACGGACTCCTATCTCGTATGCCGTCTTCTGCTTGAAAAAAAAAAAAAGAACCTAACAAACACAAGAAAGGCCTGTGTATTCGTGAGAAAAGCAGTCCGAAGATAAATCGTGTCAACACACAT
>OJJW01000404.1_pt1 | contig 11772 bp, 7 predicted proteins | sample 1596331 | NCBI WGS metagenome assembly OJJW01 (sample SAMEA4350156, study PRJEB24818) | metagenome | biome: human; feature: gut; material: faeces | place: Denmark | collected 2013-09 | reverse complement strand
TTTTTTTTTCAAGCAGAAGACGGCATACGAGATAGGAGTCCGTCTCGTGGGCTCGGAGATGTGTATAAGAGACAGGCTGTGATGGGGCGCAGCGTGGAACATTTTATTGCATCAATGAAGGAAATGATCCGGCAGATGGGACATGTCTCCGACCGTCTGGAAAAACAGGCGGGATCGAGCAAGAATGTTTCGGGTGAAATGAATTCTGCTGCAAATATCCAGTCACAGTCCATGACGGAACTGAATGCAACGGTTGATCAGCTGTCGGTTTCCGTCAATGAAATCGCACAGAACGCAACCCAGCTTGCCGGTGTTGTTGCGGATACCAAAGAGGATAGCGATAAAGTAGAAGATAAGATGCGTACCACTGTGGAAGTATCAGAAAAAGGAAAAGCCGATATGGAGAGCGTTGGAAATGCGCTTCATAATATCGAAATTTCCATACATAACCTCGAAGAAGCGGTTGATAAAGTGGGTACGGCTTCCGGAGAAATCGTAGATATTATAAAACTGATCGGGGATATTGCAGAGGAAACAAATCTGCTCTCCTTAAATGCATCGATTGAAGCAGCGCGTGCAGGGGAAGCCGGACGCGGATTTGCGGTAGTTGCCTCACAGATTGGGGTACTTGCAAAAAACAGTGCGGATTCGGTAGCGCATATTACATCACTCATCAATGAAATTAACGGACTTGTGGATGATGCCGTCAAACAGGCCGGAAGCAGTGCAAGCGATATCGAAAGCAGCGCGGATCTGATTCATATAGCGGTGGATACATTTGACCAGATTTTCCAGAATATCCAGGAAACCAGCCATCTGATAGAGGGTGTGGTAGAAAAAATCAACCAGGTGGATCAGGTGGCAACCAATGTTGCCGCAATTTCCGAAGAACAGGCGGCAAGTTCGGATGAAATTCTTGCCACTTCGGAATCCATGCTCCAGCAGGCAAAGAGTATTTCCAAGAACAGTGAACAGGTGGAAGCGGAAGCCGGAAATCTGGCAGAATCTGCAGACCAGCTGGCGGATCAGGTCAAGCAGTTTCAGATATAGGAGGGTAAAAGGTCATGAAGAAAGTAATCAGTTGTATGATATGCGCCCTGCTTCTTGTGGGCTGCATGGCAGGATGCGGCAGTACCGGAGGCAAATCCGGCAGCGGAAACGGAATCAAAATCATGATGTCGTTGTCACAGGGAGATGATTTCCGCAACACGATTGTGGAACAGGCAAAAAAGACGGCACAGGAAAAAGGTGCAACACTGGATGTCTATGATGAGGATGGTTCCCTGGAGAGTCAGGTGGAACATATCAAACAGGCAGCAAAAGAAAAATACGATGTGATTTTATGTGGACCGGTTAATGCAGATACCGCGCTGGAACTGGAATCACTGGCAGACGGAATTCCTGTTATCTTTTATAACAGTTGTCCGGATGCATCGTATCTGGAGACCGGAAAATATATGTATGTGGGTTCCGATGAAAATGTAGCGGGACAGTATCAGGCAGAGTATATTCTGGATAAGTTTTCTTCTTCGGATGAAATCAATGTGGCAATCTTCAAGGGACCAAGGAACCATTCGGCAACGAAAGGACGTACGGGTGCATTGAAGGATACATTGAATGCGTCCGGCAAGAAAATCAATTATGTATTTGAGGATAATGCAGACTGGGATCAGGCAACGGCACAGAAGATGTTTGAACTTTTCTTAAAGACCGGACAGTCCTGTGATGTTGTGGCATGTAACAACGATTCCATGGCGATGGGAATTGTCGATGCATGCAAAGAGGCAGGAATAAACGGCATGCCGATTCTCGGAATTGATGCGACGGCCGGTGGATGTGCAGCGATCGAGGCGGGAGATATGGCATTTACCGTCTATCAGTCAGGTGTTGGACAGGGAAAGATGGTTGTAGAGACTGCGATTGCTGTGGCAAATGGTTCGGATGTAACAAAGCTGGAAGGGGCAACGAAGGATGGCCTTTATGTATGGGTGCCATTTGAAAAAGTTGACAGTTCTAATGTAAAAGATTACGAATAGACTTGCAATCATGCGTGCATTTTGGGATAATAAAAAAAGTTTGAACAAAGGTGGACGTAACAGTGAGTCAAAGAATAAAAATAACGGATTTTATGGCACCGGAGCTGGATGTGTACGCGCGGCTGACCGAAAATCAGCTGCTGAACCGTGCGCATCCGGAAGAAGGAATGTTTATTGCCGAAAGTCCCAAGGTGATTGAGCGGGCACTGGATGCGGGATGCATACCGGTGTCTTTGCTTATGGAAACAAAACATGTTCAGGGAGAAGCAAAAGAAATGATCGAAAGATGCGGGGATATTCCGGTGTATACGGCAGAATTTGATGTGCTGACAAAGCTGACCGGTTTTGCCTTGACCAGAGGGGCACTTTGTGCCATGTATCGGCCAAAGCTGCAGGAACCGGAGGAGATTTGTGCCAAAGCCAGACGCATTGCAGTACTCGAAAACGTGGTAAATCCAACCAATGTCGGTGCTATTTTCCGTTCGGCGGCTGCGCTTCATATGGATGCGGTGCTTCTGACGCCGGGATGCAGTGATCCGCTGTACCGGCGCGCCATCCGGGTGAGCATGGGAACCGTATTTCAGATTCCGTGGACATATCTGCAGACAGAAAACGGGATGAAAAATCCACCCGGTCAGGCGGCAGGAGCGGACATTGACCATTTGCATAAAATGGGATTTCGTGTGGCAGCCATGGCACTTTCCGGGGATTCGGTTGGAATTGATGATCCGGCACTGGCTGCGGAAGAAAAGCTGGCTGTCGTGCTTGGCACGGAAGGGGATGGTCTGGCAGGACATACGATTGCGGACTGCGATTATACGGTCTGTATCCCAATGGCGCATGGCGTGGATTCGCTCAATGTAGCGGCGGCAAGTGCCGTGGCATTCTGGCAGCTAGGGAGAAATAATTGTACAATTAAGCATTAATGTGGTACACTATATATTGTTTTTATTAGCTTACAATACTTTTTAAAGGAGAAATATATATCATGAAACTCGGCATTGTCGGACTCCCAAACGTGGGAAAAAGTACATTATTCAACTCACTGACCAAAGCAGGTGCACTGTCTGCGAACTATCCGTTTGCGACCATCGATCCAAACGTAGGAATCGTTTCGGTTCCGGATGAGAGAATCGTAAAGCTCGGTGAGCTTTATCATACAAAAAAGGTGACACCTGCCACAATCGAATTTGTTGATATTGCAGGACTTGTAAAAGGTGCCAGCAAGGGAGAGGGACTCGGAAACCAGTTCCTTGCCAATATCAGGGAGGTCGATGCGATTGTACATGTAGTGCGCTGTTTCGAGGATACCAATATTATCCACGTCGACGGTTCCATTGATCCGGCACGTGATATCGAGACCATCAATCTGGAGCTGATCTTTTCGGATATTGAGATTCTCGACAGAAGAATTGCAAAGATTGCCAAGCAGGCAAGAATGGACAAGACACTTGCCAAGGAACTGGAGCTGGTTGAGGCAGTGAAGGCACACCTTGAGGATGGCAAGATGGCAAGAACATTTGAAGTACCGGACGATGATGATGCACAGATCTGGTTTAAGGGATACAATCTCCTTACCGCAAAGCCTACTATTTATGCGGCAAATGTAGCAGAGGATGATCTTGTAGATGATGGAGCTTCCAACCCGCATGTGGCAAAGGTTCGTGAGATGGCAAAGGAAGAAGGCGCAGAAGTATTTGTGATCTGTGCACAGATTGAACAGGAACTTTCCGAACTTTCCGAGGAGGAAAAGAAAGAATATCTCGATGATCTTGGGGTGGCATCGAGCGGACTCGACAAGCTGGTTGCAGCAAGTTACCGTCTGCTTGGACTGATCAGTTTCCTTACCGCAGGGGAGGATGAGTGTCGTGCCTGGACGATTAAAGAAGGAACGAAAGCACCACAGGCAGCTGGAAAGATTCATACCGATTTTGAGCGTGGATTTATCAAAGCTGAGGTTGTCAATTATCAGGATCTGCTGGATAATGGAAGTCTTGCAGCAGCCAGAGAAAAAGGAATCGTTGGCATGGAAGGAAAGGATTATGTGGTTAAAGACGGCGATGTGATTCTTTTCAGATTTAATGTCTAGTCAAGAAATATGTGATAGTTATGTGGGAGCATATGACAGAGCAACAGTATCAACATGAGGTTATTGTGCCGGACAAAGGCTTTCCGTTTAAACTTTTTTTATTCGAGGGACACAGCGGAAAATATATCAGGGAGAAACACTGGCACCGGTCGATTGAGATTTTTGCAGTGCAGGAAGGAGAACTTGATTTTATTCTTGACACAACGCATTATCATCTGGGAGAAGGCGAGTTCATCATTGTCAACAGCAACGAGGTGCATGCGATCCATGCGAACAGGCCGAATCACACAATTGTGCTGCAGATTCCGTTGAATCAGTTCGCGTCGTACTTTACGGGCGAGCAGTTTATCTGGTTTTCGCACAGTGAACGGACATACGATGAGCAGGTGGCATGTCTGATCTTTCGTATGTATAAGGTGTATCGGATGCAGACAGATGGCTATGATTTTGAAATTTTAAGTATGTTTTATCAACTATTACATATTCTGGTGAAGAAATACAGGAAGCTGGATGTGCAGGATGAATTGCTCAAAAGCAATCAGCAGCTGAACCGGCTCGGTATGATTACATCCTATCTCAAGGATCATTATATGGAAGATATTTCGCTTGGAAAACTGGCGGGAATATTTGGATATTCGCCGTCTTATCTGTCAAAAATGTTTGCACGCTATGCGGGCATCAATTATAAGGATTATCTGCAAAATATCCGGCTGGAACATGCGGTAAAGGATTTGGAAAATACGGATAAGCAGATCGTGGATATTGCATTTGATCATGGATTTGCCAACAGTAAAGCGTTTACCAATCTGTTTCGCAAGCGGTATGGAATGCTGACGAGTGAATACCGAAAGCAGCTTGTTAAGAAAAAGCAGAGGGAATCATATGCCCATCATCGGGCATTGCTGGAAAAAGACAAAAAAGTGACATTGTAAAGACAAAGAAAGGCATGTCTCCATGGCTACCAAACTGTTATACTCAGAAAAAATGAGTATGAGGAGGTAATCATGGAGATTTTTTCTGTTAATGATGAAAAATTCCGTAAATACGGTAAGGTTTGGAATAACATTGAATGCACAAAACTGATAAAGGGGATGGAGCACACACCGCTTCCGGAGGATGTTATTTATGTGCCATCAGTCGAGGAGCTTGAAGCGGTTCCGGAAGCAAAGACATTCAGCGAGCGTGTCTTTGGCGGACTTCCAATCCAGATTGGTTACTGCAACGGAAACAATCACAAGTTAAACGCGGTAGAATATCATAGAAATTCCGAAATCAACATTGCGGTAACGGATATGATCCTTTTATTGGGATGGCTGCCGGATGTAACGGATGAATTTACTTATGATACAGCAAAAATCGAGGCTTTTAAGGTTCCGGCAGGAACGGTCGTTGAAATGTATGAGACGACACTTCATTATGCACCGTGCAACGCAGCAGACGGTGGATTTAAGTGTGTTGTGATCTTGCCGAAGGGTACAAACACACCGATTGATTTTACCCTTGCAGCAGATGGTGAGGACAAACTTATGACCGCGAAAAACAAGTGGCTGATCGCACATGAGGAGGCTGCCATCAAGGGTGCATTTAATGGATTAAGAGGAGAGAATATATCACTTTAACCGTGCTTGCGGATGCGATTGCTTGTCCTTTGACAGAAAAAAAGCTATAATAAAAGAAAGCTTTTGAAGAAAAGGTAGAGTTATATGAAAAAGAAAATCGTATCAACTTTAGTTGTGATTGGATTGCTTATTGTACTTGGGGGATACAGTTACAACGTTCAATATAGGCAGAAACCGGAAATTAAACATTTTACCGCTTTTTTCAGTGTTACGGGCAGACCACTGGGAACGCAGAACGATATAAAGAAAATCATTGCTGACGAGATCGGAGCAGACTGCGAGGAGAACTGGCTGGTTGGACAATCCAAGGAAGAGGTGCTCAATTCGTACATTGCTTCGGGAGAATATCCGGATTTTATTCTTGGAGAGAAAGCATTACTGGAGGCAGATGCTTTGATCCCGATTGATGAATACTGGGATGATTATCCGAATCTCAGAAATTATCTTTCCGATGAGCAATGGGAGCACTTCCGGCAGGAAGACGGACATATTTACTGGATTCCACCGTTTTGTGTGTCTCAGGGAGAGAATGTTGAAGTGACGCATACGGGCGAGGCATTCTGGATACAGACGCGCGTTTTAAAATGGGCCGGATATCCGAAGATTACAACGGTGGATGAATATTTTGATCTGATCGAAGCTTATGTGCAGGCGAATCCGGTCATGCCGGGCGGAACAAAAAATGTTCCGTTTACCATGTTGTGCGATGACTGGAGATTCTTCTGTCTGGAGAATGTGCCGCAGTTTCTGGATGGATATCCCAATGATGGAAGTTGTATGGTTGATCCCGGGAATGATCAGGTCATTGATTATAATACGACGGAGACTGCCAGACGGTATTTTCAGAAGCTGAACGAAGAGTACCGCAAGGGTATTTTTGATCCGCAGTCGTTTACCAGTACATACGAAGAATATCTGGATAAATTAGGAACCGGTGCTGTTCTCGGAATGGTTGACCAATGGTGGCAGTTCTATTACAATCTGGCAGAGCCTTATGAGACAAACGGACTGAGTGATCTGGGGTGCGATTATGTTCCGCTTCCGATTACAATGGACAAAGGTACGTCAAACCAGTGGCATACAAGCCGGAATGCAGAGATGGATACATCGAGCGGACTTTCGATTACCACATCCTGTGAAGATGTGCAGGGGGCACTTCAGTTTGTAAATGATCTGCTGGATTCCGATATTACGAAGCTTCGATTCTGGGGAGAAAAAGACCTGGACTATTCGGTGGACGAAAACGGTATGTTCTATATGAATAGTGAACAGGGAAAACGTCACGGAGACAGCGTGCTGAATGAATCTCATTTTTGTCCCTATTCGTATTTTCCACGAGTAGAAGGTCTGCTTGACGACGGAATCAATGCATTTTCGATGGAGTATCAGCCGGTGGAGTTTATGAAAAGCCTAAAGCCCGACATACGGGAGTGTTTTGAAGCGTATGGTGTACAAAACTATGTCGAGCTGCTGGGAACAAATGAAGCGCCCGGCGCATGGTATCCGATGTATTCGTATACACAGTCTTTGTCATCAAAATCCAAAGGCGGCATGATTCGTGATGAAATAGACGCGGTCAAGAGAAGCTGGTTACCGCAGGTGATCATGAGCGATGACTTTGCATCGACATGGGATGCATATATGGCTGCATATCAGGAATGCAATCCACAGGACTATTTCGATATCCTGCAGAGGCATGTGGATCAGATTCTTCAATAATACGACAATTATGTGATATAAGTGATAGAAATAAAATCCTCATTCATAGTGCGATATTTTTGATCGTACACGGATGGGGATTTTTATTTATGCTGAGCAATGAAAGGACAGGCAGATGGGGAGAAGTAAATGGAAGTGTTGAAATTGTATATTCATGTGAATGGCTGCGAGAAGGTGGAATCTGAATGCGCTACCGTACAGATGATTTCGTTTGACGGAAGGTGCGATGGAGATTATTTCAGAGGAGAGATCCTTCCGGGCGGTGTGGATACGCAGATTTATTATAAGGATCAGCCATCAAAATTATCGGCTCGTTATCTAGTGCAGGGAATAGATCATACGGGGCGCGGATGTCGGATATTTATCGAAAATAACGGAATCATGTATGACGGGGAAACGATTACCAGACCGGTCATCTATACGGACAGTATTGCACTGAAATGGATGGAAACGGCATCTATGTATGGAACCCTTACGGTTGTGGAAGGACAGCCGGTAATCACGATTTATACGGATAAAAATAGTGGAAAAGGGGGAAAAGGGAGCGCAACATGAAATTTATCATAGAACAGAGTGCGTATTCCGGGGTTTTGAAGATCGCAGGAAAGGTTGCACATGACATGGAACTTGTGACCGGCACGCTGCCGGAAATCCGTGTTGTCGAAACGGTCGATCATGAAGAGGTAAGAAGCAGTGCAGCCCGTGAACCGACGATCATTGTCGCAACGATGGGACATAGTCGGTGGCTGGATGCACAGAAAAGTATCCCGACGGATGTGTTAAAAGGCAAACGGGAGTGCTACGGATGGTTTTTCCCGGATGATGGCTTGCGGGAGAGACTGCTTGTCATTGTCGGAAGCGATAAGCGGGGAACAATATACGGACTGTTTCATTTGTCGGAGGTCTTTGGTGTATCCCCGTTTGTGAACTGGTGTCATGTGGTGCCGGTGCATCGGGATGAAATCCGGCTGAGCACGGATATGGCATGTATCGCAAAGGAACCATCGGTGGAATACAGGGGATTCTTTATCAATGATGAGTGGCCTGCTTTCGGTACCTGGAGTGAGTACCATTTCGGGGGACCGAATACGAAGGCATACGAGCCGATCTTTGAACTGCTTCTTCGCCTGAAAGGAAATTATCTCTGGCCGGCGATGTGGAGTGCACGGTTTGAGGATGACGGCCCGGGCCTTCTGAACGCAGAACTTGCGGATGAGTACGGCGTGATCATGGGAATGTCACATCATGAGCCGTGTCTGCGGCAGGGTGAGGAATACAAATATCTGCGCGGAAAAGACAGTATTTACGGAGATGCGTGGAATTTCAAGACGAACCGGGAAGGAATCATAAGATTCTGGGAAGATGGTCTGAAGCGGAGCGGTAAATTTGAGAATGTGATCACGGTTGGTATGCGTGGAGAAGCGGACACCGCGATCATGGGAAAAGGGGCAACGCTTGCGGACAATATTGAACTGCTCAGGGACGTGCTCAGAACGCAGCGAAAGCTGATCCGGGAGAATGTCGATGAAGATCTGTCCAAAGTTCCGAGAATGATCGCTTTGTACAAGGAGGTGGAGGCTTTCTTCTACGGGGATGAGACGACGCAGGGGTTGATCGGATCCAAGGAGCTTTGCGATGTGATCCTCATGCTTTGCGATGACAATTACGGGAACTTAAGAACGCTTCCGACGGAGGAGATGCGTAAGCATCCGGGCGGATACGGTATGTATTATCATTTCGATTATCATGGGTGGCCGACCTCCTATGAGTGGATCAACAGTTCCTATCTTCCGAAAATCTGGGAACAGATGACGCAGGCATATGATTTCGGAGTACAAAAACTCTGGATCGTCAATGTGGGAGACATTGCAACGCAGGAATTTCCGTTATCGTTTTTTATGGATCTGGCTTATGATTTTGAGCGTTGGGGAACGACTGCACTAAATACGACGGATGCCTATACCAGACTGTGGGTAAAGCGGCAATTTGGCAGGCTGTCGGAAGTGCAGCAGGCGCAGATTGCGGATATCCTGACGGATTATACAAGGATGATACACAAGTGCAGACCGGAGGCGTTAAGACCGGAAACCTATCATGCAGCAAATTATCGTGAAGGTTCACGGGTGCTTGCGGAGGCCGGGCGGGTGATGCAGACCGCACAGGATTTGTACGATGAGCTGGAGCGTGTTGCGCCCGAAATACTTCCCGCTTATGTTGCGCTCGTCTGGTATCCGGCGATGGGAACGATGAATGTGCTGAAGCTTCAGCTGTTGTCCGGAATGAATCATTATCTGGCAGAAATCGGTGCACTCAGTGCCAATGATTATGCGAAAGAGGCAAAGGCATGTCTGGATGCCGATCAAAAGATCATAGAGCAGTATCATCGGACAGATGATGCGCGCTGGTACGGAATGGGACTGTCGCAGCATATCGGGTTTACGAATTGGAATGAGGATGAGTGTAAGAACCCGCTTCTGATGCAGGTGTTACCGCTGCAAAAGCCGACGATTATAGCAACGGTGGACGGTACCGTGCAGCATGTGGAAGGCAGTCCGTGGCTGAATCAGAGAATGACGATTTCGGATTTTCTGAATCCGGAATGCAGATGTGCTTCGATCAGCCTGTACAGCAGAAGCGAACTTCCAGCATCGTTTCGGGTGATCGAAAAGCCCGAATGGATCGTACTGTCCGCAATGGATGGAACGCTTGATGGTGAAGAGCACAAGAGACTCACCATTGATGTCATAGTGGACGAGAGTGCGCTTGCGATGGCACTCACCGATGGAAGAACGCAGGGAATGATCCGGCTGGAATTGCCGGCGGGCATCTGCAAGATCAGCGTGCCGGTCGACCGGTCAACGTATGAATATGGAAACAATACGTTTGTGGATACACAGGGATGGATCGCAATCGAGGCGGAACATTACAGCAGATGCAAGGACGGTTTTGATCGGGAAGGACAACCGATGCAATGGAAATGTCTTGCCGGCTATGGAAAGACTTTATCTGCGATGAAAGCATTTCCGACGGATTCCTACGCAGATGCAGAGAATGGGGCACCGTATATCGAATACAGCATCGTGACAAAGCAGGCGGGGGATTATGAAGCGGAATTCTATATGCAGCCGTCGAATCCTGTGACAACAGAGAACCGATTGCAGTATGCAGTGTCCGTGAACGGTGTTCCAATGCAGATTTTGGATGCTGTTACGGATGATTTTAAGATTGGAGATCATCAGCCTGTGTGGGCGCGCGGTGTGCTGGATCAGATCCGGCGCCGGAGTGTACCGGTGCAGCTGGAACAGGGAATCAATACGATCAGGGTCACTCCGGTTACACCGGGCTTTGTTCTTGAGAAGATCGTGATCTATCCCCATGGAAACAAACCGGCAGAAGCCTATCTTGGACCGACAGAAACGTATCGGTGCAGGAGCTGATCATATATCAATACAGTGAGGAGCATGTCAGTCCATTTGCGGAAAGGAAATTTGGCATGGGCTGACCGAAAGAGGAAGGAGAAAAATATGGCAGGAGCTTATGAAACAAAACAGTACCGCAATGTATTTGCGGAGTATGGTTATTCGGAAGAAGAAATCGAAAAAAGAGTACAGGAGACATTTGAGACGATTTTTCATGGCAGCGAAGAGGAGCGCTTTTACCATGAAGCCGGGGAGGATATGGGATTTATGGAAGATACCGGCAATCATGATGCGCGGACCGAGGGCATGTCGTATGGCATGATGGTCTGTGTACAGCTGGATAAGAAAGAGGAATTTGACCGTCTGTGGAAGTGGACAAGAACTTATATGTATATGGATGAAGGACCGGGAAAGAATTATTTTGCATGGTCCTGCGCTTTGGACGGCACAAGAAATGCGGACGGACCGGCACCGGACGGGGAAGAGTATTTTGCTATGGCATTGTTCTTTGCATCAAGAAGATGGGGAGACGGAGAGGGCATTTTTAATTACAGCAGGGAGGCAAAAGCGATCCTGCATGAGTGTGTGCATAAGGGAGAACCGGGACATCCGGGCGATCCGATGTGGGAGCCTTCCAACAAACTGATCAAATTTGTCCCGGGACTGGATTTCAGTGATCCATCGTATCATCTGCCGCATTTTTACGAGCTTTTTGCGGAATATGCCGATGAGGAGCTGTCTCTTATACACATCTGACGCTGCCGACGAAGAGGATAGTGTAGATCTCGGTGGACGCCGTACAACTAAAAAAAAAAAAAAACACACACGCGGAGCTCGACATTTATATATAACACAACCTAACGGAACGATCGACAAGACACGACTGTAGA
>OJJW01000402.1_pt1 | contig 11815 bp, 6 predicted proteins | sample 1596331 | NCBI WGS metagenome assembly OJJW01 (sample SAMEA4350156, study PRJEB24818) | metagenome | biome: human; feature: gut; material: faeces | place: Denmark | collected 2013-09 | reverse complement strand
CCCTTCCTTTACATCCCTTGTGTCCCTCCTTATTCTTCGTTTTTTTATTAGTCACGGCCACTCCTGAGTGCTACCCTCTCCTCTTCGTCGGCAGCGTCAGATGTGTATAAGAGACAGGGGGACTTTCGCCGTCAGTTTGGCAGATGCGACAGATTTGCAACGCTATCAAGCTTTGGCCACGGTGGCCAAGAAGTTGATTGCTAGCAAGTGGCGTCGTACAAAGGAAAACTACCGAGACACCGGCGCAAAGCAGGTGTACTACTTCTCGATTGAATTTTTGCCAGGTCGTTATTTGCGTGCGAACCTGCTAAACCTAGGATTGTTGACGGAAGCAGAAGAAGTGATGCAAGACTTGGGTGTTGATTTCAACGCCTTGTTGGAAGCGGAAGTTGATCAAGGTTTGGGTAATGGTGGTTTGGGCCGTTTGGCGTCAGACTTTATGGATGCCATGCCAAGTATCGAGCTTGCTGGAAATGGAAATGGGATTCGTTACCGTTACGGTTTGTTCCGCCAAGCATTTGTGAATGGCTACCAAGTGGAATATCCAGATGATTGGTTGAAGAATGACAACATTTGGGAAGTTCGCCAAGACAGTGAAGCACAAGTTGTACACTACGGCGGTAGCGTCTATATGGCTGAAACGCCAGAAGGATTGCGCCCGGTATACCAAGGCGGTGTTGATGTTTTGGCTGTGCCTTATGATACGGGGATGATTGGGGCCAACAATGATGTCGTTAATACGCTTCGCCTGTGGTCTGCTGAAGTGCCAGAAGGGGTGCAAGTTTCGGTTTCTGAACGCAGTGTTCTGGAAAGTATTTCAGGCGAATTGTATCCTGATGACTCGAATGAAGAAGGTCGTCGCTTGCGTTTGCGTCAAGAGTACTTCTTCAGTTCAGCTGGTGTGCAAAACATTATTAAGCACCACTTGGCAGATGGGTATTCACTACATTCATTGCCATTCCAAGTAGCCATCCACATTAATGACACCCACCCAACGGTTGTGATTCCAGAAATGATGCGTATCTTGCTGGATGAACATGGTTTGAGCTGGGAAGAAGCATGGGGCATCACGACACGTACGGTCAGTTACACGAACCACACGTTGTTGGCGGAAGCGTTGGAACGCTGGTCACAAGGTCTATTCCAAGCTGAATTGCCACGTTTGTTCCAATTGATTCAAGAAATTGATCGTCGTCACCGCTTGGCAGTTGCTAGCGAACATGGGGAAGATTTCGCTTGGCGCACGTCACCATTGCAAGACGGTCAAGTTCACATGGCGCGCTTGGCAGCGATTGGCTCACATGCCATTAATGGTGTGGCACCATTGCACAGTGAGCTGTTGAAGGACAAGGTGTTGCATGATTTCTACACGTTGTGGCCAGAAAAGTTCTCAAACAAGACGAATGGTATTACGCACCGTCGTTACATGCATGCAGCGAACGAATCTTTGTCAGCCTTGATTGATACGAAGATTGGCGAGAGTTGGCGTTCATTACCAAAGGACATTACTAAGTTGAACAAGTTCGCAAAGGACGAGGACTTCTTGGCAGAGTTGCAGGATGTAAAGCATGAGAACAAGGTGCGCTTGGCCGAATGGGTTAAGCGTAACATGGGCTTGGAGTTGAATACGGATGCCATCTTTGACGTGCAAATCAAGCGTTTGCACGCCTACAAGCGTCAATTGCTTCACTTGCTCGGCATTTTGACGGATTACTTGGCGTTGAAGCATGACAAGAATGCTTACGTCGCGCCACGAGTTCACATCTTTGCTGCTAAGGCAGCGCCGTCATACTACTATGCCAAGCAAATCATTAAGGTGATTAATGAAGTTGCCAACATGGTCAACAACGATGCAGCGGTTAACCAAAAGATGCAAGTTGTCTTTATTCCAAACTACGGGGTATCACTTGCTGAATTGATTATTCCGGCAGCTGATGTGTCTGAACAGATTTCAACAGCTGGTAAGGAAGCATCTGGAACATCAAACATGAAGTTGATGGCCAACGGTGCCTTGCAATTGGCAACGATGGACGGGGCTAACATTGAAATCATTCGCGCGGCTGGTGAGGAAAATGCCTACGCCTTCGGTATGGATACGGATACGGTTTACTCACACTATGAGAAGCACGATTATTCTGCTCAAGGTATTTACGACAACAACCCAGTTTTGCACCGTGTCTTGGATGCGTTGATTGACGGTACGATTCCGAATATCGAAGAAGAAGGGCGTGCTGTGTTTGATTCATTGATTCGTGATAATGATGAGTACTTTGTCTTGGGAGATTATGCTTCATACGTTGCAACGCAAACGCGTTTGGGACAAGACTACCAAAACAAGACGGCATGGACGCGTAAGGCGTTGGCGAACATTGCAGCAAGCGGAGAGTTCTCAGCTGACTACACAGTTGCTGAGTATGCTGATGAAATTTGGAATATTCCACACAAGGCGCTTGCACAACAAGAAAGCAAGTAAGGTGTGACCACGATGGAGTTTGATTCATTTTTGGTCGCAAACCGCGATCCGTTTGGAGCAGTTATTGTCGGTGAAACTATCACGTTGCACACGCAAGGACATGCTGAAGAAGTACGGCTACGTCTGTCTCTTATACACATCTCCGAGCCCACGAGACGGACTCCTATCTCGTATGCCGTCTTCTGCTTGAAAAAAAAATGAAAAGAGGATGTGTCAAAACGACACATCCTCTTTTTTGTTTTATTAAGAATGTATTTCTAAACAAGTATTCCCGTCATTATAGCATTAATAATTTGAACTCAAGGTTTACTCTCTTGACGTTTGTAATTTCTGCTATCACTTCTATACTTCCCTATCTATAGATGATTCGGCAAAATGGTGGAAGTAGTGGCAGCAAAGTAATAAACCTTTGTTATAGGAAGTTACAATAAAAAATCAATCTTTTTCTTGATAGGTTAGTTCGTGTGTTGCTAAATTATGCACATAAAAGACCAATTTTTACCTTATTTTTCTTTGGTTGCTTTTTACTTTTGTATCAAGATATATTTTTATCTGATACGAAATGAAATTAAAAATTTTAGTAAGTGCAATAGTGAGCATTATTATATGGCCGGCAAGTATTACGGCACAAAGTGAATTGATTCCAATGATAGAAATACCCGCAGGAAATTTCTATATGGGAACTTTGGGTGAAGATGAGAATTATGATGAAGCACCTATGCATAAGGTGTATATATCCAAACCATTTAAAATGGGGCTGACCGAAGTGACTAATGCGCAATATGAATTGTTCTGCCCTAAACACAAGTTGCTGCGTGGTAAAAATGGTTTTTCAAGTGAAGATGACGAAGCGGTGGTGTTCGTAACTTATCAAGATGCCGTTGCCTTTTGTGACTGGTTGACCCAGAAAGAAGGAAAAACTTATCGTCTGCCTACCGAAGCTGAATGGGAATATGCATGTAAGGCAGGCCGTTACTGGAATTTCTATATGGATGACAAGCTTCCTGCCGCCTGGCAAAAGAATCAAGTGATAGCGGCTACTCCCAAACCCTTGTCTTTGAAAGTGGCACAAACTCCTCCTAACGAATGGGGGCTACATGATATGTGTGGAAATGTGGAGGAATGGTGTTTGGACTGGTATGGGCCCTATATAGACAAGGAACAGACTGATCCTGTCGGCTATTCGGACGGTATAGCACGGGTGACTAGAGGAGGTAGTCATAATACACCGATGAAATATCTCCGTTCGGCAAACCGTATGGCTATGTTGCCGGAGGACAAACATGCAATGACAGGCTTTCGGGTGGTACAGGCAGAGTATCCGCAGACCGCTCCGCTTTCTCAGCCAAAAGATGAGTATGCCGTGTCTCAGATAAAATGGGATTGGACTTCTCAGTGTATCACGGAACCTGTCTTCACTGCTCCTTTGGTTTATGTGCATGAACCGGATGCGCATAGTGGAACGCCTTTTTTCAAGCATAATCATCAGCCGGCATTGACTTGGTGTGATAATGGAGACTTGTTGGCTGTGTGGTTTTCTACCAATGAAGAAAAAGGCCGTGAGATGGTGGTGCTCTCTTCGCGCTTGCGTGCCGGAAGCCGTGAATGGGAAAAGCCTCGTATGTTTTATCAGATAGCTGATCGTAATTTGACCGGAACTGCATTGTTGAACGACCGCCAAGGGACTCTTTACCATATCAATGGAGTGGAAGCGGCCGGACATTGGCAGAATTTGATGATGACTTTGCGTACAAGTACAGATAATGGACAAACTTGGAGTAAACCTCGTATGATTGCTCCAGAGCATACGAGACGCCATCAAGTGATAGCCGGAACCTCTATTACAAAGGAAGGCTGGTTTGTTCAGGCTTGTGATGCCGGACCCGGTGGAAGAGACGGGGCTGCTGTTCATATCAGTAAGGATAAGGGAAAAACTTGGACGGACCCGTGGAATGGAGCGCCCTTGCCCGATTTTAAAGAGGGAGGGACAGGTACCACTATCGCCGGAATCCATGCCGGAGTGGTGCAATTGAAGGATGGCAGATTGATGGCATTGGGACGTAACAATAGTATTCGTGATAAAGAAGGACGTCTACGTATGCCTATGAGTGTATCTGATGATATGGGAAAGACTTGGCATTATTCCGCTTCGGAATTTCCACCCATTGATGGAGGACAACGGCTGGTATTGATGCGTTTGAATGAAGGTCCTATTTTGCTGATATCTTTTACTGAACATCCTTATCGTACTCCGAAAGAGGAGCGTGGTATGATGTTTACTGAAAAATCAGGAAAGCCTTTTAAAGGATATGGCATGTACGCTGCTTTGTCATACGATGAAGGTAAGACCTGGCCTGTAAAACGTTTGTTGACTGATGGCACTTATCGTTTCCTTAATGGTGGGGCTTGGACTCAGTTTTTTGAAATGGATGAGAATCATGCTGAACCTCGTGGCTACCTGGCCGGAACACAAACACCTGATAATATGATTCATTTGATAACGAGCCGCTTTTATTATAAGTTTAATTTAGCTTGGTTGAAAGAAAACTAGTATAATAAGGTAAAGAGTATATATGAAAAACATTTTATCTGTTTGCGCATTTTTGCTAGTCTTTGGGATGCTCCCTTTATGGGGCAGTTCCAAGATTCTTTAAATGAAGATCAAACTATTGTACGTATTTGGGAAGGTGATAATTAGGATCCTTCTATTGTCCGTTATGGAAAGTCTTATTATCTGGTCCATTCTTCTTTTGTTTATATTCCGGGACTGGTAGTTTACACGTCGGATGACTTGGTCAATCTATGCTTATGAGAACGGATTTCAAACATTGGGTCGTCAGGATCCTTTTACGTGAATTGGTTTAGAAGGAGAATGGTTACATTTGAAAGAAGGAGTTATTTCTTTACCTGTACCGGATCACTTAATATGCTAATTTGCCGTATGGTTCTGCTATGTTCGCATGTCAATTGGCCTATTAGCAAATTGGCAAATTAGCACATTATTCAAAATTTGCACATAATAGACCAATTTTTACCTTTTTGTTCCCTGTCTCCTGTTTACTTTTGTATTAGAACAAATCTTAATCTATACAAAATGAAACATTTACATTTTCTTGCTTTTGCCTTGTGCTGGCTTGTATGGGGACATCTGTTAAAAGCACAAAGTATTGATCATTATAGTTCGTTAGATCCTTCGCAACCTATAGAATTTAAAGGGAACTGCCTTCGTTATGCAGATAAGGAAATTATTTTAGGTCCGAAAACATTTTTTGTTGATGGGCAGTTGTCCGATAGGGAAGTGGCGGATAATCCTTATGTTTTTAATAGTTTCAATAAAGCTGCCGCTAATTTCTCAGCTGGTACGGAAGCGGAACCTATGAAAGTTTATTTGGCTCCTTATGTCTATTGGATTGATGATCCAGATGACCCTGCTATTCGTGTTGGTAAAGACGGCCGTGAACCGTTCGGCTTGGTTGTTAAATGCCCTTATCTCCATATTATCGGATTGAATACTCATCCTGAAAATACAGTCCTGGCATCCAGTCGTGGACAGACACAGGGGGCTGTCGGTAATTTCACCATGTTTGATTTTTGGGGAGACGGTCTGTTAGTAAAGGACTTGACCATGGGGAATTTCTGTAATGTCGATTTGGAATACCCTCTGAAGAAGGAATTAAGCAGGAAGAAAAGAATGTCTGCCATCACTCAGGCACATGTCGCTTATTGTCATGGCGACAAGATTGTGGCGGATAATGTACATTTCATCAGCCGCTTGAACATGAATCCGTTGAATGGCGCCAAGCGGATACTTTTTAATAAATGCCACATGGAAAGTACGGATGACGCATTGACCGGAACAGGGGTTTATCTGGATTGTACACTTCATTTTTATGGTCAGAAACCTTTTTGGAGAAGTGATATGGGCGGAGCTGTATTTTTGAACTGTGACTTTTATGTATGTCATGAGGAAGACCGGCAATATTTTTGTAAGTCGGTCGGGCCGTTAAGTATTGTCGATTGCCGTTATCATTCGAAGAAGCCGGTTTATGCGGGCTGGACACATGATCCTACAGATTGGTTGCGTTGTTACCAATACAATGTGAAACTGAACGGGCAACCTTATGTAATAGGGGCTGACAAGCCTTATAATACGGTTTGCATGGATCAGCTGAAGCAACTGAAAGCTTTCCGGCTGGAAGAGAATGAAGAGGTAGTTTATAATACTTACAATTTATTGAGAGGAGAGGATGATTGGGATCCTCTTCAGGTGAAAGACCGTGTCATTGCTATAGGTAAGCGGGATGGAAGGGATTATACCCGGATGCCCTCCTGTCTTTCTGTAGAGCCTTTAACGGCTTCCATCCAGACTGGTGGCCGGACGGTCAAATTGACTGCAACAGTAAAAAGGCATTGCAACTATGTACTGAATAATGTTCCCGTGAAGTGGAAAGTACAACAAGGTTATGAAAAGGATGTGAAATTATCTACTTCCGAGGGTTATGAATGTGTTGTCGAGGCAACTAATACGGAGGATGAAACAAAACATTTCACTGTGATAGCCTATACAGAGGATGGCTTGGAATGTGCGACGGAACTTACGGTTGCTCCCGATTATGTACCGGCTCCCTCGTTTACGGAAGAGCCGGAATTGAATATTGCTAAAGGAGTAGCTACTGTCAGTTATGCTTTAAATTTGAATGGGCGCAAGGATGAATCATTGATAACCTGGTATAGATGTACGGACAGGAACGGGACTGATAGACTTCCGGTTTCGGTATCCCGCTTGAATGAACCGGAATATTCCTATACTTTGGTAAAAGAAGATGTTGGTTATTATCTGATGGCAGTTATCGCTCCCAAGCATCTGCGTTGTTTGCCGGGGGAAGAACGAATTGTTGTTTCCAACTCTCTGATAAAAAAAGGGCAAGTGAACATCACTCATATATTTGAAACGGATTTTCAGAACTTTCCATGTAAGAATCAACCACAACTTTTACCGGGATTCTGGACGATTGGTGGATATAAGCCTTTGGATACGGCAGAATATGATTGGCAGGTAGTTCCGGATAAAGATTATTGGATTTATGGGCCGGGAATGAATGGTTCCCATGGAACCGGTTTGTTACAAGATCAGAAAGGAGCTCGTTTGCTTTATACTCCATTGGATGGCAGTTATGGAGATATGGCAATAACATTGAATGTGGATGCCAGTAAAACAGCAGGACAAGGTTTTGGTAGTGCTACAGGACAGTATTTGGATTTGTATATCAAGTTTGATACCCGTACTTTAACAGGATATGCATTACGTATCATTCGTACGACCAAGTATAGTAATGCAGTTGATTTTATCTTGATGAAATATGAGAACGGGGTGGCTGAGGCTATCAGTCAACCGGTATCTTCTACCTGCTATCGTACAGATTGTACCATAACATTGACTGCTAAAGGAGGAAAATTGACAGCACATGCTTCAACAACAACTCCGCTTCCGGCGCCTGTAACTGATCCGAACTTGAAACTTTCGGTAGATTTGGAGGCGGATATAGCCTCGAATACTTTTGGGGGCACCGGTATCCAGCATACGGGCAGCTGTGGTGAAAGTACAACGATGCTGCACTATATGAAGGTGGAATGGGAGTAGAGTGATTAAAAGAAAGTAATAGATAATTATGAAGAAGAGTATTATTGCCATAGCATTTTTGTTGTTATGTCCATTTTATGGGGTGAGAGCACAGGAGAGACCGTTTTTTGATTTGTCAGGAAAAGGATGGCATTTATGGCAGGATAAAAAAGCGACTTGGCAGACAGAGGATATTTATTTGACATTGGAAGAGGCACGGAAAAGTCCTGTAATTGTTCCTACAGCGGGATGGGATATATTGACTTCTGCCCAGGCTCTTCCGGTACAGGTTCCCGGAACAGCTGAAGAATATCTTCAAACTCAGTCCGGACCCGAAGGAGATATTACAGGAGTTACATGGTGGAGTCGTACAATGGATATTCCGGTGTTGAAGAAAGGACAAAAAGTCTTTTTGAATTTTGGCTCTATACGTTCACGGGCGGAGATTTTTATTAATCAGAGATTAGTGGATTATCAGATTGTGGACAATGTTCCTTTCGAAACGGATATTACTCCTTATATAAAATCGGGAGAACAAGTACAATTGGCTGTACGTATAACGGATGCGGGTGGTAACCATGATTGGCGCGACTCCAGAACTATTCCGTGGGGAGATAAAATGTTGCCTCCCGGTCATGGCTTTGGAGGAATAACAGGAAAAGTTGGTATGAAGGTCTGTAATGCTGTTTATGTGACAGATATTTATATGCAGAATACTCCTCAGATAACCACCGCCAACGCTATTCTGACATTACAGAATGAAAAAGGAAAGACTACGAAGCAGGATCTTCGTATAACGGTGTACGAGTGGAGAAATAAAGAAAAAATAGTTTATTCTAAAGAGATAAAGGATATCTCATTAAATAAAGGTATGAATGAGCTGAAGATTCCTGTATCAGCTCCGGATGCGAAATTATGGAGCGTGGATGATCCTAATCTGTATGTATGTGAGGTGGAGTTATCCGAAGGAAAGAACTGGGTAGATAAAGATTCCCGCCGTTTTGGATTCCGTTGGTTCGAGGCTTCCGGTATAGGTGAGGATGCTGTTTTTCGTTTAAACGGAAAACGTATCATGCTTCGCTCGGCCATCAGTTGGAGTTTTTGGCCGGTCAATGGTATTTTTCCATCGGAAGAATTGGCTGAAAGGCAAATTCGCATCGCTAAGGAGTTAGGATTGAATATGTTGAATTTTCATCGTTTTATCGGTAATACTGACGTAATGAATTATGCTGATGAGTTGGGACTGCTCTATTTTGAAGAGCCTGGCGGCTTCCGTCTGGATGTGAGACAGCCGTTTATGAATGCTGTTTTGCATGAAAAGGTCATCCGTATGGTAAAGAGGGATCGCAGTCATCCCTGTCTGGTTATCTATAATATGATGAATGAATCGGGAAATGCTGCTCCTGAAAAGTTAGAATTGGAAATTCAAGCGATGAAGGATATGCGTGTATTGGATCCTTCCCGGTTGATTCTTCGTACCTCGGCTTGGGCTAAGGGAGATGATATAGAAGATCAGGCTAAAATTCATATTCGTCCTTACGATGAAAAAGTGTATTGGAGTGGTTGGTATGATTATCATCGTGCCGGAGGACCTGCTGTTTGGAATGAAGGTTTGTACAAAGGCCCTGACGATTATTATAATGATACCAAGAATAAGCGTGAAATTGTATTCTTTGGTGAGGAAGGGGCTTTATCATCACCTCCTCGTTTGGAAAAGAATAAAGAAGATTTGGAAAAATATAACTATAAAGGATGGGATGGCAGAGAGTTTCTACGTTGGTATGATGAATTCAATAAATTTCTGGATGCTAAACAGTTAAGGACTGTTTATCCTACCGTGGATGATTTGTGTGTGGCTATGGGAACTGTATCCTATGAACATCAGGGACGTAAAATAGAATCGGCCAGAATGAATAATTTGACGGATGCATACGTTGTTAATGGATGGGAATCGGAATTGACGGAGAATTATTCGGGAATTGTCGATTGTTTTCGTTATCCCAAATCAGATCCGGCTATCATAGCTCGTTATAATCAGCCTTTGTATGTAGCGGTAAAGACCAGGCAACAGGTTGCAGCCGCAGAGGGAAAGGTGACCGTTGATTTTTATCTGATTAATGAGAAGAATGTCCGGGGAAACCATCAATTGAAAATCTCGGTGACAGACTATCAAGGAAAAGTGATGGAGGTAGGGACTTATGAAACGGAAGCCGCCGGAGGTGAGGTTTATGGTCAGTTGTTGGTGAAAGATGTAAAAATACCTGTTCCTACAGCTGGAGGACTTTGTAGAATTGAAGCAAAACTATGTAAGGAAAATTCTGTTGTTACAACTGGGTATGATGATATATTGTCTGTAAATCTGGCATCCAATATGTTGGATGGTAAAGGGGCCGTTTGGGAAGATGGGAGTGCTTTACAGAATTTCTTGAAGGGTAAAACGAAAGAAGCGGTTGCAGCTTACGAGGATAATTTAGGAAAGTTGGATTGGATTATGGTGGCCCGTCCTCCTAGGAAAGATCAGTTGACAATGGTGCCGATGGAAGCGTTACGCTCTGCCGATGGCAAACCGGGATTGGATGTGGTCTATTATGAGGATATGGAATTTCAGAAGGAAGTTTATCATGAAGTGGCCAAGGTGGTTAATCTGAGTGCTATTGAGGGAGCTACACCAAGTCCTTTTGTGTATATGCTTGATGGTTATGGTATTAAATGGAGTGGTAAAGTACTTCCTTCTGTCAGTGGTGAATATACGATTATTCCTCAGAGTAATGATCGTAGTATGATTGAAGTCTTTGTCAATGGTAAGAAAATATATGAAATTACCAGGAAGAAAGAGCATTTGGGCGATGGAAAAGTCTATTTGGAAGGAGGCAAGTCTGCCGATATAGAGATCCGTTTCAGGCATCCTCGTAGTAACGCGCGTTGTCGTTTGGATTGGGCTGTTCCTAATGATAAGATGCCGGATGCACAGCGTTTAATGGAACGTGCCGTAAATGATGGAACCAAAATCTTTATTATTCAGAGTGCTGATGAATGGTCGGAATTTATAGCGGCTAATAGTAAAGTGGTGTTTAAGGACAAATTCTTTGTTGGAACCAACTGGCTGGGCGGGGTGATGTTTAATAAGCCGCATGATATTTTCAAGGAACTTCCTGTCGGAAATGCTCTCAACTGGCCTTATCAGGCATTGATACATACAGGGGTGGAGCGTATGGGATTAGTGATGGAAGGTGAGGAATTGCTGGTCGGAGCCTATCATACTTATCCTATGGCTATCGGAACTGCTATGGGGATTGTACCGATGGGTAAGGGTAGTGTTTTGTTCTCTACATTGGATATCTATGGGAACATCATTAATGATTCGGCTGCCGGGCTTGTAGCCAAAAAACTGATTTTCAATATGATTGATTTTAATTAAAATAACAGATATCATGAAAAAACGAATCCTATGCTTTTGTTTGTGCCTGTATTGTATAGGGATATGGGCGGCCGATGCTTCTTTTAAGAAGACAGGAAATGATTTGTTGTTTCTCCTGCCTCAGGGAAAGGTGAAGTTGGAATTTTGTACAGATGATATGTTCCTGTCTCTTATACACATCTCCGAGCCCACGAGACGGACTCCTATCTCGTATGCCGTCTTCTGCTTGAAAAAAAAAAAAAAATATTGAAAAAAAAAAAAACATACACAAGAAATTTAGTGAGATTGTAAGAATAGGTATCAA
>OJJW01000394.1_pt1 | contig 12116 bp, 12 predicted proteins | sample 1596331 | NCBI WGS metagenome assembly OJJW01 (sample SAMEA4350156, study PRJEB24818) | metagenome | biome: human; feature: gut; material: faeces | place: Denmark | collected 2013-09 | reverse complement strand
CAGGTGGATGAATATATTTTGTTGCATAGTTGGCAAATGACCCGACTGTTGGATCAACAAATAACATTTCCCCTAGCGCTCGCATCACCAGGTATAAAACAAATCCGGCCAACGCATAGGCAAAAATAACTGACACACCGGTCCATTTAATCGTCGCCGATGATCCCATAAACAAGCCGACCCCAATCGTCCCGCCCAAGGCAATCATTTGCATTTGATTTGACGATAAATCGCGGTTTAACTCTCTGTTCCGTTTATCTAACATTGCTCTTTCCTCACACTTTTTCCTCGTTGCACGTACGGCATAAAAAAAGCGCCCCTAGAACCTAATCTAGGGGCGCTTTTGCGCGGTACCAACCCAATTTCAAGTCTGTCTGTTGACAAACCACTTAAAGCAATTGGGGTAACGGCCAATTACACCGACAATCCTTTCAGTCTGCACCTAATCAGATTATGCATCAACGGTAGTTAGTCCACTAGTCCCTTCATCATTTTCACCAACCATGATGTCTCTACTAAGGTAACCTAGTAACCCGTCCGTCTCAACGCTTGTATCAATAATACTATGATTCAATTTTTTTTGCAATGTCTTTTAAACAAAAAGAAAAGCAAGTAACAAAGTTACTTGCTTTTCCTGGAATATCCCAAAGGTCACCTGATAGTTAAATCAGTGCTCCCTCTCGGACTCGAACCGAGGACCTTGGGATTAAAAATCCCCTACTCTAACCAACTGAGTTAAAGGAGCAAACATGCCGTAGCACATTTATATATATTACAGATGTTGCGCCAAAAATGCAACCCTTTTTCAAAAATTTTTTTATTACATTTTTAATACATCATCAAAACCCGTTATTTTAGGCATCCAACACGGCAATAGCCACAAAAAAAATGCCGTCAACACGGCATTTTAATATTATTTTTCAATATCACCGTCGCCCAAATCATCAAGATCATTTGTGCCGGCTAATTCTGTTAAGTTATCATCAATTGATTCATCGTCACCAACAATAATGTCTGTTTCGTCATCATCGTCTTCAACTTCAATTTCAGCGTCGTCAACATCCACGTCGACTTCTTCTTCAGCAACTTCACCAAAGTCTTCGTCTTCAGGATCGTCATCGTTATAATCGATCACATCATCGTCTGCTGCTGAGTCCGCAAAGACGTTAACCTTCTTTGCAACCTTCTTACGCTTTGGTGTGTCATCGTCATCATCCATTTCATGGATTGATTCGTCAATGGCATCAACTGGATACCAGGCACGCAAGCCCCATTCATTGTTACCAAGTGAGATGAATGAGCCATCTGTATTTAAGTCGGTATAAAATTGTGAGAGACGTGACCGGAACGTCTCCGCATCAACTGCCAAAAAGTCCTGAATTTCTTGAACCAGTGAGCTAAATGGCATAACTGTCTTGTGCTCTGCCAAAATTGCAGTTGCAATTTCAACCAATGCTAATTCTTCTTTTGGGTGATTGCCTAATTGTGTGAGTGCCATAGTGCACGTCCTTTCGAGTTTCTAACTAATTAAGTTTACTAGATTTGGCTTGGAATTGCAACCGTAACGCGTATTCGCCAACAATCTGGTCATTGGCAATGAGCTGATAGTCAATTGCAATTTTGCCTTGTGCCTTTTCCGAGTCGATTGCTGTCTGTAACTGCGTCGTATAAGTGGCCAAATGCATTTGCCCCGCCGGTGTTTGATAGAAAGCGGGCACCTGTTGCTCCAGCACAAAAACCAGTTGAGTTTGTTGTCCGTCACCTGTTCGGTGCAAGTGGACACTGTCTGGTTCAAATTTAAACCGTACTTTGGTTTGTTGTTCTGCAATGGTTTCCGTATAACGTAAGTAAACATGGTCATTTTTAACCAACAACTCCCCCTCGGTGTCAAAATTAAACGTCTCGACGTCGTCATCTTGACGAACAGTTGTTGTTAATGATAATTGCACCATTTGTTTTTGTGTTTGTGACATAGTTCCCCCCTTAGACTCAGGTCACACGACACATTAGCCTATTCTGTGTCAGCCGACGGTTGTGTGACACATCTGATAATCCGCCGACATTTTTCATTCATTTCGTTAATTATCTATTATAATATAAGAAAGGTCAAAAGGGACAAATGATGTTAACAGATAAATTACACAACGAGAAGGTCCTACGCGACCCCATCCACAAATTCATTCACATTCAAGATCGTGTGATCCTTGATCTCATTAATACGACTGAATTTCAACGCTTACGCCGAATTCAACAGCTTGGGATTACCAGCGCTGTTTTTCACGGTGCCGAACATTCACGTTTTGGCCATTCTGTTGGTGCCTATGAAATTGCCCGTCGAATTACCGAGCATTTTGAGCAATATTATGCGTCCACTTCACCAGAAGATGGCCTCTGGGATACCAACGAACGGCTCGTGACGTTATCTGCCGCCCTATTGCACGATATTGGACATGGTGCTTTTTCCCACACTTTCGAACATCTTTTTAACACCGATCATGAGGCGATGACCCAAGCTATTATTACCGGTGACAGTGAGATTCATACCGTATTGGCCAGTGTCTCCCCTGATTTTCCCAATAAAGTGGCCAGTGTCATCGCTAAAACTTATCATAATCCACAAGTCGTCCAACTGATTTCCAGTCAGCTTGACGTCGATCGCATGGATTACCTCCTACGCGATGCTTACTATACTGGGACAAAATATGGTGAATTCGATATTGACCGCATTCTACGCACGATGAAACCAACCCCAACAGGGATTGGCTTTGATATTGCTGGGATGCATGCGGTGGAAGATTATGTCGTGAGTCGCTATCAAATGTATCTGCAAGTTTATTTCCATCCCGTATCACGTGGAATGGAAGTTTTGCTGGAACATTTACTGCGGCGCGCACAAGAACTTTACCGCACCGAATCGAGTCAAAATACCAGCACGTTTGGCCCCTTACTCACGCCATTATTTAACGGTGAACAATTATCGACCGCCGACTATTTACGCCTAGATGATCATGTTTTTATGGCTTACATTGCGATATGGCGCGATCACCCAGATAAGATTTTATCTGATTTATCCCGTCGTTTCCTCGATCGTCGACCGTTAAAGTCGATTGTTATTGACGATAATACCGCACCACTTTTAGAAGAATTGGAACAATTAGTGGCCTTTACTGGTTACAATCCAGTTTATTACACGGCTAGAAATGACGCCTATGATCTTCCTTATGATGACTATAAGCCGAATGTGGCTAAGCCGCGAACACAGATTGAATTTATTTTAGATGACGGCTCACACCGTGAATTGTCAGAGTTATCCCCCTTAGTTGCTGCCATCAAGGGGAAAGCATCATTAGATCAGCGGTTCTTCTTCCCAAAAGACATGTTAAGCATCGAACCAGATGATTTGTTTGCGGACACCTTTAAAACTTTTCGCAGCTATATCCATAATAATGCCTTAACAATCCCTAATCCGGAAAGTTAACCTGTCAAACGTGCCAATTGCCTAATTTGCACGTTTTTTAGCATCGACCAGCACACCTTGATTACTTTAAAACCTTGGAGATTGCCTATGAATACACTGACTGTTGTATCTCTGTTACTGATTGGCATTATCAGTACCAATATGATTAAACAATTTATACCCAAACTGCCAGAAACGTTTATTTTTATTTTAGTTGGGATTGGCTTATCTTTTACCCCAACATTTCATCATTTTGAACTCGAACCAGAATTTTTTATGTTGGTGGTGATTGCCCCGCTGATGTTTTTAGATGGCCAACAGCAATCTTTTGCTGTCATTAAAAAACGCTTTCGAATGATTTTTACCCTGTCTGTCTTGTTGGCGGCCGTTTCTGCGATTGCCGTCGGTTTCCTCTCTAGCTGGATTGAATCCGCATGGCCGTTGCCACTAGCTATCACTTTAGCAGCCATCGTTGTCCCAACGGACGCTGTGGCCGTTAAATCACTTACCGCTGGAACAGAAATGCCAACTGGTGTTAACAATGCCTTAGAACTCGAATCATTATTTAACGACGCCACTGGTTTGGTCATCTTAGATCTCGCCCTATCTGTTTTAAAAAATGGCCATTTATCCTTATTTGAGGGTCTCGCGCACTTTGTTTTTGTCGCCGGTGGTGGGGTCATTATCGGTATTATTGGTGGTTTTGCGATTGTTTGGGTCCGCAGCAACATTACTTTCCGCACACTCAACCCTGACACAACCGTTATCACAATTAGCTTACTGACACCTTTTGCCATTTATTTATTAGCTGAAAGTGCCCAAACATCCGGTATTTTAGCAGTTGTGGCAACGGGTATTGTCCATAATTGGGAATCACGGAAGCTCAAGCTAACATCAACTAACGTGCAATTAACACAGACCACAATTTGGCAAATGATTGCCACTTTGCTTAATGCCGTTGTCTTTTTGTTATTGGGTATTGCTTTGCCAACTGTTTGGCAAGAAATCACAGCAATTGGCTTTGTCGCCACATTGCAACTTATTGGGTTAGCCATTTTGATCTATCTGTTGATGTTTGCGGTCCGCTTTATCTGGGCAACCTATCAAAAACAAGGCCAAGCAAAGGACTTTTTTGGCCCACAACACACTAAAACGCACACATTCAACGCGCGTGTTTTTGCTACCAGTGGTGTCCACGGTACCGTGACTTTGGCAATGGCCTTCTCCCTACCGCATATAATTGGGCAACAGCCGTTTCCTTTTCGCGAACAGTTAATTATTGTAGCGACTATAGTCATCTTGCTCAGTATGATCGTCTCGGCAGTGGCATTACCACTGATGTTACCCAAAAAGCAAGTAACCTACACGCAGCAACAACTCATAGCAACGCGTAATGCCATGGTTGATTTTGCCATTTTACAGATCAGACAACAAATGACTGATCAACAAGCCCGTGAAACGGTAACGAACTATCTGCAATCACAAAAAGGTTGGCACGCTACCGAAGACAAACAGACCGTGACAGCCGCCTACCAGACCTTATTTAGTCAAACACAAGCCTTTATTGCCAACTATCTTCAAAGCCAACCAGTCACGACGGCTTATCCTGATCACGTGATTTTGGCCTATCAGAAAATTATGACCCTTCTGATGCAACACCATGACAGCGATGCGCATGGTTGGTCAAAATTACAACAGAACATCAGTCGTCGACTACGTCAGTTAGTGCGCCGTTGGCAATGGCAACGATTGCAGGTACACTTCTTAAAAACACACCCAGCAGCGCAACAAACAGCCGATAACCCACAACATGCCGCTTGGCAAGCACTCATCACCGATTTACTTGCCTTAAATGATGCGGTTGACACTGCTGTCAATGCCCATTTGGATGATATCTTACAGGCCCGTGTCGACCAAAAGCAGGATACCCATGATATTCATCTCGTCCGCCGTGCGTTTAATCACTATTTTGCCCGCGTGCGTCGCGATTATGACACCAGTCAACCACCTGTTGATAGTCAATGGTATATCCAAGCTTTCCAGGCAGAATACTCGTTTGTTCAACAGCAAGTCGCAACGGATAAAATTCCAGTTGCTTTAGCAACTGCACTGTATACTGAAATTAACCAGGCACAATCACTCCAGTTGCAACAAACACAACTCGAAGCATAAAAAAACACGCCATGTGTTGTCACATGGCGTGTTTTTTTATTCTGATGTCGCTAACCACGTTGTCAACCAGTCTGACAACGTCGTGGCCGCATGATGACCTGGTAACCAAATCAAGCCAGGAATTTGATGCCGCAAATAAGTCAATTGGCGTTTTGCATAACGGCGCGAATCTTGTTGCATTTGCGCAGTGGCTTCCGCGAGTGTCACATCCCCAGTTAAATACGGGAAGAATTCTTTATACCCAATGGTTTTACCAGCTTGAATGGTTTCACCACCCGCCGCTAAAATCCGGTTAGCCTCATCAAGCACCCCTGCTGCTAACATTTTCTCGGCGCGGGCGTTGATCCGCTCATACAAAACCTCACGTGGCCAATCCAACCCCACCACGAAGGCCTCATAGTTTGGTCGTGCTGGTTGCGTATCGTGTTTGCCATGCCGTGCAATTTGGATAGCACGAATAACGCGTTGTTTATTGTTTAAATCAACCCGTTCAGCCAACGATTGATCTAATGCCCGCAAAGTCGCGACTAAGTCAGGTAACGCCTCAGCTTGTAAGGCAGCCACTTCCGTCGCATCACTCGCCACATACTCTAGTGGTTGCGCGCCAAGTAATGCTTTCACATAAAATCCGGTACCACCAGCAATAATCGGTAATTTCCCCCGTGACACAATATCAGCAATCGCTTGGTCCGCTTGCGCCACGAAATCCGCTACTGAAAAGTTAGCTGTCATATCAACAATATCAATTAAATGATGCGGCACCAATGCTTGCTCCTCTGGACTCACCTTCGCTGTCCCCACATCTAACGTCCGATAAATTTGCATGGCGTCAGCGGAAATAATTTCACCATTAAATTGTTGCGCCATTTTAATGGCCAAATCACTTTTACCAGAAGCGGTTGGCCCTGCAATTACGACAATTTTAGTCATGCTGCCCTCCTTGCATTTCTTGACGAATGCGCGTCGCCAGCGCCACGTTATTGGTAATCAAACCCCGTAGCCCCGCTTTAAACACTCGGCGCATATCAGCTTCGTTGTCCACAGTCCAAACACGGGTATGCCAATTTGAGCGCCAAAAAATTTTCGGCTTATGCTTTAAAATACGCATATCGACATGGACATAATCAAAGACCCCACGCCATTTTAACCAATAGACCTTATAGCCGCCCCATACCGCTAGCGCTGCGATATCAGCTGTTGGCGCTAACCGACGAATGGTCTTTAGGGTCTCCAAGTTAAAACTTTGATAAATAATTGGATAACTTGGCTTAAACTCAGCCACCAACGCTAAAATATCAGCCTCAATACCTGGATAGTCCTGATGATCTGTCTTAATTTCAATCAGTAACGTTTTAGCAAAATGTTGTGCTTGCAAAAACGTTAAAAATTCCGCAAAAGTTGGCACCGTCACGCCGGGCATTTTGGGGTCTTTATATTGGCCAGCATCTAACGCTTTAATCTCAGCTAAAGTCAGGTCTTTGACAAGACCAGTCCCGTTCGTTGTGCGATCAACCGTTTCGTCATGAATCACGACAAGGTGGCCATCTTTGGTCCGATGCAAATCCATTTCGAGCATATCAATGTCATACGCCAAGGCTGCTTCAAACGCTGGTAATGTATTTTCAGGGGCCACCGCGCGATAACCGCGATGCGCAATAATTTGTGTTTGTTTTGTCATAATTTTTATTATACTAAATTCATTTACAAATAAGGCAAAATAGTTGATAATAGACTTTAGAAAAACGTAAGAAAAGAGAGGGATTATGAAGTCATTTAAGTCAGGCGTTATCGTTGGTATTATTGGATCAGCCCTTGTTGCTGCTGCTTCTGCACTTGGGTATCGCCAAACAGTTATCAAGCCAGCCGAAGAAGCTGAAGCACAACACGAAGAAGTGTCAAAGCAAGCTATTCGTCGCAGCATCGCGGCACATCAATCACGCTTTTAAAACCAATCAGCCATTAACGGCTGATTTTTTTATTTGCTTAATTGCTAACCATTGATTATGCAAGCAAAAATATAACCGATCACTCACAAAAAGGATTAGCACATCAGCTAATCCTTTTTTCATGACCAACAGACGTCACGTTGTCAACTTCGACAGACGTTTCATCAACTTAATCGTGTCCCGCCACCCAATTATTAATCTGATTGACGAGTTCTCGTGGCTGCGCGACACCAATTACTAAGCGGGTGTAACATTCATCTTTGAGCTGAATCACAACTGGTTCACTTGTTTGTTTAATGTTAAAAAACGTCTCTTCGCCTGTTTTACGAAAAGTCCCCGCCCAATAGCCCGGAATAGCTGTCCCGGGCATACGTAGCCCTTTCTTTTCCTTTAGGATGCCCGCATCAATCGAAGCGCCCACCACATGCGCCTTTGGTACACGTACGGCTTCTTTTAACGCAGCAATTTTTGTTATCCCAACTGGTGTCACGACTAACATATCTGCTGTTAATTCAACTGTGTTTTCCATCTGGTAATGCCTCCTTTAAAATACCACTTTGATTCAATAGTTGTTGCCCTAACTGTGCGAGAACTGTTGTCGCCTCTTGTTCGCGATACCATTCTTGGATCAACGTCCGAACGGCTGTGCTTGTTTGGGTTAATTCTAATAATGCTACTAAAATCAAACGCCAAGTTAATTCTGATTGTGGCTGTTTGGCTAACCCTGCTGTCAGGCACGCAATAAACATTTCCTGTTTACTACCAAATGCGCGATATAAGCTGCCTCGTAAGACACCCGTTGCGGCCACTAAATCATCCAGTGCGGTCCCTGCGTAGCCAAAGCGCGCAAAAACTTGGCTCATCTGTAACATAACGACATCATGATCAAAACTTGTTTTTCTTCCCATGCCTTGATTATAGTTTTTGTTGACTAATTAGTCAAAAAAAAACAACCACCTTTATGGCCGTTGCTTTTTTATAAACGCTTTAAGAAGGTCAAAACGGCATCATTAAACGTCGCTGGATCTTCGATATGGGGGATATGGCCGGCTTCAGGTAGAATGACGTATTGCCCATGCGCCGTCATTTGTGCTAACACTTTGGCATGTTCAGCTGGCCATAATGGTGACTGGCCACCCGCAATAAACAAGTGTGGCACCGCTTCACGCCGCAAAACATCCCGCCAATCTTGCACCGCACTATTTAGTAATAACGGGGCATTGAAATTGAAATCAAATGGTTGGAAATGTTGCCCAATGGCACGTTTGATGTCAGCCGAGAGCTTCATGTTGGTCAATTTGGTGACGGGTAATTGGGTCAAGGCCGCCTGCAAATGTTGCACATCAGCCCCTAACAAACCATACGGCCAATCTGCTGTCTGAATCATTTTGGGAATTTGATCTTCAGTGATCACGGCCCGAATGTCAGCATCCCCGAATAGTGACAAATACGCCCAAATTGTGCTGGCGCCCATCGAATGCCCTAATAAAATGGGTTGTTTGAGTGCCAAGGCTGAGATAATCGTGGCGAGATCCATCCCGTGACGCGATAGCCGCATGCCGTAAGCCACTTGATCACTCTGCCCATGATTGCGGCGGTCATAAGTAATCACTTGATACCCGGCTGCTACGAATGCCGGAATTTGTGCTGTCCACGTTGCTTGGTTGCCAGAATAGCCAGCAATTAAAATAATGGGCTGGCCAATTCCATGAACGTGATAGGCTAATTGTACGTTGTCGTTTGTTGTAATATGAGCCATAACTCTCCTAGAATTAAAATGACGTTGCCAAGTGTTGGCAACGTCATTTGCTGCTTATGTCAGTATTGCATGTTAAATGTGAATGGGTAACCCATCTGCCAATTCAGCGGTATCCATAATCGCCTCACCCAAGGTTGGATGTGGGTGAATCGTCAATGAAATATCTTGTGTGGTCAGGCCATTTTCAATGGCCAAAGCCAACTCTGAAATCAAATCCGAAGCACTTGGTCCAACAATTTGCGCCCCTAACACTGCATTGGTGGTCTTATCACTGATTAAGCGGATGAACCCCGCCGTTTCTCCCATTGAAATGGCACGACCATTGGCCGCAAAGGGGAATTTGGACACTTTAACGTCCAATTGGTTGGCTTGGGCTGATTCTGGTGTCTCGCCAACAGTTGCCATCTCGACTTGCGTATACGCAACGGCTGGTAACCCATAATGCAGGTCGTGTGCTTGCGGATCCCCCGCAATCGCTGCAGCAGCAATCTTACCCTGGAAGCTCGCCTTATGGGCCAGTTGTGGCCCTGCAGTCACATCCCCAATGGCATAAATATGCGGCACGCTCGTCTGCATGTTATCCGCAATTTCAATCAATCCACGATCTGTGAGTTTCACATCCGTGTTGTTTAAGCCCAACGTGTCCGTGTTTGCCCGACGGCCAACCGCCACGAGTAGATAATCACCTGTAACCGTGTGTTTTTCACCAGCCACCGTGTACGTCAGAGACACCTCATCATCAGTTTGTGTGGCCGACTTGGCTTGTGCGTCAGTGACGATAACGCCCCCTTTTTGCTTAAAGTCAGCCAAAACTGGTCGTGTCATTTCGGCATCAAACCCATTGAGGGTATGATCTAGTCCTTCAATGATTGTGACTTGTGCACCAAGGTTGGCATAGGCGCCACCTAACTCAGAACCAATGACACCGCCACCGACAATAATTAAACGCTTAGGCACTTCAGGTAAACTTAAGGCACCTGTTGAATCAATAATGCGCCCGCCAAATGGCATACTTGGAATGGCGACCGGACGTGACCCAGTCGCAATAATGGCATTATTGAATTGTAATAATTCATGGCCATCTTCTTGCACCACGTTTAACGTTTCATTATCGGTAAAAGTCGCTTCCCCGTGGACAATTTCTACCTGATGCTTTTTCAACAACATCGCCACCCCACTTGTGAGCGTGTTGACGACTTGGTTTTGCTTCCAGTCTTGGGTTTTTTGCCAGTCTAAGGTCGCGCCACTGGTTGTGAGGCCAAACGGTGTGTCTGCCTGGGCTTCTTGGTAGCGATGACCGACATGAATCAAAGCTTTGGATGGAATGCAGCCCACGTTCAAACAAACCCCGCCAATGGCATCACGTTCGATAATGGTCACCTTTTGCCCCAATTCGGCGGCACGAATGGCTGCCACATAACCGCCAGGCCCAGAACCAATCACAACTGTATCAATTTCACGTGCTTGTGCGCCAACAACCATCTTACACCTCCATCAACATATACGCTGGATCGGCCAATAACTGCTTCAAATAATTCAAGGCACTTTGACCTAACATACCATCAATCAACCGGTGATCATAAGTTAAGGACAGCTTCATATTCTGACCGACAACAATCTCCCCAGCCGCATTGACGACTGGCTCCTTAACAATTGAGCCTAAGCCAAGAATCATCACTTCATGGCCATTAATAATGGGTGTGAACCAAGTGCCCCGTGCTGAACCGAGGTTAGAAATCGTCATCGTGCTGCCTTGCATTTGCTTAGGCGAAATCGACCCATCACGCACGGCATCGGCCAAGATGGCAATTTCTTTGGCAATTTGGAAAATCGACTTCCGGTCAGCTTGCGCCACGACTGGTACAAATAAACCAGACGGTGCATTCACCGCAATCCCCATGTTAACCTCATCATGGTAAACAATTTCTTGGGTGGTCATATCCAAACTGGCATTAATTTCTGGGAATTTTTTAGCCGTCGCCGCCAACGCTTTGACCACATAAGACAAGTAAGTCAAATGAATCCCTTGTTCAGCCGCCTGTGCTTTAAACTGTTGACGATGTGCCACCAACTGACTCACCTCAACACTATCAAAATTAGTGACCGCCGGAATCGTTGCGTTCTGGTTGGCCATTGCTTTGGCAATGACCTTCCGGATTGGTGTCATTGGTTGCCGACCTTCATGTAATGGCGCTGATGCAACAGGTCGTTCTGGCTTGTTATCTGCAGGCTTTGGTGGGGTTGTTGCCGCTGGGGCCACAGCAGCCACCGGTGTGGGCGCTGCTGTGGTATCTGCTTGGAAGTTCATGACATCGGTCAAGGTCACATGACCGTGCCGGCCAGTGGCTGGTACTTGCGTGAGATCAATGCCTTTTTCAAACGCCAAATGACGAACTGAAGGCATCGCCAAGACGTGCCCATTCACCGTCTGAACCGTGCTGGTAGCAGGTTCGGGTGTCGACCGTGTTGGCTCAGGTTCAGGTGCAACCGATGCCATTTCAGGTGCTGATTCTGATGTTGCAGTAGTAGCACCTGACGCAGCGCCCCCACTGCCATCCCCATCAAATTCAATCAATGAATCGCCGACGGATACAGTTGCCCCCGCCCTGTCTCTTATACACATCTGACGCTGCCGACGAAGAGGATAGTGTAGATCTCGGGGGTCGCCGCATCATTAAAAAAAACAAAAACAATACAAAAAAAAAAAACAGAAAGAGGAGCAGCCGCAAACAGCCCAGAGCACACAACAACAAAAAACTAAAGTACCAAAGCATACAACCCA
>OJJW01000392.1_pt1 | contig 12178 bp, 9 predicted proteins | sample 1596331 | NCBI WGS metagenome assembly OJJW01 (sample SAMEA4350156, study PRJEB24818) | metagenome | biome: human; feature: gut; material: faeces | place: Denmark | collected 2013-09 | reverse complement strand
GCGCGAGCCTCATGGAGACCGAGGGGCAGTGGTCCCAGCAGCGCGTGTTCTCCGAGGCCTCGGCCGCCGAGGGCTTCGCCGAGCCCGCGGACAGGCCGGCCCCGACAGAGGGGAGGCGCCGCGCGCTTGGGCGGCGCGCCAGGGAGATAGTGGACGAGATAGTCGAGAAGCGCGGTCTCAAGAAGGAGTAACATCGGGACTTGCAGCGACGGACCTCAGGACACTCTTACACCACGTCTGCGCGCGCGACCAAGCAAGACAACGTTATTCCCCATAAGTTCAATAAAATAGGCTTCCTAACGATAATGGATACCGTTAGGAAGCCAAAAAGACGTAAGACATATGTGACTATCTTGGCAACAGTACTCATATTTGGCATTGTTTGACCACGTGGTATATAGCTAACCCCCTCAAACAGCCCAAAACGCCTATTTCGATGCGCGCTCCGCCGCCTCAATCACGTGTTTGGCGAGAATCGCGGTGGTCACAGCTCCCACGCCGCCCGGCACAGGCGTGATGGTGTCAACAACCGGCTCTGCAGCATCAAAATCAACGTCCCCGACCAACTTGCCAGCGGCCTCGTCCCAATTAATGCCAACATCGATGATTGTCTGGCCCTCGCGAACCGCGTCCACACCAATCGTGTGCGCGCGCCCAACGGCCGCAACCACAATATCAGCCGCACGGCACTCGGCAGCAAGGTCGCGCGTATGCGTATGGCACGTCGTCACGGTGGCATTGCGCGCCGTAAGCATGGCGGCAACGGGACGCCCGATCACCAGCGAGCGCCCGACCACAGCAACCTTAGCTCCATCCAGCTCAACGCCGTAATGATCCAGCAAAGCAAGCACAGCTTCGGCTGTGCAGGGGGCAAAACCCTCGCCGCGCCCCGAAAGCGTGGTGAGCAGCGAAGCCGGCGTCATGGAGTCAACATCCTTGGCGGGATCGAGCGCTGCGGCGACGGCGTTCTCGTCAAGGCCGGCGGGCAGCGGGCGGAACATCAGACAGCCATGAACAGCCGAATCGGCATTGATGTCCTCGATAGCCGTCAACAGCTCGTCCTGCGAAACATCGGCAGAAAGCAAAACGCGACGAGCCTCAATCCCCACTTTTTCGCAGCGCTTGAGCGCACCGCGCTCGTAGGATAGGTCGTCCTCGCGTTCACCTACACGCACAATAGCCAACGTCGGAACAACGCCCCGCTCGCGCAGGGCTGCGCAGCGAGCAGCAAGTTCCTCAGTCAAAGCGCGAGCAACGGGAGCACCCTTCAGCAGTTCAGCCATGGCTATCCTCTCTTCCTTGCAGCGTCGGAGGCGCGGCGCGCCAGCGCCTCGGCGCGCGGCAACCATGTGTCGAGCAGCTCATCACACGCCGTCTCGAGCTCCTCGGCACGAACGCGATCCTTCATAGACGTGGTGTTCGCAAAGAGCGTCAAACTCGCGCCTTGCATAGCGGCACGGCAGAACACGGCGCCGCACGCCACATCGGACAGCAGCTGACGCGAACCCTTGTCGGCCATGTCCTCGAGCAGCGCCAGCGCACGCCCGCAGGCATCCATAATGCGATACGGCGGCAGAGCGGCCACATGCAGCGCATCCTGAATCGCAGTCGCTCGAGCCGGATCGTCACGCGGAATACCGTACGCCGCGGACACCTGCCCGTAGGCACGAACGTCCTCGGCAACCAGACCCACAAGTTCCTGCGCCAACTCATCCGCCTGGGCAAACGCGCGCGTCAGATCGTCTGCGCGATCGGCAAGCGCGGGGTTTGTCGCCCCATAGCGGGCAACCATTCCGCAAAGCGAGGCGCCCAGCGCACCTACAAAGGCGCTCGCGCTGCCACCACCGGGAACCGGCTCGCGCGCGGCCAGCGCCTCGGCAAAACCGCGACAGGTTTTATCCATCATCTCTTGGCTCATACGCACACGCACCTTCAAGTCATATATATCGGTCGGGCGGCCGACGCCGGCCGACCGCATCGATCACGTAATGGTGCTAAGTCTAGCCCATAAGTACGCGAGCGTCAGCGCACCTGGCCATCGCGGATTTCTATGGCACACGATAGGCCATGCCAACGCAAACATGGGACACATGGCCCACCTTTCGAGACTCCCGAGCAGCACAAGCTGGGGCATATCTATAAGTAAGGAACCCGTTGGGGAACGGCCGCGCAACGGCCACAAGCGATGAACGGAGGCATAAGTCGCACAGTACACAGAGACATCCGCCGCCAGCGCAATCAGTACCCCAACAGCATGCGGCGCCGTGATGTCATCAGCAGACAAGGAGGACGCCACCATGATGAAAAAGACCCTATCAATCCTTTCCCTTTGCATCGCCCTCTTTGCCGCGCTCGCCCTTGTGGGCTGCGGCGGGAGCGCATCGGGCGGCGGCAGCGCCCCCAAGAGCGAGAGCAAGGAAAAGGCCCCCGTCGCCAAGAAGACCGACTACATCTGGTTTAAGGTCGAGATGCCCGAGGGCGTCGGCGTAAGCGACTCTGCCGGCAAGAATGCCGACAGGGTCCAGCTCACCTTCCCCGAAGACGAGAACGCCTCGGCCGATCGCTTTATCCCCGTTTGGAAAAAAGCGCTGACGGCCGAGGAATCCCACGCCGACCAGGCGGAAAAGAAGGGGGATACGTTCCAGTGGAAGGATGGCGGGTCCGTCGAGTATAACGGCAGGACGTGGCTCGTCGGAACATACGAGGACAACAGCGGCATCTCAACCATGCTTTTTACCGATGTTGAGCCGGGAAGCGTCTACGTCCTCATCTCGAACTTCGACCAGCACAAGAAAGAAGCCGAGGCACTCCTCAACTCCATCGAGTTCCCCGATGACATGGAAGAGGCAGTTTCCGAGGCACGCGAAGTCGAGATTTCGAGCATCGAGATCAAGTAACGGGACACCCGCACGCGCCTACGCGCACCCGCGCACATGCGCCCCATTAAAACAACGGGCGCCCAACCCGGGGAGGGCCGACAGCACCGGCCCTCCCCTCTTTTGGACCCGTGCATATTGCCACTTAACGGCGCAAATCCGGCCCTCAGAATGGGACACATGGCCCACCCTAGCGAGCCGTCCACGCGTACAGTAAAGGCAGGTAATCCATGGGCGGTTACAGATCGAGGAGGACACGACCATGAAAAAGAAGGCCTTTGCGATTCTCACCCTCTGCATAAGCCTCTTTGCCGCAGTTGCCCTGGTGGGCTGCGGTGGCAGCGGCGGCGCTACCGGAAGTGGCGGTGGCGGTGGAGCAGAAAAGCCAGCCGTGGATATGAGGACCGACTTCATTTGGTTTAAGGTCGAGGTCCCCGAGGGCGTCGAGATCACCGACGTCGCAGGCGACGCCGCCGACAGGGCCCAGTTTAAGTTCACCGAGAGCGAGCACGCCAGCGATCGCTTCATCCCCGTCTTCGACTCTGACAAGAACGCCGATGAACTGTTCGACTACGAGGCAAAGTGGAAGGCCAACTCCGGATGGACCGAGAGCGATCCCGTTAAGTACAACGGCAAGACCTGGCGCAACGCCTACTTTACGCACTCGGGCGGCGTGACGACCGAGTACTTCACCGACGTTGACGGTGGCAGCGTGTATGTGCGCATCGACAACGTCGAGGAGCACAAGGACGCCGTCGAGACCATGATGAAGTCCCTGGAATTTGCCGATGACATCGCCGAGGCCAAGACCGAGGCCATGGACGTCAAGCTCGACGATATCGAGATCAAGCGTTAAGCGACTGGCGAGCGCAGCGGGAAACACGGGCGCAGTGCAAACAAGCGACGGTACCCCAGCGCTTCGTACCCAGGGAGGGCCGGTAAACCGACCCTCCCTTTCTTATGCCGGTAGCCAACGAACGCGAGGATGCCGGACGCCGGAACCGCTCCAAATGTAGCAACAGTACGAAAACGACAAGCACCCCAACACGTCCGCCCGCCGATTTATTGCGCCGCGCAGATAATTAAACCAGCATCTTTAAACATCTGAGCAGTATAGTGACCAAAACTATCGCATAACCGCACTCTACGAATGGAGAAGTTATGACCGAACACCACGCCATCAGCCGCCGAGCATTTACGTTGGGCCTTGGACTCGCGGCGTTGTCGCCACTTGCAAGCCTGCCCGAAACCGCGGCATTGGGCATTGGCCCACGAGCGGCATTTGCAGACGACACTGCCACAGCGTCGGTCAGCCTCGACAATTTCGTCATTCGCCTTCGCCCCGCGGGCTATTTTCGTACCGCAAGCGTTAACGAAGACGGCAACGTCATCGGCAACGTCTGCCATCTGTTTAATGACGGCACGTCCAGCAAGCTCATCCTTGAGAACGTAACGACCAAGAATGACGATACAAACTGGTATGCTATCCGCACCTTGCTCAATTTCGAAGAGCATAAAAAGACGGGCTACAGCATTTAGTCGGTCGATGGCGACTCGGACAAAGACGGAAAGGTCATCCACGTATGGAGCGGCGAGTATGACAACAAGCCCAGCCGCGCTTTTGCGTTCGAGCGGCAATCAAACGGAACCTATATCATCCGAGACCGCACGGTCGAGAAAGAAACCGAGAAAAAAGACATTAAGTACCTGGCAATAGAATCGAACGGCGAAGACCAGGACAACAATAAGATCTGCCATAAGAGTAAGAGCATTCCGTGGGAGCTCGAACTTATCGGTTACGACATGAAAAAGAACGATGCCACGGTTAGCAGCCTCGACTGGATCACGTACAGCAGCTACGTCGATGGGCCATGTTGGATGAAATACGTCGACGACAACAAGTTCCTCGACGAGCTGAGCATCCCGGGTACGCACGATTCGGGCACCTGTAGCGTGGACAACGACACCGAGCCCCAATCCTCGCAAGTAAAATGCCAGCAGGATTACATTCCCACGCAGTTGCTCGAAGGCATTCGCTATTTTGATATCCGGCTCGGAAAGGGCGACAACCCTGGCATCTGCCACGGGGATTTCTACCTATTCAAAAAAGACGGGGACTATCTGCATCTCTCCGATGTCATGGGGTACTTTAAAACGTTTTTGAGCGAAAACCCGAGAGAAGCGCTTATCATGCTCGTATCGCGCGGCAACGACGAGGCTACCGATGACAGTGTTACGACGGCTTTCGCCAAGGTTATGGGCGATAATCCCGATCTGTTCTACACGTCGAGCCATGTCCCCACGCTGGGCGAGGTTCGCGGAAAGATCGTTCTGCTGCGTCGATTTAGGCTCGCCGGCAACAGTGTAAGCGGCCACACGTGGGGCCTCGACCTAACCGAATGGGATGACAAGATCAAGGCTCACTCCGACAGCGCCACTATGTGTCTCGTCCAAGACGCGCGGGGCTTTGAAGCCGCGGGGGAAACAGGCGACAAAGAGCCCTATTGCACCAAGGTATACGCCCAGGACAAGTACAAACTCTCGGGAACCGACAAGCTCAGCTGGGTCGATAATGCGCTGAAGGAAACGACCGGGCGCACGCGCAACGAGGTAGATGTCGAGGACGATAACGGGGCCAAGGAGAAAGTCCTGGAGCGTTGCTGGTCTATCAACTACACCAGCTGCACGGGCTTGTCGCACGGAGGCAATCCTTTTACCTCGGCACGAGTAGTCAACGAGCATCTGTATAAGAGCCCGTACATCAATCCCAGCGGCATCGAGGATACAAAGTCAGATTACCTCAAGCACATTGGCATCATCGCATCCGACTTTGTTGATGCGGCGCTGGCCCGGAGCATCTATCAGCGCAATTACGATACGGAGCACAAGCAGACGGCTTCGTGCTACCTCCCAGCCCGCATGCACATGACATATGGCGACTCGCTGAGCGACGCCTCGCTCCAGGACGGCAAGACCGTTGGCGAGGGTCATTTCCGCCTCGTCGACAGCAGCAACGTACTCAACGTGGCGGCTTCGGGCCATGCGTTTGCCATCGAATATGTGGATGTCGACGCCTTGGGCAACGAGACCGTTACGGAGCTGCGGGGCTCCGTGCCCATCGATATCGATCCACGCGCGCTGACGCCCCATTTTGAGGGACTCGAAGGCCTTAAGGCCGGCGAAGACGTGCGCGCCAAGATTGCGGCATCACTCGAGGGCAAGCTCGAAACCGATGCCTGCACGGCCCAGCTCGAGTTTATGCACGGCGCGAACGGCGCTCCGGGCACAGCAATGGCCGAGGGCGAAACATTTGCCGCAGGAACGTACTGGGTGCGCGTGAACGGTCTCTTGGGCGACGCGGCGCAGAACTACACGCTCGCCAGCGACGGAGCCGCAAGCTTTACCGTAGCGGCCTCGGGCAGTGCAGGCGGCACCGGCAGCGGCACGGGTTCCAACGCAGACGGCGCCGACAAGAACGGCGGCGGCAACAAGAGCAAGGGCTCGACCGGAAAACTCGCCGACACGGGCGACGGATCTGGCGTTGCCGCCGGGCTCGCTGCCGCCGCCGTAGCGACAACAGCCGTCGGCGCGGCAATGCTTGTTAACGACCGCGAAGACAACGGAGGTGTTGACGAGTAGGCAAGCCGGCTTTCAGACGCATCGGCTCAATCAGGGGCGCGGAATACCGTTCTGCGCCCCTATTTTTGACATGAAGGAGTAGCGCATAAAGGACGCCTCGCAGGTTGAACGACCAGCCACCGTGCTGTCAGATGCGCGGGCGTAAGCCTGGCCCGAACGCCGACGTCGGCTACATCACCATGTTCAGCGCGTTAACAAACTCCTGGGCCTTCGCACGGCTGCTCAGGCTAAAGACACAAGCAGTCAACAGCCTATTACGCAGGAAAACGTCGCGGTCCTTGATCCTGTTGACCCCCGTGATGTCCTTAAGGTAGACATGCGAAGGTGCCAGACAGCATAGCAATTCGTGTCCGCGCGAGGCTTTAAACTAAATGTGATAAAGATGCATTCCACAAGAGGAAAGTAGGGCGACAGTGATGGGCGAACTGGTAAACCGTGGAGAATCGGCAATCGTGCCCGAAGGTTTTTACAAGCAGGTTTCCTCGATCCTCAACGCCGCTCGCGACAAGGCCTATACCGCCGTTAACTTTGCGATGGTTGAGGCGTATTGGGAGATCGGCAAGAGCATTGTTGATGAGCAGGGCGGAGAGGAGCGCGCAGCATATGGAGAGGCATTGATTGCGGGCCTCTCTAGAAAGCTTACCGCGGATTTCGGAAGAGGCTTTGGCATCGCAAACCTTCGCAATATGCGTCAGTTCTTTCTTGCGTTTCCAATTCGCGACGCACTGCGTAGCGAATTGAGCTGGACTCATTACCGCAGGCTGATGCGCATTCCCGACCCCGAAGCTCGCGCCTGGTACATGAACGAATGCGCCGACTCTCGCTGGAGCACGCGTCAGCTCGAGCGTCAGATCAACACCATGTTCCGCGAGCGCCTACTTGCCAGTAAGGACAAGGAGGCCATCACCCAGGAAATCCAAAAGAGCGCCCCGGCTCGTCGTCCCGAGGATATCATCCGCGACCCATATGTACTGGAGTTTTTAGGTTTCTCGGACGATACTGCGTTTCGCGAGAGCGATCTAGAGCAGGCGCTCATCACGCATCTTCAGAAGTTCCTGCTGGAGCTTGGCCGTGGTTTCGCTTTCGAGGCGCGCCAAAAGCGCATCACCTTTGATGGGCGCCATTTCTATATTGACCTTGTGTTTTACAACTATCTGATGCGCTGCTTCGTGCTCATCGACCTTAAGACCGATGACCTTACGCATCAGGACCTGGGCCAGATGCAAATGTATGTGAACTACTACACGCGCGAGCTCATGAACGAAGGCGACAATCCTCCCATAGGCATCGTGCTCTGCGCGGACAAAAGCGATTCGATTGTCGAGTACACGCTGCCCGAAGACAACGACCAAGTGTTTGCCGCCAAATACCTGCCGTATCTTCCAAGTAAGGAAGAGCTGGCACGCGAACTGAGTGCCGAGTACCGCGCCATCAACGAAGCGACTAATGGCGAAACGCAAGGGTAGCAGCACGTTGCGACCGAAACCATCGCAGCCGTCGCAGGCGCACTCGCGGTTGCGACGGCTGCTACGAAACAATACCGGTCATGGACGCCGGCAACGACATTCTAGTCGTGGCTGGCGAGCGTGACCTGACAGGCAAAGACGCGGCCTTCGTCTGATGTGGCTCCATTGGCTGCCACAGAAAAGGGCCAGTTGCAGCCGACCCTTTAAGACGATAGCACCTGCGTTGCCCGCGCTTCCAAAGTTGACCGACTGAGGAGCGGGTTCCGCGGCACATTTTGATTTTACCCGGTGGGGCGGCTCTTTTGCAGCCGTTCCACCGTTTATTTATATCTGGCACCCTCAAACAATCAGACGGCAGCCCGCACTCCTGAGAGCCGCCCCATACCCCCGGCCATCACGTTACGGCAACAACCGGCGCTACTCCCCTACTTCCCAAATAGCGCACCCAGCAGGCCGCGGCGTTTGGGCTTCTCCTCTCGGTAGGAACCCTCGACGGCGGCTGCAACCTGGCGCGGTTGCTCGCCGCCTCCACGGCGCACAATCTGGTATAGGAAGGGCGATTTAACGTATTTGACCTCGATGGGCGTGGCGTGCACGGTGCTTTCGCTCGACAGCATCACGTTGGGATTGAGCGGTGCCACCACATGCGTCTCGCGCTTGTCGCTAAACACCACCGCGGCCGCGCGGCCCGTCTGGCCGTTTACGGCAATGCGCACCTGCTCGCCATCGCGGCTATCCGACGCCGGGCGATCGACAAAGTAGACCGGCACCATCACCAGGCCGTCCTTGTGCTTACGGGCCTTGCGCGCCCAGGTGCGGATGCTCTTTTTATTGAGCCCCAGCACCGCCTCGGCATCGTTGCCGGCAATATCGAGCGCCAGCTTATCGATAACCACCTGGTCCTTGGTGGACGCATCGACAGAAACGACGCGGAAGTCGCCTTCCTGCATGGCCGGGTCAAACGGCCCCACCTTGGCAAAGTCCCACGGCTCCAAAATGCCCATAAGGCGAACGTCCAGGTAGTTTGCCCGCGGATACGCCCAGTCGAGCACCTCGTAGTACACCAAGGTCTCCTTGCTCAGACCCCTGCCCGGGAAGGACGCCATCATGCGCAGGTCCGCCAGCGCCATGGGGAAGTAGAAGAGCATCATGTCGTTTTGAATCGCGTCTTCTACATCGTGACCGGCAAAGGCGTCGGGGTACTGGCGCACCAGCTGCAGCGCGTTGGCACGTGCCTGCTGCGGTGAAATTTCGCAGGGAATACCCTGCTCGGGTACATACTCCGCACCAACGCCCATGGTCAGGCGCTTGCTGAAGGTGCCGGGCTTGAGCAAATCGGCAACGCCAATCTTATTGCCGCAGGACGGGCACTCAAACACGCGCTGAGTGGACTCGCCTTCAAAGGATGCGCCGCAGAAGGGGCACGGGATGCTCACATGCGTAGCCTCTTGGAACTCCTGCGCCGTGCCACGGTCCTCCCACAGTAGATGCTCCAGAACCGACTGATTGCGCCAGTACGCATTGAAGAAATACCAGTCGGGGTCCTCCGGGCGCTCGAGCTGCGACACGTGAGTGAGCTTAAGCAGCCCGTCGACAACCGTCAGCGGCGTATGGCGAATGCCCAGGGCGCTCTTGGGCTCCCCCGCATCGGCCTGCCACGGAACGACCGTGCCGCAATAGGCGCACTCAAAGCTGCGTTTAGCCTGGTGTGAGTACATAGGGCCGCCGCAGTTTTGGCATTTAATGGCAAACATCTCGTCCATGGATACGTCCTCCTTTGCACAGGGGCTGTCGACATTAAGTATGTCGAGCAAATCGGCGCGTGCCCATACCCATGTGGCCCAAAATGGAGCACCCGAACGGACGAGAAGGCGCAGTGAACTCGAAGGCGCGGGCAGTCGTCCCCCTCCGCCTCGCGCCCGTTAGCTCCAGCAGACCATTGCTGCATTTTCTGAGCACCGGCGCATGGTGCGTCCATGCGAGCTACACTATCCCCTTAACCATGATTGTAAGGACGATCGTTATGCTATTTGTAAATCGGCTGGTACATACGCTTGTTCCCGGCAGCGAGGGCGAGCCGGTCGATACCTCCTGCCGCACCAACGCGGGTTTTGCCGCAAGCCTCATCTGCATCGGCCTCAACATCACGCTGTGCCTGACCAAGGGCATAGCTGGTCTGCTCGCGGGCTCCGTCTCGCTTATCGCCGATGCCTTCAACAACCTCTCCGATGCCTCGAGCAACATCGTGAGCCTGCTCGGATTTCGCCTTGCCAGCCGCCCGGCCGACGAGGGGCACCCCTATGGCCACGGCCGCTACGAGTACCTCGCCGGCTTGTTTGTCGCCGTTCTCGTTTGCGCCGTCGGCATCAACCTGATCCTGGAGTCGGTCACCAAGATCATCAAGCCCTCCCCCACCGCGTATTCGGCGCTCTCCATGGCAGCCCTTGTCCTGTCCATGCTCGTCAAGTTTTGGATGGCGGCGTTCAACCGCACGTTGGGCAACCGCATCGATTCCGAGACGCTTATCGCCACGGCGCAGGATTCCAAAAACGACGTCATTACCTCGGCCTCGGTCCTGGCCGCAGCGCTTATTTCGCAGACGACCGGCTTTGACCTCGATGGCTGGGCAGGCCTGGGCGTGGGCATCTTCATCTGCATCAGCGGCATGGGCCTGGTGCGCGACGCCATCAGCCCGCTGTTGGGACAAGCGCCCGACCCCAAGCTCGTCCAGGCAATCCGCGACAAGATCATGTCGTATCCGCAGGTCCTAGGCACGCACGACCTGATGGTGCACGACTACGGCCCCGGCCGCCAGTTTGCCAGCGCACACGTGGAAATGCCCGGCGAGGGCGATGCGTTTGAACATCACGAGATCCTAGACACCATTGAACACGATATCAAACGGCAGATGGGCATCGGCATCACGCTACACTGCGACCCCATCGCCACCACCGGCGACGACCTGCGTGGCTGGATCAAGCGCGGCATTGCGCAAATCGACCCCACGCTCTCCATCCACGACCTGCACGAGCACGACGGATTCGTTTCGTTTGACCTGGTGCGTCCCGACGGCTTTGACATATCCGACGAGGAGCTGCTGGAACTCGTCACGCGCATCGTGCACGAGCGCCGGCCCGATGTCTCGTGCGTCGTCACATTTGACTCCGGCTTTAGCTCGCCCGACCGGCCGGCCGAGCAGCTGTAGCCTGCTTAACAGCTAGTTTCCCTGCGCGCCCGAGATGCCGTTTTGCAGGGCGTTCCAGGCATCCGTCGCCATGTCGCCCAAGTTCTGCGCGGTATCGCCCAGCTCTTGCGCCTTGTCTCCCAACTCCTGTGCCTTGTTGCTCAAGTCCTCCAGCGTATTGGAGCTCGAGCTGTCGGTACCGCTTTGTCCGTCGGACGAGTTGCCCGAGCTGTTCTTGTGCGTGAGCTGAATTTCGAGGTTGCCGCTGTCGTTATAGTAGGCAGAAGTAACGACCCAGTTGGCATCGACGACGGGCGTTGAGCCATCATCGGTCAGGACCACGGCATTCGAAAGATCGGCGCCGCGCGACTTGAGGAGCTTCTTGGCGTTGGACCAGTACTGCCCCGGGATATCGCTCAGATCGACGGTACTAGACGAGGCGGACTCGATTTGCTCGGCAGCGGTATCGGCCGTTGAACTCCCTCGCTTGTTGAGCATGCCCGACACGATGGCAAACACAACCGACAGCGCAAAGAAAATCGCCAGCACGATGAGGATCTTCTTGATCACGCTCGACGAACGCGACGGCTTCTTCTCCTCGTCCTCGCCATATTGCGGAATCGACTTGGGGTACTCGCGATACGGCTCGCGCGACTCGTAGCGAGGCTGCGCCGTGCGAGGCATATACGTCGTCTGCTGAGGCTGCGGAATGGGATTTTGCGGCAGGTCATCATAGGGATTCGGCGTCGAGGCAGCATAAGAATCCTGCGGCGCGTAATCAAACGGATCCGGAGCTGCATTGCCATAGGGGCCTTGCGAAGATGCAGTGTAAGAATCCTGCGCCGTGTCGCCATAGCCCATAACCCTGTCTCTTATACACATCTCCGAGCCCACGAGACGGACTCCTATCTCGTATGCCGTCTTCTGCTTGAAAAAAAAAAAAACATCAATGCAACGTAGAGAGTGTGCTGTGCTTCCTTTGACTTAACCTGGCTTAGAGTAAACGGCCGGTA
>OJJW01000390.1_pt1 | contig 12206 bp, 10 predicted proteins | sample 1596331 | NCBI WGS metagenome assembly OJJW01 (sample SAMEA4350156, study PRJEB24818) | metagenome | biome: human; feature: gut; material: faeces | place: Denmark | collected 2013-09 | reverse complement strand
TTTTGACGTGAGGGCGGAGTTGTGTATAAGTGACTGTATCGGGGTCGAGGAGATGTGTATAAGAGATAGGAGTAATTTTTTTTTTCAAGCAGAAGACGGCATACGAGATAGGAGTCCGTCTCGTGGGCTCGGAGATGTGTATAAGAGACAGTATCCGTACTGGTATCGAACGTGCGACAGCCGCAGCCGTTGCAAAGTTGCACGACATGTCACACCCTGTTAATACGAAGGCTGAAATCGCTCAAATCGCCTCAATCTCAGCTGCTAACGAAGAAGTTGGTGCTTTGATTGCGGAAGCGATGGAAAAGGTTGGTAACGACGGTGTTATCACAATTGAAGAATCAAAGGGTATCGAAACAACTTTGGATGTTGTTGAAGGAATGCAATTTGATCGTGGTTACATGTCACAATACATGGTCACAGACAGTGAAAAGATGGAAGCTAACTTGGACAACCCTTACATCTTGATCACAGACAAGAAGATTGCCAATATTCAAGAAATTTTGCCAGTATTACAACAAGTGGTTGAACAAGGTCGTGCCATGTTGATCATTGCTGACGACATTACTGGGGAAGCTTTGCCAACACTTGTTTTGAACAAGATGCGTGGTACATTTAATGTTGTTGCCGTTAAGGCACCTGGCTTTGGTGACCGTCGTAAGGCACAACTTGAAGATATCGCTATTTTGACTGGTGGTACAGTAATTGCTGAAGACCTTGGTTTGAACTTGAAGGATGTGACAATTGATCAACTTGGTCAAGCAAGCAAGGTTAACGTCACAAAGGATAACACAACAATCGTTGAAGGTGCCGGTGATAAGGCCGCTGTAGCTGCCCGCGTTGAAACAATCAAGCAACAAATTGCTGAAACAACATCTGACTTTGATCGTGAAAAGTTGCAAGAACGTTTGGCAAAGTTGTCTGGTGGTGTTGCTGTGATTAACGTTGGTGCGGCAACTGAAACTGAATTGAAGGAACGTAAGTACCGTATCGAAGACGCCTTGAACGCAACACGCGCTGCCGTTCAAGAAGGCTTCGTTGCCGGTGGTGGTACAGCTCTTGTGAATGCTATTTCAGCTGTTGCTGAATTGTCAGAAGAAGGCGACATTCAAACTGGTGTGAACACTGTGATGAAGGCATTGGAAGCACCTGTTCGTCAAATCGCTGAAAACGCTGGTCTTGAAGGTTCAGTTATTGTTAACAAGTTGAAGGAACAACCAGAAGGCTTTGGTTTCAATGCCGCAACTGGTGAATGGGTTGACATGATTGCCGCTGGTATCGTGGACCCAACAAAGGTTACACGTTCAGCATTGCAAAATGCCGCTTCAGTCTCAGCTTTGTTGTTGACAACTGAAGCAGTGGTTGCTGAATTACCAAAGGATGATGCTATGCCTGCAATGCCACAAGGTGGTATGCCAGGTATGATGTAATCTGGTAGATAAGATTAAAAAACACGACTTGAGGTCGTGTTTTTTTGTGTTATGAACTCATGAGCGGGCATGTCGTCGATTGCATTTTTCTGGTAGAATAGGTTACTAGAGGTTAATACGACAATGACACCAAAACAGTTTTTAGATTTAGTTGAAATTCGGGTGGTAATCCCCAGTGTTGCACCATTGCTGGTGGGGTTAGCTTATAGTCAATGGCAATATGCACGGTTAAATTGGTTGAATGCAACGTTGCTCATCATCGCAACGATTAGCGTGCATTTAGCAGTTAATACATTTAATCGTTATGAAGATGCGAAACGGCAAAAGAACAACGCCTTTTTACGTGAAGAAGCGGCCGGCGAAGAAATTTCTAACCATCAAGTGCGAAATGTTGCGCTCGTGTTAGGTGTGATTGCAGCATTGGCTGGCGTCGCTGTAGCATTGCGTACCGGTTATGTGACTTGGATTATTGGGATTGTTAGTTTTTTGATTGGCTATCTTTATTCAGCAGGGCCAAAGCCAATTACGAACACGCCGTTTGGTGAACTTGTCTCTGGTTTGACGATGGGTTACTTTATCTTTGTCGCACAAGTGTACGTCAACACGCACATGACCCCTATGCCGAGTGTCTTACTCCAATGGTTTGTGGTCAGCTTCCCGTTGACAGTGTTTATTGCAGAAATTATGTTGGCCAATAATATTGCGGATCATGATGAAGATGAAGAAAACAATCGCCACACCTTGGTGCACTATATTGGCGTATCAGCGGCCAAGCAACTCTATCTGGTTTTGGCAATTATTGCGTTTGCGGAAATGATCTTGGTGACGTTGGTCGGTTGGTTGCCAATTACAAGTTATGCGATGATTGTATTGTTGCCAATCGTCATCCGCCATGTTCGCGATTTTATTGCGCGTCCGATTAAACGGGAAACCTTTATTTTAGCCATTAAAAATCTAGTCATTGTCATGTTAGGGATGACGGTTGCCATTGTGGCAGGGATATTGTTATAAAAAAGACGACCGCCATGGCGGTCGTCTTTTAGTTAAAGCGTTGTAAATCTTCAATACTTGTGACAGTAAAGCCTTTCTTTTCAAGGCGTGTCACCAGTTTTTGTAATTGTTCGCTGTCAATTGCGAGGGGCAACGTGAACATGAGTGATGTAGGCGTTGCTTGTTGTGGTTGAATGCTTAAAACGGATTCGATGTTGGAATAGCGGGCGATAATGCTCGCTATTTTTTTCAAGTCACCTTGCGTGTTATGTGAGGTAACCGAAATGGCGACACCACCAGTACGTACGGACCAACTCTGTGACAAAAGGTCCATCAGGGCATCATGGGTGAAGATGCCGGCAAAATGGTGCTGCTCATCGAGTACGGCGATAAAAGGCAAATCACGGATCGCAAAAAAGACTTCGTAAAATTGACTTGTGGTATAAATAAACTTGGTTGAATTGCGCATGATAGCCGTTACGGGCAAATTCATGTCGCCGTTTTTGGCAATATGCTCGTAAACATGTTGTTTATAAACATTACCGCGAAAGAGTTTGCCAGATTCATCCAAAATTGGCATTGTGCGCGTATGCGCCTCCGCAGCTGAATTAAACAAATCATTCACTTGCGCAATTGTCGTATTTTCTGTAACTGTTGTCAATTCAGACTTTGGGGTGATGAGAGATTCGTGGAGCATATGCGTGTCCTAAAATTAAATTTTTTATCATGAAATAGCCATATATCATGATAACACAGAATTCTGTTATACTGGTAGATAAGATTGAGAATTTTAGTAAGGATAGATAAAAAGCTGACATGAAATATATTATTGGACTCGGAAACATTGGCTCAAAATATGAACAAACACGCCATAACATTGGTTTTATGGCTATTGATGCCTTTGCCGCGGCGCACCAAGTCGCCTTTTCACCAAGTAAACACTTTGCCTTAACGGCTAAAGTGACCGTGGCGGGTGAACCAGTCATGTTGGTCAAACCAACAACCTATATGAACGATTCAGGTAAAGCGGTACGCGCTGTTTTAGATTATTTTGGTGGGGCAATTGATGATGATGTCCTTGTGCTGGTTGACGATATGGATTTGCCATTTGGTAAATTGCGTTTTCGTGGGAAAGGGTCAGCCGGTGGTCATAATGGTTTGAAGTCCATTATGGCACATACTGATTCCCAGACATTTCTACGTTTAAAGTTTGGACTCGGGCATCCAGAACGTGACAAGCAAGCAGTGATTAACTATGTGTTAGGAAAGTTTACACCAACTGAGATGCCAGCGGTTGAACAAATGCTAGATCGCAGTGTCGCTGCAATGACTGACTGGATTAAAGGGGCTGACGTGGCACAGTTGAGTAACCAGTATAACGGCTAACAGGTGTCACCGGTTAGTGATGTGTGGGCAAGGGGAGTATTGATTATATGTTAACGGATTTTCTAGCACAATCAGAAACAATTCAAAATATTACGACTCACGCCACCGAGGATTCGACGCAACTCCTGTTAGGGGTACATGGCAGCGCGCGTGCTGCCAGTATTGCGGCGCTTTATCAAGCCCAGCCACGCCAAATGTTAGTGGTGACTGATACACAAGTTCATGCTGATCAACTTTTGGCCGATTTATCCCAGTTGACGACGGCGGCCATGGGTTTTCCGGCGGAAGAATCGTTAGCCACGGAAATAGCCATTAGTTCACCTGAATTGCGTATGCAACGTGTGGCCACACTGTTGGCCTTGCGACGCCAAGAAAAAGTGATTGTCGTGACAAGTTTGGCGGGCGTTGAACGCCTGTTGCCAAAGCCAGAAACGTTGGATCAGGCCAACTTGAACTTGGCTGTCGGAGAGACGTATGCGCTGGACAATATCAAAGCGACTTTGATGATGATGGGGTATACGCCAACGAAGTTGGTGCAAACCCCTGGTGAATTTGCGCAACGCGGCTCCATTATTGATATTTATCCGTTCACTGGTGAGGAACCCGTGCGATTGGACTTTTTTGATGATGAATTAGATCAAATTAAAAGTTTTGATGTGAGTACGCAAAAGCGGACAGGCAATTTTGAAACGGCTACCATTGAACCGGTGACGGATTTTATTGTGTCAGAAACGGATTATACGGCCGCTGCTGCTAGTATTGAGGCTGCTTTTAATGACTACCGTCGTGAGCTTGTTGGCGTGGAAAAAAAGCATGCCACGACTGGTTTTGCGTTAACGCAGCAGTTGTTAGAAACACGTGTGCGTGAAAATCGCTTGTTGCCGTATGCGACCCACTTTTTCGGTGGTGAAACGACGCTACTGGCTTATTTTCAACCAGAACACTTGTTGATATTGGATGAGTATACACGGATTAAAGAAACCGGCCTTACCCAACATAACCAAGCACAAGACTGGGTTGAACAGCAAATTTCAAGCTACCAATTACTACCACGGCAGACTTTTCGTGCTGATTTGACGACGCTATTGCATCAAGACAAGCGGGCAACCTTGTATTTGGCGAATTTTAAGCGTGGCCTAAGCCAAATGAAATGGACAAATCTCATTGAAGTGACCACGCGACCGGCAAATCAATATTATGGTCAAATGCCAGCGCTAATGACGGATCTTGATCAGGCTCAAGGGGCGGGGACCACCACTATTTTGTTGCTTGATGATGCCAAACAACGGCAAAATCTGCAAACGTCGTTGACTGATTTAGAACAGCCTGTGCTGGAGACCCGCACGGTTCAGCCTCATCATGTCCAAATGATGGCCGGGGACTTGTCGGCTGGCTTTGAATGGCCTCAGCTGCACCTTACGGTGTTAACGGCTCACGAACTGTTTGCTAAGTCACGCCGGACAACACCACGTCCACGACAAATGGCGAATGCTGAACGGTTGAAGTCATATAATGAGTTAAATGTGGGTGATTATGTTGTCCACGTTAACCATGGTATTGGCCGTTATGAAGGCTTACAGACCATGACGGTTGATGGTGGCAAGCAAGATTACCTCACGATTGCTTACCAAAAAAATGCCAAGATTTTTATTCCTGTTACCCAATTAAATTTGATTCAAAAATATATTGGGGCTTCTGATGCTGCTAAGGCACCCAAGTTAAATAAGTTGGGTGGTACCGAGTGGGCGAAGACCAAGCGCCAAGTCGCAGCTAAAATAGAAGACATTGCGGATGATCTGCTTGAGTTATATGCCCAACGGGAAGCGGAAGCTGGATATGCTTTTCCACCAGATGATACGGCGCAACTGAAGTTTGATACGGCATTTGGTTATCCAGAAACACCTGACCAGATGAGATCGATTGAAGAAATCAAAGCGGACATGCAAAAACCACGGCCAATGGATCGGCTGTTGGTTGGCGATGTTGGTTTTGGTAAAACGGAAGTGGCCTTACGGGCGATTTTCAAAGCAGCGCATGCGGGCAAGCAAGTTGCCTTTCTGGCACCAACAACAATCTTAGTCCAACAACACTATGAGACAATGTTGGCGCGCTTTAGTGCATTTCCTGAATTGAAAATTGGGGTGTTAAGCCGCTTTCAAACGCCGGCACAAAATAAAGCGGTGATTGCTAAGCTAAAGGCACATGAAATTGACATCGTGGTGGGCACGCATCGTTTGTTAAGCCAAGATGTGACGTTTGCTGATTTAGGTCTCTTAGTTATTGATGAAGAACAACGCTTTGGGGTGAAGCATAAGGAGCGGTTGAAGCAGTTGCGTCACAGTGTTGACGTCCTGACATTGACTGCAACGCCAATCCCAAGAACGTTAAATATGGCGATGGTTGGTGCGCGTGATTTATCAGTGATTGAAACGCCACCAGCTAATCGTTTCCCGATCCAAACCTATGTATTGGAAGCAGACTGGACCATTGTGCGTAATGCCATTGAAAAAGAGCTGGCACGTGATGGCCAGGTGTTTTATTTGCACAATCGGGTGGCTGACTTGGACCGTGTGGTCAGTCAAATTGAAGAATTAGTCCCATCCGCACGCGTGGCGGCGATTCACGGGCAAATGTCTGAAACGCAATTGGAAAGCATCCTATTTGATTTTTTGAATGGGAATTATGATGTTTTGGTGACCACTACCATCATTGAAACCGGTGTGGATATTCCGAATGCCAACACACTCATTGTTGAAAATGCGGATCACATGGGCTTATCGCAACTCTATCAGTTACGTGGTCGTGTTGGTCGTTCAACCCGTTTGGCCTATGCCTACTTCACTTATCCTTTTTCACGGACACCCAGTGAAGAAGCAGAAAAGCGCTTAGCAGCGATTCGTGATTTTACGGAATTAGGTTCCGGTTTCCGGATTGCCATGCGTGATTTGAGTATTCGTGGCGCTGGTGATTTATTAGGGAAACAACAACACGGCTTTATTGATTCAGTGGGGTATGACATGTATACCCAACTGCTTAAAGAAGCTGTAGCCAAGAAACAAGGGCACCCTGACGCCACACCTGCACCACAAGAAACCGATGCGGAATTGATTTTGGGTGTTTTGGCCTATTTGCCAGAAGACTACGTGGCGGATAATGCGCAAAAAATTGAATTATATACCCGTATTCGACAAGCACGTACAGATGACGACTTTGCAGATATTGAAGCGGATATGCTGGATCGTTTTGGCGATATGCCAGATGAGGTCGCGCGTTTGCTTTTGGTAGGGCAGATCAAACAGCTAGCTGATCAAGCCCAAGTGACCAATATTCGTCGACAACGCCAACAACTGGTAATGACCTTTAGCCCAGAAGCGACAGCCCGCTTGGCTGGGGAAGCGGTATTTGCGACCCTGGTTGACGTACCGTTAAAGGTCGCAGTCCGGTCAGAGTCAGGGCAATTACAAGTCATCATGACTGTCAATGACGTCGCCGAAAGTAGCATTTGGCTCCATATCCTGAAGGATTATTTACGTGTCGTCATTGCGAAACAACAAGAAAGTCAGGGATAACGGCTGTTATCCAGAAAAGAGAACATTATGCGATTAGATAAATATTTAAAAGTGTCACGACTTATTAAGCGTCGGACGGTAGCAAAAGAAATTTCAGATCAAGGCCGTATTTCAATTAATGGTAAAGTGGCCAAGTCATCATCTGATGTGTCAACTAATGACGAATTGGAAATCCGTTTTGGAAATAAAACGTTGACGGTTAAGGTCTTAAAAATCGTTGAAACAACTAAAAAAGACGAAGCCGCTGATATGTATGAAATTGTGAGTGAAACATTCGCTCAAGATTTCCGTACGGATAGCGACGATGCAAACGCTTAATTTTTAAGTAAGTTTAAAGAATATTGAAAAAATCCTAAGAACGTGACAAACTATCATTAGGTGAAATTCATGTCGACTTACAACAGAAGACAATTGAATAAGCAGCGTGTTCATCCAGAAATACAACAAATTATTCGGAATTCTGAACCAGCTAACATGCAGGCGAAGCGTCATTATCAAAAGGCGCACGCTAACCGTGAAAAAAGAATCCTGTTCTTTGGCGCCATTTTTGCGACAATTTTTGCGGTACAATTATTGATTAGTCAAGTTAAGCTACACGCTGCCAACGCAACGTTGACGACAACGCAATCACGGTTAATTGCGGTTAAAAAAGCGAATAGCGAGTTAAAAGCCGATCAGAAGCGATTAAACGACCCAACTTATCTACAGCAGATTTTGCGAGATAAGTATGGTTACACGAAATCCGGTGAGATTGTTTATAATCTACCGTCAGACCATAACTAACAAGCACCTTAAGGGTGCTTTTTCTATCATGATTGAAAAAATCCAACAACAATTACAAGCGCAAACTTGGGAACCGACCGTTATCGTCGCCGTGTCTGGTGGCGTCGATTCTGTCGTTTTGCTGCACGCTTTGCGCCAGCACTTACCCACAGCCCAACTCGTTGTCGCGCATGTCAATTATCATTTGCGTGCTGAAAGTGACGGGGATGCGGCTTTTGTGGCCAAATTGGCACAACAATATCAGGCGCAATTTGAGCTATGTGAATGGGATGATATTCCGACAACAGGTGTTGAAGCGCAGGCGCGCGCATTGCGTTATCGATTTTTTGAGGCATTGGGTGCCAAATACCAAACGCAGACCATTGCTGTCGCACATCATGCCAACGATCAAGCCGAAACGGTCTTGTTAAAGTTAGTGCGTGGTGGTCAAGTGACGCAACTGGCGGGGATGGCCACTAGTCGGGCTAAAATCCGCCGGCCTTTTCTGGGGATAACAAAGCAAACGTTAATGAGTTATGCACAGGCGCATGGGTTAACGTGGCGTCATGATCAGACCAATGATGATCCCGATTATACCGCGCGCAATCGGTTACGCCATGTGGTCGTGCCGGCCTTGCAACAGATTAATCCACAGGCTGTGACACATATTAATGCGATGGCGACACAAATTCAGGCCCAATCTGATTTGATTACCCAAACGGCTGCCGACTATGTGCCGTTACTCACCTCGAATTGGCCGGCTATCCCGTCACGTTGGCTCGTACCGACGCTCACCGTTTTTTTGCAACAACAGGGCATTTACCGGATTAAACAAGCGCAGCTGGCACAAGTCGTCAAATTGTTGCATAACGACAAAAAACCAACGGGCACGGTGCGTTTGTCACAGCAAACGCAAATTGTGAAATCTTACCAACAATTACAGTTAGAAAACATAATAGAAACGGCAAATCCGGTGCAAGTTTTGCCGCCAACTATGTTAAAATTAAATCAATGGCAAAAATTCACTGATGGCGCCCTTCGATGGACGAATCAGTCCCCAAATGAAACCGCATTCAGTGTTGCATTTACCTTAAAGCAACCCACGACACATTTGGACTTGCGCCCAGTGAGAACTAGTGATAAACTTGCTCTCATACATGGGCACAAAAGGTTGCGACGACTAGCGATTGACGAGAAATTATCACCTGCTGAACGGCAAGACATGCTAGTCTTGGCGACCCCTGAAAATGAGGTTATTGCGGTGAAGATTCGCCAACGTTGGCGCGTTAGCGAAGATTTTGCCATCAAACAAGATGCAATGCCAAATTGGCTAGCATGGCGAATTGAGGAAAAATAGTGGATAACGATATACAAGAAATTTTGTTTGACCAAGCAAGCATTCATGATGCTGCAGTACGTCTAGGCAAGCAAATTACACAAGATTATGCTGGCGAAAAGCCAGTGGTACTATCAGTTTTAAAGGGGGCATACCTTTGGACAGCTGATTTGTTGCGCGAAGTTGACTTATACGTTGATTTAGAATTTATTAACGTCTCAAGTTACCATGGCGGTGTTGCCAGCACAGATGAAATCACATTAGTGACGGATATTCGTTCTGATGTGGCCAACCGTGACGTCATTATTTTAGAAGACATCGTGGATACTGGCCAATCATTGCTCTTTATGAAAGAGTTGCTGGCTGACCGTGGTGCGCGTTCAATCAAAGTTGCGACCTTGCTTGATAAAAAGGGCGGCCGCAAAGTTGAAATTGATGCGGATTATATTGGGTTTGACGTCCGTAACGAATTCGTTGTTGGGTATGGATTGGATTACAAAGAAATGTACCGCAATTTGCCGTACGTTGGTATCTTGAAAAAAGAAGTCTATTCTGACTAACTTCTAGAAATTGGGGAAAATTAATGAAAAATAATCCAAAAGATGGTTTCTTAAAAAGTTCGATTTTCTACATTTTTATTTTCCTTGCAGTTGTTGGGATGATTTATGGCTTGTTCGGAAACGATAAGTCAACATCTAAGACATTAACGTCAAGTGAATTTATAAAGGCGCTGAACGATAAGGAACTTAAATCAATTACAGTGCAGCAAGGTAATGGTATTTACAACATTACTGGGGAATACCGTAAGCCGCAAGAAGTGACCGCTGACAAGGGCTTGAATATTTTGCAGCAGTCACAAAAGGTGACAAAGTTTACGTCAACTTTGTTGCCAAATGATGCGTCATTACAAACCGTTTCTCGTGCTGCAGCTGACACTAAGACAGAATTAGTTGCGAAACAACAAGAATCATCTGGTTTCTGGTTGAACTTACTCGTGTCATTCTTGCCAGTCTTGCTGATCATTGGTGTCTTCTACATGATGATGAGCCAAGCTGGTGGTAAGGGTGGCCAAGGTGGCATGATGAGCTTTGGTAAGTCAAAAGCCAAGCCATCTGACCCGAAGGATAACAAAGTACGCTTCTCTGACGTGGCTGGTGCCGAAGAAGAAAAGCAAGAATTGGTTGAAGTGGTTGAATTCTTGAAGTCACCTAAGAAGTTTGTGAGCTTAGGTGCTCGCATTCCAAAGGGTGTTTTGCTTGAAGGCCCTCCGGGAACAGGTAAGACATTGCTTGCCAAGGCGGTTGCTGGTGAAGCCAGTGTACCGTTCTTCTCAATGTCTGGTTCTGACTTCGTCGAAATGTTCGTCGGTGTTGGGGCTTCTCGTGTCCGTGATTTGTTTGAAAACGCCAAGAAGGCTGCACCAGCAATCATTTTCATTGATGAAATTGATGCGGTTGGTCGTCGTCGTGGTACCGGTATGGGTGGCGGAAACGATGAACGTGAACAAACATTGAACCAAATCTTGATTGAAATGGACGGCTTTGAAGGATCAGAAGGTGTCATCATTTTGGCTTCAACGAACCGTTCAGACGTGTTGGATCCAGCTTTGCTCCGTTCAGGCCGTTTTGACCGTAAGATTTTGGTTGGGGCACCTGACGTTAAGGGACGTGAAGCAATCTTGAATGTTCACGCTCGTAACAAGCCTTTGGCTAAGAATGTTGATTTGAAAGCGATTGCGCAACAGACACCGGGTTACGTTGGTGCCGATTTGGAAAACTTGTTAAACGAAGCTGCCTTGTTGGCCGCCCGTCGCAACAAGAAAGAGATTGATGCAGCAGATATTGATGAAGCTGAAGATCGTATTTTCCAAGGACCAGCAAAGACAAACCGTGGCATGTCTGAACAAGAACGTCGGACAACGGCTTACCACGAAGCCGGACACGCCTTGGTTGGTTTGGTACGTTCTGAAGCATCAGTTGTGCGTAAGGTAACCATTGTCCCACGTGGTCGTATTGGTGGTTATGCATTGATGACGCCGAAGAACGACCGCTACAACTTGCGTTACTCGGAAGCCAAGGAACAATTGGCTGGTTTGATGGGTGGTCGTGCTGCGGAAATGTTTATGTTTAATGAAGCCAGCTCAGGCGCATCAAACGATTTCCAACAAGCGACTAACTTGTCACGCCAAATGGTCACAGCCTTTGGGATGTCAACGAAGGTCGGCATGGTGCAACTAGAAGGTAATGCCAGTGTTGGTTATACTGAACAAGCTGGTAACCATGCTTATTCTGAAGAAACAGCACGTTTGATTGATGAAGAAGTTCGCCGTTTGGCGCAAGAAGCTTATGATGATGCAACCTCAGTGATTGCTGAACATAAGGATAAGCTGGTGGCGATTGCCGAAGCTTTGCTTGAAGTCGAAACATTGGACGAACGTCAAATCAAGGACATCTATGAAACAGGGCACTTTACCCGTAAAGATGTGCAAGATGATGACGAAGTTGCGACAGCAAAGTCATTTGAAGAAGCAAAGGCAGCTGCCGATGCGAAGGATTCAGAGGCTGAAGCACGCTATGAACATCATGAAGAACCAAAACCTGATGATGAATCAGAAGCGGAAACTTTAGATCTGTCTCTTATACACATCTGACGCTGCCGACGAAGAGGATAGTGTAGATTTAGGTGGAAGCCGGATCATTAAAAAAAAAGAAAAACAAAAAAAAAAAAAAAGGA
>OJJW01000387.1_pt1 | contig 12275 bp, 10 predicted proteins | sample 1596331 | NCBI WGS metagenome assembly OJJW01 (sample SAMEA4350156, study PRJEB24818) | metagenome | biome: human; feature: gut; material: faeces | place: Denmark | collected 2013-09 | reverse complement strand
CATCGTCCCCTCTGGCACTGTCCACGCCGTCATTGATGGCGATAAGGCGAACGCCACGCTGACGCAGGATTTCCATAATCTGACCGACTTTCAGATAGTCACGACCCATGCGGCTCATGTCCTTGATGCACAAATACTCCACATTCCCGGCTTCCACTTCTTTCATCATTGCTAAAAATCCGGGACGGTCAAAGCAAGTACCACTAATGCCATCGTCCGTGAAATGGACAATGTTTGTAAAGCCCTGCCGTGCGGCGAACTCCTCCAACATTGCCTTTTGATTGGATATGGAATTGCTCTCACGCTGTTGGTCATCATCTTTGCCAAAGTCATCACGGCTCAGTCGTTCGTACAGAGCTGTGATTTTCTCATTTTTTCTCATAACTTGCGCTCCTTTCTTCGGTTTTAGGTTGTGTGTTCTAAGAGACTTCCCAACCGCTTGATTAAGAAGTCTTTTAGAGCATACAACACCGCTGGCGAGCTTGTATTTCTTATACTGCCTCACGGCGAAGTGCTGGGGGCTGCGGCGTTCCAGCCCGTCAAACATATAGTCCACCGCGTTTTTGAAGGTTTCGTCATCCTCCCGGACTTCCATGCTGTTTATCATTTCCACCAGCGTATTCATGTTGCGTTCTTCCTCCGGCCCCTCAAAGACGATGTAGGACACAAGGGCGCAGTACAAGAGGGTTTCTGCTTTTGTCCAGAACTCGTCGCCCTCCTTGCCGTCGCCTTTGGTGTTGGCAATCAGGGCGGTAACAAATTTCAAAACATCGCTTTCTGTCTTGATATAGGCCAGCGGATTGTAGTGCATGGATTTTGAAAAGTCGATACTGTTGAACACCCGCACCCTGTATTTCTCCCGTTGCAGAAACCGCCCGCACTGGTCGAGAGTGCCGCCCTTCGGGTCTACCACCACATACGAGGAATGGGCTTGAAGGAGCTGCGGGGTCAACCAGAACCTTGTCTTTCCCGAGCCGGACGATCCGATGACACAGGCGTTTAGGTTCCGGGCATTGGCGGGTATCTTCGGACGGGTGTTCATGGTAAGGAACTCCGTCCCGGTCAGAATGACATTGTTCTGAAATTTAGGGTCAACAAATGGCTTTATATCTTCCTTTGTTCCAAAGCGGGCGGTGCCGTACTCCGCATCCCGCCGGAATTTTTTCGCCTGCCTGATCTTTGACTGTATCAGCAGATACATCCCAGCCGCACCGGCAAGGCCCACCAGCAGGTCAATACCTCCCAGCCCCGGCCAGTAGGTTTCAAAGGCTTTGGGGAAGGTATCAAGCATCCCCATGAGCTTTGTCCCGAAGTCTGTGCCGGGGGCGATCCGGTAGGCCGTCCCGATTTTGGAGAAAAACCAGAACACAAAGAGGTACGGCAGGTTTGGGAGCACATATTTTCTGATCTTGTCACTCAACGTCCGTCCTTCACCGCCTCTCTGGTCCGCTGCTTTTCCTTTGCCTGTGTCCTGATCTGCTCCGTGAATTTCCGAAGCTGGCCGAGGATGGAAGCCTTGTCCTGCTCTTTATTCAGCACCTTTGCACTGTACTTCTGGAAGGCCGCTGTGATGGCGTCCGCCTGATTGGCTTTGAAGAACAGCAGGTAATGGCCGGGGCTCACTTTATGGAAAGCGTAGTCCACATGGAACTCCTTCGCGATCCGGTCAAAATCCTTCGGCGCGCCCACATACTGCATGGCGTTTTTACCGCCGTAGTGGTTCATCAGCTTCTTCACGCTCTGGCGTCCCTGCGGGGTCAGCGCCTTCCGGTGGTGCTTTTGCACCGCCCGCGCCACCTTCCCGAGAGCGGCAGCCAGCACTTTTCCCGTGAGCTTCGTTGTCCTGATCGAAAGGGCAACCGTTTTTTGGTTTACTTCTTCCTGCATAAAACCTCCTTTCCGTCGGGGCCTCCCGGATAGCGGGGAACAGTAAGCCTCGGGCCAATGTGGCCCGAGGCTTACCGCTCGGCATCCCTGCCGGACGGAGCTTTCTTTTCCGGCTCCGTCTGGACTTTTTCGCCCTGTTCCCGCATGGTCTGCAAGATAGAGGGCTTCTTTTGAAGCTGGGAGGGCTTTTCGCCGGACAGCGGCTTGATACATTCCAGACGGTCAGCCGCCCGGATGGCGTTGTCCGTGAGCTGCCTCTGCCATGCGCCCACGCTGGGAGCCCAACGAAAGCCGCTGCTTTTCAGCTCGGCCCGGGTGTCCGCGTCAGGCTTTCCGTCAAAGAACACCTGCAAGCGGTTGTCCTCCCGGTTCATTTCCACACGACCCCCATCGAACTCCCAGCCGGAAAATTCCTGCTGTGCCTGTTTGGAAAGCTGTTCGATACGGGCCTTTACCCGGCGGATCTCCGCATTGTTGTTGGTTAGCTGGTAACTTTCAAAGGGCCTCGGGTCGCTTCGCCAACTTGACGCCATGCTTGCTTTCAGCTTTTCAATCTGGTCCGGCGACAGCAGCGCACAGCCGTCCAGCTTGCCATGCTTGCGGTAATAGGCGTTGACCTCCTTCATAATGAGCTGGGAGCGTTCCAGCCCGTCCAGCTTCTTCTGGAGCTTTTCAATCGCTGCCGGGTCATCGGCGCTGATCCCGCCCATGCCGGTGCTGCGTATCTTATCCAGCAGCCCTTGAATATGCCGCCATTCCTCCATGTTGCTGTCCCGCGCCCGGTTCTGTTTTTCCTTCTTTCCCACCGGGAAATTGGAAGGCCCGGCGATCAGCACAGAGGGAACCCTCGCGTCAATGGCAAAGCCTTGGTTCATGTTTTCGGCCAGCTTGCGGGCGTAGGTGTCTAACAGATGGTCGATCTTCTCATGGTACATGGGGTCCACCCGGGATTTCTGCTTTTCCGCTATGGCGGCGGCCTTGTCCACCATTGCCCGGTATTCCGCCGTTGCGCTCCCTTCCTTGTAGTCGGAAAAGCTGTTCATTTCTTTTGCCCGGCGGGCGGCTCCTTCATTGATAGGGTAATAGTTGATGGTATGCACCTCCTTTATGCTTCGGGCCATGCTGGCCCGAAGTCTTACCGTTCTTCATGAGAAGGCCCCGCCTTGTCCTTTTTCGGAGCGGGTGGGGCTTCTTGAAACCGTTTGAGTGTAGCGAGAATGGAGTGGACAGGCTCGGCCTTTTCAGGATAGGCAAATATCCGGTGTTCCGGCGGAATGTCCTGCGGCCCGTGGTAATACTCCTTGAAGCCCTCCGGGACTGCCGACACATACCCACCGGGAGCGAATACGCCGCCCTCGTTGATACGCACATCCCGCCCGTATGCCTCATAATCGAAGTAGTTCTGAATGTGCTCCGGTATGTCGATAGTCCCAAGCTCGTCGGCGTAAAGACGGCCCAGCCCTTCATCATCGGAAATATCCGGGTAAAAGCGATAAAGGTCAAGGTTCTGCGTCAGGTTTATCAAATCCTTCACGCTCCTTGTGTGGTTTCCCAAGACAAGAGCGGCTTCAAAGGTTTCCAGTCCGCCCTTATCCCGTACTTCCAGCAGGGCGTGGCCCAGCTCGTTCAGCTCGTCGATGTTCTCACATTCGTAGAGATAATCGTAGAGCCCCAGCACATCACTGTCAAAGCTGGTAAAGAACACTTCGCTGTACCGTTTCCCGTCTATCCCGATTTTGGCAAGGGCGGCCTGCAACTCCTGTGTCGTCATGGGGAAATGTACCGTTGTCCCTACCTCAATCCCCATTAAGGGGTATAGGGCTGTATTGGTTATATAGGCTTCAAACATGGGCTCATTCCTCCTTTCCGGCCCGGTCAGCCAGCACCTCATAAATCCCGGCCATAATGTAATCGGCGCAAGGGAGGGCAATCGCGTTTCCCAGTGCCTTGTAGCGTTGCAGAGGCCGGATCTCCACGCCGTCCGCCCCGTACTTTGTCCAGCCCTCTGGCAGCCCCATCAGCCGTTCGCTTTCCGTTTCCGTCAGAAAACGGATACAGCCGCCCTTCGGGTCGCCCTCATACCAGAAGGCAAAGGGCGTTACATCACTGGCTAAAAGAGTGGGAAAAGGGTCAGTTGGTAATCCGAAGCTGTTTCGGAAGGCCGTTTCTTCCTGCCTTTTTGCCGCTCCCCGCATACGGAAGCACTGAAAGGGGTGGATGACTGGTATCTGCCGCCCTGTTTCAAAAGAAGCTGTTCGATCTCCTTCGGCGGCGGCCCACCCGCCCTCTCCGCAAGGCGGAGGAAGTGGGAGCATTGGACGGGGCTTAAATAGTATGTCTGCGGCACGTCTGCCTCCAAAATCCGCCACGACGAAAATCCGCTGCCTTCGTGCCAGCCTTCGGGAGCCTGCCCAATACTGGGCGTCCATGAGTCGCCAGCACACATCAGGCGTTCCCCCTCGCACCATTCCGGCGTTTCCCCATCTTCCCGAAGGAGGCATTGGAACTTCGGTGTCCGAGAAGGCGGATAAGACGGCTCTAAAGTCCATCCGGTCATTTGTAGAAAACGCTCCCATGACGTTTTCCCAAACAGCGATAGCTGGATATAGGTTATCAGTAGCATCCCTCATTTCCTGTATGATACGAAACGCCTGATAGAACAGGCTTGATTTTGCCCCGGCAAGGCCGGAGCGGTTGCCGATCAGAGAAAGGTTCTGACAGGGGGAACCGAAGGTAATTACATGAACCGGCGGGATTTTCCCGCCGTCCACCTTCGTAATATCCCCCAAATGCACCATGTCGGGAAAGTGCCTTTTGGTTATGGAGATGGGCGCTTTTTCAATCTCACTGGCCCATACCGGACGGATACCGCACCGGGAAGCAGCCAGAGGGAACACGCCAATCCCGTCGAAAAGGCTTCCCAGCTTAATGTCCGGCATGGCCCGGGGTGCCGTGACCCTTCACGGCAAGCACCCCTTCCAGTGTGGTCGCCGCAATGCCCAGCCGCCCGGCAACCGCAATATCATTTTTTACATCCTCGTCCACAGCGCTGCCGCAGACAATCAGGGTGTGGGAGCGCCGCAGCATATCCCGGCGCATATCAATCCCGGCCTTGTGTTCCTCGGGAACGCTGTCATTCAAAAACAGCGGCAGATACAAGAGCGGGCAGATCGGGGAAAAGCCCGCCTCATAAGCAAGACGGCAGTAGTGGGCCGCCAGCTCCATATCAACATCCGGCTCGCCGCTCCATGCGGCGGTCAGGTATGCTAAAGGTCGTTTCATTGGTTGAGCCTCCATTTCTGTTTTGGTTTAGGGAAAAGCAAGAGTTCGCCCAACCCCTCCGCCCCTTCCCCCGGGAAGGGGAACGGCTCTGGAGAATTTATATCCCCGTCGCTTGACCGGGAAAAAGCATAACCGGGAGAAATCCGTCAAGGGTGCCTCTGGCACCGCCTGCGGCGGCGCTGCCCTTGACTGATTTTCCCGGCTATGCTACGGAATAACTGGCGACGGGGAATAATTTATATCTCCAGAGCTTCGGGGCGCGGGGCAGAGCCCCGCAATCCTCGGGCCATGCTGACCCGAAGTTTGGGCTTACTTTTCCTGTTCGGTTTTCTTCTCCGGCTTTTCATGTTCCTTCTGCTGACCCTTCCAGTCGTCCAGCAGCTTGATGATCTGGTCCTTCATTTCCCTCGGCGTAGTTTCCTTGCCGAAATACTTGCTCAGTTCCGCACCTGTCAAAATCACTTTGTCTACCTCCTTTTTGTCCTCCATCATAATGCCGTCGATCACATCCCCGTTGAGCAGCTTCTTTTCGTCCAGCTCACGCATACGCTTTGCCTGCGCCTGTGAAGGCGAGGACTGCTGGCTGTCAATGGCGACGGCGATATAGTTCTGGTTCTTCTTGCCGATATAGGAAAGCTCCACCGCCGTAGTAAAGCCCAGCTTTTTTTCATCCATCAGCTTCATCAGGTCGGGAACCAGCTCATTGAGCCGGATATACCGCTGCACCTGCTTGACCGCCATCTTATTGCGCTCGGCTACAATTTCGTTGGAGCGTTTTCCTGCGTCCTTCGGGTCAATCTGGCCCGAAGTGCGGGAGCCCTGGTGCTTGATGGCCTCAAGCTGCATTTTCAAGGCTTTGGCCCGCTCACTGGGGAGGATTTCTTCACGCTGGTTGAGATTGTCCTCGACCATCTGCGTGATGGCTTCATCGTCCGTCAGATTGCGAACAATACAGGGCATATCCGCATATCCGGCAAGCTCGCTGGCTTTCTGGCGGCGGTGGCCGGATACGATCTCATAGCCGCCATCCTCACGGGGACGGACGATAGCGGGCTGGGTCACGCCCTTGTCCTTGACGCTGGACACCATAGCTCGCATTTCTTCATCATCCCGGACCTCAAAGGGATGGTTCTTAAAGGCGTGGAGTTCGTTCAGCTTGATATAGACGATTTGCTCCTTGCCCCGGCGTGGTGCATCCTTCGGCTTTTCGGATTCCTTCGGTGCGGGAGCGGCCTGTACCGTTGGAGCCGTTTTTTTCTCCGGTTCCTTTTTGACCGCATTTTCCGGTTTCTGTGCGGGAGCTTCGGGCTTCGGGGTTGCGGCCTTGTCCTTATCTGCTTTCGGGGGACGGCCCCGGCGCTTCGGCTGTTCCGGCTCTTTGGGTTTTTCCTCCGCTTTCTTCGGAGCCTCCGGCTGCTTTTCCGGTTTTTCCGTTTTTGCCGGGGCAGGCTTTTCCCCGCTGGGAGCTGCCGCCCGTTCCTCGACCTTCTTTTCCTTCATAATTTCAGCGAAGTTATAGACGGAAACCTGCGGGTTCTTTACCTCCGGTTCCGTCTTTTTTTCCGGCTCCGGAGAAACGGAAACCTTCTCCGGCTCTTTTGGGGGAGCGGGAGGCGTTTCCTTGCCCGGCCCGCTATCCGTTACCGGCTGTTCCGGCGTTTTTGTGGTTTTATCATCTGCCATAAGCATTTACCTCCTGTTTTTTGGCATGAAAAAAGGGGCTCAACTTTTCAGTCAAGCCCCCGTGGGAAGTTCCTCCTTTCTCCGCCATGATACAAAAATACCGCCCGTAGTCTCGTTTGGGCGGTACTTTGTGTAAGATTGGCAGTCCATTATTAAGTTTTTTATTATGTTCCCTTTGTACACCGTTGCAATCTATGCTTTAGCTCGTTTATGTCTCCGCCTAAAGCAATTCCCATTTCACTTGGATCAATACATCCTTTTATGTCAGAAAAGCTAAACCCTGGCAGAAGAACCAAGGTTGATTCAGTCTTTGCCAACCATGCGGCTCCCATCTCATTCAGACTTGCAGCACTATCATAGTAATTGTGGCTCAACATAAAAATCATATGAATGTTTCTTATTAGGAATACACACTGTCAGAAAGGTATGTGGCGGGTATCAGCCCGCCACAGCGGGGTTTTGAGTGGTGTTGATTTCAATGTACTCGGCAATCCGGCGGAGTTCGTCAGCAAATTTGAATTTCACACTGATATTGCCGTTTTCGTAAACCTTGATATGGTCTACAAGCTCAATCAGAATTTCCCGGTTGAGTGTTTCAATGTTCTGGTACTTCATAAAGGCTATAAGAGCAGGATGCTCATTATTTACGCCGTTTGCCAGCTCCGCCCGTTCAGCGGTCAGCCGGGCCAGAATGTCCGAGAGGGATGCGGCCTGCCGCTCATAATCAGCTTTCATATCCCGGTAGTCCTGCTGGGTAATTTCCCCGTCTTTCCAGTCTTGATAAAGAGACTGCTTGTACCGGGTAACTTTTGCCAGCTCCCGCTCCTTGGCGGCTATCAGATCGTCCAGTCGGAAAGACTGGCTTTTTTTGATAGGAGCCGAATTGATCCGGGCGATAATCTCGGAGTAGGAAACCGCCAGATGTACCTGTTGCCGTACAGCGAACAGGACAGCGGCCTCCAGCCGCTCATGCTTGATAGAGTGCATGGTGCAGGCCGTCCGGGAGCGGTTTTTGTAGGTAGAGCAAAGATAACGGGTACTTTGCCCGCTTGAGCTTCGGGTAACAGATTTTCCACAATCCGCACAGCGGAGGAAACCGCTGAACAGGTGGAGTTCCTTTGTCCGGGGAGCCCGCCGGGTATCTCGCTTTAATAGGGATTGCACCTTTTCAAAAGTCTCCCGGTCTATGATGGCCTTGTGAGTATCGGGCACTCGTACCCATTCCTCCTCGGGCACTTCCTCGATCTGGTGTACCTTGTAGCTTTTCACCCGGCGGCGGCCCTGTACCAAGTCCCCGGTATAAATCGGGTTTGTGAGAATAAGGGTTACGGCCTTATCGCCCCACAGGGGAGTGTCCGATGGTGAGCTCACAGGCAGGCCCTTTTCCTTGCGGTAAGTAGCCGGGCTCGGTATGCCGTGATCGTTTAAGTGATAGACGATAGACCGCCGGGCCATGCCCTGCAAACACAGGTCATAAATGAGCTTGACTATTTCAGCCGCCTCGGGATCGACAATCAACAGGTGCTTGTCCTTGGGATCTTTCACATAGCCATAGGGAGCAAAGGAGCCAATATACTGCCCGTTGCGCCGCTTGTAGTCAAATACCTGGCGGATCTTCTTTGAAGTCTGATAGCAGTATTGATCGTTCATTACATTCGTAATGGGGACGATAATGCTGGAAACGCTGTCCGGGTCACGGTAGCTGTCTACATTCTCGGCAAGGCTGATAAAGCGGACGCCCATTTGAACAAACAGGTTGTCAATCAGACTGCCTGCATCGCTGTAATTTCTTGCGAAACGGGAAAGGTCTTTGACAATCACACAGTTTATTTTGCCGCTCATAACATCAGCAAGGAGCCGTTGGAAATTCTCCCGGTTGGCGTCCGTTCCCGTGTAGCCGTCATCCACATACTCAGCGATGCTTTCAAATTCGTCCTGATGCTTAAAGTAGAAATCCCCCAGCAGGTCATGCTGGTTTTTCACGCTGTTGCTGTCATCCTTGCCTTCTTTAACTTTTTTCAAATCCTCTTTAGAAAGCCGGATGTATGCGCCCAGCCGCCAGCGGCGGACGGTATAAGAGGGAGAGAAACTCTGCTTAAATCCTCTGTTTTTTGTTCGTGCCATTGTTCCTCCTTCCCTATCACATTACATCTATATTATACCTCTGCCCGGGCGGGACAACAAGGATGCCTCCGCCTCGGGACACTTTGTCTCGAAGTAGAAACGGGCCATAACCGAAGTTACAGCCCGCTTTTTTGCCGGAGCAGAAAGTCCGTCAGCGTGTCCTGCAAGGACGGCCCGCTTTCCACAAATTCAATTTTCACACCAATCCCGCCGATGCAAAAGCAGTATGGATTTTCTACGGCCTGCAAAAACAGAGCGATCCGCTCCTCCCGGGGGAGAGAGGTGTCAAAGGCCATACCGCTCACATCCGGCAGGGACTCGGGAGCCACTGCGCCGATGTCAACGCTTTTCATTTGTTCCAGTTCCTTTGCCGTTAATCTCACGGTAAAACCTCCTTATCAAAAATAGGGTACGCCTCCCGCATATCGTGGGGAAACACAAGAGGGCAGCACCCAAACGATGCTGCCCTCTTGCCTTACTCCATGTAAGTATAAAATAGAGAACGCCGCTCCCATCTTCTTGCCCAGTCCAAAGACAACCATGCTCAGAGCGGCGTTCCCTCGCAGATAAGGGGGCGGCCCGGAGGGACAGGCGGCCAGCCTGTCCACTGACGGATCGTGGCCGTAGGTTGGCCGGGCCCACTTGCGGCGCTGGTGTTATTCGCTCATTTTCCTTTGGGAAAAGTCACCGCGCACCCGCCGCCTGGCTCCCCGGATCATGCTCGGGGCCGCCCTTGTTCATCTGTGGAGAAAAGAAAACCTCCTCTCATAAACCGAGACATTTTTGGATGATATTCGGACTGGTTCAGCGGGATTTTTTCAAATATTTTTTCATGTTCTCCAAACCGCGCTCCACAGCCCGCCGCACTGCGCTTTCGTCAACGCCTTCTTGTGCAGATTTGCACATTATGTTACATTTACAATAGTGAGTTTTCTTAGAAGGGAGCAGTACATGAGAAAGTTGAAATATCCGATTGGCATCTCGGATTTTGCCGAGATGCGCAACAACGGATACTATTATATCGACAAAACAAATCTGATTGTTGACCTCCTTGATAAAGGGCCGGTTGAAGTAACTCAAATTACTCGTCCTCGCCGTTTCGGAAAATCCCTTGGTATGAGCACTCTCGCAAATTTTCTAGACATCCGCAAAGACAGCAAGCAACTGTTTGAGGGATTGGCGATCTCCAAAAATACGACACTTTGCAAAAAGTGGATGAATCAGTGTCCTGTGGTCTTTTTCTCTTTCAAGGACACGGACGGTCTGACCTTTGAAAGTGCCTATGGAATGCTGTGTATGAAATTGGCATTTGCATTTCAGGATTATCAGTTTCTTTTGGATGACGCTGCTATTTCTGACGATGACAAAGGCATCTTTAAGCGGATTCTTGGACGCACTGCATCCATGGATGAAACCAAAAGTTGCTTTTTGCTGTTGACCCGGATGCTGGAAATCCATTTCAAAAAGTCGGCGGTCGTCATTCTGGATGAGTATGATGTTCCCATTGCAAAAGCCAGCAGCAACGGATATTATTCGCAGATGCTGGACGTGATGCGGGCTATGATGAGCACCACACTCAAAGACAATACTTCGCTTGACTTTGCTGTTATTACCGGCTGCCTGAAAATTGCAAAAGAAAGCATCTTTACCGGGACGAACAATTTTGTTTCGGATACGATTCTTTCTCCCCGGTTGAGCGAATCCTTTGGTTTCACACAGGCAGATGTAGATCAAATGCTGAAAGATGCTGGTCTTGAATCGCAGTCTGCTGAAATCAAGGCATGGTACGACGGTTATCATTTTGGCGATGCAGACATTTATTGTCCGTGGGATGTGATCAGTTATCTGCGAGATTTCCAGTATGGTGTAGCACAGAAGCCGAAAAGCTATTGGAAAAACACCAGCGATAATGCTATTATCCGTTCTTTTATCGAGTATGCAGGTGACAATATCACCACGAAGCTCGAAACGCTGATGGCTGGCGGCTCCATTGTCCAGCACATTGAAGAAAACCTGACCTACGATTATCTGCACTCCTCGGAGGAAAATCTTTGGAGTGTGCTGTATCTGACGGGCTATCTGACCAAGGTGCGGGATAAGGATCTGGCGGATTCACTGCCGGATGGCTGCTCTGCGCTGATGATTCCCAATGCAGAGATTCGGGAAATTTTTGAAACCACTGTAAGCAAATGGTTTGATGACAGTGCAAAGGCATGGAACCGCAGCCCGTTGTTTGATGCAGTCTGGAGCGGAAACAGCGAAGCTCTGACAAAAGAAATGACCAAGCTGCTGCGTATGACCATCAGCTACCATGACTATCGGGAGGATTTTTACCACGCTTTCCTTGCAGGCATCTTTACTGGTGCTGGCTATGTGGTAGAATCCAACAAAGAGCATGGCGAGGGGCGCAGCGATGTTATTGTAAAGGATATCCGCAATGGTCGTGTGGCAATTTTTGAAGCCAAGTATGCCAAAACTCTGGATGCTCTGCCGGATGCCTGTGATACTGCCATTCAGCAGATCAATGACCGGATGTATGCAGCGGACTTCCGGGATGACTATGATGACATCCTCTGCTATGGCATCGCATTCTTCAAGAAACGCTGTATGGTAAGGAAAAAATAATTATCTACTGGGGAGTATCTTCGGATGCTCCCTTTCACTTTTTACAGGGCAATCCATTTGAATTGTCCTGTTTTTATTTGGAGGTACACAATGAAAGAAGAAAAAATCAAAGTCCTTGCGCTCCTGCCAATGGAACTGCCAAAGGAAATCAAGCTGGACAACACCCTTGAAGCCATGCAGAAATTTGTAGGCGGGCTGATCAAATGCATCACCTTAAGTGACACCGGTTCAGCGGTCACACTGGTCTGCAATGATGAAGGCAAGCTGCTTGGCCTGCCGCTCAATCGTCCGCTGTGGGATGGAGCCGATGTTCTTGCCGGGCCGGGATTTCTGGCCGGATGCGACAACGAAGGGAATCTGACTTCCCTGCCGCAGAGTGCAATGGATTTCTACAAAGAGAAATTCAGAGCTTTTATCGAAAAAATCAAAAAGCGCAAGCTGAACTACGCTGCCATGCGTGCAGACGGAAAAATGCCAAGAGAGGAATACCAAGCCCCTGTCTCTTATACACATCTCCGAGCCCACGAGACGGACTCCTATCTCGTATGCCGTCTTCTGCTTGAAAAAAAAAAATGTCACTTATACACATCTCCAAGCCGTTAGAGCTCATCCCTGTAAGTAAACTATCGCACGGAGAAAACACTAACAACCACACATTCGCCCGCATAGGATGG
>OJJW01000383.1_pt1 | contig 12436 bp, 9 predicted proteins | sample 1596331 | NCBI WGS metagenome assembly OJJW01 (sample SAMEA4350156, study PRJEB24818) | metagenome | biome: human; feature: gut; material: faeces | place: Denmark | collected 2013-09 | reverse complement strand
CGGTTTTTCTTTTTTCTTTTTTTCCTTATCTTTCTTCTTTATGTTTTTTTTTTTCAGTATTATTTAATGTTATTTTTTTATTTTTTTTTTTTCTTTTTTTCTCCTTCTTTTTTTTTTTTTATTTATCCTCCGTCCCCCGAAATCTCCACTATCCTCTTCGTCGGCAGCGTCAGATGTGTATAAGAGACAGCTGCCACTTGGGCCAGTTCGGCTTCAGCCAAGTCGGCGCGGTCCTGACCTTGGTAAATGGCGGCTGAATCTTTCCCTTGTTTTACCAGTTTCTGCATGATTTTCAATGCAGCGTCATCCGTCAAAGTGTCGTTGGCGCCCGGTGCTGTCTTTGCTTCAAGGAAGAATTTTTTCACATTACGCAAAGTTTCCAGTTTCACTTTGTCCTTGGCTTTCATAGCCTCTTTGATATCGTTGCTGATTACGTCAAATAAATCCATGGTTCTTTTCTATTTTAGTTGTTAAAATGTGATCGTTATTCCGCCGTTTTCGGCATCGTTATTGAATGTTTCCTCTTCTTCGGCTATTGCTTTAGACTGGATACTTTCCAACACAGTTTTGGTACGTTGGAAAGTAGGGGTCGTTTCCACCATACTGATAATGTCATCATTGTCCAGATCCTCCAGGCTGAAGATGTAAATGTTATGGCGTTTCTTCTTGTTGCTGTTCTTGAAGGTGTCTTTGCCGTAGTAATCTCCACGACGTTCATCCTTGCGCTGTTCCTCTTCTTCCAGTTCTTCCAGTTTCTTTTGTTCCTCGATGGTGCGTTTGTTCATCATGTTGTCCATGCCCGGTACATCCTTGATGCCGAAGCCGGTGGCAAGTACGGTGAACTTCACCTGTTCTTCCAGCGACTCGTCGATATAGAGCCCCCATTTGGTTTCCACGTCTTTGCCGAATTTGCTCATGAAGTCATGAACCTCATTCATCTCTTCCATCATCAACTCGCTCTTGGTGCTGAAAGAGATGTTGAACAGGATCTTCTTCGAGTTGAAGATATCGTTGTTGTTCAGCAGCGGGGAATGGAGCGCATCATTGATAGCCTGGCTCACGCGGCTTTCCCCTTTGCCGTATCCCGTACTCATAATGGCTACTCCACCATCTTTTAGTACTGTTTTCACGTCATTGAAGTCCAGGTTGATGGTACCGCGGATAGTGATAATCTCGGCAATACTCTTGGCTGCTATGGATAAAGTGTCATCCGCTTTGCCGAAAGCGTTCATCACGCTGAAGTCCGAATAAATATCACGCAGACGTTCATTGTTGATCACCAGCAGGGCATCTACATGCTGGCTCATTTTCTCCACGCCGTCCAGCGCCTGGTCAATCTTCCGGTTTCCTTCAAAAAGGAACGGAATGGTGACAATACCTACGGTGAGGATATCCATATCTTTGGCTGTCTTGGCAATGATCGGAGCCGCACCGGTTCCGGTACCTCCTCCCATTCCGGCAGTGATAAATACCATTTTACAGCCGTCGTTCAACATTCCTTTTACGTCTTCTATACTTTCTTCGGCTGCTTCACGTGCACGCTCCGGGCGGTTTCCGGCTCCTAATCCTTCTTTTCCCAGTTGCAACTTCACGGGAACGGGGGATTCGGCCAACGCCTGGTTATCTGTGTTGCACACAACAAATGTTACATCGTGTATACCTTCTTTATACATGTGATTTACGGCATTGCCGCCGCCACCTCCCACACCGATTACTTTAATGATAGTCGGGTTTTCTGCCGGGAAATCGAATGGCATTATAGTTTCATCAGACATAATCTTCTATATTATATTAAGGTGATGTAATTCGTTATTATTCTTCCAGAATCCTTCCAAACAAGTCGGTCAGCCGTTTGATCGGACTGTTGGCTTCTTTCAAACTCTTGATTTCTTTTTCCAGGTCGCGTATTTGGTTCAAAGCTTCTGCCACTCCTAGATCGCGTGCTTTGGCCAGTTGCGACAAGGCATTTTTGTATTTGCCTGCCTCTTTCAGCTCTTTTGCGTTTCTTATCAGGCTCTCGCAAGTGGCTTTTCGCAGCTTCTCCTCTTCCTCTGCTTTCTTGGCTGCCGCTGCTATTCTGGCTGCTTCTTCTTTCTCTCTTTTCCTTTTGTCTTCCACATTCTCGCCGCTTTCATCGAAGAGAGGTACTTGGATAGGACGTTCCGGGCGGTAACAGTTCTCTTTTCCGGCTCCTAGCAAAGCGATGATTGTATTGCATGTACCATCTTTTTTCAGTTCCATCATGCCACCTTTCAGGCTTAGCTGGCTTTCTTTGGCCATTCTTACCTTTTCTACTTTGGTACGGTTGCTGAATGCTTCCTCCATATTCTTTAGATTTGCAGCACCGCCGGTAATGATAGCTCCTGCCAGCAGTTTGTCTTCATATCCCGAAAGAACAATCTGGTTCCATACATTGGCCAGTATCTCATTGACACGCGCTTCTACGATGTCTTCCAGTAAGTGTGACTCAATACTGCATTTCCCGTCCAGCGAGTAGGTAGGGTTGTCATCTCCGTCTTCCGACTTGTCGGCATAGGCATTGCCGTATTTCTTTTTCAGTTCTTCGGCATCTTCCTCTTCAATCTGCTGGCTGCAAATGTCTTTGGTGATGTTGCTTCCTCCCAGTGGGATGACTGCCAAATGGCGGAGTATGTTGTTTTTGTAGACAGATACGGTAGTCGTATCTGCGCCAAAGTCGATGAACATGCAGCCCGAACGTTTTTCACTGTTGGTCAGTACGGCATTGGCCAGAGCCAACGGTGAGATGATGTAGTCGGCTATTTCGATTCCTGCCTGTTTGAAACATTTGTCAATGTTCTGCTTCACGCTGCTGCGGGCGATGATATTAAGGAAACGCCCTTCTATATGATCGCTGGGAACTCCTACAGGATCGGCCAGCAGGTTGATGCCTACTTTATATTCCTGGGGTGCCACTTCCAGTATTTCCTGGTCTATGATGGGGACTTCGCGGTTGCTGTCCATGATGGAGTCAATCAGTTCCTGTGAAATTTTGGTTTCTTCTTCCAGATGACGTACCTCCGTATTACGGATGGTGCGTAGAGATTGTCCTCCGATACCTACATAGACCTTTCCGATAGAAGCCTTTAATGTCGATTCCAGTTTCTTGATAATCGAAGTAAGGCTTTGTGCGGTTTTGTCCAGATTGTAAATCACTCCCTTACGGATAAAATCCGAAGAGTTTTCGCTGGCGAGGGCCAGCACTTGTATGCTTCCGTCCGCATGTTTCTTTCCTGCAATACCTGTGATCTTGGAGGATCCCAGTTCTATTGCTACTATAAAATCTGTTGCTGCCATATCTTACTTCTCTTTTTTAGTACAAATAATCTGATTATTAAATTCCAGACTGATGCGGCTGTACTTGTTCCAGCCTACTTGGTTCAGTCCTTTCTCATAAAAAGTTTTTAGTTTCTCGAACTTTTCCTCATAATTCCCGGGCTTGCCTAAGAATATGATATGTTCGCCAACCCGTGGAACCAGTTCCAGTTCTTTGGCTTGTGTCACGTTGATCTGCTCTATCTGGGCATCCCATAGCGGATGGGCCTGTAGAAAGACTCCTAAGGTATATAGTTCCTTGACGGCAAAATCACGATCCACGTATCCTGTAACAACAGCTACGTGTGCCGAACTGTTGGGTATCGGCATGATTTTTCCTTTATTGTCAATATAATAGTTGTCTCCGTTGTTTGCCATCACTCTGAGGATGGGGAGGCGCTGTGTCACTTCGATACCTATCTTGCATCCCGGTGTACGGTAACATTCCACATTTTCAATCAAGGGATGTTGGCTGAGTTCTTCTTCCAGCAGGCGGGTGTTGATGTCGCCCATCTTCTTACCCACAGGGGAGAGCTTCTTACCGTTCAGTAAGCGGAGTATCCCTTTCTGGCTGATGAAACCATGGTCTATACTGTCCTTGATAATCAATTCCATACCCTTGCAAACCTGGTCGGCAGGCTTGGTGTTGAAAGCGGTAACGGCTACAATAAGGTAGGCGGTTATCAGCAACAGAAACAGGAGTATGAGAATTTTCTTTATCATTTTTTATTCAGTAATCCGCAGATTTGGGGTACATAGTTATCTATGTCGCCCGCACCCAGGGTGATTAATACTTCTATATCTTTCTTGCTCAGTACGTCTAGAATTTCTTCTTTCTTGCACATGCTCTTCTCGATGCCCGGACGCAGATGGTCGTAAATCAGTTTGCTGGTGACGCCGGGGATGGGTTGCTCGCGTGCCGGATAGATATCTACCAGGATGACTTCGTCCAACAAGGAAAGGCTGTCGGCGAAATCTTTGTAGAAATCACGGGTACGTGTGTAGAGGTGCGGCTGGAAAACAGCCGTCAGCTTCTTGTCCCGATAGAGGGCACGCATGGAGAGTATGCTTTGCTTTATCTCGGAAGGATGGTGCGCATAGTCGCTCAGGAAAACCACCTTGTCGTTCTTTATCTTGAAATCGAAACGACGGTCTACTCCGCGGAAACTTGCCATACCTCTCTTTATTTCTTCATCAGTCAATCCGCTCATCTGCGCCAAAGCCATGGCGGCTACCCCGTTCTCAATGTTGATGCTGACGGGGACACCCAACTGTATATTGGGGATATTTCCCAAGGGTGATACGTAATCAAAGAAAATCTCACCGTTCCCAATACGGATATTCTCTGCATGAAAGTCACCCTCTTCTTGGGAATAGGTGTACAGTTTCACACCATTCTGCAAAGCCGGTTGCAGCTCGATGCCTTTACGTACAATCAATGCACCTCCCGGCTGGATGAGTGAGGTATATTTGCGGAAGCTTTCCAGATAAGCCTCTTTGGTTCCGTAGATATCCAGATGGTCGGGATCGGTTGCGGTAATCACCGATATGTAGGGCGAGAGCCAATGGAAAGAACGGTCGAACTCGTCGGCTTCAATAACCATGTATTCACTGCTGTCAGACAACAGCAGGTTGGTGCCGTAATTCTTTGAGATGCCTCCCAAAAAGGCGTTGCATCCTACATGGGATTGGTGTAACAGATGGGCTGTCATGGTAGAAGTGGTGGTCTTACCGTGAGTGCCGGCTACACAAAGTCCTTTTCCTGCATGGGTAAGCATTCCCAATACCTGCGAACGTTTATGTATCTCGAAACCGTTTTCCCGGAAATAGGTAAACTCTTTATGTGTATCGGGGACAGCCGGAGTATAGACAACCAATGTAGTTGCCGGGTCGCGGAATGCATCCGTTATCAGTTCCGTGCTTTCTTCGTAATGGATGGCTGCTCCTTCTTCTATCAGCTTTTCTGTCAGTTCACTGGGCGTACGGTCATATCCGCCTACCTTCTTGCCTTTTGACAGGAAGTAGCGTACCAATGCGCTCATGCCGATACCTCCGGCACCGATGAAATAAACTGATTTTAATGTGTTAACGTCCATTTTCTTTTCTGTATTTATCAGCCAGTTTGAATACCTCCCGGGCAATAACGTTGGCTGAGTCGGTAAAGGCTAATTTAGCAATATTTGTACTTAAACTTTTCAATGTTTCCGGCTGTTTCACGGTTTCAACCGCTTTGTCCAGCAGAGCTTCTTTGGCAGCGGCGTCCTTGATATAGAGTGCTGCGTTTTTATTGACCAGCGCCAGTGCGTTTTTGGTCTGATGATCTTCGGCCACATTAGGTGACGGAACCAGAATGACGGGTTTCTGCAACAAACAGAACTCGGAGATGGAACCTGCTCCGGCACGGCTGATTATTAAATCGGCAGCACTGTATGCGGCGGCCATATCGCTGATAAAATCGGTTACGTGGAGCATTGGTAACTCACCGGCCTGGGCTACTGCGGCGCGTGCTTCGCCGATATATATTTTCCCGGTTTGCCAGATAAACTGCGCGCCGGATGCTTTAATCTTGTCCAAACCTTCCATCACGCAGTTGTTGATGGTGCGTGCTCCCAAGCTTCCTCCTACAATCAGGATTGTTTTCTTGGATGGGTCCAGCCCGAAGGAGCGGATAGCCTCTTCACGGCTGATGTGATGGTTGCGCAGTCCTTGGCGGACAGGGTTTCCGGTCAGGATAATCTTGTCTTTTTCAAAGAAACGTTCCATGCCGTCGTATGCCACGCATATTTTGCAGGCTTTCTTTGCCAATAGTTTGTTGGTTACTCCGGCATAAGAGTTCTGCTCTTGTATCAATGTCGGAATACCCATCATCCCGGCCATTTTCAAAGTAGGACCGCTGGCATATCCGCCTACACCTACTGCTGCATGTGGCTTGAAATCCTTGATGATTTTACGTGCCAATAGCTGGCTTTTGACCAATTTGAAAAGAACCGAAACATTTTTCAATAAGTTCTTACGGTCGAATCCGGCAACAGGTAATCCTTTTATAGGGTATCCGGCAGCAGGAACGCGTTGCATCTCCATTCTGCCTTCAGCGCCTACGAACAGGATTTCCGCTTCGGGATGTTGTTCCTTGATGGCGTTGGCAATAGAGACTGCGGGGAAAATGTGTCCCCCGGTTCCTCCTCCGCTGATGATGATTCTTAAATTTTCTTCCATAATTCCTTTTTAGTCGAATTATTCGCAAAAGTATAAATAATACTTTTAAAATGAATGGTTTATATTATATTTCTTCTTCCGGCTCCCGCTTCCCGGCTGCATTCAGCATTGCCTTCAAGTCATCGGGCAGTGAGTTCTCCTCCGGCGGGAGGGAAGTGGTGGCATTGTCACCCGACGGAAGTGTGGTAATGGCTTCCTGCATGGCAGCTACCATTTCCTGATGCCGTTCGGTCTTGGCTGCCAGTTCGGCTTCTTTCTGCGCTTGTTGCTCGGCGGCTTTCTGCTCTTCTTTCTCAGCCACGTAGCGGCTGACACTTAATATCATACCGATGTAGGCGCAGTTGATGAGTGTAGAGGTTCCTCCTTTGCTGATAAGCGGCAGGGGTTGTCCGGTGACGGGGAACAGACCTACGGCCACCATCATGTTAAGCATCGCCTGAGATACCAGCAACAGGGCGATGCCCATCACCAGAAAGGCAGGAAAACTTTTTTCACTTCTTCGGGCTATTTTACCCGCCCGCATCAACAGCCAGATGTAGAGAATCACTACAAAGGCGCCTCCCAGCAACCCCAGCTCTTCTATGATTATAGCAAAGATGAAGTCCGAGAATGCTTGTGACAGGAAATCCCGCTGCACACTGTTACCCGGCATCTTTCCTATGATGTTGCTGGAGGCGATAGCAATATTGGCGTGTGCTATCTGGGCGTCCTTGTCTATATCATATTTGGCGGCGGGAACGGCTTCTTTGTCCTCAAAGAAGCCTTTTATACGGTTCTGCCAGGTTTCTACACGGTGCATCATGGGGACTTTGTTCAGTTTGTGTGTGGGCATAATCATCACTATGCCTACAAAAAAAGCCACCATAACTCCGGCTATTCCCATTAACTTGGCCAATTGCTTCCAGGGTACCCGGCCGATCACCATCATTAAAAAGACTACTCCGAAAAGCAGTGCTGCGGTAGAGCCGTTTTCGGGAGCAATCAGAATGAAAACAATTCCGGTGATCCACATGATATATTTAAATGCTTTCGGATTGGCATTGTCTTCTTCCTGAAACTTGGATAGAATAAATGCGGTGACAATAATCACGGCCATTTTTGCCAGTTCGGAAGGCTGGAACTGGATACCGAAGAAAGTCATCCAACGGGCTGCACCATTGACACGGTCTCCGGTAATCAATCCCATACCCATTACAAATATCAGCAATAATGTCGATAGGGGCAGCAAGAAGACGGGAAACACACGGAAATATTTGTAGGGAATGTTATGTACCAGTACCACAATGCACACACCTACCATCAGGATGACACTGTGCTGGGTGATAGGTCCCCAATGATCCCCACTTTTGTAGGTAAGCGTGCTGGCGGCACTAAATACCTCGACGATAGAGATCAGACAAAGAAACAGGAAAATAATCCAGATTACTTTGTCGCCCTTGAACAAGTCTTTTATCAGATCCATTATCTATATACCTTAATACTATATTACAGGTTTCTTACACATTCCTTGAACTGCTCGCCACGGTCTTCGTAACTTTTGAAAAGGTCGAAGCTGGCGCAGCATGGACTTAATAATACGGTTTCGCCTTTCTTGGCCATCCGGTAAGCAGCGTCTACGGCATCCTTCATGCTTTGTACATCGGCTACAGGCAGGCCGAACTTGTCAAAGAAATCATGCAATTTCTCATTGTGCAATCCCATGTAGATCAATCCGGTACATTTTTCTTTTACCAAGTCGGCAATTTCGTTATAGTCGTTGCCTTTGTCTTTCCCGCCTAATATCAGGATGGTTTTGGTTTTCATGCTTTGCAAAGCATACCAGCAGGAATTCACATTGGTAGCCTTGGAGTCATTGATGTAATCCACCCCTCTTACCCGGCAGACTTTTTCAAGGCGGTGTTCCACTCCCTTGAAATCACCCAAGGCCTCGCGGATACACTCTTTGCGGATACCCGCCAGGTTGGCAGAGATACCGGCCGCCATGGAGTTGAACAGATTATGGGTTCCGGTCAGCGCCAGTTCCTCCTGTTCCATGTTGAAAGCGATTGGTTCTGTAAAATAAACCTTGTCCTGTTCCACGTATGCGGCGGTTCCTTCCTCTTTCCTTTCGGCAAAAGGGTAGTAATGGCCATGAATGCCATATTTGTGTAATTCACGCTGGATGATGGGGTCATCGTTCCAGAAGATGAAGGCATCGTCCGGGGTCTGGTTCTGGATAATGCGGAATTTTGCATCCACATAGTTTTGCATCTGGTGGTCGTAACGGTCCAGATGATCCGGCGTGATGTTCATCAATACGGCAATGTTGGCATGGAACTTGTACATGTTGTCCAATTGGAAACTGCTTAACTCGATCACATAATAATCATAGTTGCATTCTGCTACCTGATATGCCAGACTTTGACCGATATTTCCGGCTAGTCCCACATTCATACCTGCTTTCTTGAAGATATGATAAATCAGCGAAGTAGTTGTTGTTTTTCCATTACTTCCTGTAATGCAAATCATTTTGGCATTGGTATAACGTCCCGCAAATTCTATTTCGGAGATGATAGGGGTGCCTTGTGACTTTAACTTAAGAATCATCGGGGCATCATTCGGAATACCCGGACTTTTGATTACTTCATCCGCATTCAGAATGAGAGATTCGGTATGCTTGCCTTCTTCCCATTCGATGCCTCGCTCGTTCAGCATGTTTTTGTATGTGTCCTTAATCGTGGACATGTCTGAAACGAAGGTGTCGAAACCTTGTTTCTTTGCCAGAACGGCTGCTCCCGCACCGCTTTCTCCGGCTCCTAGTATGACAATTCTTTTAGCCATAATCTTCGTTTATCTTATCTTATCTTTAATGTAATAATCGTAATTGCAGCGAGTACGATGGTGACAATCCAGAAGCGTACCGTGATTTTTGACTCATGGAATACGCTGTTGGGTTTCATGAACAGATAACTGCAATTGGGGTCTAACTGTGCTAATGTAGTGCGGAAATGGTCGTGGATAGGGGCACGTTTGAATACGCGTTGCAAATGTCCTTTCTTTTTTCCGCTTTTGAAATATCTCACCTGTAGAATGACCGAAAGGTTTTCTACCAAGAAGATTCCACAGAGAATAGGTATAAGCAACTCTTTATGAATGATGATTGCAAATACCGCTATGATACCACCAATGGTCAAGCTGCCGGTATCGCCCATAAATACTTGGGCGGGAAAAGCATTGTACCAAAGGAAACCGATCAGTGCGCCGATGAAGGAGCAGATAAAGATTACCAGTTCTTCACTGCCGGGAATGTACATGATATTAAGGTATCCTGCATATTCGATGTGGCTGGATACGTATGCCAATATGCCCAAGGTAAGACCGATGATAGCAGAATTTCCGGCTGCCATCCCGTCCATCCCGTCATTCAGGTTGGCACCGTTAGATACGGCAGTAACTACGAAGATGGTAACTAATACGAAAATAATCCAACCTACAGCCTGGGCATTGTCTCCCAGAAAACCTACGAAATCAGCATAATCCAAATTGTTGTTCTTGAAGAAAGGAATCGTAGTTTTGGTGGACTTCTGATCTTGTTCCTTGTGCACCACTTCCACAATTTCTCCTCCTCTTTGTATTTCTACGTTCTCACGGATAACCACGCTCGGACTTAAATATAAGGTGAGTCCCACAATGAGTCCCAAACCTACTTGGCCGATGATCTTGAATTTGCCGTGCAACCCTTCTTTGTCTTTACGGAAGACCTTGATATAGTCGTCCAAAAAGCCTAACGTACCCAGCCAAATGGTGGTAATCAACATTAATATCATGTAAATATTATGCAGCTTCCCCAACAAAAGGCAAGGTATGAGAATTGCGACAATAATAATTATACCTCCCATCGTCGGCACACCAACTTTTTTCACATTAAAAGGGTCTATAGATGCGTCACGTTGGGTTTCGGTTATTTGTTTACGTTTGAGCAGGTTGATGAAATATTCACCGAAGATAGCTGAGATCAACAATGATAAAATGATTGCCATCAATGAACGGAATGAAACGTAACCGAACATACCGGCTCCGGGAAAATCGAACTTTTCTAAATATTGAAATAAATAATATAACATCTTTTGGTTGGTTTATTCATTAGCAAAAATATCTCTTAATACTTCTTTATCGTCGAAATGGTGCTTTATACCTTTGATTTCCTGATAATTTTCGTGTCCTTTCCCGGCAACTAAAATGACATCTTTAGCTTGGGCCAGCATACAAGCTGTACGGATCGCTTCTTTACGGTCGGCTATGCTTATCACTTTACGCATATCCTCTTTAGTCAGTCCTGCCAGCATATCATTGATGATTTCCTGCGGCTCTTCAAAACGGGGATTGTCAGAGGTGATAATGACCTTATCGCTTTGCTTTACCGCTTCTTGTGCCATCAAGGGGCGTTTGCCTTTATCGCGGTTGCCGCCGGCGCCTACTACCGTAATTACATGACCTTTGCCATTCAGGACCTCGTGAATGGCATTCAGCACATTTTCCAAGGCATCCGGAGTATGGGCATAGTCCACAATGGCGGTGTATCCCTTGGGTGAGCGCAGTGAGTCAAAACGCCCGGCAACGGGGCGAAGAGTACTCAATGCCAGCAATACCTCTTCTGTCTTTTTCCCAAGCAGGCAGGCTGCTCCATAGACAGCCAGCAGGTTGGAAGCATTGAAACGTCCGATGAACTGTACATTGACTTCCACATTATTTATATCAAGCAGCATTCCTTCGAATCCATCTTCCAGCACTTTTCCTTTAAAATCACTCAAGCTGCGCAGCGAATAGGTATGTACCTTTGCTTTGGTATTTTGAGTCATGACCAATCCGTTTTTGTCATCCAGATTGGTTAAGGCAAAGGCTGTTTTAGGCAGACCGTCAAAGAATGCTTTTTTGGCTTTCAGATAGTTCTCTACAGTTTTATGGTAGTCCAGATGGTCACGGGTAAGGTTGGTAAATATACCGCCTGCGAATTTTAAACCACCAATCCGTTTTTGTGCTACAGAATGTGAGCTTACTTCCATAAAGGCATATTTGCATCCTTCATCTGCCATGCGCCCCAGCAGTTTATTTAGTGTAATAGGGTCAGGGGTGGTATGGTCAGTTGGAATGACTTCCTCATCTATATAATTGCATACAGTGGAAATGAGTCCTGTCTTATATCCGAATTTACGGAACATATTATATAATAAGGTGGCAATAGTCGTTTTTCCGTTGGTGCCTGTAACACCGACCAGTTCCAATTTCGAGGTGGGGTCGCCGTAAAACGTAGTTGCCAGTTTCCCGACAACGTCTTCCGTATCGTTCACTTTGATGTAGGTAACATTCTCAATCAATGTCTCAGGAAGATTCTCACATACCACTGTACGGGCTCCTTTTTCTATTGCTTTTTGGATATAAGTGTGTCCGTCAGTCTGCGTTCCTTTTACAGCAACGAAAATATGACCGGGCTCTATCAGGCGCGAGTCCATGTTTATTCCCGAAATTTCTTGGGATGCATCACCTATGATTTCATTGACTGTTATTCCTTTAATAATCTTTTCCAGTTTCATATTCTTCCTGTTACACTGTTAATTTAATCGTAATTGTATGGTTTGTCCTTTGCGCAAAGTGTTGCCGGCCGGGATACTTTGTGACTTCACTTTACCGATGCCGGTAATGCGGGCTTTCAATCCCATGCTTTCAAGCAGATAGACAGCATCCTTTGCGCCCATACCAATAACACTTGGTACAAGTTTATTGTTAATGTCTTTTTTGTTGAATAATACATTGTCCGGATTACTAGTCACATTTCCCCATACCGGTTTGCCTTCGGTTGATTGTTCCGAAACTCCGGATGAATTTACATTTATCCGGTTCAGTACATAAT
>OJJW01000381.1_pt1 | contig 12506 bp, 10 predicted proteins | sample 1596331 | NCBI WGS metagenome assembly OJJW01 (sample SAMEA4350156, study PRJEB24818) | metagenome | biome: human; feature: gut; material: faeces | place: Denmark | collected 2013-09 | reverse complement strand
ATAGATCTTCTTCCACGAAACAATTTGGGCAATGCCTGTATAGCCGAACTTAGCAGCCACTTGACTATGAGAAGCGTTATTTTGAATGGCCCATGATGCCACTTTAATCCTAAATTCAGGTGTGATTTTTGGCGGATTAAATAATATATCCGGTCCAAAACTTTTGTATACGGCAATAAGCATGTGAAAGACACTGTTAGCAATACCATATCGAGCAGTAATGCCACGTATGGAATATTTTCCAGACATATAATCTTGAATTGCCTGAAGTTTAATTTGTTTTGAAATTTTAGTCATAAATAAAACCCCGAAAGTTGCTTTAACTTTCGGGGTACACCGCATAACCTTAGCTTCAGCGTCCAAAGTGGCCCCTGATTTTTTTATCAAAACCAATTAGTCTTACCTCAGGTTCCAAAGACAAACCGTATCTTTCAAAGACTTTTTCTTGGATAAATTTCACCAAATCATAGTAATCATCGCCGGTCATATTGTCGACACCAACAATAAATCCGGGAGACTTTGGCGAAATTTGAGCGCCACCAATCTGATGACCAACAAGTTTCATCTCTCTTAGAAGTCCTCCCACATGAAACGGTGTTGGTGGTACAAAAACTGTTCCTGCTGAAGGAAATTCTAGTGGCTGATTATTTGCACGTCGTTGATGGTACTGGTCAATAATCTTTTTTGATTTTAGCTTGCGCAACCAGGGGTGACTCAAATTTTTTATTGGCGTAACAAGGAATTTAGCTTTCAAAATCACTGCATCCATTTCTTGAAAAATTGAATAACGATACCTAAACTTCATGTCCTGATTTTTCATCGTTTTAACAGTAAAATCGGTTAAGTCTAGGTATGTGGCATCGACTAAGAAGTGCTCCATATCCTGACCAATCAAGAAACCAGCATTCATGTAAATTCCAGCTCCTACCGTACCTGGAATTCCTTCCATCCATTCTAAAGACCTAAGCTGATGATTATATGCCCATCGTGTCAAGGTTTTCATTTCGTAACTACCAGAAACCGTTAAAATATTCCCATCTACAATTGGTTCTGTTGTCTCAAATTCAGACATGTTCAAAACGACGAAATCAAGTTTTTGATCGGGTAGAACAATATTTGTCATCCCTGATAGAACAATAAACTCAAATTTCAAATCTATTAATAGACGAGCGCTAACAATCAATTCATCAGTATTTGATGGGTATACCATAACAGGTATTTCACCACCCGTCTTAGTATGCGTGTATTCCTTAAGATTAACATCAACTACATACTTAACATGATACTTATCAAGTTCACTTATTAATTCTGCTAATTCCATAACTTTACTTTCTATGTTCCGATCTATACCATACAAACATCATTTTATAAACTTTTTTACACCATGCATAATTTGGTTCTTTTCATCTTTCGAAAGGACAAAAAACCAAAACAGAACAGCAAACAGAACGACATACACAAACACGCCGACAGATGTTTGCATAAATAAATCCCCTGGAACTACTAGCTTTAGTAGCTCAGCAGCAATGATTGATACAAACGAAAAGAACATAATTGGAAGCATTTTTGACCAATACTTCACCATATTCAATCCAACCATAAAATGATTATATAGATTAATGGCCACACCATTTCCCACCAGTATGCTTACAACGTATCCGGTTACTGAACCAGAAACACCAAACACTTTAATGCTGATGTACGTTATACCAATGTTCAACACTGCAAAAACACCAAGAACCCAGGATCGAACAGCGTGTTTATTTTTTGCACGTTGAATTTCTAGGCCCAAGTTTTGGGACAATGGTACTAGGAGTGGCAACATAACCACCACCAGCATCCAATATGCCATACCGAAGTTATTACCAGCCCATTGTTGAATAAACCACTTCCCAGCAACAACAAAGCCTCCGTACACAAAAATCAGAATTGAAAATTGCGACTTACCAACATTAATCATCAAGTCAGTTAGCTGTTCATCAGTTGCCCCTTCAGAAACTAATTCATTCACACGCGGAATAAAAACACTTGAAAACGCAGTTGATAGTTGAATAAATATATTTCTGATTTGAATAACAATGGCATACACTGCCACAGCTCCTGGTCCTAATATACTTCCGGTTAAAACACCTGGCAAATTATTGTTAATTAAATCCACTGCATCATTAATTAATAAGATGCCAGAAAAAGAAATAACGCTCTTAAATAACAAGCCTGATCCTTTTCCAAATGCAAATTTCATTTTCAACTGCTTTCGAGCAAAATTAGCGTTCGCAATCAATAAAATTATCGAGAATGCCAATTGAACTATCGAAATCATGATGACTCCAAAACCTAACAATATACCCGGGATAACAATTATAGGTTGCAATAACGTTGTCACCATTATCCTTGTCTGTTGAAACAAGAACCGTTGATTCGCTGCAATATATGAATCAAACACACTCGACACGAACGTAATCGCTATATTCAGTACCATAAGCGACAACATAACTTTTGTTGTCGCTAGTTCACTATCTGTGAAACTGGAACCAAAAAGAGCTTTACTAAAAGTAATTAAGATAGTGCCAGCCACAATTGATGCGACGCCAACCATTGAAAATATTTTCAAATACAAGCCATTTAGCAAAGCAACAGCCTTTTCTGATTTCTTTTTCTCTACCCAATAGAAGTGAACATATGCACCAGAAAATCCCAGTGCCAACAATGTCAAACTAGACACCAACTGAGAAGTAAGCTGATAAATTCCGTAATCAGCCTTTCCGACCAATCTCAACAACAATGGCGTATAGACCAAATAAATACCGTTCTTCAATAGAATGTTCAGATAAGCAAGTCCCGCACCTATTTTTCGTTGTTGCATAAATAATACTCCAAATATCCCTGTGTCTTAACTATTTTTCAATCCATTATTGAGAGATTTCTTCAAAAATTGCATCGACGCTTCCCTGTACTTGGCTAGTTCTTCATCAACGCCATTTGTAATTTCAGGAATTTCATAATCTTCTTCCAAAATTTGTGATACAGGAGGCACATCTCGCCCAATTCGACCGAACAATGTTACTAACCTTGATCCTAGTTTGGCATCCGATCGTTCAGCTATAAACACTGGTATTCCGAACATCAAAGCAAAGACTGCGGCGTGGAATGAATCCGTAATTACAACTTTGGCATTCCTAATACCGTTAACAAAGTTTAGCGGTGATTCATCATAATATTGTTTACTATGATGATCAGGGTTATTAAATGCGATTGCTTGACCAACAATATTTGTTATCTTTTTTTCTGCCATATTCGTTACATCAGATTTAGGTCCTAAAAAGTATTCAAAGACGTAACCTTTGCTTGACCACTCTTGCGTATCGGCTAACTTCTCCCAATCAGATTTTGTGAGCAGCATAGTTGGATCTAATACTAATGTGGCTTCCGAATGACCTATGCCACTGACAATGTCCACCCCTGTCTGTTCTCGAACTGATATCGCACTAAATTTTGGAAGTTCTCTTTCAAAAGAACTGGCATAGGCATCAACATTGTCTACCCCCTGTCTCTTATACACATCTCCGAGCCCACGAGACGGACTCCTATCTCGTATGCCGTCTTCTGCTTGAAAAAAAAAAAAATCACATCAAAAGATACCGCTTTTTGCCCAAAAGCGGTATCTTTTGATGAATTTTTCTAATATAGAGACTAAACGGTATCCTGCTCATCAATTTTTTTACTATAGAGACCACCGTGGTATCTTTTTTCATGTTTTTACTTCTATAGAGACCGCCGTGGTATCTTTTTCATGTTTTTGCTTCTATAGAGACTACCGTGGTATCCTTTTCATGTTTTTACTTCTATAGAAACCACCATGGTATCCTTTTCCATGTTTTTGCTTCTATAAAGAGACCACGCAATATCTTACATCATATTTCTGCCTATAGAAACCATGTCTCTAGCTTTCCAGCTCCTCAAGCTGCTGGGAAAGTGCCTCCCAGTTTTCCATATCTGCCATGATTTCTTCCTCGAGCGCATCGATTTCGCCCTGAATCTCTGTCAGCTTGGAATAGCTGGACTGATATTCCGGCCGCAGCAGTTCCTGTTTTAAAGCGTCCAGCTTCTCCTCTTTGACTGCCAGCTCTTCCTCGGCCTTCTTCACTTTTTTTTCAATTTTCGAGCGCTCCTTGCCCGGATTGTAATACGCTTTCTTACCACCGGTTTCCTGTGTGCCTTTGCTCTGCTGAATGCCACCGTTCTGGCTGATTGCACCGCCTAACGCTGCAGGATTTTTACGATAATCATCCCCGGATTCTGCCGCTTCACGATCCAGTTTTTCCTGATATTCCTCGTAACCAAACTGATACAGATGTGTCGTGCCGTCCTCAAAAACAAGCAGACGGTTTGCTACCTTTCGCACAAAATATCGGTCATGCGATACGAAGATCAGCGTGCCGGAGAAATCTTTTAACATACTCTCAAGCGTTTCTTTTCCCACAATATCCATATGGTTGGTTGGCTCATCCAGCACCAGCACATTCGGTCGACGCTTTAAGATCTTACACAGCGCCAGACGCACCTTCTCCCCACCGGAAAGCATATCAATATTTTTAAATACATCCTCCCCGGTAAACATAAAGGCGCCGAGCGCATTCCGCGCTTCTGTCTCGGTCAGATTCGGGAACTCATCCCAGAAATCATCCAGCACCGTCTTCCGGCTCGAATACATCGCCATCTGCTGGTCAAAATAACCAATCTGCACATTTGTTCCAAAATTGTACTCTCCGGACAGCGGGGCAAGCTGTCCCACCAGGGTTTTTAAAAGTGTCGATTTCCCCAGACCATTTCCACCGAGGATTCCCAGCTTTTCCCCTTTTTTCAGATCAAAACTGACCGTAGAAAGCGGATGGTCATATCCAATCGCAAGATTTGTCACCAAAAGCACATCGTTTCCGGTTTCTTTGTCCGGCTGGAAATTTGCATGGAATGTCCGGGTATCAAAACGATCCGGAGCTTCGAGTTTTACCATATGTTCAATGGCTTTCTCCTTGGAATGCGCCATGGACACCTTGGTTGGTTTATTTTTAAACCGGTCAACAATGCGCTGCAATCGTGCAATTTCTTTCTGCTGCGCATTGTAATCTTTCATCATCTTATTGTAGTTTTCTTTTTTCCGCTCCATGAAATTGGAGTAATTGCCCGGATAACGGGTCGCTGTGCCGTACTCAATCTCGTACACCACGTCCACCACATTGTCCAGAAACATACGGTCATGTGATACCACGACCACAGCCTTCGGATAATTTTTCAGATACGTCTCCAGCCACTCGATCGTTGTGATATCCAGATGGTTCGTCGGCTCATCCAGAAGCAGAATATCCGGCTTGCTCAACAGCAGCTTGATGAAGGCAATCTTTGTCTGCTGTCCACCGGAAAACTCGGACAGCGGTTTCTTTCGCTCTTCCTCGGAAAAGCCGAACTTACGGATGATTACATCATACTCTTTTTCAAAATAGTATCCGCCGTCTTCCTTGAATTTTTCTTCCATTGCGGTATAACGTGTCACGGCCTCTTCGGAATAATCAGTCTCAAGTGCCTGTGCCGCAGCTTCCAGTTCTTTTTTCCGGCGCTCCATCGGAGCAAAGACTTTACGCACTTCCTGCTCAAGCGTAACGGAAGGATCTTCAAACGCAATCTGTTTTAAGTAACCGATCTGCGGATTGCCTGCTTTTGCAATAAAAATATCCTCATCACTGTCTCTTTTGTCCAGCTCCACATCCCCGTGGATCAGCTTTAAGAGCGTGGTTTTGCCGCAGCCGTTCCGCCCGACGACTGCAATTTTTTCCGTATTTCTTATTTCAAAATTGATGTCATGCAGAATCTCTTCATCGGCAAAAGAGACTGCTCCATGGCAGATCTGATATAACATGTTTTCTCCTTTTATTTAAATGCATCCGGCTGGGAAGCAAGATAGCTGACAAACTGCTCTGCCGTACGTCCGGAAATGCCTCCATGACTCAATTCCCACTTGTTGGCCTCTGCACGGAGTTGTTCATCCGGTAAGGTAACCCCTGCTCGTCTTGCCAAATGCAAAACAATATCAAAGTATTCTTTCTGTGTCGGCTTCGAGTAATTAATGGTCACACCAAAGCGGTTCACCAGAGAAAGTTTCTCTTCAACCGTATCGGAATGGTGACGATCATTGGAATTATCCTGATCGTTTCGGTCATTCCAGCTCTCTTTGATCAGATGCCGCCGGTTGGAAGTTGCATAAATCAGAATATTTTCCGGTTTGGTTTCCACACCGCCCTCGATAACAGCTTTTAAGAACTTATACTCAATCTCAAATTCCTCGAAAGAAAGATCATCCATATAGATGATAAAACGATAGTTTCGGTTTTTGATCTCTGCAATGATTTCAGACAGATACTTAAACTGATGCTTGTAGATTTCAATCATACGCAGGCCGTCTTTGTAATACTGGTTGACAATGGCTTTGATACTGGTAGATTTACCGGTACCACTGTCACCAAACAGCAATACATTGTTTGCTTTCTTTCCCTGTACAAACGCTTCCGTATTGTCTACCAGCTTCTTTTTCTGAATCTCATATCCGACCAGATCGTCCAGCATAACGGTATCCATATTGTTGATTGCACGGAATGTAAAGTTTCCCTGCGGTGTATCATCAATCCGGAATGCTTTGTTGAGACCAAACATTCCAACACCGTAGTCTTTATAAAAACCAGTCACTGCATCAAAGAATTCTTTTTCATCCTTTGCCGCCTCCAGTTTTTTGCTTAAAGAGCGGACTTTTTCGCTGACATTTTTGTTGTACATCAGATCCTTTTTATGGATGGCCTTATAATTGGAAATCTGGCTGAAACAGTTGATTCCCAGATCTTTTTCGATTGGTCCGAAATCATAGTCAAACAACTCTTTAAAAATACGGAAATCATTTTCCACCAGTTCATTGACACTTCCATCGCTGGCTCCCACCTTTTCACAGGTCATGCTGAAAGGATTTTCACTCATCATAAGGAAAAATGTCAGATAATTATGCCACAGATTATCATCAAATCCATAATCTGTTGCCACTTTTAAAATCCGTTTTACCTGCGTATTGATATCGCGGACAAGTCCGGTTTTATTATATTCACCGGTCTCATATTTCCCGAATACTTCTCCCATCTGTGCAAGGATTGAATCCTCGTCCAAATCTCCATACATCAGTAACTGTGATATTTCCTGATACATTGTATCTCGCCTCTTTCTTTTCTCTTCCTATTTATTTTACCTATATTACACGAAAAAAGGGACTTTGTAAACCAAAGTCCCCTGTATGCAGCTAAAAAGCTACTGTGATCGTTGTTCCTTTTCCCGGCTCACTTTCCAAATGAAGTACCGCATCATGCAGTTCCACAATATGCTTGACGATAGCAAGTCCCAGTCCCGTACCACCGGTCTGTTTGGATCTGCTTTTATCAACACGGTAAAACCGCTCAAAAATACGTTCCTGCTGGTCTTTTGGAATCCCGATACCATTGTCTGCCACAGAAAGCATCGGCTGTCCTTTTTCATAGTACACACGCACGTGCACCTCACCACCTTCATTATTATAACGGATCGCATTCTGACACAGATTTTCCACAAGTTCCGAAATCATGCCCCTGTCTGCCCGCAACATACAGGACACGCCTTCATAATACAGCGTTACATTCCGTTTCTGTGCATTCATCTGCAGATTTTTCACACAGGTACCGGCTACCTCATCCAGATCTACCTGTTCAAAACACAGCAGATTATCTTCACCGCTGTCCAGCTCGGAAAGCCGGATGATATCATTGATAAGAGAAAGCAGCCGTGTCGCATTCTGCTGGATTTCCAGTGCAAAGCGGGTCTCCTGCTCCGGATCTACCATATGGTTTTCGATCAGCTCCGCATATCCGGAAATTGCAGTAAGCGGTGTCTTCAGTTCATGGGAAACATTTGCCGTGAAATCCTGCCGTACTTTTGCTGCCATCAGGATATTTTCATGCTGTTTACGAATCGTATTTACAAATGGCACAAGTTCTTTGTATACAGGTTCTTCTATGGTATCTTCCATGTTTTCAGCAAGCCGTTCAATCGGATGCAGCAATTGTTTGGTCAAAAAATGTGCCAGGACAATACAGATGGAAACAATCAGTATCAGTATCAGCATCACAAATGGGGATGCCGCAAGGAACACACTGTAGACACTGCGTGCCTGTGTTGCCACACGGATAACCGTTCCATTTTCCAAACGGAGCGCATAATAGTAATTGTCCATCTGCATGGTATCCGACCGCCGGACACTTTCTCCCTCCCCCTGAAACAACGCCTTCTTTACTTCCGGGCGGTTTTTGTGGTTTGGAAGCTGTGAAATATCCAGATCATTATCAAAAAGTACCGTACCATCCTTTGCAATCCAGGTAACACGCAGGTCTTCCCCGACTTCATAATATTCGGAAAGTGAAACATTTGTATTGTCCGGATCATCAAACAATCCCGTGCCGGAAAGCAGTCTTGCATTGATCTGCAGATCCTTGCGCACCTGTCCCTGAAACAGTTTATAATAAATACCGGTCATACAGACCATGGTTACAATCACTGCAATACCTGCAATCAGAATCAGCCGTAAATTGATTCGTTTCTTCATAACAGCTCCTTACTCTATCACATATCCCACATTTCGAACGGTACGGATTTTGCTTCCCGCTTCTCCAAGCTTCTGCCGCAGTGTCTTGATATGCATATCAACGGTACGGGATTCCCCTTCAAATTCCGTTCCCCACACATGACGCATAATCACCTCTCTGGACAATACAACACTCGGATTGGTCATCAGCAGACGAAGCAGTTCATATTCCTTAAACGTCAGTTCCACCGGCTTATCATCCACAAAAACCATGTGGCGCTCATGATCCAGTGTAATGTTTTCTACCTGCAGGACTTTAATATCCTCGGTTTCTGTCCTCCGTAACAGTGCCTTTACTCTTGTAATAAGTTCCATAATGGAAAAAGGCTTCTTAATATAATCATCTGCCCCTTCGTCCAGACCTTTGATCATATCCATTTCTGCGGTCTTTGCCGTCACCATAATGACCGGCAATTTCTTTGTCGCAGGATTTTTCCGCAGTTTACGCACGATATCATACCCGCTCTCATCCGGAAGCATAACATCCAAAAGCACCAGATCCGGCATAATATCCTCCAGTTTTTTATAAAATGTAGTTGCCTTTTCAAATGCGCAGACCATGTAATTGCTGTTTTTCAATGCAATTGTCTCAATCTCCCTGATATTTTCATCATCTTCCACGATATAAATCAATGCCATATCTTTTCCCTCTGTCTATCTTTATATATACCTCTGCAACATCAAGCAGGACGGCCATGCCTGCACAAGACCGCCCTCTCACACGTATTCTATCTGTTTCTTATCATAGCATACGACATGTAAAATCCAAAGTATCGTTTATGTAAAATGTATGTAAAGTTCTATCCACTGTCAGGATTCTTTTATTTCTTTTTTATCATTCAATGCAAAGATAACCCATTCTGCAATATTGGTCGCGTGGTCTCCGATTCGTTCAAAATATTTTGCAACCATCAGCATATCCGCCGCCTGCTCGCCTTTTTCCGGATCATGCCGGATCAGTTCAATGATATCTGCCTTATTTTTATCAAACAGGTCATCTACAATATCATCATGCCTGATGACTTCCTGTGCCTTATTCATATCCTTTTCCACATATGCTTCGATGCTGCGGATCAACATAATTACGGTTTCACTCGCCATCTTTTTGATGTCATCCAGATTCAACACATACGGTTCTTTTGAAAGCATGATTGTGATTTCCGAGATATCTGCTGCATGGTCTCCGATTCGTTCCATATCCGTTACCATCTTCATGGCTGCGGAAATCACACGCAGATCCCTTGCAACCGGTTGTTGCTGCATCAGCAGATTAAAACAGATGTTTTCAATTTTCTTCTGTTCATGATCCACATCAGAATCTGAATTCATGATTTTTTCTGCAAGCTGCGCATTCTGAGCTATCAATGCTTCTATTGCTTTCTGGATGGAATCCTCGATCATGGTTCCCATATACATCATTTCCTGATTGAGCAGTCTAAGCTGCTCGTCGAACTTTGAGCGCATTAACCAAACCTCCCTGTAATATAATCTTCTGTCCGTTTATCCTTCGGATAAGAAAAAATTGTTTTCGTATCGCCAAACTCAACCATTTCCCCTACAAGGAAAAATGCCGTATCATCCGATACACGCACTGCCTGCTGCATATTATGGGTAACAACAACTACCGTGTATTTCTTTTTCAGATCCTCCATCAGTTCTTCAATCTTTGATGTGGAAATCGGATCCAGTGCAGATGTCGGCTCATCCATCAGCAGAACCTCAGGCTGTACGGCAAGTGCACGGGCAATACAGATACGCTGCTGCTGTCCACCGGAAAGACCCAGAGCGGATTTCTTTAAACGATCCTTGACCTCATCAAAAATAGCTGCTCCGCGCAGACTTTCTTCAACGATGGCATCCAGTTTTGACTTATCTTTCATTCCATGTACACGCGGACCATATGCAATGTTGTCATAAATACTCATCGGAAACGGGTTCGGCTGCTGAAACACCATGCCAATTCTTTTCCGAAGAACGGTTGTATCTACGCCTTCCGCATAGATATCCTCATCATCCAGTTTCACTTCTCCTGTGATTCTCACGCCATCCACCAGATCATTCATCCGGTTTAATGTTTTTAAGAATGTTGATTTTCCACATCCGGACGGTCCGATAAAAGCGGTCACACAATTCTCACGAATATTCATGTTTACATCCTTGAGTGCATGGTTTTCACCGTAATACAGGTTCAGATCACGGACAGTAATTTTTGTTCGTTTTTCCATGTTTCTCTCCTCATCTGCAATGGTTTTCTCTCACTGCAATTATCCATTTCTTAGGATTTATGAATATTATAAAGAGAGATTGTAAAATGCACTGGACTGGGAATGTAAAATTTTTGCAAAATCAATGTAATGGATGTAAAGTTTCTTGATACGCCAAATTTGCAGGTTGATGTTTTAAATATAAGATTTCTCTAAGTGACGTAAGAAGGGGGACATTCTCTTTCTCCAGAAAAATTTGCAAAGCAGCGCCGATATTGATTTTAAATTGGTTTAACAATAATTTTACTTTTACGCTATTAGCGTTATATGATGGAAACACGGCGCAGTTGCAAATTTATTCTTCCGAAAGAAATGTCCCCCTTCTTCCTGTTGGTTGGAAAAAATATAATTGAAAGACATCCCGATAAATTAATTGATGATAAGACCCGGTATCTATAGATGAAAAATTAAAGCCTAAGGTGACGTTTTCTCAAAATTTTAATGCTAGAAATCTGGACATGTCACCTATATGATAAAAATTGCTTCTCCGGATACCGCTTTTTTCATAAAAGTGGTACCTGAAGAAGCAATTTTTGATCTATAGAGACTTTCCGGTATCTAAATATTTAATTTTCGGTATATAGGTACCACAACGGTATCTTTTACATGAATTTTATTGGCATAGAGACCACGCCGATATCTTTCCGATGAATTTACCGGTCCATCTTTTCCACAAACATAAGCAGAAAACTGATCAGAAGCAGTCCGCTCGATACCCAGATCATATGATATCCAAACCGGATAGAGAGATTTCCTCCAATACCAGCCCCGAGTCCGAAAAATAAAATAATGCCAAAATAATACAGTGCCTTTTTTAATTTTTCTGTGTCATGGGTCTGCAGATAACCGGTAAATGCTTCTGTTCCGCTACGAAGATTTCCGATGCACATTGTGCTTGCATAAGAATATCCGCTTACTTTCCGGAACGTCTGTACCTGCATTGCACATGCAAACGATACCAGCACGGTAGCCAGCAGATCCAGGCGTTTTGGCATGAATCCAACAAAAAACAGAATCACAATTTCCATCAAAAGCACACCCTGCCGCCAGTGCAGTTTCTTAGCATATTTAAAGATCACATGAATCTTCTCTGCAAAGAAAACACCCGATGCAAATGCCAGAAGCGGTAATAAGTATCGTAACACATCCAGCCATTCTCCCATCATCAGGTGCGTACTCATCAAAACAATATTTCCCGTCTGTGCGTTGGAAAATACTTCCTCACGCGTAAAGTATGTATACGCATCCTGAAAACCTCCGGACAGTGCCAAAAACACACTTGTGACAAATGCTTCCGACATTTGGACGTCCGCATTTGTCTTAGGATTTCCCAGTTTCATCACTTCACATCCTGTCTCTTATACACATCTCCGAGCCCACGAGACGGACTCCTATCTCGTATGCCGTCTTCTGCTTGAAAAAAAAAAAAAACACCTGTCACTAAAAAACATCTCAATGAAAATAACTCTCCTACAGAGAATTATATGAGAGCTGATCGAATCAATTAGAGACGAGGTAAATTCCAAGGTGACGTTAGTACA
>OJJW01000378.1_pt1 | contig 12607 bp, 11 predicted proteins | sample 1596331 | NCBI WGS metagenome assembly OJJW01 (sample SAMEA4350156, study PRJEB24818) | metagenome | biome: human; feature: gut; material: faeces | place: Denmark | collected 2013-09 | reverse complement strand
TTTGTGTATCTTGTTTTTTTCTTCTGTTTTTTTTTTTGTTTTTTGAATGATACGGCGACCTCCGAGATCTACACTATCCTCTTCGTCGGCAGCGTCAGATGTGTATAAGAGACAGCGATGCAGTCAGCCTCGGCAGCCTTGAAGGCAGCCACACCGTCCTGCACGTTAGCGATGGTGGGGTTAGGCTTGATCTCGCTGTAAACAGCGTAGGCAAAGTTTGCAGCATCCAGCAGGTCGGTGACCTTTTTGGTAACGCCAAACTTGATCAGGTCGGGGTCGGAGCAGACGAAAGCCTTCTTGTAGCCGCGGGCGGTCAGCTCGGGAACGATGTTCTCGATAGCACCGTGGCCGTGGTAGGAGATGGTATTCAGAACAATGCGGTCAGCCATAATACAAATCCTCCAAATCTGTTTGCAGCCGCCTTTCCGGCGGCGTTTCTCTACGTTTCAGCATAGCACATCGTCAAAAAATTTGCAATGTAAAATTGTTTAAAATTGTAGCATATTTTTATACTTGTGTACTGTTTTCTATTATTTTTGTCTGTTTTCCGGCATTATTATCCCATGCCAAAAAACAATCCTTGCCAAATGGCCGTGCCTGTGTTATACTATTTGGGTAACCTTTGCTGGTGTGGCGCAATGGCAGCGCAACTGATTTGTAATCAGTGGGTTGCAGGTTCGACTCCTGTCACCAGCTCCAAGAAAAGCCGCTTAGATTCGTAGAAATCTAGGCGGCTTTTCTCTGTTTTAACACACTTTTGGTATCGTGCGCATTGTCTGTCACTACTCTGGACGATGAGCAGCAGCGCTAAAAGGGACTTGGGGTGTTCCCCCGCGGACATTTTTGGTGTATAATGGTAAAAACAACCCCATACCAAAGGAGGAACCAAGCATGATCCAATTCGGTCTGCGTCTGCACGACGCGGAAAAGCTGCCCATTGAGCAGGTGCTGCCGCTGGTGCACCAGAAGGGCTTTTCCTGCGTGCATCTGGCGCTGAGCAAGTCCCTGAAGGAGGTGCCCAACACCCCCTCTGCCCTCACCCCCGGCTACGCGGCTTATCTGCGCCGCCTGTTTGCCAAAAACGAGCTGGACATTGCGGTGCTGGGCAACTACCTGAATCTGGCGCACCCGGATGCGGATGCTCTGCACGCCATTCAGGAAAAGTACTACGCCCACATCCGCTTTGCCAGCCTGCTGGGCTGCGGCATGGTGGGCACCGAGACCGGCGCACCCAACGCGGAGTACAAGTTCTGCCCGGAGTGCCGCAGCGATGCCGCCCTTGCCGCTTTTATCAAGAACTTCAAGCCGGTGGTGCGCTGCGCCGAGCAGTACGGCGTGACCATTGCCATTGAGCCGGTGGTCAAGCACATCGTGTATGACGCCCGCCGCGCCCGCACCGTGCTGGACGAGATCGGCAGCCCCAATCTGCAGATCCTGCTGGACCCGGTGAATCTTTTGAACATGGAAAACGTGGACCAACGAGAGGAAGTGTTTGCCGAAGCCATCGAGCTGCTGGGCAAGGACGTGGCCATGATCCACTTCAAGGACTTCTTGCGGCAGGATGCCGGCGGGCAGCTGGCTGCCACCGGTGCCGGACAGGGCGGCATGGGCGACTACCGCACCATTCTGCGGTTCGCCAAGGAGCAAAAGCCCTATGTGTTCGCCACCTTGGAGAACACCACCCCGGAAAACGCCGTTCAGTGCCTGCAGTATCTGCAAAAGCAGTACGACGAGTGCTAAATTTATTTCGGGTCGGAAGACCGCTTGCAAGCGTTCCTCCGACCCTTTTTGCTGTCTAAAAAAATAAGTCGGGAAAATCGTAGATTTTCCCGACTTATCGCTATAATATAGTGCTCAGCCCAGCGACTGCTGGATCTTGGCAAAGTCCTCCAGCGTCAGGGCTTCCGGGCGGATGCGGGCATCAAAGCCTGCGGATTCGATGGCGGCAATGACCTTCTCCTTGGGCAGGTTCAGCCCGCCTGCAATGGCGTTGGCAGCGGTCTTGCGGCGCTGCCCAAAGGCGGCGCGCACCAGCGCAAAGTAGCCCGCCTCGTCCTCCACCTGCACGGCGGGGGTGGGACGGATGTCCATGCGCACCACAGCGCTGGTCACCTTGGGGGCGGGGTAAAAGCTGCCCGGTGCGGCGGTGAACATCAGCTTGGAGGTGGCGTAGTAGTTCACTGCGCAGCTGATGGCGCTGGAAGCGCGGGTGCCGGGCACGGCGGCCAGACGGTCGGCGGCTTCCTTCTGCACCATGACGGTCAGACTCTCGATAGGCAGACGGTCGCCCAGCAGCTTCATCACGATGGGGCTGGTGATGTAGTAGGGCAGGTTTGCGCACACCGCCACCGGCATCCCCGGGAACTCCTCGGCGATAAGGGCTTTCAGGTCCACCTTCAACACGTCCTGCAGCACCAGTTTGAAATTGTCCACCCCGGCCATGGTCTCGGCCAGCAGGGGCGGCAGACGCTCGTCCACCTCGATGGACACCACCTTGGCGGCGCGCTTAGCCAGCTCCTTGGTCAGCACACCGATGCCGGGGCCGATCTCAATGACACCGTAGCGCTTGTCTACCCCGCTGGCATCCACGATCTTGGTGGGGATGCCCGGGTTGATGATAAAGTTCTGCCCAAAGCCCTTGGAAAGTGCAAAATCGTATTTTTCGCACAGGGCACGGATCACAGAAAGGTCGGTCAGTTCCGGCATAGGGTCAATTCCTTTCTCAGAAAAAGGCTGTTGCAGAACGCAGCAGCCTTTTTGGTGTTATGGTTCAGATCTGCGGGCTCACTCCGCTGCGCTTGCAGCCGTTTCCGGCTCAGACGCAGCTGTCTCGCCTTCCGCAGTCTCTGCAGGGGCGGTATCCTCTGCTGCGGCAGAAGCTGCGGCACTGTCCGCTGCGGCGGCAGAGCTTGCGCCTGCCAGCGTGGTAGTGCCGCTCAGCTGCTGGGCAGCGCTGACAGCGCGCTGCACCTGCGGGTCGGTCTGGGGCGTGTAGTCGTAGAAGTTCGTAGCTTCCTCTGCGCTCAGGGCGCGCTCCACATCCACGGTCAGGCCGGTGCCGTCAAAGCAGCTGCCGTCGCCGCAGACCAGCTTTGCCACTGTGATGACCACGGCGCTGCCGTCCGACAGGCGCTGCGGACTGCTCTGGATGGTGCCCTTGCCCATGGTGGTGGTGCCCACCAGACGGGCACCGTTCATGGTGCGCAGGGTGGCTGCGAACAACTCGGCTGCGCTGGCAGTGTTGCCGTTTACAAGGCAGACCATGGGCAGGCTGACGGAGCTTTCGGCATCGCTGCTGCCGATGACGGTGCGGTTGCCGTTTTTATCCTCGGCGTAGGCCACCGTGCCCTCCGGGGCGATCAGGTCGATGCAGCTGACTGCATCTTCCAGAATGCCGCCGCCGTTATCCCGCAGGTCGAATACCAGACTGGCTGCGCCGTTTGCGGTCAGGGTGCGCAGGGCGTAGTCCAGCTCGCTGGGCGTAGTGCCATCAAACTGGCGGATGCGGATGTAGCCCACATTGTCCAGCAGCTGGTAGTCCACGGTGGTGCTGGTGTAGCCGGAATGGGTCAGCTCAGCCGTTTTGCTGGCGGCAGCACTGTTCAGCCATGTCACAGTAACGGTCGTACCGGCCTCGCCCTGCAGGGCTTTATACACGGCATCTGCACTGGACAGGCTCTTGACATCGGTATCGCCTACGGTGGTGATGTAGTCACCCACGGCGATGCCTGCTTCCTGCGCGGGAGAGCCGTCGTAGACGCGGGTCACCTTGGCGTAGCCGGTCTGGTCGATGCCAAGCTCCACGCCAATGCCCAGGATTTTGCCGCTCTGGATGTTCATCAGCTCGGTGTAGGCGTTGGCGGTGTAGTAGCGGGCGTACTTGTCGCCCGTGCCCAGCAGATAACCGGCGGTCAGACGGTCGTACAGCATCGTCTCGTCGATGGTGTAGTAATCGTTGCTGCGGACATAGCGGTCCACCTCAGCGATCTTGTTGTACATACTTTCCTTTTCTTTTACGCTGTTGACCGTGCTGTCGAACAGACGCATGGCGATGAGCATCGTGATGGAAAAGGTCACGGTCATGGCAAGGATCACGATGGTGACTGCCATACCCAAAGAAATTTTACGGTTCATGGTTCGTTCCTCCCGGTCAGAGCAGCAGCATCATAAGGATGCTGCCCAGCAGCGAGAGTACAAACACCCCTGCCAGAACCAGACAGCCGATGCGCAGCACGCGCTTGCGTTTTTGTTCGTTCATAGATCAACCAGACTCCTTGTGTTGCTTGTTGGGGTGTATCTGAAAACAAAGAAAATGACGAATATTTCGCAAGCACAAGCGGGATTTAAGGCAAATAGCCGCAGGAATCCTTTGTGGATTTCAAGGCTGTTTAACGCAAAATCCAGCTGTGCTTGTAGAAATAGACTAAATTTTCGACTTTTCAGATACCCCCTAGTTGTGCGGGATGGGGATGCAGCTGCGGGGGTTCACGGCGTTGGCCTTGGAGCCGCCCTTCCACACCTCCAGATGCAGGTGGTTGCCGGTGGAATTGCCGGTGGTGCCCACATAACCGATCAGTTCACCCTGCTTCACATACTTGCCTGCACTGGTAGCCACCGAGCGCATATGCGCGTACAGGGTGGAATAGGTATTGCCATCGGACATTTTGCCGTGGTAGATGATAACGTAGTTGCCGTAGCCGCCGGTAGACCAGCCTGCCACCTGCACATAGCCGCTGGCGGCTGCGTAGATAGGCGTGCCGCCGGCTGCCGCAAAGTCGATACCGGCATGGAGCTTGTTCACGCCGGAGACGGGGTTCTTGCGCCAGCCGTACTCGCTGGAGATGCGGCTGTAACTCTTCAGCGGGCAGGCAAAGCCGTTAAAGCTCAGCTGCGGCTTACTGGCAGAGGCTGCGGCGATCAGCTTCTGGATCTCCTTTTTCACGGCCTCGTAGTTCAACTCGTCGGATTCAATGGCTGCCTGTGCCTTCTGCTGCGCCGCCTGTGCCTCGGCAGCGGAAAGCTTTGCCGCAGAGATGCTGCTGTTCAGCTCGCTCTGCTTGCCCTTCATCTGGGCGTTCTGGCTGTCCAACTCACTCTTCTGGCTTTGCAGCTCTGCCTTTTCGGCTTCCAGACCGGCCTTCTGCTCTTCCAGCGCGGCCTTATCGTCCTCCAGCCCCTGCTTGGCAGACTTCATGTTGTTCATGATCTCGGTGTCCTTGATGGAGATATCCTGCATCACCTCGTTGAAGGTAAGCAGCTCGTACAGGTCGTTCACTGCACTGAGCATGGCCACACTGCCGCCGTCCCGCAGCTCCTGCATGGCAGCCATGTGCTTTTTGAAATCATCCCACTGAGCATCTATCTCGTTCTGCTTTTGCTCGATCTGGGTCTGCTTGTCCGTGATCTGGGTCTGCATCACACCGATCTGCTGTTCCTTCTCGCCGATGCTGTTCTGCACTGCGGCGATCTGACCGCCCAGCACACTGATCTGATCCTGCAGAACGGTGACCCGCTCCTTCAGTTCGCTTTCCAGCGCCTTTGCGGCAGATTCCTTCTTTTTGGCATCCGAAAGCTCCTTTTTGTGCTGATTGATGGACTGGGAAAGCTTGTCCAGCTTGGTCTGCAAGCTGGCCATGCTGGTGCTATTGGTAGCTGCCGAGGCCGGGTACACCGTGGCTGTCAGCAGCAGGCAGACACAGGCCAGCCCAAGGCTGACCGCACGGATCAGCCTGCTGCGGGGGTTTTCCGGCCGGGCGTGCCGGGCGGTATAAGGGCCTGTGAGCCGGAAGGGCTTTGCGTGCATTGCTTTACTCATAAAACGCGGCTCCTTTCGGTCACACATTCAGATGTTTGCGGATAGAGAACGTACTGCCCACGCCGCCTACGATGGCGCCGCTGAGCAGGCTTGTTACCACGATGGTCGGCAGCACATTGGCCACCGGCACCAGTGCGCGGCCCATGAGCATCTGCCAGATGCCGCCCAGACCACCGGCGGCGTTGACCACATAGGTGTAACAGCCAAGGCTGACCGCTGCGGTCAAGATACCGGAGATCAGTCCCATGGTCAAGCCCTCCACAAAGAAAGGCAGGGTGACCATGCGGTTGGTGGCACCCACATACTTCATGATCTCGATCTCGCGGCGGCGGGCAAAAACGCTCAGGCGGATGGTGCTGCCCACCGTGATGATGCTGACCACCATCAGCACCAGCACGATCATGCGTCCGCCCTTGGTGACGGCTTTCTGGATCTCCACAAAGATATTGGTCATCTCCACCGGGGCGGTAACGCTGACAACGCCCGGGATGGCCTGCATCTTCACGCTCATGCTCTCCATCTGGGTCAGGTCGCTCAGGGTGACCCGGTAGTTGGCCTTAAAGGGGTTGTCGGTCTCAAATTCATCCCACAGGGAGGAATAATCCTGCATATAGCCGCGGTAGGTGTTGAGCACATCCTGCTTGGAAACGTACTGCACCCCGCTGACCCCCGGCATGGCCGAAAGGGTCGCGCCTACCTGCGCGGCGGTGGCATCATCGCACGCGGGATCCAGATAGACCACCGTCTCGTTCTGGCTGCCCAGATAGGCCACCATGTTGCCCACGTTCACCTCGGCCAAGCTGGCAAAGATGTTCAGGGTCATACAAACACTCAAAGAAGCGATGCAGGCAATGGTCATAGCCCAGTGCTTGCCCAGATTGCGCACACCGCGCCGGGTAAGGAAGAAGAAGGTAGAGGGTCGCATCATACGGCAGCCACCTCCTTTTTGGCAGCGGACGCATCGTCCGCATCAAAGGCGGCAACATCCAGCGAAAGATCGTCCTCGGCGGCAGCCACAGGGTCTGCGGGCACGTCCGAGATGATGCGGCCATGGCTCAGGGTGACCACACGCTGATGGAAGCGGTGCACCAGCTCGTGCTCGTGGGTGACCACCAGCACCGTAATGCCCATTTTGCTCACCCGCTCCAGCAGCTGCATCATTTCCAGACTCAGCTCCGGGTCAATGTTGCCGGTGGGCTCGTCCGCGATGACCAGCTTGGGGTTATGCACCAGCGCACGCGCCACAGCCACACGCTGCTGCTCGCCGCCGGAAAGGGTATCCGGGTAGCACTTGGCCTTATCCTCCAGATGCACCAGCTCCAGAATGTATTCCACGCGGGGGCGGATCTCCCTGCGGGGCACGTTGAGGACGTGCATGGCAAAAGCCACGTTCTCGTACACGGTCATGCTGGGGATCAGCCGGAAGTCCTGAAAGATGATGCCCATCTGGCGGCGCAGATAAGGGATCTTGCGGCGGCGCAGCTTGGCAACGTCCTTGCCCAGCACGGTCACCTTGCCGGAGGTAGGCAGTGCCTCCCGCAGGATCAGCTTGAGCAGGGTGGATTTGCCCGCGCCGGAGTGACCCAGCAGAAAGACGAACTCGCCTTCATCCACATGGAAGTTTATATCCTCCAGCGCAAGGCGTCCACCCTTTTTATATTCTTTGGAAACGTGTTCAAAATCGATCATGGAATCGTATTAGCTCCTGACATCAAGATTTTTGACGGTCAAGACAGCCCGTCCGCAGCCCATGCTGCAAAAAGAACCGGCCAGCATCGGTTTCGAGCGGCCGGTTCGGCGCCGGCGGGGCAAGGCCCGCACAGCGAAATATCAGTATTTGGCCGGGTTGTTGGACAGGTACTTCTTTACCATCAGCGCTACCTTAAAGACGATAGCGTCGTCGAACTCACGCAGATCCAGACCGGTCAGCTTTTTGATCTTTTCCAGACGATACACCAGCGTGTTGCGGTGCACAAACAGGCCGCGGCTGGTCTCGGACACATTCAGGTTGTTCTCGAAGAAGCGCTGGATGGTGAACAAAGTCTCCTGATCCAGGCTTTCGATGCTGCCCTGCTTGAACACCTCGCGCAGGAACATCTCGCAAACGGTGGTGGGCAGCTGGTAGATCAGACGAGCAATGCCCAGGTTATCGTAGCGGATGATCTGCTTTTCGGTATCGAACACCTTGCTCACTTCCATGGCGATCTGAGCTTCCTTAAAGGAGGTAGCCAGATCCTTCACGTTGGCAATGGGGGTGCCAATGCCGACCACGGCCTTGATGTAGTGCTCGCCGGAGAGGGTATCCACAATGCTGGCAGCCAGCTTTTCCATATCAGTGCGGTCGATGCCCTTGCGGATCTCCTTGACCAGCACAGTATCGGTCTCGCTGATATTGAACACAAAGTCCTTCTGCTTATCGGGGAACAGGCTGCTGACCACATCGTAGGCAGAGATATCGCCGCCGCTGATCACCCGTACGATGAACACCACGCGGGAGACATCGGTAGCAAAATGCAGCTCCCGTGCCTTGGCGTAGATATCGCCGGGCAGGATGTTGTCCAGCACTACGTTCTTGATAAAGTTGGACTTATCGAATTTTTCGTCGTGGTACTGCTTGATGCTCTGCAGGCTGATGGCCAGCACACCGGCAAACTGCCCTGCAGTCTCATCGACGCCCTCCACGAACACGGCATAATCGTTATGCTTGGCGTTGGAGAACTGCTGGTAAGTATAGCCGTCGCGCACAAAGCGGTCGCCTGCGGTCAGTCGCTCGGCCATATAGCCCTCGCGCACCTCGCCGATCAGGTTCAGCTCCGAGCAGGAAATGACAGCGCCGGTCTCATCCACAACGCCGACCACCCGATTGATCGCGTCCTTCATCTGGTAGATCACGCTTTGAAATACTCTATTGGCCATAAATGGATACCCCTTTTCCTCGTTTGTGCAAGCCGCGGCGGCATGGGTTGTGATTTTAAACAATTTAGCCGCATTACAATCTATATTTTACACAAAAGAATTTACTTTTGCAACAGATTTCAACAAAAAAAATAATTCTTTCTTGTTGAAATTATCTTTCGGGACCATTTTTTGCCAAAAAAGTGCCTTTTTGCGTGGTTCTTACCGTTATTTTACCGGTAAATTGTGATACATTTTTGAAAACCGCGTGAAAAGCGCAGCGTTTTATCTGGTAATTTTTCCCACTTCTTCGTCAGAAAGCTCCCGCCACTGCCCCGGCGCAAGCTGCGCATCCAGTGCAAGGCCGCCAATGGCCTCCCGGTGCAGGGCATTCACCCCGGCACCGTACACACCGAACATCCGTTTGATCTGATGGTACACCCCCTGCCGCAGCACTACCCGCACGGTAAGCCCATCGGGAGAAAGGGCGGTCACCTCAGCGGGCGAAAGGGCGGTGCCGTCCGCCAGTGTGACCCCCGCCGCAAAACCGGTGCACATCTCCTGCGTGAGCGGGGTGTCAATCGTCACGGTATAAGTCTTGGAAACATGGTGCCGTGGGGACAGGATATCGTGGGCAAAGCCGCCGTCATCGGTCAGCAGCACAAAACCGGTACTGGTCTTATCCAGCCGCCCTGCCGGAAACAGCTCCCGCCGGGGGTAGGCATCCCCTACCAGATCCACCACAGTGGTGTCCCGCTTATCGGTAGAAGCGCTCACCACCCCTTCGGGCTTATTGAGCATGAGGTAGACGAATTTCTGATAGGTCAGCAGCGCGCCATCCACCGCCACGGTGTCGGTATCCTTCAGCTGGGTGTCCCCTTTTTTGCACACCGCACCATTTACCTGCACGCGCCCCTTTGCCAGCATGGTTTTGGCCTCGCTGCGGGTGCACTGGGCAGTCTCGGCCAGATATTTATCCAAACGCATAAGCGGTTCTCCTTTGTTGATGATGCCCTCAGTGTAACATGACAGACAAAATCGTGCAAGGCACAAACGCAAAAACACTCCCCCAGTCATCGCCTGCGGCGATGACAGCCCCCTCTGGGATGGGGCCTTTGGCATAGCGGTATCGTTTCCGGTCAAACTGCAAAGTTTTCCTTTTCGCCAGAGGCTCCCTCTCCGAGGGAGCTGGCACGGCGTAAGCCGTGTCTGAGGGAGTTTTCTTCTGCTTCTGCAAACAAAAAGGAGAAGCCCGTGGGCTTCTCCTTTTTGTTTGCAATTGATCTTGTTATCAGACGCTCAGGGAAGCGTGCTGTTCCACATCCTCGGGGTCAGCATCGAAGATGGGCTGCAGGACGTTGGCGATGAACTCCTCCACCTGCTGGGGTGCACGGCCCACAAAGTTCTCCGGCACAAGCCCTGCCACGATCTCCTCGCGGGTCAGGCCAAAGGCCGGGTCTGCGGCAATGCGGTCCACCATATCGTTGGGCAGCCCCTCTTCCTTGACCTGCTTGCCGGCGGCGATGGCGTGCTGGCGCAGGCGCTCGTGCAGCTCCTGACGGTTGCCGCCCTTTTCCACAGCCTGCATCATGATGTTCTCGCTGGCCATGAAGGGCAGTTCGGCCATCAGGCGGCTGCGCACCACCTTGGGGTACACCACCAGACCATCGGTAACGTTGAGCATAATGTTCAAGATGGCGTCAGTGGCAAGGAAGCCCTCGGCCATAGCCACGCGCTTGTTGGCGCTGTCGTCCAGCGTGCGCTCAAACCACTGGCTGCCGGTGGTAAAGCTGGGGTTCAGCACGTCCACCATCAGGTAACGGGCAAGGGCGCAGATGCGCTCGCAGCGCATGGGATTGCGCTTGTAGGGCATCGCAGAGGAACCGATCTGGTTCTTCTCAAAGGGCTCCTCCATCTCCTTGAAGTTTGCCAGCAGGCGCAGGTCGGTGGCAAACTTCATGCAGCTCTGACCAATACCTGCCAGTGCGTTCAGGATAAAGGCATCCACCTTGCGGCTGTAAGTCTGGCCGGACACCGGCACAACAGCCTTGGGGTCAAAGCCCATCTCCTTTGCAATGGAAGCATCCACGGCGCGGATCTTGTCGGCATCGCCCTTGAACAGTTCCATAAAGGAAGCCTGCGTACCGGTGGTGCCCTTGACACCGCGCAGCTGCAGGGTAGCCAGACGGTGGTCGATCTCTGCCAGATCCATCACCAGCTCGTTGGCCCACAGGGTAGCGCGCTTGCCCACGGTGGTGGGCTGTGCGGGCTGGCAGTGGGTGTAGGCCATGCAGGGCATATCCTTGTACTCCTTGGCAAAGTGCGCCAGCTTTGCCAGCACACCCACCAGCTTTTTACGCACCAGCTCAAGACCCTGCCGCATCACGATGATGTCGGTGTTATCGCCCACATAGCAGCTGGTGGCACCCAGATGGATGATGCCTGCTGCCTTGGGGCACTGCTGGCCGTAAGCGTAGACGTGGCTCATGACGTCGTGGCGCACCAGCTTTTCCCGCTCGATGGCCACTTCGTAGTTGATATCGTCCACATGAGCTTCCAGCTCGGCTACCATGTCCGGGGTGATGTTGGTCAGGCCCTGATCCATTTCGGCACGAGCCAGTGCCACCCACAGCCGCCGCCAAGTGCGGAACTTGTTGTCGTCCGAGAAGATGTACTGCATTTCATCGGAAGCGTAGCGGGTGGAAAAAGGGCTGATATAGCGATCATGCTGTGACATTGGTTGTTTTCCTCCTATGATCTGACGGAACTCAAGGGCAACAGCTGCCTGCGGTGCGCCCTCATCCGGCGCTTGCGCGCCACCTTCCCCCGGACGGGGGAAGGCTTTACCAGCGCTGCATTGGCGGTTGAAGGCGCTGCCTATATAGGCAGACACCCTTTTGCTTATTTATTCTACCATCAAACCTTGAAATAGTCCACGCCGCCCTCAAAGATCGGCTGGTATTTATCGCCGGTGACATTCTTGTACAGATACTCGCCGCTGCGCTCCGAGTGACCCATCTTGCCGAACACGCGGCCGTCCGGGCTGGTGATGCCCTCGATAGCCAGCACAGAGCCGTTGGGGTTGAAGCGCTGATCCATGGTGGGCACGCCGGTCAGATCCACATACTGGGTGGCCACCTGACCGTTGCGCAGCATGGTGTCCAGCACCTCCTGCGGCGCTACAAAGCGGCCCTCGCCGTGGCTGATGGCGACGGTGTGCATCTCGCCCACCTCACACTTGCTGAGCCACGGACTGCCGGTGGAAGCCACACGGGTGTGCACCAGCATACTCTGGTGACGGCCGATGGTGTTGAAGGTCAGGGTGGGGTCGCAGGCGGTGATGGGGCGGATATCGCCGTAGGGCACCAGACCCAGCTTGATCAGAGCCTGGAAGCCGTTGCAGATGCCCAGCATCAGGCCGTCGCGCTGCTGCAGCAGACGGCGCACAGCCTCGGTGACCGCAGGGTTGCGGAAGAAGGAAGCGATGAACTTGGCGCTGCCGTCCGGCTCGTCGCCACCGGAGAAGCCGCCGGGCAGCATGACGATCTGGCTTGCGTCAATGGCCTTGACCAGTGCCTCGCAGCTCTCGGCAACGTCGGCGGGGGTCAGGTTGCGCACCACCAGAATTTCGGGGTCGGCACCGGCGCGGGCAAAGGCCTTGGCGGTGTCGTACTCACAGTTAGTGCCGGGGAACACCGGGATGATGACCTTGGGCTTTGCCACACCGATCTTGGGCTGTCTCTTATACACATCTGACGCTGCCGACGAAGAGGATAGTGTAGATCTCGGTGGTCGCCGGATCATTAAAAAAAAACACAAACAAAAAAAAAAAAAAAAAAAGGATAGACAACACAACTACGAAAAAGACACAATAAGATACCAAATACGAACAGACAA
>OJJW01000375.1_pt1 | contig 12624 bp, 11 predicted proteins | sample 1596331 | NCBI WGS metagenome assembly OJJW01 (sample SAMEA4350156, study PRJEB24818) | metagenome | biome: human; feature: gut; material: faeces | place: Denmark | collected 2013-09 | reverse complement strand
TTACTTTTCTCATTTTGTGTATGCCTGTATTTTACTTTTCTCATGTTACGTTCTACCGTTTGTTTCTATTTTTTTTTTTTGTTTAATGAGACGGCGACCACCGAGATCTACACTATCCTCTTCGTCGGCAGCGTCAGATGTGTATAAGAGACAGATATTGTACTGACCTACGATGCAATTCATCCGCTGTGGTTTGTGGTTGTGTTTCTGACCGTGTTTATCCAGTCGTCGGCAGAGGAACTGCTGTGCAGGGGATTTCTATATCAGAAACTGCGCAGGAGTTATAAAAATCCGGTGGTTGCAATTGTCGGAAATGCACTGCTGTTTGCGTTGCTGCATCTGGCGAATGACGGAGTTACGGTGCTTTCTGTCCTGAATATTTTTCTTGTCGGAATTTTGTTTTCCCTCATGGTATATTATATGGACAGTCTCTGGTGTGCGTTTGCCGTACATACAGCATGGAATTTTACGCAGAACATTCTCTTTGGCTTGCCAAACAGTGGGATCAATGTGCCGTATTCGGTATTTAAGCTGAATGCAGCGACAGCAAGAGACAGTTTCGCATATAATGTTGGTTTTGGCATTGAGGGAACGGTTTTTGCCGATATTGTACTTCTGGCTGCCTGCGTGCTGTTGTATCTCTGGGGAAGAAAGCATGGAAAGAAATCCATGGATGTGTGGGCAGAAACATAATATAATTAGTATTTTACGAAAACGGCACCAGGTTACATCTGGTGCCGTACAACTTTGTATTCGTCCCCGGAACGGTAAAAAGGACATTCTTTGTAATTACTCTGGACAAAACGAGCCATGTCGTCTTCATCCATATTGACGGAGCAGTAGTATGCTTCGTCCTCTTCATCATATTCATTGTATGCACAAAAATCACAACTGGCCATACAAAAGTTCCCCTCCTTTTATGAAGTGAATCAGGCGATTGCCTGTTAAATAAACTGATTCTGCCCCTCATCGTAATGATAATTGATGGCTGCAAGGGTTTCTGTAATTGCATCTGCATCGGTCATATATGCGGCAGCAAGTTCGGTAAGTGTCGGGTAATGATCACGCAGCTGTGTGTTGACAACAGACAGAAGCATGACAGGATCTTTCGGTAAATTCATAGTATATTCCTCCTTTGGAAACGATTATTGCATATCGGTATAACTGCGCAGGATTTCCTGCAGAAAAATTTGGTATTCATTGACAACGGAATCCGGGGAAATCACACGGATATGTGTGGATAAGCCGGCAAGCCAGCCGAAAAACTGTGGACTGACAGCAACCTGTGCCCGTGCGAGAATGTGGGTATCATCGTAGGGGCGCATGGCTACACTGGCACCAAAGCGGTCAATGATGACACCGGTCATGGAAGTATCGCACAGAAGCTGTACGGTTGTCTCTTCCCCGGCAAACATGCCGAAATTTTTGCGGGAATAAGAGGCGATATCCATCTGTTCGTAATCGGTCCGTCCGCACCGCGCCTGATTCACAGCGGAGAGATCAAGCATCTTGTCGACACGGTAATGTTTCATTTTCCCGGCATCCGCGTCATAGGCAACAAGATAATAGTTTTCGTCATCCCAGGTAAGAAGCCAGGGGCTGACCTGATAGAATCTGCCGTCTTTGCGCAGCTGCATTTCTTTTCTGACATTCCAGTCGAAGTAGTGGAAACGGATCTGCCGGTTTTCTGCAATGGCAGAATGGATGACATCCACGCTGTAATAGATTTTTTCATTGCTGGTTTTGTTGCGGTCTGCAACGACAACCTGACGCTGTAGTTTTTTCGCATCGTTTTTACTGACAAGCTGTTCCAGTTTGCCAATCAGCTGCCGTGATTTCTTTGTGGTAATAAATTTGGAAGACTGTACCAGGTCAACAAGCAGTTTGACTTCCGGCAGCTCAAATGTGCGGTCTGCTATGCGGTAACCGGCATGCGCGCCTTCGGTCCGGATGATGTCATAACCATAATCACAAAGCGTCTGGATATCGTTATAGATGCTTTTACGCTCCGCCCGGATGCCGTTTGCCGCGAGATGGTCGATGATCTGTGGGGTAGTGACGGTATGGGTTTCATCCGTGTTCTGACGCAGATAATCCAGAAGGAATAACAGCTTTTGTTTTTGATTCACAGATTTGGGCATGACAGTTCTCCTCTTTCAAATAAAGTGAAAACCCGGCGGAAAAACCGCCGGGAATTACATTATCGTTTACACTTGGTTGCTGCTTCCACAAAACCACGGAACAGTGGATGTGGACGGTTTGGTCTGGATTTTAATTCCGGATGTGCCTGTGTGGCAATAAACCATGGGTGATCCGGGAGTTCGATCATTTCTACAATTCTTCCGTCCGGAGAAGTTCCGCAAAGTTTCATGCCATGCTCGGTGAGAGTGGCACGATAATCATTGTTTACTTCATAACGATGACGATGACGCTCGGAAATCTCAGTGGTTCCGTATACTTCATATGCTTTGGAATCCTTGTCCAGTACACAAGGATAAGCGCCGAGTCTTAAGGTACCGCCGATATCTTCTACACCGTCCTGATCCGGCATCAGTGCAATGACCGGATGTGTTGTGTTCGGGTCAAGTTCGATACTGTGTGCATCGTTGAATCCGCATACGTGACGTGCAAATTCAATGATGGATACCTGCATGCCGAGGCAGAGACCAAGGTACGGAATCTTGTTCTCGCGGGCATAGCGTGCGGCAAGGATCATTCCCTCGACACCGCGCAGACCGAATCCGCCGGGAACAAGGATACCGTTTACATCACCCAGCACCTCATCTACATTGTCTACATTTAATTCTTCGGAGTCTACCCATTTAATGTCGATGGTTGCATGCTCTGGAATACCACCGTGCTTTAAAGCTTCTACAACGGAAATGTAAGCATCGTGTAATGCGGTATATTTTCCGACCAGTGCAATCCGGACTTCCTTGTCCGGATGACGCAGATCATTGACCATGGACTTCCAGTCACTTAAATCCGGTTCCGGACAGTCAAGATTTAAACACTCACAGGCAATTTTCGCAAGATTTTCTTTTTCCATCGCCAGTGGAGCTTCATATAAATACTCAACATCCAGATTCTGCAGTACATGTGTGTTCGGAACATTACAAAACAGTGCGATCTTGTCCTTTAATCCCTGATCTAACGGCTGCTCGGAACGGCAGACGATGATATCCGGCTGGATACCCATACCCTGCAGTTCCTTGACACTTGCCTGGGTAGGCTTGGTCTTTAATTCCTGTGAGGCGCGCAGGTACGGAATCAGGGTAACGTGACAGAGAATCGCATTCTCATGTCCCACTTCGTGCTGGAACTGACGGATTGCTTCAAGGAAAGGCTGGCTTTCGATATCTCCGACGGTTCCGCCGACTTCTATAATTGCAATATGCATATCATCGGATGTGAAATTACGGTAAAAACGGCTCTTGATCTCGTTGGTAATATGCGGGATTACCTGTACGGTCCCTCCGCCATAATCTCCACGACGTTCTTTCTGCAGAACGGACCAGTAAACCTTACCGGTTGTCACATTGGAATTCTTTGTCAGACTTTCGTCGATGAAGCGCTCGTAGTGACCGAGATCCAGATCGGTTTCCGCTCCATCATCCGTTACGAACACTTCACCGTGCTGAATCGGGTTCATGGTTCCCGGATCAATGTTGATATATGGATCGAACTTCTGCATGGTGACTTTGTAGCCACGCGCTTTGAGCAGACGTCCTAAAGATGCAGCAGTGATACCTTTTCCAAGACCAGATACGACACCGCCAGTGACAAAGACGTATTTTACAGGCATAATTTTCCTCCTAAGTTTTTATCTAAACTACCATAGTTTAATATTATACAGCGGACAACGAAAATATTCCACACTTTTTTATAAAAAGTTTAGAAAGGATAGGAAAAGTTCTCGAACAAAATGTTGATTTTGCGTTTCTTATTACATATAATAAGGGTATTGATTACAAGAGATATACAAGTGGAGGGCTTATGGACAATCAGGCACCGAATAATTATAACAACGGAAACTATAACGGTGGCAATAATTATAATAACGGAAATAATGGAAACAACGGAAACAATGGTAATAACGGAAACAACGGTGGCAACAACGGAGGAAAGAAAGACAACCATAACGGACAGATGATCCTGGGATTTATCATGGTTACTCTGGTGGCGCTCTTTTTCCTGTCATTTTTTGCCAACCGGTTTTCACAGATGAGTTCGAAGGAAACTACATACTCCGAATTCCTAAAACAGCTGGAAAAGAATAATGTCAAAACGGTGGAATTCAGCAATTATGAGATGGATTACACACTGGTGGACGATAAAAAACCATATGAGATAACATATTACACCGGAATTGTCAATGATCCGGATCTGATCACGACACTCAAGAGTGCAAAGACATCAGAGGGGAAAGCAATTGAAATTTCGGCATCCGTGCCGGACAATACTTCGGCATGGCTGGTAAACATTTTAAGCTTTGTTATTCCTCTGGTACTGATCTGGATTCTTTTTGGATTCCTGATGCGCCGGATGGGAGGAGGAGCCATGGGGGTTGGAAAATCAACCGCCAAAGTATATGTGGAGAAAACAACCGGTGTGACATTTAAAGATGTAGCCGGACAGGACGAGGCAAAGGAATCCCTGCAGGAAGTGGTGGATTTTCTGCACAATCCGAAGAAATACAGCGATATCGGGGCAAAGCTCCCGAAGGGGGCACTTCTTGTCGGACCTCCTGGAACCGGTAAGACATTGCTGGCAAAAGCAGTTGCCGGAGAGGCAAAGGTTCCGTTTTTCTCCCTGGCAGGTTCTGATTTTGTGGAGATGTTCGTCGGCGTGGGTGCTTCCCGTGTGCGTGATCTGTTCAAGGAAGCGCAGAAGATGGCACCGTGTATTATTTTTATTGATGAGATCGATGCAATCGGTAAAAGCCGTGACAGCCGGTATGGCGGTGGCAATGATGAGCGTGAACAGACCTTAAACCAGCTGCTTGCGGAGATGGATGGATTTGATGCATCCAAAGGTATTTTAATTCTTGCGGCAACGAACCGTCCGGAAGTTCTGGATAAGGCACTGCTTCGTCCGGGACGTTTTGACCGTCGGATCATTGTTGACAAGCCGGATCTGAAAGGCCGTCTGGAAACGTTAAAAGTACATTCCAAGGATGTACACATGGATGAAACGGTAGATCTGGATGCACTGGCACTGGCTACTGCCGGTCTGGTGGGATCGGATCTTGCCAATATGATTAACGAGGCTGCCATCAATGCGGTAAAGAATGGACGAAAGTTTGTCAATCAGTCGGATCTGTTTGAAGCATTTGAACTTGTGGCTGTCGGTGGAAAAGAGAAAAAAGACCGCGTGATGAGTGATAAAGAACGCAAGATTGTCTCCTACCATGAGGTAGGGCATGCGCTGGTATCTGCTTTGCAGAAAAATACGGAGCCGGTACAGAAAATCACGATCGTACCGCGTACGATGGGGGCACTGGGATATACGCTGCAGACACCGGAAGAGGAAAAATATTTAGAAACCAAGGACGAACTGCTTGCAAAGATTACAACGTTTATGGCAGGACGTGCTGCAGAAGTGCTTATATTCCATTCCGCAACTAGCGGCGCAGCAAACGATATCGAGAATGCAACGAAGATCGCGCGTGCCATGGTCACCATGTACGGTATGTCAGATACGTTTGGCATGATGTGTCTTGCTACGGTGGAAAACCAGTATCTGGATGGAAGAGCCGGTCTGATCTGCGGAGAAGACACGGCAGGACAGATTGATAAGGAAGTGCTTTCTATTATTAATAACAGTTACAATGAAGCAATGCAGATGCTGACGGAAAATCGTGAAATTCTTGATCATATCAGTGAATACCTGTATGAAAAAGAAACCATTACCGGCAAGGAATTCATGAAGATTTTCCGCGAGATGAAAGGACTTCCGCAGGAAGAGGATAAAGAAGCCCTGATGCCGGATGACACAGAGAAGGATAAAAAGGATTCCAAAGCCGCATTTGTGAGTGATGATATGTTTGAGGATTAAATCATGTTCGACTTTCAGGAAGAATTGCGTAAACTCCCGGATCAACCGGGAGTTTATATTATGCATGACAAAACAGATGCAATCATATATATAGGAAAAGCAGTCAGTCTGCGCAAAAGGGTACGGCAGTATTTTCAGCCTAGCCATGATGAGGGAATCAAGAAAAAACAGATGGTGGAGCATATTGCACGCTTTGAGTATATTATCACGGACTCCGAACTGGAGGCACTGGTGCTTGAGTGCAATCTGATCAAGGAACATACACCGAAATACAATACCATGCTGCGGGATGATAAGACGTATCCGTATATCCGGGTAACCGTGCAGGAGGATTTTCCCCGGGTTCTTTTTTCCCGGCAGGTGAAAAAAGACAAGTCCCGTTATTTTGGACCGTATACGAGTGCCGGTGCGGTGAAAGATACGATTGAACTGATCAATAAACTTTATAAACTACGCACCTGCAGCCGAAAGCTTCCGCGGGACATCGGGCTGGACCGTGCCTGCCTGAATTATCATATTCATCAGTGCGGTGCACCGTGTCAGGGATATGTGGATAAAGAAACCTATGGAAAACAGGTCAGCAAAGCACTGGAATTTTTAAATGGAAATTATGCGCCGGTGCTGTGTGAATTAAAAGAAAAAATGCAGGAAGCCTCCGAGGAGATGGAGTTTGAGCGGGCGATCGAATACCGTGAGCTGTTAAACAGTGTCAGCCAGATTGCCCAGAAACAGAAAATTACCAATACGGACGGAGAAGACAAAGATATCATTGCACTGGCGAGTGATGACCGGGATGCGGTGGTTCAGGTGTTTTTTATCCGCAGTGGAAAGATTATCGGAAGGGATCATTTTCATGTGCGCGTGGGATCGGAAGAAAGCACGGGAGATATTCTGGTAAATTTTGTGAAACAGTATTATTCCGGCACGCCATTTATTCCGCGGGAGATTATGCTGCAGGAGGCGATCGAAGACATTCCAGTACTGGAGGAATGGCTGACTGCAAAACGTGGGCGGAAAGTGACGATAAGAATTCCACAAAAAGGACTGAAAGAAAAACTGGTGGAACTGGCTGCAAGAAATGCACAGCTGGTTCTCAGTCAGGATAAAGAAAAGATCAAGAGAGAAGAAGGCCGCACAATCGGCGCGGTAAAAGAGATTGAACAGCTGCTTGGCATGAAAGACTTAAACCGTATGGAGGCTTACGATATTTCCAATATCAACGGATTTGAAACCGTCGGTTCCATGATTGTATATGAAAAGGGGCGGCCAAAGAGGAGCGATTACCGGAAATTTAAACTCCGTACGGTATCAGGACCGGATGATTACGCTTCCATGCATGAGGTTCTGACCCGGCGGTTTACGCACGGCATGCAGGAACAGAAAGAACTGGAAGAAAAAAATATGCCGCAGGAAGTCGGCAGTTTTACACGTTTCCCGGATATCATCATGATGGATGGCGGACGCGGCCAGGTAAATATCTGTCTGCAGGTGCTGGAAGAACTGGGACTGGATATTCCGGTCTGCGGTATGGTCAAGGATGACAATCACCGTACAAGGGGACTATATTTCCACAATGTGGAAATTCCGATTGACCGGCATGGAGAGGGATTTAAACTGATTACCCGGATTCAGGATGAAGCACACCGGTTTGCCATTGAGTATCACCGGTCTTTGCGTTCCAAGGCACAGGTACACTCCATTTTAGATGACATTGAGGGAATCGGACCGGCCAGAAGAAAGGCACTGATGCGCAGATTCCAGTCTATGGAAAATATGAAAAATGCATCTGTGGAGGAGCTGGCAGAAACCGACAGCATGAATCTGGCGGCTGCACAGAATGTATATGATACCCTGCATTCCGGACCGGCTTAGCAACTTGTGATATGGAAAGATTCATGGTACAATCTGTTTATAAAAAGGCAGTCCGGCACAGGTACTGCTTAATATGAGCCACAGGGGGAAATGAATATGTCAAATGGAAGTGTTAGTGTTGCAAAAGTTGCGCAGGTTTTAAATCTGAAAAATTTTACGCCGGATATCAATCTGAAAAAATGTAAGATTATTTCCAGCGATGTAAATCGTCCGGCATTACAGCTGACCGGATATTTTGAACATTTCGAAGAATCAAGAATACAGATGATTGGAAATGTAGAATATACGTTTATCCAGCAGATGAGTGATGCGGAAAAGAAAACCCGTTATGATGCGTTTCTGAAGTTTGATATCCCATGTGTGATTTTCTGCCGCAGTCTGCAGCCAGATGAAATTTTCTTAGAAGAGGCAATAAAAAATGAAGTGCCGGTTCTTGGTACGGATCGTCCGACTTCTGAATTTATGGCAGAGCTGATCTATACACTGGGTGAAGAACTGGCACCCTGTATTACCGTTCACGGGGTTCTGGTCGATGTATATGGCGAGGGTCTCATGATTACAGGAGACAGTGGAATCGGAAAAAGCGAGGCGGCTCTGGAATTGATCCGCCGCGGACATCGTCTGGTTACGGATGATGTAGTGGAAATCCGCAAGATCAATGAACATACACTGATCGGAACTTCTCCGGAAGTGACCCGGCATTTTATTGAACTGCGGGGCATTGGCATCATAGATGTAAAGACTCTGTATGGTGTAGAGTGCGTCAAGGAAAAGCAGCAGATCGATCTGGTGATCAAACTGGAAGACTGGAAGAAAGATGCGGATTATGACCGTCTGGGACTGGAAGAAGAATATATCGAATATCTGGGCAACAAGGTAGTATGCCATTCCCTTCCAATCCGTCCGGGGCGGAATCTGGCGGTTATCTGCGAGACTGCGGCTGTCAACCACAGACAGAAGAAGATGGGCTACAATGCGGCACAGGAACTGTATCGCAGAGTTCAGGCAAATATGACAAAAAGTGATGATGAAGAATAGACGAGAGTAAATGAGGAGATGTAAGAAATCATGGAAAAGAAAAATGCGTGGGAGAAATACCCGGAAGGAACCAAAAGACAGGATGTATTTACATTTGCGGAAGAATACCGTAAGTTTATATCTTCCTGCAAGACTGAGCGCGAGTGTGCAGGGGAATTCTACCGGAAGGCAAAGGAAGCCGGATTTGCAGATCTGAGTGAAAAGATTGCGCAGAATACAAAATTAAAAGCAGGAGACCGCATTGTTGCCAATAATATGGGAAAAGGTCTCGCTCTGTTTGTGATCGGTGAAAAAGACATCGAGGAAGGAATGAACATTCTCGGCGCACATATTGATTCCCCACGTATGGATTTAAAACAGGTACCGTTATATGAAGATACGGAGATGGCACTGTTAGATACGCATTATTATGGAGGTGTGAAGAAATACCAGTGGGTGACACTTCCACTTGCACTGCACGGTGTAATCTGTAAAAAAGACGGTACAACGGTTACGGTCAATATCGGAGAAAAACCGGAAGATCCTGTTTTTGGCGTGAGTGATCTGCTGATTCATTTAGCGGGAGAACAGATGGAGAAAAAGGCATCCAAGGTGATCGAAGGAGAAAACCTTGATCTGCTTGTCGGAAGTATTCCGGCAGCAAGTGATGATGAAAAAGAGAAAAAAGAGATGAAAGACCGCGTAAAGGCAAATATTTTAAATATTCTGTCCAAAGAGTACGGTGTGGACGAGGAAGATTTTCTGTCTGCGGAGATTGAAGTTGTCCCGGCAGGGGCTGCCAGAGATTACGGCTTTGACCGCAGCATGATCATGGGATACGGACATGACGACAGAGTGTGTGCTTATCCGTCTTTTGCGGCAATGCTTGAGATTGAAAAGCCACAGCATACCAGCGTATGTCTTCTGGTAGACAAAGAGGAGATCGGAAGTGTTGGTGCATCCGGCATGCAGTCCCATTTCTTTGAGGACAGTGTGGCAGAGATCATCAATCTGCTTGGGGAATACAGCGAATTGAAAGTGCGCAGAGCGCTGCATAATTCCAGAGTGCTTTCTTCCGATGTATCTGCGGCATTTGATCCGAATTATCCGTCTGTGATGGAAAAACGTAACTGTGCTTACTTTGGAAAGGGACTTGTCCTGAACAAATATACAGGAGCCAGAGGAAAATCAGGTTCCAATGATGCAAATGCAGAGTATATTGCAAGACTGCGCAGAATTTTTGATGATAATGATGTATCGTTCCAGACATCAGAACTTGGAAAAGTAGATCAGGGAGGCGGCGGAACCATCGCATATATTCTTGCAAATTATGGCATGAATGTTATTGACAGCGGAGTTGCCGTACTGAATATGCATGCACCATGGGAAATCATCAGCAAAGTGGATCTGTATGAGGCATTGCACGGCTATGTGGCTTTCCTGAAGGAGGCATAATGGATCAGTGGCTTGAAGAAATCAGGGCGGCATTGCCTGAGCTGGTCGTATATCAGCAGGAACCGATGAAAAAACACACGACATTTCGCGTGGGAGGTCCTGCGGATCTTTACGTGTGTCCAAAGAAACAGGAACTTCCGGTAATTCTTGGCCTGGCTAAAAAGAAAGGGCTTGCAGTGACCGTGATCGGAAACGGAAGTAATCTTCTGGTTGGAGACAAAGGAATCCGTGGACTTGTTATTGAAGTCGGGGCACAGATGAATGCGGTGGAAGTGCAGGGAAATATCCTGCGTGCGCAGGCAGGTGCCCTGCTTTCCCAGGTGGCTGCAAAAGCGGCAGCTGCCGGTCTGGGTGACATGGAATTTGCTGCCGGAATTCCGGGAAGCATGGGCGGTGCAGTGACCATGAATGCGGGTGCCTATGGCGGAGAAATGAAAGATGTCATCCGGCAGGTGACAGTGCTTACCCCGGAGTGTGAGCAAAAGGTACTCTCACGGGAGGAACTGGATCTGTCCTACCGGCACAGCTGTATTCCCAAGAATCATTTTCTGGTACTGGAGGCAGAGTTGTCCCTGACGCCGGCACCGGAGCAGGAGATCCGTGCAAAGATGGCAGAACTCAGGGAAAAACGTGTGGAGAAGCAGCCGCTGGAGTATCCAAGTGCAGGCAGTACGTTTAAGCGTCCGGAAGGCTATTTTGCAGGAAAACTGATTATGGATGCCGGGCTGAGAGGCTATGCAGTGGGGGATGCCCAGGTTTCCGAAAAACACTGCGGATTTGTGATAAACAGAGGAAATGCCACTGCAGCAGAGATTTTGCAGCTGATGAAAGATGTACAGGAACGTGTGAAAAAACAGTCTGGTGTGACACTTGAACCGGAAGTGAAAATGATAGGAGAGTTCTAGATGAGATTTGTAATTGTGACGGGCATGTCAGGAGCCGGAAAAAGTACAGCAATGAAAATGATGGAAGATATGGGATTCTTTTGTATCGATAATCTTCCGATTCCGCTTCTGGATAAACTTGTGGATTTTGCAACAAATTTTGATACGCAGATGAAAAATGTGGCGATCGGAATTGATGCGCGGAGCGGTGAAAATCTGGATAAAGTGCAGGATATGCTGGAAATTTTAAAAAGTAAGGATGTCCAGTATGAAGTGCTGTTTCTGGATGCAGAGGATGCGGTTCTTGTAAAACGCTATAAAGAAACCCGAAGAAGCCATCCGCTGGCACAGGGAGAGCGTGTGGATAAGGGAATCATGCGGGAACGTCAGAAAATGGAATTTCTGAAAAAAGAAGCGGATTATATTATCGACACCAGCCGTCTGCTTACGAGAGAATTAAAAACAGAACTGGAAAAGATCTTTGTACAGGATGAAGAATTTAACAGCATGTATGTTACGATCCTTTCTTTTGGATTCAAGTATGGAATTCCGGCAGATTCTGATATCGTCATGGATGTGCGGTTTCTGCCAAATCCGTATTATGTGGAAGAACTTCGTCCAAAGACAGGAAATGATGTGGAAATCCAGCAGTATGTCATGAAATATGATGAGGCAAAGATCTTTTTAAACAAGCTGGAAGATATGGTGACATTTCTGATTCCACACTATATTTCCGAGGGCAAGAATCAGCTGGTAATTTCCATCGGATGCACCGGAGGAAAACATCGTTCCGTCACACTTGCCAATGAATTGTACAAGCGTCTGAGTCAGAAAGAAAACCGGGAATACGGATTGAAAATTGAACATCGCGATATCGGGAAAGATGCGCTGAGAGGAAAATAGGATGTCGTTTTCGAGTGAAGTAAAAGAGGAACTGGCAAAACAGTTCGGACGGAGCAGACATTGCCAGATCGCAGAACTGGCAGGAATACTGGAACTGGAAGGCATGCTGGATGAAGAGGGAAAGCTTGTAGTTTCCAACGAAAATTCTTTGCTGCAGACAAAATATGGTCTGCTGTTGCAAAAAATATTTGGAGAGAAACAGGAGGTTTTACAGATCATGCAGACGCTGCACTGGGATCAGGAACCGTACCGGTCCCGGAAAATAAATCACCGGAGAGCTGTCTCTTATACACATCTGACGCTGCCGACGAAGAGGATAGTGGAGATCTCTGGGGTCGCCGGATAATTAAAAAAAAAAAATAAAATAAGAAGAAGAAAGAGAGCGCGACATGATGATGACGAAGACAAACACACTTCACAATACAAGTAGAAGCGG
>OJJW01000371.1_pt1 | contig 12813 bp, 10 predicted proteins | sample 1596331 | NCBI WGS metagenome assembly OJJW01 (sample SAMEA4350156, study PRJEB24818) | metagenome | biome: human; feature: gut; material: faeces | place: Denmark | collected 2013-09 | reverse complement strand
TCATGTCTTTTGTGATTTATTTAGTTTCTTTTTTTTTTTTTTCTTGTTGATTTTGTTTTTTTATTTTTTTTTTTTTCAAGCAGAAGACGGCATACGAGATAGGAGTCCGTCTCGTGGGCTCGGAGATGTGTATAAGAGACAGGTATAATACCACACCCCGGGGCAGTTGTCAACACTTTTTGACAAGTTTTTTCCAAATTCTTTGCGGAGGGGCTCGACTCCCTCAGTCAAAGCCTGACGGCTTTGCCAGCTCCCTCGGAGAGGGAGCCTCTGGCGTATCCGCAAACTTTGTACTTTAGCCGGAAACTGTACCGTCATGCCAAAGGCCCCATCTTAGAGGGGGCTGGCATCGCGCAGCGATGACTGGGGGAGTTTTTCCGGCGGCGTCCTCTCCACACCCCCCACCAAAAGCCTTGCGTATCGGCGGCGGGTGCGCTATTATATATTATATACATTATAGAGCGCTGCGAAAGGAGCCCTGACCCATGATCCTCACCGTCAATATCGGCAACACCCACATCACTGTGGGCGGCTACGAGCAAGATACCCTTATCTTCTGCGGGCGGCTGCACTCCGACCCCGCTGCCACGGTGGAGGAATACGCCATCCGGCTGGTGAATCTGTTACAGCTGTACGAGGCATCCCCGGCGCAGATCGAGGGCGGCATTCTGGGCAGCGTGGTGCCCATGCTCAGCGGGCGGGTGCTGGCGGCCTTACAGCCCTTGTGCAAGGCACGCATCCTGACCGTAGGGCCGGGGCTGAAAAGCGGCATCAAGCTGCGGCTGGACAACCCCGCCCAGCTGGGCGCAGAGCTGCTGTGCGGGGCGGTGGCGGCGCTGGCAGAGTGTCCCGGGCCGCTGGTGGTCATCTCGGCAGACACTGCCATCTCCCTGATGGCGGTGAACGCCAAGCAGGAGCTTGTGGGCGGCGTGATCCTGCCCGGGCCGCAGCTTTCCATGAATGCGCTGGTGCAGAAAACCGCCCAGCTGCCCCAGATCGACCCTGCAGCCCGCGCTTCGGACTCAGTGCTGGGCAAGAGCACCTCGGCCTGCTTACAGAACGGCTTTGTGCTGGGCACCGCCAGCCTGCTGGACGGTCTGGCCGACCGCTTCTGCGCCGAGCTGGGCGCACAGACCGCCTTTTACGCCACCGGCGACCTTCCCCGCTCCATCCGGGAGGCCTGCCGCACCCCCATCCACTACCGCGAGACCCTGATCACCGACGGCCTGCACCGCATCTGGCTGCGAAACCGGAAGGGTTGACGATTTTCGTTTGCATTTTGCATCCTGATGTGTTATACTGTGTTGTACCCACCAAAGGGGTACGGCATTTGCGATCGTAGCTCAGCTGGATAGAGCGTTCGGCTCCGACCCGGAAGGCCAGAGGTTCGAATCCTCCCGGTCGCACCAAGGACTGCTGCACAGGTTATGTGCAGCAGTCCTTTTTATTTATTTTATCGAATCTATCTTGCAAAAGCAGCGCAGTGCCTTATAATAGAGGCTGTGCCCCGGTGTGCGCGGGCACGGTTAGGATGTATAGGATAAAGGGAAAAAAGAGTATGGCTTCTCAAACGAATACGCTGACGGAAGGCCCTCTGGCCAAACAGATCTTTCTGGTCAGTCTGCCGCTGGCGCTTTCCAACCTGCTGCAGGTGCTGTTCAATATGTCGGACGTGGCGGTGGTGGGGCGCTTTGCCGGTTCCACGGCGCTGGGCGCTGTGGGCTCCACCAGCACGCTGGTGACCCTGTTCACCGGCTTTCTCATCGGTCTGAGCAACGGCATCAACGTGCTGGTGGCGCGTTTTTACGGCGCGCGCCATCCCAAGGACGTGGAAAAGACCGTCCACTCGGCGGCCATCATCAGCGCCGTTGCCGGTGTGGCGTTGCTGCTCATCGGTCTGCTGGGCTCCCCCGCCATGCTGCGGCTGCTGAACACCAAAGAGGATCTGCTGCCCGGCGCGATCTTGTATCTGCGGGTGTATTTTCTGGGTATGCCGGCGCTGGCGCTGTACAACTTCGGCAACGCGGTGTTCAGCTCCATCGGCGACACCAAAAAGCCGCTGATGTATCTGTCCATTGCCGGTGCGCTGAACATTCTGCTGAACCTGTTCTTTGTCATCGTGTGCGATCTGAGCGTGGTGGGCGTGGCGCTGGCCAGTGCCATCAGCCAATGCGTTTCGGCATTTCTGATCCTGCGGGCGCTGACCCGGGTGCAGGACTGCTACGCGCTGGACCCGCACAAATTACAGCTGGACCCGGTGCAGGCCAAGAGCATCCTTGCGCTGGGTGTGCCCGCCGGGCTGCAGAACGCTATTTTTGCCATTGCCAACCTGTTCATTCAGGCGGGTGTCAACTCCTTTGACTCTTTGATGGTCAAGGGCAACAGCGCCGCCGCCAATGCAGACGGCCTGATTTATGATTGCATGGCGGCCTTCTACATGGCCTGCGCCAGCTTTATGAGCCAGAACTACGGCGCGGGACGGCCTGACCGGGTGAAGAAGAGCTACTTCATCAGTCTGGGCTACTCCTTCGGCGTGGGGCTTGTGCTGGGTGCGGCGCTGTTCTTCTGCGGGCCGGCCTTCCTTGCGCTGTTCACCACCGAAGCGGCCGTTATCGACGCCGGCATGAAGCGGGTGGCTGTGATGGCCTTTGCCTACTGCGTCTCGGCCTTTATGGACTGCACCATCGCCGCCTCCCGCGGGCTGGGCAAGACGGTGGTGCCCACCGTCATCGTGGTACTGGGCTCCTGCGTGTTCCGGGTGATCTGGGTGTACACCATCTTTGCCCACTTCCACACCATCCCGGCGCTGTACCTGCTGTATCCCTGCAGCTGGATACTGACCGCGCTGGCAGAGATCGCCTATTTCGCCAAGTGCTACAAGCGTGCAATGGCCATCTTCCGCAAGCCCGCGGCGGTGTAAGAGAGCGATTTGGAATGCGCGCCGCGTGTGCTTTGCGCATATTCAGTGGAAGAATGATTTTTAATTTCGGGATACCGGAGCGTCTGCGGACGCTCCGGTATCCCTTTTTTCACGGGAGGGGTCACAAAGGCAAACTGCATTTGCAGCGCTTGTTTCCTGCGGAAGCAGTCGCGCTGCGGGCAAGCTTTTTGTAGTTTTCAGCGGACTGAGCTGAAGCTCTTGATTGTATTGCCTGCAAAAATATGCTACAATAAAAACACCGCCCAAGGGCGGTGAACTGGTGCTGATTGCATAAAGGTGGTCTAGCTTCCTCCGGCAAGCTTCCGGGGGCTGTGAAACCTTATTGTTTTGTTCCCCCGGACGCAAACGCGAAAGGGGGGATGCTGCATGACGATGGACAACGTCTTTCAACTGTTCATCCTGATCGGAGGGACAGTCGGGGTCACGTTTACGATCTCATGGGCGATCTTTCAGGAGATCCACAACAATAAGAAATGACCGCCCCTGTCTACCAAACCGTGGCGGTCATTCTTATGATTAACTGAACCGGTTGGGAGCTGGCCATTGCAGTCAGCACCTTTTCCATTTCAAGTATACCCAGTTTCGGCAGGGATGTCAAGGGCACTTTGCACGACACTGTGTCGTTTCTGAACAGGGCGCAAACTCTCGCTCCTGCACGCAAAAGGGCTGCTGCACGGTTTTGTGCAGCAGCCTTTTGCTTTTTATAGGTCAGGGGTCAGAGCGCAGCTCAGATCTCCTTTTTCAGGGTCTCGCCCATGATGTAGCCGTAGGTCAGAGCGGCGTCGAAGCCCATGCCGTACTGCTTGGCGTCCTTCTCCTCGATGGAGCCGCAGACGTCGCCGGCAGCGTACAGGCCGGGGATGGCCTTCTTGTCCTCGGTCAGGACGTGGCAATCGGTGTCGATGGCCAGACCTGCGGTGGTCAGGTAGAAGGTGGGGTCAACACGGATGGCCCACAGACCGTCGCGGGTCTCGATGTAGGGGCAGTTGCGGCGGCCGAACTCATCGGGCTCGCCAGCCAGAGCGGCGGCGTTGTTTGCCTCGATGGCGTCTGCCAGATTGGGCAAGTTCAGCTCCTCGGAAGCCTTCTCCACGCTGTCGTAGTGCACAGCCTCGCCCTTCTCGAACATAGCAACGTAGCCGTTGAAGCCGTAGGACTCGCTGTCGCGCAGCTTGACGGCAGAGGACTCGTCGAACACATAGTAGAAGGTGTCGCCGTTGTCCTTGTTCAGCTTTGCCTTGGCCATGGTGTAGTGGTTATCGGAGACGATGTTGCCGATGTTGTCGCCCTTGATGTTGACCATGATGCCGGGGGCAGACTGGTGGATGAAGGCCAGCTCGAACTTGCTCTTGTAGCTGGACAGGAAGGCGGGCAGAGCGCGGTTCTCGCACTCCACATAGCCGCCGGCGTCGATACCCATCTGGATGCCCTCGCCGGTCATGCTGGAAGCGCAGTTGAAGAAGAAGTCGGCGTAGTCGGGGCTGTACTTCTTCAGCATTTCGGGGTTCTTGGCAAAGCCGCCGGAAGCAAGGCAGACAGCCTTGCCGCGCAGGGTGTAGCTTGCGCCGTTCTCGCCCTTAGCGTGGAAGCCCACAACACGGCCGCTCTCGTCCTTGATCAGGTCGGTGACGCTGGTGGAGTAGATGATCTTGCCCTTCTCGTACTTCTCCACGCGCTGTGCCATGAACATCATGGCATAGCCTGCGCCGCCCTCGTAGCAGCCGGGTGCCAGATACGGGGTGGAAGCGCCGTACTGGGTAGCGCTTTCGTAGTTGCCCATGGTGTTGAAGCCGATGCCGATGCCTGCCATCCAGTCCACCAGATCGCCGGCGACGGTGTACTGCTTGGTCATGTAGGGCATTTCACCGTTGAAGAACTCGGTGCGGTGGTACTTCTCCATGGTCTGCCAGAAGTTCATCATGCCCTCCAGCGTGCCCATGGCAGAGCTGCGGAAGCTGCCGTCCACATCGTAGTTGTACTGCAGCTTGGAGCCTGCGGTGGCAACGCCGCCGTAGGTCATGGACATGGAGCCGCCGGGGATATCGCGCTTCTCCACCAGAATGACGCTGTAGCCGGCCTCCAGCAGGCGGCAGGCGCAGGTCAGGCCGGAGGTGCCGGCACCCATGATAACGACATCAGCCTCTTCCTCGATGACCTCGTTGGAAGCTGCAATGGTGATCTCCTTGGAGAAGTCGTCCACGTTATAGCCGGCCAGCTCGATGGCTTCCTTCACGGCTGCCTTGACAGCCATGGAGGTGATGGAGGAACCGCGCAGGTTGGGCACGTTGACGCTCTGGTGCTCGACGATGGCGGCAGGGATGCGGGAGCAGGCATAGTTGCCGATGCCGATGGTCTCCTCGTGAGACAGCACCTCACAGGCAGTGATCTTGCCATCAAAGAAGGTGGTGGCAACGTGCACCCAGCTTTCGTGACCCATAGCCTTGGTGACGTACTTGCCGTCCACCGGGGAGGAGGGCTTGGTCACAGCGGAGGAAGCAGCAGAGGAAGCTGCGGAGGAAGCGGGAGCACTGGTGGTGCTGGAAGCGGAGTTGCCGCAGGCGGTCAGCAGACCGGCAGCAGCTGCGCCCATGGTGCCCACAGCGGCACCGCGCATAAAGTTGCGACGAGAGATCTTAGCCATAAGGTTCGCCTTTCTTTTTCTTTTCTCTTCTTTTTTGCGTTTTTCCTGTTCCTTCGTGCATTTTGAACATTGATACGATTATAGCAAAGTTTCGTTCCAGTGTGAAATACAAATTTGCATCCTCATTTATCAAATCTCTTTATAAATCACTTTCTCTTTACGGCCTGTCAGCAATCCTGTATAATAAAGATGACCATCTTTTTACCCAAGGAGGGGCGCGGTTCTATGACGATTTACCAGTTGGAGTGCTTTATTGCCGTAGCGGAGGAGCTGAATTTCAGCGCCGCCGCCGAGCGGCTGTTCACCACCCAGCCCGCCATCACCTACCAGATCAACGCGCTGGAAAAGGAGACCGGGCTGCACCTGTTCGAGCGCACCACCCGCCGCACCAAGCTGACCGCCGCCGGGCAGTCCTTTTATCTGGACATGGTGCAGATGACCAGCTTTGGCAGGCAGGCGCTGAAAAAGGCGCAGGATATTCAGGAAGCCGACCGCTCCCGCCTGACGGTGGGGCTGCGGCAGCTGTTCGACTACGGCACTTTTTCCAGCATTCTTGCCGAGTTCCAGCACCAGTTCCCCAACGCCTGCGTGGACGTTGTGCCGCAGGACAACCGCCGTCCGCTGGAGCAGCTGCGCTCCGGGCAGCTGGACATCGGCTTTTTCTACACCACCGAGCACTCCCGCGACCGGGATATCTCCTTTACGCCCCTGTTCTCGCTGGGGTATCATGTGCTGATGAACCCCAACTCTCCCCTTGCCGACCGGCGGGCGCTGCATCTGGCGGACCTGAAAGGACAGAGCGTGGTGTCCTCCGGCGCGTTCGACAGCTTTCTGTCCGCCTGTCAGGGACCCTCGCTGGAGCAGCTGGCGCAGGTGGGGGTGGATTGCAGCAAGATCTCTCCCAGCTTTGAGGGTGCGCTGATCATGATCCAGATGGGAACCGCCATGTCCATCGTGCCCTGCCTGTCCACAGCGGTGATCCCGGGCATCGTCAAGGTGCCGCTGCTGGATTTTCCCCCGGTGACGGTGGAGATCGCCGCCATGCGCCACGCGCCCCGGCTGGAGGTGCAGTCCTTTATCGAGATCGCCAAGCAGAAGTACGCCCATCCCCACGACCCGCTGCGGATGGAGACGCTGATTTAAACCCCCTCAGGCGCTAATGCGCCAGATTCCCCCTTTTGTCACCTGAGGTGACATCTTCCCCCGGAGCGGGGGAAGTCGGCCCTCAAGGGGGCGCCTTTTGGTATAACGGAAAAGTTTCCCGTGAAAAAGCACAAAGCCGGACAGTCTACGGACTGTCCGGCTTTGTGTCATCACAAGGTTTTACTGATAATCGTGGTTGAGGAACAGGGCCTTGATGACCACCACCTCGTCGTATTCCTCCTGCTCCACCTGCACGTCCGCGTTCAGGCTCTTCAGGCGCGCCTTCACCGCATCCAGTGCTTCCGGCACGGTGACGGCGTTGCCTTCCTCGATAGCGTCCATCATCCGCTTGAGCACGATGGGGTGGGCGTACCAGCTTGCCACCGGGAACGCGCCGTGGGGGTAGTGCTTGACATACTCTGCCATGGCGGCTTCCGCCTTGTCCGCACGCTTCATGATGGCGTTGTTGTTATTGTGGGCGGTGGGCAGCATATTGTAGCTGGAAAACAGGAAGATGGCGGCAAAGCCGAACAGCGCAAAGTACACACCGTAGCTGCCGGTGTGGCTGAACACGGAATACAGACCATAGGCTGCCGCTGCAACGCCCAGCACAAAGATGGCCAGCGCCACATAGCGGTACACCGGTTTGCTTTGCAGCTGCGCACGCTTGCGGCGCTGGGCAGCGCTCAGCTCCGCAGAAAGCTCCGGCTTTGCGTCCAGATAGTCCTTTGCCCGGCGCAGCACGGTAAGGCTGTGCTGTGCGTCCTCGGAAAGCTCCGGCAGCTTGCGGGCGGCCTTTTCGGCGGCCTTTTTCTCCAGCGCCTGCTCACCGGCGGCGCTCAGCAGATGCAGCTGCGGCTGCTCCTTGGCAAGCACTGCCAGCAGGGCGTCCACGTCCCGCTCGTCCTTGAAGTTGCACTGCTTCTGCTTGCCGCCGTCGTACTCCACCACAAGATACGCCATGGAGGCAAACACGCCCTTGCCGGAAAAACCGCCGGAACTCATAGCCACCCGCTTGAACACCCGGGTGATGCTGCCGTAAGGCAGATAATAGCGGCGGTCAATGTAAAAGCTGTTCAGGTACAGCGCCTTTTTGCCCACACCGCAGGGGCCGATCTTCCGGCAGGCTTTTTTGTCTGCCTCCAGCTCCTGCGGGTCAAGCTTTGCCATGCCCAGCTGTGCGGGTTTGAAAATCATGGGTAGTTCCCTTCTTTGCTTTAAATTCTACGCCCCTATTTTCCCACGGGGCAGGGGCAATTGCAAGCCCTGATTTTTTCAAAAAACAGCGCCCGCCGCTGTACGGTCAGGCAGCGGCGGGCGCAGGTTACTTACGGAAATATGGAGCCGTCAGTTCCTTATGCCTTGGAAGTAGAGCTCTTCTTGGTAGCATGGAGGAACAGAGCCAGCATTGCGATGGCAAAGACGATGCCGATGGGGTAAGCAACGGCGGTGTTGTAAGCCACCAGCTTGCCGTCCGCATAGGTGTTGATCATCTTGCCCAGGCACTCGGGAGCCAGCACGAAGTAGGTGCAGGACACAGCGCTCATGAAGGTAGCAGGCACGGCGGTGATCCAGAAGTTCTTCTTCTCCTTGAACAGGTACATGGAAGCAGCCCACAGGACGATCATAGCCAGCGTCTGGTTGGTCCAGCTGAAGTAACGCCAGATAACAGTGTAGTTGATGAAGCCCAGTGCATTGCCGATGCCAAGGAAGGCACCAACGCCCAGCACGGGGATGCAGAGCTTCAGGCGGTTTGCGTAGCTGTCCTGATCGATCTTGAGCCAGTCGGCCAAGGTCAGACGAGCGGAACGGAAGGCGGTATCACCAGAGGTGATGGGGCAGATAACGACACCGATCATAGCCAGTGCCACGCCAACCTTACCCATGGTCTTGAGGCAGACGTCGTAGATAGCAGCAGACTGACCGGCAGCCAGAGCCTCGGCCAGACCGACCATCTTGCCATCGGTGATGGTGTACAGTGCGCAGCCGGCAGCAGCCCAGATCAGAGCGATGATGCCCTCGCTGACCATTGCACCGTAGAATACGAAGTGACCCTGCTTCTCACTCTTCATGCAGCGAGCCATCAAAGGCGACTGGGTGGAGTGGAAGCCGGAGATAGCACCACAGGCAACGGTGATGAACATGAAGCTCCAGATAGGAGTGTTGGAGGGGTGCATATTGCTGAAGTTTGCCCAGATCTCGGGGATGGTGTAAGCGGGGTTGGTAAAGATACCAAAGATAACGCCCACAGCCATGATGATCAGGCAGATGCCGAACACGGGGTAGATCTTACCGATGATGGCATCAATGGAGATAAAGGTTGCGATGAAGTAGTAAACCAGAATGATGATCAGCCAGAACAGAGTGGTGGTCAGCAGACCGGACATACCGCCGTTCTTGCACAGGGTAACAATCAGGCCTGCGGGGCCGACAGCGAACACGGTACCGACCATGATCAGCAGCACCACAGAGAACACACGCATGATGTTCTGCATCACGGGGCCCAGATAGCGGCCGGTGACCTCAGCGATGGAAGCGCCGTCGTTGCGCTCGCTCATCATGCCGGAGAAGTAGTCATGTACGCCGCCGGCAAAGATGGTGCCGAAGGTGATCCACAGGAACACCACGGGACCCCACAGAGCACCCTGCAGTGCACCAAAGATGGGGCCCAGACCTGCAATGTTCAGCAGCTGGACGAGGAACAGCTTCCACTGGGGCATCACAACGTAGTCAACGCCATCGTTGATGCGCACAGCAGGAGTTTCGCGGTCGTCCGGTCCGAACGTGTTGTCCACGATCTTACCATAGACAAAGTAGCCGATGATAAGGAGCGCCAGACACAGTAAGAAACTAATCATACCAGAAACCTCCTTTTTGATTTCAGCCGCCGACAGCTTATGCCATACTGCGGCTATGACCGATCTCTGGCTTCATGTTAACACCTTTTTCATAATTGTGTTAATATTTTTTAGGTATGGTTCCCATATCAAAAAGTATATGGCCGCTTATTTTATTTGTTTACGCAAACTTTTATTTTGTGGCGATAACACGTTTTAATTCTTCGTTCCGTTTCTCAAAAACATTCTTCTAGGAACGGTCAAAAGCGTCCCCGCCAAACTTTGCGCCGCCTTTTTGTGCACTTTGCTTAATCGTTTGCGATTTTCTCCCCAAAACGTGGAATTTGGGACGAAAAGCGCCCCCCGGCAGCGGGCTCGCCCTCTCCGTCATTGCTTACGCAATGCCACCTCTCCCAAAGGGAGAGGCTCTGGCGAAACCGCACACTTTGCAGTTCAACCGGAAACTATGCCGCCATGCCAAGGGCTCTCCCTTTGGGAGAGCTGTCACCGAAGGTGACTGAGAGGGCGAGGGCGCTCCCCGCCGCGCGACTGTTTCCGCAGGAAACAAGCGCGGCAGCTGCCGTTTGCCTTTACGACCCCTCCCGTGAAAATGCAAAGTCGGGCAGCCCGCAGGCTGTCCGACTTTGCTCTAATTATCAATAATTCTTCCGCTGCAACAACGACGACCGCCGCCAGCGGCGGAAACAGGGAGGAGTTGTTGGGGCAGCGGCCAGCAAGACGCGCGTGCCGCCCAAGGCACGATGCGGATGCTGGGTGCCGCAACCCGGAAGACACGGTGCGCATTTCAAATCTTCTTCCACCCGCTGTCCTTGATGGTGGCATCTGCCTGCTTGTGCAGCAACTGCACAAACAGCTGCTCCTCCGGCTGCAGGGGTTCCCGCTCCGGGTACACCAGCACGTCCCGCATCTGCTGCTTCTGTGCCGGGCAGCCGTGCAGCGCCAGATGGTACTGCTCCAGCGCGCGCTGCGGCATGGGGGACGACCACATATAGGCCGTGGGCAGGTTCTGCAAAATGGAGAACTGGCTGCACCGCTCGTACACATGGATGCGGCGGTTGGGGTTCACCTCCCAGCGGGAAGCGGTGCTCTCGTCCCCGGGCAGATGGGTGTCGCCGTGCAGCACCTCGATGTAATCGTTCAGTTCGTCAAGGTTCTGCACCTGACGCTGTGCCAGCGGGCTGTCCTGACTGGTGAGCAGCAGGTAGGAAAACTCCATGATAGGCTCCTGCCGCAGACCGTGGCGCTGGCAGTAGCGCAGGTAGTAGTCCTCGTCCTCGGCGGCGTAGCGCAGCAGCGCCATGTGGTAGCCCTGCCGCAGCACAAAGTCCAAAGCTTCAATGGCACCGCTCTCCCGGATATGTGCCCGCAGCTGCTCGCTGCGGGCTGCCTGCTGCAAAAAATCCACCGCCGCGTAGGAGGCGTAGGTGGCATGGGTCAGCACCACCCGCAGCTCGGCGCAGCTGTGCTGCTGATGCGCCTCCTGCTTCAGCTCGTCCACCTGCTGCAGCACCCGCTGCGCCTGCGCGATGAACCGCTTGCCCTGCTCGGTGGGGATCATGCCCGTGGAGGAGCGCTCGAAAATGCGCACCCCGTATTCCTCTTCCAGATTTTTCAGCGCCTTGCTCACGTTGGGCTGCGCCGCGTACAGCTGCTTTGCCGCCGCCGACACCGACCCCCATTTCATGATGGCTACCAGATACCGCAGTTCCGTAATATTCATGAACCCCTCCGCGTGGTTTGCAGTCGTAATCGTATTGTAACAATTTCTCCGCGCCGCTGTCAAGCGGGGGAGTTTTTTGCCCTCAGCCGCCGGGCGGCGGGACGATTTGACGATTTAGAATGCGCTCCGCTTCGCTCTGCGCATAATCTGCGGAATTTGATTTTTATATTTGTGTTCCAGAAACGCCTGCGGGCGTTTCTGGAACACTTTTTCACCAGAGGGGTCGTAAAGATGAACGGCAGCTGCTTACCGTTACGACCCCTCCCGTAAAAAGGCAATTCTGGAAAATCCGCAGATTTTCCAGAATTGCGAATTAAAAATAATTTTTCCGCTGAACATGGCCAAAGCGCACGCGGCGGCCATTTCAAATCGTCCCTCTCCCCTTGCACCAAAGCACCCGGGTGCTATATAATAAGGAAAAACACAAAGGAGGGGCTGTACCATGCCGGAATACCGCGTGCTGCGCATTGACGAACAGCTGTACGGCTGCGAGGAGCTGCCCGCCGGGCAGCCGGTGCTGTGCGATGTGACCCTGACCGATGCCGCCGGGGCTGCCCGCATTCTGCCCTACCCGGACAAGGAGCTGATATGTCTTGGCATCGACGAGGGGGACACCGTCTGTCTGCTGCCGGACGGCACCCTGCACAAGCTGTAAGGAGTAATTTTATGCATAATATCTATTTCACCCGCCACGGCGAGACGGTATGGAACGTAGAAAATAAGATCTGCGGCATGACCGACAGCCCGCTGACCGCCCGCGGGCAACAGCAGGCACGGCAGCTGGGCGAGCTTGTCCGGGACAGCGGCCTGCACATTGACGAAATTCTGTACTCTCCCCTCTCCCGCGCCGCCGACACCGCAAAAGCCATTGCCGCCGCTACCGGTCTGCCCGCCCGCTGCGAGCCCCGCCTGCGGGAGCAGTGCTTCGGCAAATACGAGGGCACGCCCCGGGACGGTGCGGAGTTCCGCATTTCCAAGACCCACTTTGCCGACCGCTATGACGGCGGCGAAAGCATGATGCAGCTGGCGCAGCGCATCTACAACCTGCTGGACGAATTGAAGGCGGACACCGGCAAGACCTACCTGCTGGTGGCGCACAACGGCATCGCCCGGGTGGTGCACTCCTATTTTTACGATATGACCAACGAGGAATACGCCGCTGCGGGCATCAAAAACTGCCAGCTGGTGGAATATACCTTTTAAGGCTTTTCCCGATAAATAACCGAAAGGATTTTTATGCCAAAGAAAGCCATCCAATTGTCCGACCACTTTACCTATTCCCGCCTGCTGCGGTTCGTGCTGCCCTGCATCGGCACCATGCTGTTCACCTCCATCTACGGCATCTGTCTCTTATACACATCTGACGCTGCCGACGAAGAGGATAGTGTAGATCTCGGGGGTAGCCGTGTTATTTAAAAAAAAAAAACAAAAAGTAAACGTGTGAGCCGAGACAGAAGATAGTATATATGTCTATTGTAAACATATGACGCTGCCGACGAATAGGAAGGAA
>OJJW01000347.1_pt1 | contig 13288 bp, 10 predicted proteins | sample 1596331 | NCBI WGS metagenome assembly OJJW01 (sample SAMEA4350156, study PRJEB24818) | metagenome | biome: human; feature: gut; material: faeces | place: Denmark | collected 2013-09 | reverse complement strand
GTCGTTCGCTCTGATGTTGTAAAGCTGCGTGATAAGTAAATACAGAAGGTGGGGGGTGGGTGGGGGGGGGTGGGGGTGGGGTTTTTTTTTTCAAGCAGAAGACGGCATACGAGATAGGAGTCCGTCTCGTGGGCTCGGAGATGTGTATAAGAGACAGCTATATAATTGCATATTACCCATTGTAGAAGCACGGAACGCCTTTTCAAGCAAATCATTTAACAAAGAAGCAGAAATATCTTCCTGCTTATATTTACGGATCGTCCGTCTATTATTTATCGATTCCATATATATTTTTCTTGCAAAGATAAAAAAAGAAAAGAGTAATAATGCATTTTTTGCAAAATATTATATGCTAAGAATCTAGCCTTTTCAACTAGTCAATCACTCATCCCCTCCATCAAAATTTTCAAAACAGAAAACTTCCACAAACAAGCAAGCATATATACCTTTTGATAATCAACAAATTAACAAATATTCTTGGATAACTTTCAATTTGTTGAAAACTTATCTGCTTTTTATTTTGTTAATTGAAAAAACATATATAGCTTTGCCGAAACTTTTATTATAATGAGTTGTAACTTCTACACTAAAACAACTTATTGATATTACAGTAAATCTAAAAATAAAAGTGGAAAGACAAACGTACACCTATGACGAAGCTTTTGAAGCATCTTTACAATACTTCAAAGGTGATGAACTTGCTGCAAGGGTTTGGGTAAACAAATATGCAGTAAAAGATTCTTTCGGGAACATTTTCGAAAAGTCTCCCGAAGATATGCATTGGCGCATTGCAAATGAAGTAGCCCGCATTGAAGCTAAATATAAGAACGGGTTAAACGCACAGCAGCTTTACGAATTATTGGATCACTTTAAATACATTGTTCCGCAAGGTAGCCCTATGACAGGTATCGGGAACGACTTTCAAGTGGCTTCCTTATCAAACTGCTTTGTCATTGGAATTGATGGAGCAGCCGACTCATACGGAGGTATAATCCGCATTGATGAGGAACAAGTACAATTAATGAAACGTCGTGGTGGCGTAGGACATGATTTATCTCATATACGACCAAAAGGTTCTCCGGTTAAAAATTCAGCACTGACTTCCACCGGACTGGTGCCCTTCATGGAACGTTATTCCAATTCAACACGTGAAGTAGCGCAAGACGGACGTCGTGGTGCTTTAATGTTAAGCGTATCCATCAAGCATCCAGATTCAGAAGCATTTATTGATGCCAAAATGACCGAAGGCAAAGTAACCGGTGCTAATGTATCCGTGAAACTAGATGATGCATTTATGCAGGCAGCTGTAAATGGCACTCCTTACAAACAACAATACCCGGTAGATTCCGATCAACCTGTTTTCACGAAAGACATTGATGCATCTGCGTTATGGAAAAAGATTGTCCATAATGCATGGAAGTCTGCTGAACCCGGTGTATTATTTTGGGACACCATCATCCGTGAATCCGTACCAGACTGTTATGCCGATTTAGGATATCGTACTGTTTCTACCAATCCTTGTGGTGAAATACCCCTGTGCCCCTACGATTCTTGTCGCTTATTAGCTATCAACTTATACTCATACGTAGTAAACCCTTATACAAAGGAGGCTTACTTTGATTTCGACTTATTCAAAAAGCATGTGGCATTGGCCCAGCGCATTATGGATGACATCATTGACTTGGAATTGGAAAAAATCGAGAAAATCATAGCTAAAATCGATTCCGATCCCGAAAGTGAGGAAGTAAAAGAAGCAGAGAAACATTTATGGGAAAAAATTTATAAAAAGAGCGGACAGGGAAGACGTACAGGCGTAGGTATCACAGCTGAAGGAGATATGCTTGCCGCTATGGGGTTACGCTACGGAACAGAAGAAGCAACAGAGTTTTCTGAACAAGTACATAAAACAATCGCTCTGGAAGCCTATCGTTCATCTGTTAACATGGCAAAAGAACGTGGAGCATTCGCTATCTATGACAGTGAACGAGAAAAAAAAAATCCGTTCATCAACCGCTTAAAAGAAGCTGATCCAGAATTATATGAGGAGATGAAAAAATACGGACGACGTAATATCGCCTGCCTGACCATAGCTCCCACCGGAACTACCAGCCTAATGACCCAAACTACTTCCGGCATAGAGCCGGTGTTTATGCCGGTGTATAAACGTAGAAGAAAAGTCAATCCGAATGATCCTCAGACACACGTAGATTTTGTAGATGAAACAGGAGATGCATTTGAGGAATATATTGTATTCCACCATAAATTTGTGGAATGGATGACAGTAAACGGTTACGATCCCACCAAGCGTTATACACAAGAAGAAATTGACAAATTGGTAGAAAAGTCACCTTATTATAAAGCCACATCAAATGATGTAGACTGGCTGATGAAAGTAAAAATGCAAGGACGCATCCAAAAATGGGTTGACCATTCAATCAGCGTAACTATCAATTTACCCAATGACGTAGATGAAGCATTGGTAAACCGCTTGTATGTAGAGGCATGGCGTTCAGGATGCAAAGGATGTACCGTTTATCGTGATGGCTCCCGCTCCGGAGTTTTACTTTCTACCAAAAAGGACAAGAAAGACAAAAAAGAAGAACTTCCCCCTTGCAAACCACCTACGGTAGTAGAAGTGCGCCCCAAAGTACTGGAAGCGGAAGTAGTACGTTTCCAAAACAACAAAGAAAAATGGGTTGCATTTGTAGGCTTGTTGGATGGACATCCATACGAAATCTTTACCGGTCTGCAAGATGATGAAGAAGGTATTTCATTGCCCAAATCGGTCACTACCGGACGCATCATCAAAAACATTGATGAAGAAGGCAACAAACGATATGATTTCCAGTTTGAAAACAAACGTGGATACAAAACAACTATTGAAGGTTTGTCTGAAAAGTTCAACAAAGAATATTGGAACTATGCTAAATTGATTTCGGGTGTACTTCGTTGGAGGATGCCTATTGATCGTGTTATCAAACTGGTAGATTCTTTGCAACTTGACAGTGAAAACATTAACACATGGAAAAATGGTGTAGAACGAGCACTGAAAAAATATGTAACAGATGGTACTAGTGCCGAAGGACAAAAATGTCCCAATTGCGGAAATGAAACTCTCGTATATCAAGAAGGATGCTTGATCTGCAAGACTTGTGGCACATCGAGATGTGGATAATGGTTTATTATATAATGTAACAACACAAAGGAAAAGCTCCTTCATGACTTTCGTGAAGGAGCTTTTTTATATAAACAAAATAAATCCCTTTTCTATCTTACCCCTACAATACGATGAAACCGTTCCACAATACGCCTTCCTAAATCCATACGCGTACTATCTACTTTATGAATGGCAGCAGGAGTCACATCATCTTTATATTTGGCTTTACCTACACGTATTTTCATCTTATCCAGATTACCGGAAATATTCACTCCAGCCTTAAAAGGCAAAGGCGATTTCAAAATGGATATATGATATTTAAAATTCATATCCAGTCCTTGCTCTCCCCCTATGGCAGCTTTATAACGATCTATAGACACTTGAAATGGATAAACAAGAACACTACCGTCATTAACAACTACATTAACCGAAATACTATCAAATACATTCTTCTTTTTATTTTTAAACATCAACATCTTTGAAATTTCGGCAAAGGTCTCACCATCCATCAACACCAAACTGTCCCCTTTTATATACATGGCCGAACGCAAAGTAGGTATACGAATATTCATATTTGAATCCAGACGTGCCTCTGCAGCCACATCAAACTGAACCCTTCCTTCAAAAGATCTCAGCATAGGTACAATGGTATCCATTGAAGGTATAAAATCTACCAGCTTAGCTATATTTATATCCCTAATTTTAAAGTCAAAGCCTGTATATCCTCCTCTGACTGAATCCGCACGATATACCATAACCGCCTTCATATCAGCATCCAATGCACGCATTTCCAAATTTCTTAAATATAATGTACGATTTTTCAAATCTACCTTTCCAAACACATCTTCAAATTCCACCTTTCCAAACACTACTTTTTTCAAATCTGTCTGTAATTCAAAATCCAAATTACCCGGTAACACAAACAGCTTCATTTCTGTTGGAAACACTGTGTCTGTCACCGCCACAGATACTGAATCTTCAGATAAAGAGAATGAATTTATCAATTGATTACAATCAATCATCTCAGAAGAGATTGCTAAACGCGCTTTTAAAGTTTCATTTTTAGTCATCGCACGATATAATCCCATTACCTCACCGGTAGCAACCATATCTGAATGCCCTATTTTCAAAGAGGCATTTCTTAATGTTATTTTCGGACCATCTACTGTTACAGCTGTCTTACGTACTCGTAAAGGTAAACCAAATTCAGGAGTATGTACCAACAACCTATCAAAACCAACAATCCCCCGAGGTATCCATAACGAATCATTTTTCTTTTCCAATTTCGCCTTAATACCTGCCACGCCTAACGCCAACTTCGTTTCATTGGCATTAAAGAAAAGAGAATCCGTACGCATGGAAAAGCTAATCATCGGCATTGCCGAATTTTGTTCCTTCGGAGCAAGTTCGCCAGTTCCAGTAGTCTTGCCACTATATATTTTAAGCGAATCTCCTATATTCGCACGCAATTTATTCATTTCCAATTCACATTGCAAAGTGACAATCTTTGTGGTATCTTGAGGATTGGTTGAAACAACCTTCGCTTTCATCCGATCTATCTCTGAAGCAAATTTCCTACTATTCAATATTATTTCTCTGATATCCAATTCGGCCTGCAAAGTTTCACTATCACTGAATTTTAAATCGGCATTACCTAAAAAATTAAAATCTTTAGCAGTGTCTTTTAACTCAAAATCCTTTAAAGCCAATCTTCCCCCTAACCTGATACGTCCAATATCCTGCTTTTTCAAAGAAGAAAGACGACATTTTAAATTTAAACCCGCATCTAATTTACCACGGATGGTTACATTTTCCTGCAAAGGGAAAGTTTTAGCTAAAGCATCCAAGTCAACTGTAGATTCAGTATGAAGTGTTATAAGTGGATCTATCAATAAATCCTCCACTTTGGCATCTGCTAGAATCTTGGTATGTGCTCCCTCAAAATGAAGAATTTTCAAGTTCAAAAATGAAGGATTGCGACGCATCAAATCAATATACGATTCAAAATCAGCCGTAAAATTATCAATACCATAAGGAAGTCCTTCATATCGGGCGGATGCATCATTAATCTTTATATTCAATGATACCGCCGGAAGCTGTTTGTTTCCATAATTACCTTCCAATGTTCCATCAACCTTAACCTCACCTTTTGCCGAAATTTGTCCACGTTTCACATAAGCCTCGGGAATCATATTCATGACTGTTTCCATGGAAGGTGCATGTAGTCCATATTTCAAGTTCACACCCACCATCTTGGTAACTGTATCACGTTTTAATTCACCGTTTACATCCAGCCGGATACCATTTATAGTCAATCCTGTATTTTTCAATGTCCACAATGCCGTAGACCTGTCTATCTCAATATCAGTCTGCAAGGAAGCCGCTACTTTATTAATCAATAATTCACCTTGCTGCCAAAAAAGAATATTTTTATTTTCAAATTCTACTCCCAATGAAGAAACTCCTTTTGTCAACGCCAGCTTTAGGCGCAAATCAACATCATCTATACGTGAATAAACCTCTGTATTACGATCATCAAAAATCAAATTGGCATGTTCTAGCTCAACCTGACGGATATCTATCTCGCTATCAAATTTATTTTGTGAAATTGTATCTTTTTCCACGGCCAATGTATCCGAGGAAGTTTTCACTATCTCCCAATTCGCCTTACCTGCTTTATTTCGATAAGCATAAACAGCAACATTTTTCAAAGACAAATTATAGACACTGATCTTATTTTTCAAAAAATAATCCAAAGGATTCACTATCAACACACATTCTTTAAACGCCAATAAAGAATCGGTCTTTTGTGGAAGACTATCATTCAATACTTTAGAAACCAAGAAACCTTCGTCAACTTTTAACCCAAATTGAGGAAAGGTAGAAAAGAAAGTCAATTCTACACTTTCTACCTTCAAATCAGCATCCAATGAACGATTAGCAACATTCAACACTATCGGAGTTAATTTATCTGGTGTAAATACATAGTTAATCACAAAAGCCACTACCACAAACCCAGTAAGCAGCAAGGCTCCCACTGTAATGGCACTTACCCTTATTAATTTACGAATTCTTCTTTCCATATTATGCAAAATTAATGAAAACACCCATGCCATCAACTTTATTTCGTGTTAATACTATAAAATAGACCAATAAAACAGATAAAAAAGAAAACAAGAACAATGATTTTTAATTTTGAGATATGAAGCGAAAGTTCTACTTTTGTTTCTCAAACTGAAAAAATATGAAAGCAACATCTATGTATATTTATCTGGAAGGTGCCAGGTTTTTCGCTCACCACGGAGTCGATCCACAAGAAACAATAGTAGGAGCTAATTTTATAATTGATTTAAGACTAAGAACCGATTTCACCCATGCAGCACAAACTGACGAACTGAAAGGCACCGTAAGTTATGCTGATATATATGCAGTCGTCAAAAAAGAGATGAAAACTCCATCCAAACTTTTAGAGCATGTCTGTGAACGCATAGGGCAAAGACTGTTTAATGATTTTCCAACTATTCAGGAAATAATCATCCGGTTGTCAAAAGAAAATCCGCCTATGGGCAGTGATTGCAGAAATGTTGGAGTAGAAGTACATTATACACGATGAATTATCTGACAAACATCCAGTCATTTAATTAAGTTCACCCTATTACATGCCCTCCTCTTAAAAACGTAAATATGCTATCGTGCAAATAACAACACAAACCAATAATAATGAATATACAGACCATGTTCATGACCCTACTTATTAAAATAAAGAAAGTTGTTTTCTTCCTTCAGAATGATAAAATTTCATGGTAGCACTGATTCCTAATGTTTCTATTCTGCGATAAAAAACCTCATTCAAATAGGGAGCATTAGGAGAAATGCATTCAGAACGGTCTTCAAAATAAGTTTGATATCGCTTGGCCATCTTTGGAAAAATCCGCTCTACCCTATCATAAAAATAATCACGGGAGCCCCGTCTTAAAGTTACCCCGAACAAAGGAAGCACATAGGACGCTCCTGCTTCGGCAGCCTTCTCTACTATTTCCTCAATATCTTCTATAGAATCGTTTATAAAAGGCAAAACAGGCATCAATGCCACTCCTGTATATATACCCCGATCGGACAATATCTTCATCGCCTTAAAACGCTCGGAAGATGCCGGTGCATTAGGCTCCAGTTTGCGCGCCATCTCGTCATCCGCTGTAGTGATAGTAAAACTAACGGCAGCATAAGTGCGCCCTATATCCTGCAATACATCGGCATCACGAGTCACAAGACTACTCTTTGTTATCACATGAACAGGAAAACGATGTTTGGCAATAATTTCCAACGCACCTCCAGTCAGCTTCATCTGTTTTTCCAACGGCATATAAGGATCATTCATTGAACCTGTGCCAATGGTTGCTTTTCCACGTTTCGTTCCCAGTTCATGATCCAGTAATTCCAAAGCATTCTTCTTTACAGAGATATGAGAAATATCACCAACACCATAGCAAGAACTACGTGTATCACAATAAATGCAACCATGTTGGCACCCTCTATACAAGTTCATGTTATAAGCAATTCCCCAATAATTATCTTTACTTTTCAAACGTGACAGAATAGACTTTGTTTCAATAGATTTTACCTCATGAACATTCATTTTACAGCTCCTTTTCTTTTTTGATCAAATTTCATCAAACAAAGATACAGGAATAATGCTATAAAAAGAAATATAAAGAGAAGCAATTTAAAAAAGTTTCAACTGGGAAAAATGTTTTTTGCCCAACAAATAATATTTCATAACAATGCTAAAATGAGTCCGTTCCGGAATTATCTCATCTGTAGACTTCATCATATTTTCTATACGAGAAGCGGCAAAAGAATATCTTATATCCTCAAATTCTCTCCGCGCCTGCATTACAGCACGCGCATTCGCTCTATCCTTTTTCAGATAAAAAACAAGGGCAGCCACTCTATCCAGTATACCACGTATAAAAAGTACATGTTCCAATTCCTTATCCGGCAAATTCTTATAAAGCATCAACAGATTATTTCTGAAATTCAAAAAAGTCTTTCTCGGATTCTCTTTTTTCAACGTAGCCCCTCCTACATGATATACCACACTTTGCGGAATACAGACAAGCTTTTTTCCCCTACTGCGCAAACGCCAGCACAGGTCAATTTCTTCCATGTGGGCAAAAAAATGACCATCCAAACCTCCAACTTCACGATAATCAGCCAACCGGATAAAAAGAGCAGCTCCTGTAACCCACATCACCTCCGTTACCGTATCATATTGTCCGCAATCCTTCTCAACAACATCAAAAATACGTCCTCTGCAAAAAGGATATCCATACCGGTCGATAAATCCCCCCGACGCTCCGGCATATTCAAAATATTCCTTATTATGCCAACTTAATAATTTAGGTTGGCAGGCAACTGTTCCGGAATGGGTGTCCATATAATCCAGCAAAGGTTCCAACCAATGCGGAGTAACCTCCACATCACTATTCAGTAAAACTACATATTCTGCATCAACTTGCTCCAAAGCCCGGTTATATCCTTCGGCAAAACCATAATTCTGATCCAGCTCAATCAAACGGACTACAGGAAATTCAGAACGAAGCATTTCAAGCGACCCATCAGAGGACGCATTATCAGCCACACATATTTCAATCCCCTCTCCTACTGAATTATCCATAACAGAAGGTATAAACTTACGGAGCATATCCACCCCATTCCAATTCAATATAACAACAGACACCCTTTTCATTTCTTTTCAGACTAATACCAAATGTATGGAATAATTCAGACTAAAACACCCTTCAACGCTGTACCCTCTTCATTAAAGCCTCCCATTCTTACACGAATCAACTGATTATCCAATTGATCATCGTGATCCATCTCCACCCGGATGTAATTATCAGTAAATCCATGCATAGGAGTTCCAGCCTTAGATTTTTCCATTAATACCCAAGCTTCCCTTCCTATATGAGAGGTATAGAACGCCTTTGTCTTCGCATCAGATAAAGCCAACAATCTCTGGCTACGGCGATGCTTCTCCTCAGGACTCACCACATACTCTATTTTCAAGGCCTGCGTACCGGGACGTTCCGAATAACTGAAAACATGTAACTGCGTCACATCAAGCCCTTCAATAAAACGATAAGCATCTTCAAAATATTCCTCTGTTTCACCACGTGTTCCCACAATTACATCCACGCCAATAAACGCATCCGGCATGATTTCCTTAATTTTGCGTATCTTGGAAGCAAACAATGCAGTATCATATCGACGTCTCATCAATTTCAACACATCATCGCTTCCCGACTGCAAAGGAATATGAAAATGCGGCATGAATGCACGTGAACGTGACACATATTCTATTATTTCATCCGTCAGCAAGTTGGGTTCAATAGACGAGATACGATAACGTTCAATCCCTGCCACCTGATCTAAAGCCTTTACCAGATCAAAGAAACTTTCACCGGTTGTCTTCCCGAAGTCTCCAATATTCACCCCGGTAATTACAATTTCCTTCCCTCCTTCAGCTGCAGCCTGCCGCGCCTGTTCCACAATCTCTTCAATACGTCCGTTCCGGCTACGCCCACGAGCAAACGGAATTGTACAATAAGAACAGAAATAATCGCAACCATCCTGCACTTTCAGAAAATAACGAGTGCGGTCACCCCTAGAACACGAAGGTGAAAAACTACGTATGTCTTTTGCAGCTGTCGTAATCGCCTCACCTTGAGGATGCTTTTCCAAATTTCCGAGATAATTCATCAACTCTCCCTTTTGTTCAGCTCCTAAAACAACATCCACCCCTTCTATATTAGCCACCTGGTCAGGTTTTAACTGGGCATAACATCCCGTCACTACTACATAGGCACCCGGATGCTGTTTAACCAAACGATGGATGGCCTGACGGCATTTCTTATCCGCAACCTCGGTTACAGAGCAAGTATTAATAACACAAATATCAGCTTTCTCACCCTTACGTGCTGTACGTATACCTGCTTCTTTCAGTGTTTTACCGATGGTTGAAGTTTCTGAAAAGTTTAATTTGCAGCCTAATGTATAATAAACAGCCGTTTTATCCTGGAAAATTGTCGTATCAATCATACCTTTTTATCTAATTAGCGAGCAAAGGTACATATTATTCTGCTTAAATTCTTTAGAATACCAATAATTATGCTTATTTTTGCACATTACATCAAAAATTGTGCAATGATAAAAGAAAACTTTATCAAGCTATATGAGAATAGCTTCAAAGAAAACTGGGATCTTCCCTGTTACACAGATTATGGTGAAGATACCACGTTTACATACGGACAAGTAGCGGAAGAAATAGCTAAGATACACTTGTTATTCCAATATTGCAGCCTGCGCCGTGGTGATAAAATATCTATTATAGGTAAGAATACTTCCCGTTGGTGTATCGCTTATTTGGCAACTGTTACATACGGAGCTATTGTAGTTCCTATTCTACAAGACTTCAAGCCGAATGATGTCCATCATATTGTAAATCATTCCGAATCCACATTCCTGTTTACCAGCGATAACATTTGGGAAAATTTGGAAGAAGAAGCATTAAGTGGATTACGCGCTGTATTTTCTCTAACAGATTTCAGATGCCTGCATCAACGTGACGGTGAAACTGTCCAAAAATTCATGAAAAATATGGATGCAGCAATGAAAAAGAATTTCCCCAAAGGCTTCTATAAGGAAAATATCAATTATACAGAACTCTCCAATGAAAAGGTCATGTTACTGAATTATACCTCAGGAACTACCGGATTCAGTAAGGGAGTAATGATTACGGGCAATAATCTGGCAGGAAACGTTACCTTCGGTATCCGTACAGAACTTTTAAAGAAAGGAGAAAAGGTACTTTCCTTCCTTCCCTTGGCCCATGCATACGGATGTGCTTTTGATTTTCTAACCGCTACTGCTGTCGGCACACATGTCACCTTATTAGGCAAGACACCTTCTCCCAAAATATTGATGAAAGCTTTTGAGGAAGTAAAACCCAACCTTATTATTACAGTACCATTAGTTATAGAAAAAATTTATAAGAATGTAATTCAGCCGCTCATCAACAAACGCAGCATGAAATGGGCGCTTAACATACCTTTACTAGACAACCAGATTTATGCACAGATTCGCAAAAAACTGATTGACGCATTAGGCGGACGTTTTAAAGAAGTCATTATCGGTGGAGCTGCCATGAATCCGGAAGTCACCGATTTTTTCCACAAAATAAAATTTCCGTTCACCATCGGTTACGGCATGACCGAATGCGCCCCACTGATCAGTTATGCTCCATGGAATGAATTTATACCTGGTTCTGCCGGAAAGATACTGGATATCATGAAAGTCCGTATCGACTCGGATGATCCTTATAACATAACCGGAGAAATACAGGTATGTGGTGAAAACGTAATGAAAGGTTATTATAAGAATGAAGAAGCTACCCGTGAGGTATTTACTGAAGATGGTTGGTTGAAAACAGGCGATTTAGGTACAATAGATGCTAACGGATTCATTTATATAAGAGGCCGTAGTAAAACCATGATCTTGAGTTCTAATGGACAGAATATTTTTCCTGAAGAGATAGAATCCAAGCTAAATAATATGCCATTCGTTCTAGAAAGTTTAATCATAGAGCGCAACAAGAAACTGGTAGCTTTAGTATATCCTGATTATGAAAGTCTGGACAGTCTGGGACTCAATACCCCCGAAAACCTAAAAACAGTAATGGATGAAAACTTGAAGAATCTGAATAAACTGGTAGGAAACTATGAACAAGTGAGTAAAATACAACTTTATCCCACAGAGTTCGAAAAAACTCCCAAAAAAAGCATCAAGCGATTCTTATATAACAGTATTACCGAAGAATAAATATGTTGTAAAACATGCTACTAATCAGCAAAATAGGTTGTATAACATAAAAAATTAGAAAAAAAGTTGTTCTTTTTGGTACAACGTATTAAAAAAGTGTATACCTTTGCATCGTTTTAAGAAAGCAACATTAGTATTACAGATTTAAAAAGCAAAGAAAATGAAAAAATTAGTATTTTTGTTCGTAGCCTTCGCAGCTGTTTCTTTCGCATCTTGCGGAAACAAAGCTGCTAACAACAACGCAGAAGCAACTGATTCAGTTGCAGTAGTAGAAGAAGCTGCTGTTGTAGAAGAAGTTGTAGCAGATTCAGCTGCTTGTGACTCTACAGCTGCTTGCTGTGACTCTACTAAGGCTGAATAATTCAGTACGAACTCTAGAGAGAATTGAAAGTCTGCCGTGCGAAAGCACAACAGACTTTTTTTATGTTTTTACCTCTCCCTTTCTGCCAGCATTCCATTGCTTTACAATACAAATTATCTACTTTTGTTTCTCGAACCACAAACAAAAGCAGAATATGAAAAAGACAAATCTAAAAGAGAAACTTCAAAACTGGAAGTTGGGAAATTATTTCCGCGAATTATCAATTGTCACTGCCGGAGTATTTATCACTCTTGCCGGAACTGATTTTATAAACAGTGCCTCACAAGAGAAGCAGATAAATAAAAGTATGCAAATGATAAAAATGGAATTAGAAGAGAATTTAAAAAGTATCAATCAGGCCGAAGCCGCATATTTAAATGAAATTAATTTCTTCCGATTGTTAATACAAAAACAGGATTCACTTCAAACCATTAAAGCTTCTATTTTAGAAAACAATGCCAATGCTCCTTTTGCGTATGAAAATTGTGAGTATTCGGAAGATGCGCTAGAAGTACTGAAAAGCTCAGCGCTGATGCAGCAGATACCTGACAAAGAGTTCATTTTAAAACTTTTACAAGCCTATAAAGGATGCAGAAAAATAAATGAAGACAACAAAGACTATTATAAATACAAACAGGACCATATAACTCGCTATTTATCTCACCAAACCAGCAATAATATTCATAAAAATTATAACAGTATTTATGAAGTATGGGCAGCCAGACTACAAGAATATGATATCAAACACCTGATTCTCACTATGACAAATACTTTTAATGAAAATCCTTTTACCACTCCTCAAAAAGTTATAAAAGAAAAGATTGAATTAATAAATAAAACATATTAAAAAGGGCACTATAAAATATTTTGTGTAAATGGAAATACGAGAT
>OJJW01000336.1_pt1 | contig 13495 bp, 15 predicted proteins | sample 1596331 | NCBI WGS metagenome assembly OJJW01 (sample SAMEA4350156, study PRJEB24818) | metagenome | biome: human; feature: gut; material: faeces | place: Denmark | collected 2013-09 | reverse complement strand
TTTTTTCAAGCAGAAGACGGCATACGAGATAGGAGTCCGTCTCGTGGGCTCGGAGATGTGTATAAGAGACAGCCCAATAATAGCGACAATGAGTAACCCAATAAAAAACCAGGTGACTGGCGGAAATTGATCTCGAAACAACACAACACCCATCACAACAGACCCCACAGCGCCAATTCCTGTCCAAATTGGATAGGCCAAACTAAAGGGTAGCTGTTTCACGGCTTGGATTAAAAACGCCATGCTGGCAATAAGCCCAATAATCGTCACAATCACCCAGCCAACTTTAGTGAAGCCTTGACTTAATTTCATCGTCGTCGCCCACAAAATTTCTGATAAACCGGCTAACAATAGATATACCCATGACATATTTTTATCTCCTTAATCATGCTGCACTTGGATTAGTCGACAATTTATAACTGACTTAGCCAACGTTATATCCTAACTGTCAGTCTACCATGGTTATCTAACCGAGACAATATTCCCGCCATATAGCAAAAACGTCTGGTACTGGCCCAGACGTTAAAAATTCAGGCATGCTGTAATATCTTTTCCATATTGTACCATTGCTCACCAGCATGAGTAGATTGTGATGGGCCGAGATTCGTAAAGCCGTTTTTTTCATAAAAAGGAATACGATCAGCTAAACACGTTAAAGCGATGGCTTCACGCTCAGCTGCTTGCGCACGCGTTGTTAACTGTGCCAATAATTGACTCCCTAAACCAAGACCACGGGCAGCTTGATGAACTGCGACTGTTTGCACCGTCTGATAGCCCCCTTGGGCGATATTTTTCGGATTTTCTTCATACATCCAGTCTTCAACAAAACGCTGATTGACAGCTGGTCCACAAATAAAGCCGAGAACACCTGCCTGTTCATCTTCAGCCACAATAAATGTTTCTGGGAAATTAGCAATTCTATCAAGATATTGGTCTCCCGTTCCCGCCTCATCTTGGTTAAAGCCTTGATTTTCAATTGTCAAAATCATCTCAATATCTTCGTGTGTCGCGTTTCTAAACTGCATGTGTCAACCCATCCATCCTTTCAATTACGATTATTATAGCAAACCATATACTTTTTGTATGCCCTATCATGAATGACGAACAGCATAGGCCCCATGTTAAACATCAATCATCACATCCCCCACTGAATAACTAAAGGATCATGGGTAGCAACAATCATGATGGTCTGGTCGTTAATCAAACGATCCAGTACCTGGTATAAAATATCCGTCGCAGTATCGTGATCTAATGCAGCTGTTGGTTCATCAATCAAAATAATGCGTGGTTTTTTTAATATTAAGCGGGCTATTGCAACACGTTGTTGTTCACCACCAGATAATTCATAGATATGTTTTTTCAAGTAGGATTTAGATAAGTCCACAGCCTCTAATGCCTGTTTCATCTCTTCCGTATTTCGCTTTTGAATACGGTGTCGAAAAACAAGCGCTAAATTATCAAAAACTGTTTGATCTTCTAACAACGCATAATTTTGAAACAGATAACCCAAATAGTCACGATAAAACCGACTTTTTTTGATGGTTTTCAGATTACCACTATCATACGTTATGTTGCCTTGATAATCGTCATCAAAACGTGCAATCATATTTAAAATTGTCGATTTCCCAGCTCCAGAGCGCCCGCGCAAAATATATTTCGTACCATGCTGAAACACAACTGACAGATTATCAATAACCTGGTGCTTACCAAACTGCTTGCTCACATTTTCCAAAACTAGCGTCATAACTCTCCCTTAAGTATTAAATAACTTTGCCTTTCATTCACCATAATGCGGTACGTGAAAAACAATAACAGACAACTCATGACAAAAATAACGGTTATCAAGACGCTAGTCTTTGAAGTTGCGTACAAGATGCCTGGTAACAACGCACACGATAACATGAGATAAATGTGACGATAGCGATTAATAAATGATATGCCATAAACTTGCTTTACAAACAATGAACGACGATAAGCCATAAATATGATGTAAATAGTAAACAGGCCACACAATAGCACCACCAAAATTGCCAGTATCAAACTCCCCAATAAGACATTTTTACGCAATAAATAGGTTTGTTTCAAGGTCGCCCGCAGCTTGTTCGTACTACTGATGTCTTGAATATTTGGTCCTAAAACCGTCATGACTTGGTTTTTATTTTCCTCAGAAGCCAAGTTAACCATGACGTTGCGTTGTGACAACCACGGCAACAAATTCTGCACAATCGATTGATTTGGTTTTTCTGTCGCAACTGTCTCACTGTTATCTAATTGCGCTATTGCATCATGCTGTACAGCATGAAAATTTATCACCAGTATATGTTTTGGTTTTTGGTAGGCAAACGACTGTTCCTGCGTCGCATTAAGAAAAACATAGGTTGACGTCGGTTGCATTTTCTTGATTACGATATTTGCGACGTCAATGCCATTGGGTATCGCATAATTTTCCTGTATTTGTGTCGGCGATAAATTTTCTGTCGTCAATAACGTGACGGGTGAATGAAAATCATCTGCTGTTAACTGCTTTCCAGTAACTGATCGTACCTGTTGATACTCAAAATAAGTGGGATTGACATAAATATCACGTGCGTAAGGTTGATCCCGCCCCAAGGTTATTTTTGGTCCTTGGAATGGTGCAAACATGCTCATTAACAGTTGTGATTCATCGATCTGATTCAGCAATAAGTGACTCGTTTTGATCTGCCCATCATCTTGTTTGGACATTGTGTGCATGGTTAAAACTGAAAAATGAGCGATTTGCTCCCATTTTTGTTGCCCTTGTCGTATTAAATCAATTTGTCGATTTTCTTTTTGTGCCAAATCTAGTGTTGTCACAAAATTCATAAATGTTAGTGCTAAAATGACACAAGATACGATTGGAATCAAGATTTGCTTCCCGCGTCCTTTCAGAACCGCTACAAGTTGCCCACGATTGAACAAAATCGTTAAAATAATCGTACTAACAGCAACAGCACCAAAAAATAGTAACAACATCACGTTAACGATGATTAATTCATAAGTGAGCATCTCCGGTAACAACAACCATAAAACACCAACAATAATGGGTAGTCCAACGAGATAAGCATAAACATAGACCTTTATGTTAGACCACCAAATCGTCAATACGGCAGTCCCTTTGGTTTGTCCCTTTAAAAGTTGTTGTATCACAAATTGCCGTCGTTGTTTAAAAATAATGAAACTATTCAATATCACAATGACTAAGAGTATCATCACTAACAAGATATCTAGTCGTGAAACAGCCAATTGTCCTGTGAGATCTGATACCACTGCTGACAAAGCTGTTGGATTATACACCATAAATTGAATATTTTTTTTAGACAAAAATGCCAAAAATCCTTGATGATTCCCCTTCCCAAACACACCGTAATCAGACAACACATCACGATCTGCAATATTTTGTCGATGTTCAATACTAGCGTCTGGTACCCCAATCATGTGTTGTTTTTGATGCCCAAGTATATAACTTTTCGGGATGATTTTGCCATCAATTTTTGGATATACACGTTTAATAATCACTAAATCATGGGTATCTGCATACGCGGCAATCGCTTGATTCAATGTGGCAGTACGTAAATCACTACTATTATTCACAATTGAAATATTTGTCGGTGTGCCAAAATAGGCCGCATCCTTCGCATACGACATGGCGGCCGCCACAGATATCACACTAACGAGGAAAATAAAGATAATATAAACACTATTTCTTAATTGACGTAAACGTTTCATCCGCGCTTAACCACATCAACTAGCACAACCTTTTTAAGCTTATTCATTAAAGTAACACCTCTTCTATCTCATGATTTTTGTTAACAACCGTTATCAACATGATAAACAACACCGTGTCGTTTTTTGTCAATAATATCTTCATTTTAATCCTCCGAACAATTTATTGACATTGTAATAAATTAATGCTATGTATTTTTATCACCTACTGGCTGTTTCTCTTCGCGACGTATGCTATACTGTGAACATTAATCAAACGGAGTGTATGTGATGATCATTCGAATTGCCACCAAAAATGATGCCCAACAGTTACTTGATATTTATGCCCCTTACGTATTGGATAGCACCTTTACTTTTGAATATGACATCCCCAGTCTGCAAACATTTGAACAACGCATCACGACAACACTACAGACACACCCCTATCTTGTTGCTGAAGATAACAACAAAATTTTAGGTTATGCCTATGCGCACCCCTTAAACGAACGCGAAGCTTATCAATGGACTGCTGAGCTCAGCGTCTATGTTGGCTCGACTGCAAAGGGACGTGGTGTGGGCAAGCAACTTTACCAAGCACTCGAACAATATCTGAAAGAGCAAAATGTTATCCAAACCATCGCTGTCATTACTGCTGAAAATACACGTAGTATTGCTTTTCATGAATATTTTGGGTATCACCAAGTGGGCCAACTAACACAAGTTGGTTTTAAACATGGTAAATGGCTTGATGTTGCCTGGTTACAAAAATCCTTAGCAACACCAACCGATACGCCCGCACCGTTTATACCTTTTTCACAATTAACGTCTCGTGCTTAAACAAAAAGCCCAACAGGCTAAACTGCCTGTTGGGCTTTTTTAAATTTATTGATCAATTTCTTTTTCGCTATCGGTTTTGTAGTCATCGGCTGCTTCTTTAACAGCATCCTTAACGTCTTCTTTAACATCTGACACGGCATCTTTCACCTTGCCAAGTACGCCTTGGGCTTTACCCTCTGCTTCACGTACCTTATCTCCGGTAAGCTTACCTTCTACTTCTTTCACCTTACCAACAACTTGGTCCTTGGCGCTATCAAACTTTTCTTCAACTGACATGAACATGTTCTCCTTGAGTTTTATTTGATGGTACCCCTCTATTTTATCATAAATTTGCCATTTATAAAAATTGCGGGCCTAATCGCTATGATCAAACGGTTATGTTGTCTTTAATCATGCTCAAACTAAAATAAATATACAATTTTTTGCAAATATCTTATAATAATTCTTATAAATGTTCCTTAAAAAAGGATCATTCAACAGATTACTATTTTTCGGGAGAATTTAGGAGAATATGATGTTTCAACACATAAAACGGACAGTCATTTTGGCTGTTTTTTCGAGTGTCGTTGGCTTAATGGGAATTGCCCCAGTTGCCGCTGACCAAACCTATCGCGATGCAACACTGACGGGTGCAGAACAGCGGCCGTTGGCCTTCAGTCAATCTAAACAGCTTGTCTTAGGTGATCATGATGACAAACAACGGGCAACGGATGCACATATTCAGTTGGCTAATACTGATAAGCCAACTGCCAAACGCGCAGCACGTTTGACTTACAATCCAGTTGGTTGGCACAACTATCGTTTCAAATATGAAAAAAGTAACGGTAAAATCAGTAAAGAGTGGTTATTCAATCGTGGCCATTTAGTCGGTTATCAATTCAGCGGTCTCAATGACGAATCTAAAAATTTAGTACCTGAAACCGCTTATTTAAATGCCGGTGCCCTTAAAAGCATGAATGCTGCTAATAAGCAATCCATGCTTTATTATGAAAATCATCTGGCCAAGTGGTTAAAGACACACAAAGGCTATCGCCTCGATTATCAAGTGACACCATTGTATCGCAACGATGAGTTACTACCACGACAAGTACGCTTGGCTTATGTTGGCTACAATCCGCGTGGTGAAAAAGTCAAAATTAATCTCCACTCATATCGTGAAGAAAATGGAAATGATGATGCGACGGTCGTCTACCTCAATAATGATAGTCCAAATGCCATTATTGATTACAGTAATGGTACCGCACGCAACACACTCAATAAAGCAAAAACACTAAAAGCTGAACAAGAAGCAGCTGACCAGGCCAAAGCTGAAGCCGAAGCTAAGGCCAACGCAGCAGCAGCCGCTCAAGCTGCTGCGGAAAGCGTTGCTGTAGAAAGTGCTGCGCGCGCCGCTAGTGAGGCCGCTGCGCAACAAGCAGCAGCGCAATCTCAGGCAGCGACGGCCCAAACAGCTGTCGCCCCCGCACCAGCCACTGGTAACATTAATAATACTGGGGCATACAAATGGGCTATTCAAGATGGCTATACTTGGCAAACCCGCAAAGGCCACTCAACACGTGTTGCACCTGGTGGTGCATTGCCAGCAGGTTATCATTGGCAAGTCCAATAAATTACCATACGACGACAAAATAAAAAAGCGCATAAGCGCTTTTTTATTTTGAGTCATCATCTGCGAACGTGTGCTGATCACAACACGTCTTTAAAACTACTCAAGCACTGTTACTAGTTTTCTAAACTATTTACTTCGGATGACAATTGGTACGTTCGCCCATAAGCATCTCTTGTTAGCAAACCAAAATCTACTAATGCGCGTCTTAGCAGTGGATAGTCCGCATAATCGGACCAACGCCGCAATACTAAATTAACGTCCTGTTCATCGTACATTTTATCACTGTCAAACTTACTGGCTAAATAAGCAATCACGTCACGCTTTTTATGGTATTTCGCTGGCCATTGTATCAAGACCCCATCGTCATTTAAATAGGCTGTAATCCCCTGTGTCATTTGTTCTCTCCCGTTTTTCTGCAATTCTAATATTAAGTTGTCTCTATTATAAACCTCATTAAATTTTAATTCTAGTAAAATCGACAAGCCCTGATTAGCGACTTGATTAATGCGTGCATGTGTCAGATTGCGTTGACACAATACTGGTTTAATAATAAAATTGCAATATAAAATATCATTTTCCTATTTAAGTTTATCTAACATCGACGCAATCCGGTGAGTTACTGCGTCTTAAAATGCTAAACGTTAAACATTTACCAAACATGTTAACTAGCCTGTAATCCCTAACATCACATGTGCTGAGCAACCACACAAAAAGGCTAAGGAGAGATTTTTTCATGGCGAAAAAGATTGTTGATGAGAATGGCAACACAGACGTTCAAAAGAAGCCATTTTATAAGCGTGGTTGGTTTTGGACGCTAGCGATCATTGTCGTGCTTGTGATTGCGGCAATTGGTCGCGCTGACGACAGCGCAAAAAAGGTTTCCTCTGAACATAAAACAACTTCTTCAGCTAAGGTTAACCACCAAACATTCAAAGTTGGTGACACTGTCAAGGCAGATGGCGTTACTTTAAAACTCAATAAAGTGGACTATTATAACGGTAGTTCAATTTCAACACCAGATTCTGGCAAGATGTTCGTGATGGTGAATGTTACTATTACTAATGTCGATCGCAACAAAGTCAGCTACAATCCATTTGATTTCAAATTGGACGACAATGGCAACCAAACTGACCTAACCGAAATTGTGCTAGATGATAATGGTCACAAAGTTGTGGGCGATGATTTGAAGTCCGGCGACCTGACCAAGGGCGCTTCCGTTACTGGTACACTCGTCGGTCAAGCCGTCCAAACAGATAAACTCAAGCTAATTTACACAGGGTCACTATTCTCAAAAGATGAGAAAATTACCTTTGACCTCGACTAATCCCTTATGCCCTTTTGGGCGTACATATATAGGCTAACCACCACGTTCTGATCGCACACAGGAGATGATTATGACGACAACAGTACAAGTTACTTTTCTATTGTTTGCTGCCCTACTGATTGGCGCATCAAAAAAACCAAACCCACGCCAAACCTATCAAAAATATATCGGTTATGCCTTGCTCATTATCGGACTGATCATTTTAGCATATCGACTATTGCGCTGATGCCGCTCACTCGGGTCACAACAAACATCACCTACTCGATCATAAGACGTGATTTTTAGAAAGGGATATCATGCTATATTTAACAGTCAAATTCATCATGACGCTCATTTTTTGGTTCTTAATTTTCAATTTATTCAATTTTATTTTTGAAAAACAAAAAGCTAAAAATGATGGTGTCGTCAAGTTTGTCAATCAATTACGGTCAACACAATATATCGTATTTATTTTAAGTGTATTGCTAATCGGCTTTCTCTTGAACTTGTTCATCACACAGGGTGATTTTTATTACAAATGGCTTTGTATCTATTCAATTGTCCTGATATATTTGCTTTGTTTAAACAAATATCGAGATAAGCAATAATCACTAAACTGGACGTTTTAACACAAAAAAGCCGCCCTACCAGTAAACCTGATAGAGCGGCTAGAATAGCGCTAGAGGGGATCGAACCCTCGATTTCGGCCTGAGAAGCCGACGTCTTAACCACTTGACCATAGCGCCATAACAAAATATAAGTATACCGAAAAAATACTGCCTCGTCAACAAGCAATCAAAAAACCGACTCGTGCGATTAAACCTGCGCTAATGACCATTATGGCGCAACGCTTGCCCTAAGCAAGCATCAGAGGCCACCAATCACACATTTGGCCCTTGCCTTTACATTTAATGTTAAGTTCGCTACACTCAAAGTATCAATTGTATAATACGCGACTGATGACTTGTAGATAATTAGCCAAATACGGCAAGTGTCGGCAAAGCAACAAAACAAAAATTCGTATCATTTATATGACGAACTTTGAGCCACAATTCCCCCCCTTTAAATCGTTACAGACGCAGTTAACATAAGGAGCACAGTATGATCCAACTGACCCAACTCACTAAGAAGTTCAACAGCAAATTAGCCGTTAACCAATTAAACATGACACTTGAGCCCGGTCAAGTAATGGGGTTAATCGGACAAAACGGTGCCGGTAAAACGACAACTTTCCGTATGATTCTTAACTTCATTACGCCGACTTCCGGCACAATCACTTGGGATAATCATCCCATCACGCAACAGGATAAACAACGTATTGGCTTTCTCCCTGAAGAGCGTGGCTTGTATCAAAAGTTAACGATTGAAGAGCAAATACTATATTTCGCTGAACTACACGGCATGCGACGAGCAGATGCCCGAACAGCATTAGCTGATTGGCTGAAAAGACTTGATGTTGTGGGCAAAGCAACGGACAAAGTGCAGTCTTTGTCAAAAGGTAATGCGCAAAAAGTCCAAATGATTGCCTCGCTCATTTTCAATCCTGAATTTATCATTTTAGATGAACCCTTTTCTGGGCTTGATCCTGTCAACACCAGCATCATGATGAACGAAATCATCCGGATGCGCGATCAAGGTGCCATGATTATTTTTTCAAGTCATGATATGGACAACGTCACAAAAATTTCAGACCAACTCACCATGCTTAAAAAAGGTGAAGTTATTCTACAAGGCGGCGTGCAAGAAATTCGTGAACAGTTTGGTCGGACAAAAATCTACGTTGAAGGACCCTTCACACAAGCCGAGTTGGCCCAGTTATCAGGGGTTGTTAGTGTCACTCCACGCGGCGCAGGCTTTGACCTCGTTGTCACAGATGAAGCTGTGGGTCATGATATTTTCAACTATGTTACCCGAAACGGCTACATTCCGGCCTTCTCTCAACAACCCCCAACACTAGATGATATTTTCCGACAGGAGGTCGCTCACAATGCCTAATGGACTCATGATCGTCATTAAACAGACGTACCGTAATCATTTCAAATCGCGCGGTTATTGGCTTTTGGTCCTTTCGCCAATTATTTTTGCTAGCATCATTGCCGCGATTGTCTTTGGCATTACAAAAATGCAAGGCAATACCACTCCAAATGTAGCCGTCATTGGTAATCCTGCTGTACGCCAAGTCATGATTAAAAGCGAAAAAAGTCTCGACCTGAAAGTATCACGTATAACAACACAAGCACAAGCAAACAAAGCACTCGACAAGCAAACTCTTGACGGTGTGCTGACTTTTAATGCTAATGGTGCCACGCTCACAACACAGCCTAAGAGTAATAAAATCAATCAAGAGGCAATCAGCAGTGTCTTAGGTAATCTGGCCCGCACACAAAAAGCAGCCCAGTACGGTCTCACACCTGAACAGACCCAAGCATTGATACAGCCTTATCAGTTAAAGTCTGTTGTCAAGCAAGCTGACAACCGTACCACAAATGGCGATAATTCATCAATGGCCAACTACGGCATTGCTGTTGCCATTGGCGTGATCACGATGGTCGTCGTGATGTGGTATACCTCAATGATTGCCACAGAAATCGCCAACGAAAAGTCGTCACGTATTATGGAGACCTTGTTGGCTGCGACATCATCAAATATTCAATATTTCGGTAAAATCATTGGTATTTTTGCGCTAACACTCACACACATGCTCCTTTACTTGGTTGCCGGTATTATTGCCTATCTTATCTTTAAAAATAATGTAGCAGTTGCTGAGATTGCGCATAACTTCTCCGGTATCACTGTAGGATTTACTGTTTATGCTGTTTGCTTTATTCTAGTAGCCGTGGCCTTGTATCTCGTGCTGACGGCAATTATTGCTTCCCTCGTTAATGATAATTCACAAGTTCAACAAGCTGTTGGTCCCGTGACGGTGCTGGCCATGATTGGTTATTTCTTTAGTTACTTTATGACTAACATGCCAAACAATATCGTGATTAAAATTTTAAGTTACGTCCCATTTATTTCACAAAGTATGATGCCTGTCCGCCTGGTTACCAAGGTCGAATCCTGGCCAGCTGCCATTGTGGCCCTGGCTTTGTCGGCCATTGCGCTAGTCCTTCTAGCTTGGTTTGGCCGTGGTATTTACGCGAAAAACGTCTTGTCATACAGCGATGACAAGATTATGGCGCAACTCATCCGAAACATCAAACACCACGATTAAACTGAGGTCCTTATGACAACGCCTTTCTTTCTCACCAATAAAAAATGGTATACCTTTGAAACCCGCACCACATCGGACGGGATACCCTTTCAACGTTTTGAACTCACCAACAAAGCGACACCAGATGCGATTGCCAGCTTCAAAGCAACCATGATTGCCATCGGCCCCGAGGGCCAGATTGAGCCGGATAACTTAAATCGCTTTCAACAAGCCCTAGGCTATGCCGCACGTCGACACTATCTGTCAGAAGCACATGGATTATCCGATAACGAGTTAGCCCAAACACTGGCATTTATCAGTTATGCGATTCGTTCTTATCAGCTACTCGATGATTCACTGACACCACCCAATACACTCATTTTTAGCAAACGTATTGCCACACTTTACCGGCAATTTTTGAAACAACACCCCACCCGCATTGATGATTCCGACCTCAATGCATGGATCATTGCCCAAGATCAACAACTGACACAATAAAAAAACTACGACAATGTCGTAGTTTTTTTTGACTAGTCATACCAGCTGTCAGCGAGTTTTTTGTGTGACTTGAGCCAGTCAGCAGCCGCAGCCTTCGGTGATTTACCGTTCTGAATGGCTAACATGACACTTTCCATATCGTCTTTCGTCCAATGGAATTTATCCAAGACTTTCCCAAGTTTTGGGTTATCTTGTTTCAGGCCTTTACGTGTAAAGGTTTGAATATTTTCACCCTTACCCATTGTTTCCTTTGGATCAGCCAAATACTTCAAATGATACTTACTAAACATCCAATGTGGTGACCAACCTGTCACAACAATATCCTTTTTAGCTTTGTAGGCCTTATCAAGCGCAATGGCCATCGCACCAGATGATGAGCCTTGCAACTGCCACCCCTTCAAGTTATCATAACTGTCCAATGTTTTTTGCGCACTAGCCATTTCACCGGCGCCAGGTTCAATTCCCGTAATGGTTTTATCCGCCTGATTAGATAAATCAGCAATTGAATTAGCCGCCATATAATCAGGCACAACTAATCCCGTTTTGGCACCGCGTAAATTAGGCCCCAGCATGTCGACATCATTTTTAAATTTGTTATATAGCACTTTATTGGTATATGGCAACCAAGCACTGACAGAAGCATCAATTTGCCCCTTCGCAACAGATTGCCACAAAACAGCACTATCAAGTGGTGTCATGGTCACATGATAACCGTGTTGACGCAAAGATTCCGCTAACACGTTAGTTGACGCGACTTCCGAATCCCATTCCACATAACCAAGGTTCACGCGTTGGCCTGTTGCTTTCTGGGTTGTCATCACATTAATGGCACCACCAGCAATCATAACAAGCACTGTGGCTAGAATCGTCCAGCGCTTCCAAGGTTTGGTTTCAGCCTTTTGGCCAGGTTGTGTCGTTAACTTTTGCGTAAAGCGATCAATAATGATCGCCAGAATCACTAACCCAAGACCATTGACGAAACCTAAACCAATATCCGCATGTTGCACAGCTGACAAGACACCACGTCCTAAGCCAGGTGCCCCAATCATTGAGGCCGTCACAACCATTGACAAGGCCAACATAATCGTTTGGTTCGCACCAGCTAAGATCGTGTTACGCGCACTCGGCAATTCTAACTTGATTAACTTTTGCCAAGTCGTTGAACCAAACGAATCAGCTGCTTCAACTAATGATACAGGGACTTGGCGAATACCAAGATCCGTCATCCGCACCATTGGTGGTAAAGCAAAGATAATTGAGGCAAACACCCCTGGCACAACGCCAATCCCAAAGAATGCCACTGCCGGAATCAGATAAACGAAACCAGGCATCGTTTGCATAAAGTCCAAAATCGGCTTCACAATGGCTGCTGTTTTTGGTGATTTAGCAGTTAGGATTCCCAATGGAATACCGATGACTAACGAAATAACCGAAGCCATGATAACCAATGTCAACGTACTCATCAAGTCTTCCCACAGATTTTGGTTGGCCACGATGGCTAACCCAAAAAAGGTAAACGCTGGGAAGCCAATTTTTTTAGGTGTGGTTAAAATGGCAATTAACGTGATACCAGCAATCATTAACGGCATTGGAATCGCACTCAAGCCGTTGGTCAAACCATCCATGACAGCTTGCCCGACGTGTTGCATGACATTAAATAAGCCAGATAGGTGATCGGTTAACCAGTTAACGCCCGCCGTCACCCAGTCTTCTAAGGGTAATTTAGGTATATTAAGCATGTTCGTCCTCTCCTTGTGTATCAGCTAACGCTTCCAAAACACCACCACGAATGATGACACCTTTGACCCGATTGTTGTCGTCAACAACCGCAACAGGGGTTTGGGCATCGTAAATGATTGGCATAATATCCACAATTAACGTATCTAATGAAACCGTTGGCATGTCAGACACCACCTCAGTTAGTGGTGTTTTATCACGGCGCGCAGTCACGGCCGCATCAGATGACAAATAACCAAGAAGTTCACGGTTACGGTTGACGGCAACCAGACCAGAAACTTCTTCATCCGACATTTTACGCAACGCCACCGTTGGGCCATCGACAGTCAAGTTCGTCGTTAAGGCTGGAATCATAATACTTTCCGCCGTCAACACCTTTGTCCGATCAACCTGTCTCTTATACACATCTCCGAGCCCACGAGACGGACTCCTATCTCGTATGCCGTCTTCTGCTTGAAAAAAAAAAAACACACTACTGCTGTCTCTTATACACAATCTCCGAGCTACTAATATTCATATATGTTTCATTTTTTTATTAACAGATAGTTTCTACACGCATGTCTTAAGTGATAATACAGCTGTATTCATAATCGGC
>OJJW01000332.1_pt1 | contig 13666 bp, 13 predicted proteins | sample 1596331 | NCBI WGS metagenome assembly OJJW01 (sample SAMEA4350156, study PRJEB24818) | metagenome | biome: human; feature: gut; material: faeces | place: Denmark | collected 2013-09 | reverse complement strand
TCTATTCCTTACGGACAAGACTCCTTTAAATGAATTGTTTAACAAAGCTGTTCCAACAGAAGAGACGGAGGATTGGCTATATCCTAGCCTTTTCAGGCCCGATGATTTCTAAACGGGACAGCAGTGATTCAACCAAATATGAAAAATCCATCATCTGTTCATCCTCAAAGAGATAATTTTGAATATGACTATGCTAGGAAAGGTTTTCAATATGTTTATTTTAAATATGGAGAAGACGGTTGGAGATATAAATTTTCTCGCTTCCTCAATCTTTTTCCAAGAGCTTATAATAAAATAAAGAGAATTCTAAAACATGCTGACAAATAAATTTAAGTTATTGGTAATACCGTTACTTTTAACAGGTTTTATAGGTTTTTATCCGTTCTCTTTGACAACAGAATTAATTTTGTTGTTTGTGTTTCTTTTTTTTTACAGAAAGGAGTTGCGGTCTGGTATCTTTAATAAATATATATATATAACTTTTATAGGTATTCTTTTTAGTTCAATATCTTGCTATCTGTATAGGAAACAGCCTATCTATTTAACGATAGGAATAAGCTTTAATTACTTATCAATAGCAACGTACTTTATATTTAAAAGTAAACATTTCAAATTAAATGAAATCGTAGATGCAATGGATATGTTAGGAAAGATAGTAACAATTATTTATCTGTTACGATTTGTTCTGCTTCAACGAGGTATTGTTATAGGAGGGTATGTTGATGAGTTTCAAATGGCAGATGTGGGAAGTGCACGTATTAGAATAGCGTGTTCACCAATTATTTTCTTTCTTATGTTTAAGTCATTTCATAATCTATTAATAGCTAAAAAGAAGAAAGATGCTGTTTGGTTAGTATTGACTATACTTTGTATGGTTCTAATGACCTTTAGAACTATATTTGTTGTTGTTGGTATATCTTTTATTATAATATTGTTTAGAGCAAATTTGCCGGCAGAAAAAAAAGTAATATCGGCAATTCTTATTTCGATTATATGCAGTGGAGTCTTTATGAATGATAAGGTCTCAGAACGCATAACAAATCGTTTTGAAGAGAGTGCGGGACAAGATTTTTCCAATAAAGATTATATACGAGTAATACAATATGAATATTTTACTCAGAAATATTTTAAAAATGAAATAGAACATTTTTTTGGTTCTGGAATCCCTGAACAACGAACAGCATATGGCAAAGAACACAATAATTTGGCTAAAGCTGGAATTTATTATGTGGACTGGGGAATCATTGGTATGTCCTGGATGCTTGGTGTTATTACTCTTATTGGTATGATAGGATATATGCTAACTGCGATAAAGAAAAGCTGGAAGATGGAACCTTATATACCAATGTGGCTCATTTATATGTTATTGGTTTCTGTTACAACGGGTGAATTTATCAGAGATGGAAGTTTTATAGTCCAAGCATTGGTCTTGGCATTAATAATAAAAAAAGGAGAAGGTAATGAGAATAGGAATATTGACATTTCATCGTGCAAATAATTTTGGAGCGGTCTTGCAATGTTTTGCACTTCAAAATTATTTAAAGAAACTTGGGGCGGAGGTTTATGTTATTGATTATAGACAAAAATATATAGAGTCTATATACAATACAATAAGTTTGGTTGCAATTTTTCGTAATTTATTTCATCCCAAGGGACTATTAAAATATTTAAGAGGTATTTCCAAGAGGATGGAGAGGAATAAAATATTCCGAGGATTTGCTTCAGAATACCTTTATCTGTCTCAAAAGGTTACTTCGAATAAAATCATAGGGTATGATGTGATAGTCCATGGTAGCGATCAAATTTGGAATTCCAAATTAACAGGAGGTAAATATGATGATATTTATATGGGGAATTATCTGGCTTCGAGCAAATGCCGAAAAATAGGTTATGCGTTGAGCTTTGAAGAAATTCCAATAGAAGAAAATGCAAAGAACTATGTGCACGATAGCATTAATAATTTTTCTGCAATTGCTGTTCGAGAGAGTAATCTTGTTGGAATTCTATCATCTGTTACAGATAAAAACATAGATGTTGTTGTTGATCCTACATTACTTTTGGAAGGGAAGGATTATGAGAAATTAATAAGTGCACCCTCAATAAAAGAACCTTATGTGTTAGTTTATGCTGTTGGTCCAAAAGAAATAGCAATAGAAGTGGCGCAAACTATAGCAAAGGAAAGAGGCTTAAGAGTTATTGATATTTCACAGAAAAATATCAGTCCTAATGAATTTTTGGGCTATATAAAATATGCAAATTTTGTAGTGGCAGTATCTTTTCATGGAACTGTTTTTTCAATATTGTTCCACAAGGACTTTTATACTATATTAGCAGGTCAGAAAAGTGATGTTAGATACAAAGAACTGTTAAAAAACACCAATCTTCAAGATAGATTAATTGGTAGTGTTCCTGAGTGCATCACGAATGTTGATTTTCGTGATTTTGATAAACGAAGAGAAACTTACTCATCTAATTCTAAGGATTATATAAATATGCTAATTGCAGAAGAGTTATGAATATACTATCTTTAATAAATAAGACCATTCTCTTGTTTAGGTCTTTTGGTCTAGTTACTTTTTTTCGTGTGTGGATTATTCCCAAATTAGAAAGTGATGCTGTAAAGTGTGAACGTAAGAAACATAAAGCTGTATTGAAATATTTGAGAGATAAATATTCATCAATTGCAGATAAATATCAAGATGTACCAATTCCTGCAGCAAAGATTTCTTCTGATTGTCCTATTTGGATTTGTTGGTTTCAGGGAATAGAGAAAGCTCCGCTTATTATTCGTAAATGTGTAGAAAGTGTAAAACGTCATTCCGGAAAGCATCCTGTTGTCATTTTGACGATGGACAACTTTTTGGAATATTGTACAATTCCTGATTACATAATAAATAAAGTGAAAAATCAAAACATAACCTTGACTCATTTTAGCGACATTCTGCGTAATGCTTTGTTGTCACAGAAAGGAGGAATATGGTTAGATGCCAGTATTTATTTAACTTCAAATTATAAGCTCTATAATTTGCCTTATCAAACTATAAAGCAGAAAAAACATGATGATGGAAAATTTGTAAGTGCTTATAGATGGACAGGTTTTTGCCAGGCAGGAGTTAGTGGTAATCCTTTAAATAGTTTTGTTTATGATATGTTCCTAGAATACCATAAATATGAAAAGGAGTTGCTGGATTATTATCTGATTGATTATTTTATGGCTTTAGGGTATGATACCATAAAAGTCGTAAAAGATATGGTAAACCAGATACCTTATAATAATGATGATTTGTATTATATTCAAAAAAACATGTTGAAACCTTATAAAAAAGAGGAATTTGAGAATATTATACATCAAACTTCTATTTTTAAAATAAACCAACGTGTTTCTTCAGATGATGCAAATAGTTTGTATAGACATATATTAAATGATGACTTATAAGGCTTATAGCTATGGATAAAATCGAAGTAAGCGTTATCGTGCCAGTTTATAATGCTTCGAAATACTTAGAAGCTTGTATAGAGAGTATCTTAAATCAAAATAACAAAAGTTTTGAACTTTTGTTAATCGATGATGGAAGTACAGATTCTTCTGGTGAAATTTGTGATTGCTTTGCTATAAAGGATGACAGAATAAAAGTTATACATAAAAGCAATGGGGGAGTTTCTTCGGCAAGAAATATAGGACTTGAAATGGCAAAGGGAAAGTGGTTGGCTTTTGTCGATTCTGACGATACCGTTGATAAAGAATACTTAACAATATCAGACGAAAGTAAGGATTCTGATATTATAGAAAAGGGATATAAAGTAATAGGTAAACATTGTGATTATGAACATGTTATAGCTAAAGAAGAGAGCCTGTTGGCTTTAGAAGGACATGCAATCTATAAAAGATATTTTCAAAAATCTCAATTTGCATTATGGAATCGCTTGTATTCAAGAAATATAGTGCAAGATTTACATTTTAATGAAAAATTAAGGATAGGTGAAGATTTAGTTTTTTTCTTATCTTTACTTCATCGAGTAAGAAAATATCATTATAGTTCTGCAGGTTGTTATGATTATTTTATTCGTGAAGAAAGTGCTATGTCATATGTCAAGTGTGATGTGAAAAAGCGAATTGCAAGAATCTTCCAAATGATAGAAATAATCAATAATATACCTGATAATAAGGGAATCTTTTATTTGAAACAGGCTCTTATTTATAAGTATAACATCTTAACGCTGATTAAGTTAAAAGATTATTTGTCTAAAGAAGAAAAAAATAGATTAAATGATTTAAAGAAATTATTATCTTTTTCTAATATGAAATATCTTTCTTTGAAAGATAAAATAATTTATTGGTTCACTATAAAACTTAGTTGATTGTTTTGTAAAAAAATACCTATGATTTATGGTCTTTAATTCCTTCCAGTTTATCTGGCTGTTTCCGAATATAAGACACATAATGACGAAGTTTATGCTCCTTTGAAAAAGATTTGTAAAAAATATAACATACCTCTTTTCAATCATTTTTGTGATACAATGTTTGTTGACAATCCTGATTTTTTTCTATGATTCAGTTCACATGAATCGCTATGGAGCTACTAAATATACGAAAATTTTAACGAAGGAAATAAAACATTTAAAATAAAATGGATAAAATTAAATATTTTTTTGAATGTCTCATTCCAATTACGGCATGTGATATAAAGTGCCATTATTGTTATGTAGTACAAAGAGATAATCGTAAGATGAGAATGGCGGATATGAAGTATTCTCCTGATTATATAGGTAAAGCACTCTGTCAGAAACGCTTAGGAGGTATTGCTTATTTCTCCTTATGTGGTGCTGGCGAAACAATGATGCAGAAAGAACTTCCTGAACTTATGTTTGCTCTTTTGAAAGAAGGTCATTATGTTAATGTAACCACCAATGGTACTGTTACCAAGGCTTTCAAGCGAATAGCAGAAATAATTCCAGCGGAGCTTTTGAGACATGTACAGTTTTCATTTTCTTTGCATTTGATAGAGTTGAAACGTCTAGGAATGGTAGAAAAGTTTTTTGATAACGTAAAATTTGTGCATTCCTTAGGATGTTCTTTTTTGATTCAAGTCAATTTGTGTGATGAGTATGAACCTCTGTTTGCTGAGATAAAACAGTTGTGTCTTGATAATGTTGGTGCCTTGCCACAACTTGCAGCAACACGTGATGAACTCAACCTGTCTAACGATATCAGATTGTTTACTCATCATACTAAAGAAGAATATATACATAATGGACGTGAGTTTGATTCCCCATTGTTTGATTTTACAATGAAGAATTTTATGGTAAAACGCCATGAATATTGTTATGCAGGAAAATGGGGAGGCAGTTTGAATATGGCTACAGGCGAATTCCGACCTTGTTATGCAAGTCCTATAACTCTGAATCTTTTCAAGGATATAGAGAAGCCTCTTAAATTCTATTCTGTAGGGCATCATTGTCGTTCACCATTTTGTATGAATTCTTCGCATTTTATTAGTTTTGGAACTATACCAGATTACAAAGCTCCTACTTATTTTGAGCTTAGAAACAGAATAACAAAGGATGGATGGAATTGGATAAATGATGACATGAAGAATGTCATGTCTCAAAAATTATATGATAATCATAAACGTGATACCCAATATGAGATATTTGAAGCTTCTTGTAAGTATTATGTTTGCTTGACAACGAGCAAATTGAAATTGATGATACCAAAATCACTTAAAAAGATTATTAAAAATGCTTTGCATAGATAAAATAAAATCATTATTTCCTCCTTATCTGAAATATAAAAAGAACTTTTGGTTTGCCAAACCAGACACTATGGAGTTGCCAGAAGGAAAGAGAATTTTTATATTTCTGGCTGCTAATTATGGAAATTTAGGAGATATAGCAATAACTTATGCCCAGCATAAGTTATTGGAAAAATGGAAAGATAGTTATACTGTTGTAGAAGTACCTGCAAATTGTACATATTCTTATTTAAAAGGTGTTGTACATAGAATTACTCGAAATGACATCATTACATTTGTAGGAGGTGGAAACATGGGGGACATGTATCCTCTGTATGAGAATATAAGGCAAATTGTTGTTTCTGTTTTACCCAATAACAAGATAATTCAGTTTCCTGTAACTGCTGACTTTTCAAATTCCACACAAGGTATATTGATGAAGATGTTTGCAAAGAGAATATATAGCAAACATCAATTTTTTAATATACTTTCAAGAGAAAGAAAGAGTGCTGTCATTCTATCTAATTTGCTTGAAAAAAATGTGGTAGTAGTTCCAGATGTTGTTTTGACTTTAGACTATTTCAAATCTTTGAATTTTCGAAGTGGAATTTCTGTATGTTTAAGAAATGATAAGGAAAGGCTTCTTTCTGATCAAAAGCTATTACAGATAAAGAGTATAGTTGAAACTTACGATAATAATTATGAGGTGATAGATACGGTTCTCTGTGATTCTAAAATAACTTTAGATAATAAGCTTATGTATTTGGAGAAATTTCTCAAAAATCTATCTGATAAGAAATTGATGATAACTGATAGATTGCATGGAATGATTTTTGCTTACATAACAGGTACACCTGCTATTGTCTTTTCCAATAGTAATCATAAGGTTAGAGAGTGTTATGAATGGATAAAGGATTCTGAATACATCTTTTTTGTAGAAAAATTTGATAAGGAAGAATTTAAATGTATGATAGAGATGGCTCTTAAGGCTCAACCAAATCATGAACGCTTTGAAGACAAAAGAAGTGAATTTATTAACCGTATAAAGAATGCTTTATGATTAGTGTTATAGTTCCTATATATGGAGTGGAAAAATATATAGAACGTTGTGCAAGGTCTTTGTTTGAACAAACATATCGTGATGTAGAGTATATATTTGTAAACGATTGTACCAAAGACAATTCTATATTTATATTGAAGCGGGTCTTACATGATTATCCCAATCTTAATGTAACGATTATTAACAAAAAGCGTAATGAAGGGTTGCCTCAAGCACGAAAAACTGGTATTTTGGCTTCTCATGGAGAATATGTAATCAATTTTGATTCTGATGATTGGGTTGATAGGGATTGCCTTCGTTTTATGTATGAATGTGCAAAAAAGCATGAGGCAGATATAGTTATGTCTGATTATTACGAAGAGTACACAAACCAACAAATTGTTAAATGCATTCCTCATGTTACTTCCCCTAGGGAGTGTATTGATATGATGTTGCGTACCCAACTACATTCGGGGGTGTGGAACAAATTAGTAAGGAGAGAACTCTTTCTTGATATTAGTTTCCCGGCACGTAATATGCATGAGGATATGGCTACAATGGTGCAGGTATTCTCTAACGCAAATTCTGTCTGTTATATCCACAAAGCATTTTATCATTATAATTTGTCAAATGTAAATTCTTTAACGCAAAAAGGTGTTTCTATAGTCAAAACAAAAGAGACTTTTGAAAATTTGAAATTGTTAGAGTCTTTCTTTACTCAAAGTCCTCAGATTCATGAAAAAGCATTTGCTAATTTTGTGAATACATTTAAGGGGGCTATGATGATGAAGAAAGAAGTTAGAAATATCAAATGGTTAAAAGATTTGTATCCTCAATCACAAAAGTTTATATTTAGTGAGTGTCGTTTGTCATTGCTGAAAAAATGCTTGTTGTATGGGGCATATCATAATTTCTTTTTCCCATATCTAATTATAGATTTTATTCGAAAATTCATTTTTTTTAGATGATGAAAACAAGAATGATGAATATTGAGTTGTTGAGAATTGTTACAATGTTCTTGATAACTTTGTGACATTTTCACGAATGGTATCTTTTGCCGAATATTGAAAATATAGATAGATTTACTGCTAAATTTGTGGGTGTTTCCATGAATTTCCTTCCTTTCCATGTGAATGCATTTATTTTGGTTTCAGGATTCTTTGGCATTAAATCTTCTAGTAAAGGAATGGTTCAGATATATACGATGTGTTTATTCTATATGGTGTTGAATTTCGCATTAAACGTTTATATGGGAAATAGTTTCGATTTAGTAAAACTAATATTCTAGGGTGTCCAGTTCCATGTTCTCGTTTTTGATTATGTTTTAGCAACTTAACACACTGTAAATCAGTAAATTAAGCGCAAAATATAAGACAAATTTAACTATCAAAAAGTCTGATGTAGATTCGCACAAGATTATAGTTTATTTAGCGAATGATTATCAATGACTTAGATGGTTATTACATTGTTTTTGATACTAAAAACTGGAACACAGAACTGGACACCCTACTAATATTCCCAATATCTCATGGTGGATGGTGGTTTATAAATATCTATTTCTTGTTACTTATTTTAGCACCATATATAAATTTAGCATTGGATCAACTTGACAGGAAAAGATGGAAATTGCTCTTATGTTCTTTAGCACTTATTGATTGTTATTTTGGTTTCATCCAGCATTTGGGAACTTTGTATAATTATGGATATGACTTAATGAACATGATTACTGTCTATATTGTTGGAAGATTTATGTCAACTATATATTTTATGAAACCCAAGATGAAAAAATCATGTTTCTTATTTTGCTTTTTTATCTTTGCTAAAGTTGCTTTCTATTATGTGGGTAAGATTCTTAATATAAATCTGATTTTAGGATCAAATGACTATTGTAATCCTTTACTGATATTAGCAGCAGTTTATTTCTTTTTCATATTTTGGAATATCAAAATAGAAAAATCAAAATGGATTCTTTTCTTTTCGAAGTCAGTTATTGGTGTTTATTTACTTACAAGTTGCACTATAACTCAACCGATGTTTGCCGAAGTTTTTTCTGTGATCTATTCTAATTTGAAGATGATACCATATTCTGGGGTAATATCTGTACTGTTAATGATTGTCTTTATTTTTTTGATAGTGACTTTAGTGGATAAAGTACGATTATTACTTTGCACTAAGTTAAACCAATGGTTACAAAATAAAATTGATTTTTACATTAATGCCATTATAATAAAATGAATAATATTTTAGTTTCAATTATACTTCCAATATATAACGTTGAGAAATATCTCAATCGTTGTATGGACTCTTTGCTCAATCAGACTTTGAAGGATATTGAGATTATTATGGTGGACGATGGTTCGCCTGATAATTGTCCAAAGATGTGTGATGAGTATGCAAAAAAAGATAATCGAGTGAAAGTCGTGCATAAGAAGAATGGAGGACTTGGCTACGCACGTAATTCAGGTCTTGATGTTGCAATGGGTGAATATGTGGCATTTGTTGATTCTGACGATTATGTGGATTTGGGGATGTATGAGAAACTATATAAGGCAGCTGAAGAGAACAATAATGATGCTGTATTTTGTGGTTTCAAAAAGGAATTTAGTCCCAATCGTTTTATTGAGTGTAAGGAATGTGATACATATACTGAATATTCGAGTGATAAAATGAATGAGCTTGTACTTGATTTCATAGCAGCTCCTCCTCATTGTAAGTCAGAATATATACATGATATGTCTGTTTGGCATTCTATTTATAAGCGTTCGATAATAGAAGATAATAATATAAGATTTATTTCGGAGCGTGATTATGCTTCTGAGGACATACCTTTTCAAATTGATTTTCTTAAATGTTGTAAGAAGGTAGGATTTATACCGGATATCTTTTATGTATATTGTTATAATGGTGGTTCTTTGACGAAATCCTTTAAGCCGGAAAAGTTTCAAATGATACAGGCTTTATATCATTTGCTCAAAGAACGAACACAAGAAAGAGACAAAGATTCTTTGCGTGCAAAGCGTTTATTTATTGGTTATGTTCGTGCGATGATAAGATTGATCGTTACACTTGAAATAACCAAAGCGCAAAAGTTGGAGTATATCCGAAATATTATTACTTCAAATATATGGGATGAAATAAAGCCAATATATAAGGCAAGCTTCTTGCCTATTCACCAGAGAATCATGACCTCTCTTATATATAAAGGAAAAAGTAAATCAGTTTATATTTATGCTAAATTGATGAATATGAACCTTGCTTCTATTTTAAAACAAATGGGGGGGGTAATATTTTTAATACTATATTATGCTTTTGCGTCTCATTTGCCAAGTTCTTATTCACCTTTTGGCGGAAGGCTATTTAACGCGCTTAGAGTCTTTTGCTGTCGCAGAATATTTAAGTTTTGTGGTAAGAAAGTAAATATAGATCGTCATGCTTATTTCGGTAACGGAAGGTATCTTGAAATCGGCGACTATAGTAGCATAGGTGAAAATAGTGTGGTTCCGAAAGATACAATTATCGGAAAATATGTTATGATGGCTCCTGAAGTACATATCGTTGCCAATAACCATACATTTAATGATATTGAAAAGCCGATGTGTTTTCAAGGCTCTATTGAAGGGGTTACACCGACGATTATTGATGATGACTGTTGGATAGGTGTAAGAGTTATCTTGACTCCTGGACATCATATTGGCAAGGGTTGCATTTTGGCAGCAGGTGCAGTTGTTACTAAAGATGTTGAACCTTATTCTATTGTGGGCGGGAATCCTGCGAAATTGATAAGAAAAAGAAAATGATTATGGAAAATAAAGTAGCAATAATTACACAGTCGTATAAAAACGACTTTAGAGAGTGTAAGCTTCTATGTGAAAGTATAGATAAGTTTGCACCTAATATAGACCATTATATCTTTGTGAATGATGAAGACATAGAGATGTTTATGTGCTTGCAATACGGGAAGCACGTTGTCTTAAAGAAGTCCTTGGTACTTCCCTGGTTCTTAATTCGTGTTCCTTGGAAAATGATGGGGCATCATTTCCATGTTAGTCCTCTTACAATTCCTGTTAGAGAGTGGATTATCCAACAGATTTGTAAGTTGGGTGTATTTGAAGTGATTGGCAAAGAGTATGAGGCGGTTTTTAATATAGATTCAGAGACTGTATTCATGAAGCCTTTTGATTTGAAAATGTGGAAGAAAAATGGTAAATATCTCATGTATCGTGTAAAGAATGTGAATGAACCAAGTCATGATGATTATTGCCATGCGGCGGTAAAACTTCTAAATTGGCAAGGTACGTATGAGGATATAAGCTATTATAACTATATGAATACCCCTGTATGCTTTGTACGCGAGAATACAGAAAAACTTCTCAGAGAAATAGCCAAAAGCTATTGGATGCATAGCTGGAAGTTGGCTTTATGTAATACTTATCGATTTAGTGAATACTATACTTATGCTATATTTACAGATAAACTGTTAGATATGGAAAATCATTTTTTGATAGATTATCATGTCTTTCCGCAGATTGATATCTCTGAATGTTCGGGTATCGTTGAGTTTAAAGAAAAGATGAAGCAGTCACTTTCTGACGATAAAGCTGTTGGCTTATGGCTTCAGAAAAAGGACAGAAAACTTCTTGCGGACAAATATTTAAATTTCGAGGACATTGAGAAAGTGATAAAGGAAAGCTGGACTCAATTTCTGTAAAGTAAGCCTGATTAGGTATCTAAATCATTGGGATTGTTATGGTCGTAAAATATATAGAAAGCAAAGATTCGGTAAAAGTCTTATTCTTAGGTGTTTCAATGAAAACTAAGGGTGGTATGACTGCAGTTCTTGTATCTTATGATAAGTATATTGAGAACATGCGTTTTATTCCAACTTGGAAGTTGGGTAATAAGTTGGTGAAGTCTTGGTATGCTCTGCAGGCATTGGTGAGAACTTGGTTCTTATTGACTTTTGACAAGCGTATAAAAATCGTGCATATTCATGGAGCTGCTAATGCTTCATTTGATAGATGTAAGTTGTTTATTCGTCTTGCTAAGAAATATGGCAAGAAGGTGATTCTGCATGAGCATGCAGCAGACTTCGTTGAGTATTATCATGGAGCAGAAGACAAACAAGGTATTACAGATACATTGAAAATGTGTGATGCCTTAATTGTTTTGTCGCAATCATGGAAAGAGTATTTTTCATCCATCGGAATGAACAAGGACAAGATTCATGTTCTTAACAACATCGTGTCGCCTCCAGAGATAGCTCTAGATAAACATACTGAAGATGGTAAGTTGCATCTGATGTATATGGGGGAAATTAGCAAGCGAAAAGGTGGATTCGACTTATTAAAAGCTATTGTGGACAATAAGGAGTATTTTGCCGATAAACTTTTGCTTCGTATGGGAGGTAATGAGGTAGATGGCGACATCAAGGCTTATATCCGTGAGAATGGCTTGGAATCCTTTGTAACCTATGAAGGTTGGATTGCTGGCCAAAAGAAGATAGATTGCTTGAATTGGGAGGATGTTTATATCTTGCCATCCTACAACGAAGGATTGCCTATCGCTATCCTTGAAGCTATGGCGTATAGTCATCCTATCATTTCTACTCCTGTCGGGGGAATTCCTGAGATTATCAAGAGTGGTGAAAATGGTATCTTGGTCAAGCCTGGTGATACAAAGGGTATAGCTGATGCTATCAAGTTTTATATTGAAAACCATGACGCAATCAGAAGACATGGTGATAATGCTTTCAAAGTGGTTCAGGACTTCTTTCCAGAGAAAGTATTTGGAGATTTGAAAGCATTGTATTTGAAAATGTTTAAGTAAAGAAAGTACAACGATATTCGAGTAATAATCATGGATGGCGGCGTAGGCAGCCGCTTTTGGCCTATCTCAACCCCCGATTACCCAAAGCAGTTCATTGATGTGATGGGTGTCGGCCGTTCCCTCATTCAATTGACATTAGATAGATTGAAGCCAATCTGTCCTGTCGAAAACATGTGGGTAGTGACAAACGAGAAATACATAAGCATAGTCAAGGAGCAAATCCCTGACATGCCAGTAGATAACATATTAGCAGAGCCCGAGGCTCGCAATACCGCTCCATGTATTGCTTATGCCTGCTGGAAGATCCAGAAGAAGCATCCTGATGCCAACATCGTGGTGACACCAGATGCCCTGGTCATAAATACCTCGGAGTATCAGCGAGTGTTAAGCAAAGCATTGAGCTATTCTTCCGATAAGAACGCCATCGTTACCATCGGTATCAAGCCAAGCCGCCCAGAAACAGGCTATGGCTATATAGCCTCAGCAGAGCCAACATCCGTAGATGAAATCTACAAGGTTGAGGCTTTCAAGGAAAAGCCAAACCTGGAGACAGCCGAGCAATATCTTGCCGCTGGCAATTACTATTGGAATGCCGGAATCTTCGTATGGAACATTGATACCATCAGCAAGGCAATCCGAACCTTCCAGCCAAACCTTGCCAGCCGAGTTCGGCTGGAGCGATTTAGGCAGCTGGGGCAGCCTCCGTACCTTGCTTCAACAAGATGAGGCTAGCAATGCCAAGATAGGCAAGGATATCCGATTGTATGAATGTAAGAACTGCGTGGTTCATGCAGCCGATGAAAGCAAGGTGGTAGTTCAAGGATTGGATGGCTATATCGTAGCCGAGAAGCATGGACAATTGCTTGTTTGCTCTTTGAAAGAAGAACAGAGAATTAAAGAGTTTGGGAAATAGAGGACGATAGTGGTGCAATCGGTACCATCGTATCGTTCTAAAATCATCCCGTCCTTCTTTACCATTAAAGAAGGCTCCACCTTTCTCACCAAGCCTCTCTTCCCTCATGGACGAGAGGATGTAACCGCCCTCCGGTGCTCAGAACCGCTACGCTAT
>OJJW01000328.1_pt1 | contig 13768 bp, 13 predicted proteins | sample 1596331 | NCBI WGS metagenome assembly OJJW01 (sample SAMEA4350156, study PRJEB24818) | metagenome | biome: human; feature: gut; material: faeces | place: Denmark | collected 2013-09 | reverse complement strand
CCTGTGTGCGCCTCGTTGTCTTATTGTGGGTAGGGGATGCTGCAGTGGGTGTCTGGTACTGTGTTGTGTGTACGAGCGGGGGGGGGGGGGGTGGTGCCCCCCCCCACCGCCGATACTGCCGCCGCAGCGGCACTGCGCAGCTGGCTGGGACGCAGGCAGCTGGAGGGCGGTTGTCTGCTCACCCCGCCGGTGTGTACCGGCACGGAGCTGCCCGCCCGGCTGGTGGAGGTTGCCGCAGCCCGGGCAGACCGGCTGCGCCGCAAGGGCACGGCATGGGCAGTGGTGGAGTGCACTGAAACGGCGGCAGCGCTGTTGCCGCTGTATTTCCGGCAGGGCTTCGGGCTGCGGGCGCTGCGCCCGCTGGAAAGTCTTGCGCCCTGTTTTTTGCTGCGCACCGGCTGCGTGCCCGCCCGCACTGCGCCGGTGTGGGTGCCGCTGGAAGATAGGGTACAGCTGGCATTGCTGCTGGCAAAAGGCTATGCCGCGCTGGACAGCCGCCCCTACGGCGGCAGCCTTGCGCTGGCACTTTATCCGCTGAAAGAAACGGAATAACGTAAACCAGAGAGGGAATGAGAAAGCTATGAAGGCAGTGATCCTTGAAAGCTATGTGATGGAAGAAGGAGACTTGGACTGGTCCGGGGTAAAGGCACTGGTGCCAGACACCACCAGCTATGTGCGCACCGACTACGCCGACATTGCGCCCCGCATCGGGGATGCAGAGCTGGTGCTCATCAACAAATGCCGCATTGACGAAGCAGTATTGGCGCAGTGCCCGAACCTTAAATGGGTGGGCATCATCGCCACCGGCACGGATAATATTGACCTTGAAGCCTGCCGCCGTCATGGGGTGGCAGTGGCCAACGTGCCGGGGTATTCTACTTACAGCGTGGCGCAGATGACCTTCAGCCTGCTGCTGGCCATCTGCCAGTGCGCCCAGCGGTACGACCGGGCGGTAAAGGCCGGGTACTGGCAGCTGGGCATCCCGGCAGAATACGGTCTGCTGCCGCAGGTGGAGCTGCTGGGCAAGACCTTTGGCATCTACGGCTACGGCAGCATCGGCCGTCAGACCGCACGCATTGCAAAGGCCTTTGGCATGGAGGTGCTGGTGTGTACCCGCACGGTGCGCCCGGCGTACGCCGCCGATGGGGTGGAGTTCGTGGACTTTGACACCCTGCTTGCCCGCAGTGATGTGCTCAGCCTGCACTGTCCGGCCACCCCGGCGACCCGCAGGCTGATGAGCCGGGAAGCCCTTGCAAAAATGAAGCCCGGCGCCATTCTGCTGAACACCGCCCGGGGCGCACTGGTGGACGAGGAAGCCGTAGCCGATGCACTGGAAAGCGGCAAGCTTGCCTTTTACGGCGCAGACGCCTTTGCCACCGAGCCGCTGCCGCCCCAAAGCCGCCTGCGCGGCCTGCCGGGCGCGGTGCTCACCCCGCATATCGCGTGGACCACCAAGGAAGCATTGCAGCGGCTGATGGACATCACCACCGGCAACCTGCGCAGCTTTCTGGCCGGGAAAGGCGAGAATATCGTCAACTCTTGATTTTGGCAGGGCACTGTACTATACTGTTCCATGATTTCAGGCTCTCCCGGCAAAGGAACTGCCGTAAACTATCGTATGCACAAGAGCAGCCGGCAGCTTTGCCGCTGCTCTGAGGGAGGTAAAAATGAGTTACGCCATCGTATTCAGCAGCAAAACCGGCAACACCGCACTGCTGGCACAGACCCTGCAGAAGCAACTGCCGCAGGCAGACTGCTGCTATTTCGGCGCACCGGACGCTGCCGCATTGGCAGCAGATACCCTGTATGTGGGCTTTTGGACGGACAAGGGCAAGGCGGATGCCGACACGCTGGATTTTTTGAAGCAGCTGCGCGGCAAGCGGGTATTCCTGTTTGGCACCGCAGGCTTTGGCGGCAGTGCGCCCTACTTTGAAAAGATCCTTGCCGCCACCCGGAAGGCGCTGGACGGCAGCAACACCGTCATCGGCAGCTTTATGTGTCAGGGCAAAATGCCGGTGTCCGTCCGGCAGCGGTACGAGGCCATGAAGGCAAAGCCTTTACACATCCCCAATCTGGACGCCCTGATCGAAAATTTCGATAAGGCGCTCTCCCACCCGGATGCCGCAGATCTGGAACAGCTGAAACAGGCTGTAAAGTGAGTAAAAAAGAGCGACCGCACATGGTTTTGTGCGGCCGCTTTTTCTGTATGGGACAAACGCTAGTCAATGGTGGTTTTGGTGCGCCCGATGCCGATGACGGCGGTGGAGATCTTTTTCCAGCTGTCGCAGCCGCACACGCCGTCCACCCGCAGGCTGGTGCGCTTCTGATAACCGCGCAGAGCCTGCTCGGTGCGGGCACCAAAGATGCCGTCGATACGGCTGCCGGTCTGGTAGCCAAGGGTGGAAAGTGCGTCCTGCAAAACCATGACATAGCAGCCCCGGCTGCCCCGGCGCAGGGTGGGGTAACCGGCGGTGGTACCGCTGCACGCCGGGGTGCCGTAGCGGCGGTCAAAGTGCACCCATGTGGGGGTCTGGCTCAGCGGCTCCACATAGCCCCATGCGCCGGTAGCGCGGGCGGCGTTGTAAATTGCGGTGCGCTGGCGCTGGTCAAGGCTTTGCCCCACATCGAACGCTACCCCCGCGTAGTGCTGACTGCGGGTGCCGTGACCGCCCTCCCAGATGCGGCGGAAGGCGTACCCCACCGGGATGCCCCTGCCGTATTTGCGACGGGTCAGGTTCCACGCTTCCATGGCGGCAATGGTAGTCCACAGGGTAGGGCTGGACGATTTGCCCCGGAACTCCCGCAGCCGCAGGGTGGTCAGAGTGCTGTAAGGCATGGGGTCGTTCTCGTTCAGGTTCGTGTAGGTGTACACCTTGTTTTCGTAGGCGTCATAGATCAAAAGGCGTGCCATCCCTCATTCCTCCTTCTCGCAGCCGCAGGGGTCGGTGCACTGGGCTTGCAAAGCGTGCCATGTTTCCCGGTACACGATGCCGTTTACCGGCTGCAGCCCCGCCTGCTGCTGGACAGCCCGCACGGCGGCAGCATCTGCTGCGCCAAAGCGGTTGTTGTCGGCCACATAGTCCTCGCCGCAGGAAAGTTGTGCCCGGCGGTTGAGCCAGTACTCCACCTGCCCCACCTCCTGCCCGGCGCTGCCCTCGGCGATGGCGCGCCCCGGGTAAGCGGTGCTGGGCGGGGTGTCCCGGTCGGGGTTCGGGGCATGGGCAGCCAGCTGCAAGCTCAGCGCTTCCACCGCCGTCCATGTGTCGGCATCGGCAATGCCGGTCTGCTCCAGCCCCAGCAGCTGCTGGGCGCTGCGGGTGGCGGCGGCAGTCTCGTCGGTATAACGGTCGGCAAGGGGCGGGGCCTCCACGCTGGAAAAATAATAGGCGATGCGCTGTAAAAGCAGATTGTAGTACAGCACGGTATCACCGCTGCTGCCCACCGTCAGCGGGGTGCCGGGGTAGGGCAAACGCTTTAAGGTGACCACCGGGCCGGAGGAGCGCAGCTGGCTGGCGCGGCCATAGAGAGAGTTCCATGTGGTGCGCCCCACCACGCCGTCCACGGTAAGCCCTGCAAACCGCTGGTACGCCCGCACCGCCCGCTCGGTATCCGCGCCGAACTTTCCGTCAATACTTACCGGCGGGATGCTGCTTTCGTAGGCGCTCATGAGGTAGAGGTAAAATTGCAGCTCCCGCACCGCCGTGCCGGCAGAGCCGGTGCGCAGCACGCCCGGGTACTCGCCGGGGCGCAGGGAAGAGGAGAGCAGCCGGTTGGCGATATCGTTGTACACCTCGTACAGCTTTTGCCATGTGGTTTGCCCCACCACGCCGTCTGCCGTCAGCCCGAAGTAGCGCTGGAACCGCCGCACAGCCGATGCCGTGCCCGCGCCGAATTTTCCGTCCACGGTCACGCTTTCAAGGCTTGTGTATACCGTGCGGGCGATCTTCAGCCAGAACTGCACCAGCCGCACATTCTGCCCGGCAGACCCCTCCCGCAGCGGCGTGCCGGGGTAGGCGTTGGGGGTGCCGTTGTCGGACTGGATGCTCAAAAACTCGTCGTACAGCTCCTTCCAAGTGGTCTGCCCCACTATGCCGTCTACGGTAAGGCCGTATTTGCGCTGGAAAGCACGCACCGCATTGGCGGTGGCAGTGCCGTATACGCCGTCTACCTTTACGGCGGGGATGGCGCTGTCGTACTGCGCCAGCGTGTTCAGCCAGAACTGTACCTGCTCCACCGCGCTGCCGGAAGCACCGGTGCTCAGCACCGTACCGTTCCATGTGCCGTTGGACAGGGTGCCGGTGGAAGTCTCGCCCTCGCTGGTCAGCTCGGCGAGATCTTTTACCGATACATAGATATAGCTGATCTTGTACCATGTCTGCCGCCCCACCACGCCGTCGGCGGTCAGGTTGAACTGCTTCTGGAACGCCCGCACCGTGGCGGCCATCCGGCTGCCGAATACGCCGTCTACCGTCAGCTTTCCAAGGAAGGGATAGTCCTTGGTAATGCGGTTCAGCTGCCGTTGCAGGGTGAACACCGCCGCGCCGCGGCTGCCCTGCCGCAGTGGTGTGCCGGGGTAGCTCTGCGGGATGGAGCGGATATTTTTAGTGCGCACGATCTCGATGCTGCTGCCGTAGTAGTAGCGTAAAATTTGCAGCGCGCTGCGCCCGTTGTTGGCAAGTGTCACCGTGCCCCACTGCTTGAGCCCCGGGCAGGTGACCGACTTGCCGTCGCAGTACTCGGAATAATAGGGGTTCACCGTACCGCTTTTGCGCAGGTAGGTGTTGAAGATATCGTCCGTGATGCGCACCATCACCTCGAACACAGTGCGCCCATGGACGTAGTACTGGTCGTAGCTGGTGGAGTTGGTGATGTTGAAGGTGTAGCCCTTGCTGGGGTACCACTCGGTGTAGATACGGTTCAGCGCCAGCGAGATCTGGCAGTGGATGTTTGCCCGCAGTGCCTGCTCCGGCCACGGGGAACACCATAAACCAACGGACGAAATAAATGCTGCATCGTGTATTTTGCAGCGTATAAAAAGCGGCTGCTGCACAAAATGCTGTGCAGCAGCCGCTTTTTTGGGAGCTGATGAAACGCTTACGCTTCCGTTTCGGGCTCTTCCTCGGGCTTTGCTTCGGAATGCCGCCGACGGAACCAGTCGGCGGGGATGCCGCTCTGGGCAGGGGTAAGATCCGGCGCGGGGTGACCGTCCGGCAGGTGCGCACCGAAGGCCGGAACAAAAAAGAACTTGCGCACGATGAAGATCAGCGCGATCGCGCCAACGCTGAGCAGATTCTCCACGGCGGAATCGTGCCCCACCACCAGATGGCGTGCAATGGCGTAAAGCAGCACCTCAAGGCTGCTGCCGGGGCTGTGCTTAGCCAGCATCTTGATGAACTCGATGCCGATCACAATGTCCAGACTGCGCTCCAGAAAGGTGCGGATCTCTGCTTCGTTGCCATCGAACAGCAGGCCGGGCATCCAGCGGATGAGGGGCACAACGCTGAGCAGCAGACCGATCAGCACCAGCCCGGACAACAGCACCTCCAGCAGACTGGAAGCCTGAATAATGCGGTTGCGCAGGGAAGTGCGCCAGTGGCTTTCTACCGGGTGAGAGGGGTGTTCCATAGTAAGACCTTCCTTTCGGCATTCTGCTAAACAGGATTCGACAAACTTCTGGTTAGATTGTAGCAGAATGCGGGCAGGCTGTCAATTCATGGAAAATCAATTCGCCTTGGCGGCAGATTGTGCCGGAACGTACCCGGCCTTCTGGATGCAGGCAATACCGTCGGCGGTGTCCAGCCAGTCGTACAGACGGCGCTCCGGGCTGTCGGCAGCAGCATCCGGGTGGATGACGGCGTAGAAATCGTTGCACAGGGGGTAGCTGCCGTCGGCAAGGGTGTCGTTGCTGGGGGCTACATCGTCCACCGCCAGCAGCCGCAGACCGGGCTTAGAGTACATCTGGTCGATGTAGTAATATACGGAAAAGCCGATGGCATTGGCGCTGTTGTTGTAATCGGCAATGCTGTCCACCAGCTCGCCCATTTCGGCGGGTGCCAGCTCAGAGGGCGGGGTCATCAGCTCGCCACCCTGAATGAGCAGCTTTTTGAACAGGGTCTGACTGCCGGAGTCCTCGCCGCGCTGGAAAGCAACGATGGCCTGATCCTTGCCGCCTACGTCTTTCCAGTTGGTGATCTTTCCGGCGTAGATGTCCCGCAGCTGCTGCCGGGTAAGCGCCTGCACGGGGTTGTCCTCGTTGACGATGAACACCAGCGCGTCCACTCCAATGGGCTTCTGCTCCAGCTCCACGTTGGCCTCTTGCAGCTCTTCCTTTACATAGTCCGGCGCTTCGTATACCACCAGCATCCGGGTGGTGGTGTCGTACAAGCCAAAGTTTTCCCATGCGTAGGCGGTGGTGCTCACCGTGATGCTGCTGCGGGCTTCTTCCAAGTCCATACCGGTGGTATCGGCCAGCATCTGCGCCATCAGCGGGATGCAGGCGGTGCTGCCGTCCAGCGGGGGAAAATCCTCCACGGTCAAAAACGGCGCTGCCTGCTGCACAGTAGAGGACGCTGCAGAGGACGCGGGCTGTTTTACCACAGAGGAGGCGGTGCTGCCGGAGGGCGCATCCGTGCCCTTGCAGGCGGTCAGTACCCCGGCAGCGGAGCAGGCAGCCAGCCCCAGCAGAAAGCTGCGGCGGGAAATTTTAGCGTTTTTCATAAGAAAGCCCTCCTAACTCAATAGCCGTAACTCGGTTCATCGTCCGCAGTGGCAGACGAGAAAATACTCTGGCAGTACAGCCAGTTGCCGCTTGTGTCCATCCAGCCCACATAGAAGCCCCGTTGTGCAGCAAACACATGGTCGGGCAGGGCGTTCAGGCTGTTAGAATAGTACCCGGCGCAGCTGGCAAGCCCCTGTAATACTACCTTGCCGTCTGCGTCCAGCACATCGCATACGTTGCCGTAGGCGCTGCCCACAGCGCTGCGGCTGCCGTAGAACATGGGTCTGCCGTCGGGGTCGGTGGTCAGGTAGTTGACGTAACTGTATTTGCCCTGCAGGGCGGTCAGGTCGCTGACAAGCCCCTGCGGGCCGTACAGCCGGGTGGCGGTGGTCTCGTAGCGGTCGTTGTCCTGCAATTTCAGCCAGACGTAGCCGCTGCCGTAGTTGCTCATCCGTACCCGCTGCTGGTGCTCCACCGGCTCTACGGTGGTGTCGGTCAGCAGCTTTCCGTTGTCCGTGCTGTACACCCGCAGGCTGCCGTCCAGCGCGTAGACGGCTATGGTGTTATCGGTGGTGTTCACATCGTACAGCGGGGTCTTGGTGCCGGTTTCCAGATCATAGAGCTCGTAGCCATGATCCTCGCCGCTGTGCCATGTTACCACATAGCCCGGGAAATATTGGCTGGGCTGCTCGTCAAAGGCGGCAATCAGTCCGCGGTCCTCTGTGGTCATATCCCGCAGTTCGTACCGGCCATCGCCGGTGGAAAAGCTGGCAAGACCGCCCGGGTAGACCTGCAAAAAGCCCGTGTACTGCTCGCCGGTCTGGGTGTTATACAAAATCTGGTCGGTGGTCTCGGCTCCGGTGGCAACGTCCAGCTCCACCCAGTCGCTCAGGGTATCGCTGTCGTAGAAAAGGCGGTATGCCGAGGCGGCATCGGCGCGGTAGACGGGGGTGCTGTCCTTTTCCTGCACAACTACCCAGCGGTTCTGTTGGTAATCCATATCCCAGTCGTAATCGTCCAGCCCTTCCGGGCGGGCGTAGCAGCTGAACACCAGCTTATCGCCGCATAGGGTGCAGCTGTATGCGCCCTCCGGCACCGGCAGCGCTGCGCCGGTGGCAAGGTCGATGACCTGACAGGTGCCGTAGCCGGACTCCGGGACGTAGCCGCCATCGACAAGGCGGCTCTCCTGCAGCACCAGCAGGCCGTTTTGCAGGGTAGCGTTCTGCTCGCCCTCAAAGGACATCACCTCAGTGCCGGTCTTGTCGTACAGGGCGGTGCGGCGTCCGCCCCGGCCGGTGGGGTCGGACCAGCTGCGCAGCCAGTAGTCCGCGATGCCGGTGGCACTGTCCTCCACCAGCGAGACGTTCTCGCTGCGGGCAGCCTGATGCAGCGGGGTGCTGCCGCACAGGATGGTGGTGCTGCTCCCCGCGCGGTCATAGCAGTACAATACCCGCAGACGGTCATCGTTCAGCACGGCGGGGTCGTACAGGGGCTTGCCGCTGTCGTCCGTGGGCACGGAAACGGCAGAGCTTGCAGCGCCCGGCACGCCGGTGGCGGGCGGCAGCAGGGCACAGCCGCAGCCCAAGGTAAGGGCAAGGGCTGCGCAGACCGCCCCGCAGCCGATACGCAAGACAACACGCTTCATAAAAACCACTCCTTTGCAAAAAACAGGGAGGAAAATTTTTCCGTTCACTCAGAATACGAAACAGCCGCATTTTTCATTGCAGAGCTTGCAGAAAAATGCGGCTAAAAATGGTTACAATTGCATTACAGCTGCGCCGGGGCATGGGACGCTTCTGCCTTGTCCATCTGCTCCAGCTGCCGCAGAAAGGCCAGCAAAAAGGGCAGCGAGATGAAGAAGGTGAGCGCATCCGCAATGGGCTGGCAGAGCTCCACACCCACAAGACCCAGCACCCGGGGAAGTACAAGGATCAGCGGGATAAAGCACACGCCCTGTCGGCAACAGGCCAGAAAGGTGGCGCGCCCGGCCTTGCCAACGCTCTGGAAGGTCATGTTGGCCACTACGATCACCGGCTGCAAAAGGACGGCAAAGCACTGGTAACGGAAGGCAGGCAGCGCCACGGCGGTGACTTCCGGGTCATCCCGGAACAGACGAATCAAAGCTTCATCCTTCCACCAGCACACCGCGATCAGCGCCACCAGCAGCACAAAGGCGGCTTTCAGGGTAAAGACAGCGGCCTGCCGCACCCGGTGGTACTTGCGTGCGCCGTAGTTGAAGGACGCCACCGGCTGCAAGCCCTGTCCCACGCCGATGGCCACCGAGAGGATGAACATAAAAATGCGGGTCACGATGCTCATGCCCGCCACGGCGGCGTCGCCGTAGATGCGGGCGGCAATGTTCAGCAGCATCCCGCCGATGCTGTTCAGACCCTGACGGCCAAAGCTGGGCGCGCCGCCTGCAAGGATCTGCAAAAACTCGCGCGGCTCCCGGGTGACGGCAGAAAGCCGGAACTGGCTGACCGTTTTGCCCCGCAGGAACATATACAGCAGAATGCCAAAGCTGATGGTCTGGCTGAGGGCGGTGGCGATACCGGCACCGGCAGTGCCCAGCCCCAGCCCGAACATGAACAGCGGGTCCAGCGCGATGTTCAAAAGCCCGCCGGTGACCAGCCCAACCATGGCAAGGTTCGCTTTGCCCTCATACCGCAGGATGTTGTTCATCACCAGACTGGAGATCATCAGCGGCGCGGCAAGCAGGATGGGGCGGGCGTAGGCGCAGGCATGGGGCAGAATGGTATCGGTGCTGCCCAGCAGCATCATAAAGTCCGGCAGGGTGGCAAGACCAGCCACTGCCAGCACTACGCCAAAGGCCAGCGCCGTAAAAAAGCTGGTGGAAGCAAAGCGGGTGGCGGCGTGGGTATCCTGACTGCCCAAGCGGCGGCTGATGATGGTGCCGGAGCCGTGCCCCAGCATAAAGCCCAGCGCCTGTATAATAGCCATCAGGCTGGAAACGACACCCACCGCGCCGGAAGCGCTGGTGGAGATGCGCCCCACAAAAAAGGTATCCGCCAGATTGTAGATGCTGGTGATCAGCATACTTAAAATGGTGGGCGCGGCCAGACTGAGGATCAGCCGGGGGATAGGGGTCTCGGTCATTTTGTGATACTGCACCACAGTGCGGTCCTGCTGGGTCATGGAAAAATATCCTCCTTTAAAAACGAGAAAACCGCCCCTTCCAGAGCGGCAGATAGTCCTGATAGAAACAGTATAACGCAGTTGCGGCAAAATGTCGAGAGGGAGAAAAACGGCCCTTTCTCCCCTGCGAAGGGGCGAAAAAGAAGGCGAAAACAGGGTGGTTTCTATATAAAGTGCTAAAGAATTGTCGAATTGCTTGTGAAAAATCACGATATGTGGTATTCTTTATAAGAAGGAATTGGAAAAATCTGTGCATTTTATGATTGGGAGGGATTTGTACATGAAATCCGTAGCACAAACTGTGATCGAAGCCGACCGCTTTTATACCATTGCCGCTCACACCGGCAACGTCATTCAGGCAGTGGAAGGCAGCAAGGACGGCGGCACTGTCCGTCTGGGCAAGTATGACCACAAGCCCGAACAGGAGTGGAGCTTTGTCCGCGAGGGCGATGGCGTGTACCGCATCCGCAACCGTGCTTCCGGCAAGCTGCTGGATCTGACCATGACCGGCACTGCCAACGGCACATGGCTGCATCTGTGGGAGGACGTGGGCGGCACGTCCCAGATGTGGAAGGTAGAGCACACCCCGGAGGGAACCGTGCGTCTGCGTTCTTCTTGGGCAGGCGGCAAGTGCGTGGACACCGTGGGCATGGGTGCCGAGGTGGGCGCTGTGCTGCAGATCTGGCAGGAAGTGCCCGGCGGTGGCGACCAGCTGTGGGTCATCTCTGAGGTAAAGGACCGCGTAAAGCGTGCCGCTAAGGTTGAGCAGGCATCACCCGCTGCCGAGACGAAGTCCGCACCGGCCAAGGAAGCCGCTCCCGCCAAAAAGCCCGCAGCCCGCAAGCCCCGCACCACCAAGAAGGTGGAGGAGAAGCCCGCTGCTCCCACCGCAAAGGCCGCAGAGCCGGTCAAGGCAGAAAAGCCCGTCGTGAAGAAGGCAAAGGCAGAGCCAGCTGCCCCCGCCGCAGAGGTGAAGGCTGCGCCCGTTGTGGAGACCAAGGCTGAGACTACTGCTCCTACAACTAAGGCTGCATCTGCTGCGGAAGCTAAGACTGCCCCCGCCGCCGCAAAGCCCAAGGCAAAGCGTGCACCCTGCAAAAAGACCGTAAAGAAGTAAGAGATCATAAAACGCAAAAAAATCGGACAGACCGCAGTCTGTCCGATTTTTTTTTCGTTTATAGAAGCTTTTTTATGCAGCAGGGGCGGCAGCATCATCGCTCTGGGCGGCGCTCTGCACGAACTGCACGATGCTCTCGATGGTCTTGCGCAGCTGCACAAGGCTTTCCACGTCAGAGTCCTGCATCCGTGAGGTGGGCGCGGTCACCACGGTCTGGGAGGCAGTCACCGTGCCGGTCAGCTCTGCATGGATGTGGTGGGCGGGCACGTCCAGCAGGATATGCACCTTGGGGGACAGGGTCTTGAGCAGACCCTGCTTTTCGATGCCCAGAATCAGCTGCGGCGCATCCTCACCGGCGGTGAGGTTCGGCAGCTGAAGGTAGAGGTAGCCTTCCTTCGCGTTGGCGGGCTGCACGGTTTTTAGCTGCTTGAGATTCAGCTGGAAGTCATTCACCTGCTGCAAGCCGGTGGCGGCGGGGTCTACCCCCAGCAGGGTGGCCAGCTGGTTTTGGGAAATGTAGCTGCCCAGCGACCAGCCCGGCAGCAGCAGGCTTGCCAGCGGATATTCGGCAACAACCGTACTGCGCAGCTTGTTGTACAGCTGTCCGGCATCGTACAGAGTCTCTTCCTCGCTGATGTACATCCGGGTCAGAGGGGCATCGTTGACGGTGCTGGTGCCCGTTGGGTACAGCGCCAGCTGCACTGCCCGGGGGGTGTACTGGCCGGTCAGGCTGCCGGTGGTGCCGCCGAACTTGTCCAGCAGGGCGTAAAGGGCAGGGGGCTCTGCTTCGGTGGAGGTGATGGTGTAGTCCAGCGCAAAGCTGGCACCGCTCTGGAATGCCTTGACCTTGCGGCTGACGAAGCTGTACAGCACTGCCGCAGCCACTGCGCACACCAGAACCAGACACAGCAGAACGATCAGCGCCGCACGCAGACCGGTGCGCTTTTTGTGGGAAGATGCCATGGAAAAACCTCTCCTTCCGGTAAAACGTATTTGTTTCAGCATAACGGAACTGCCCGCAAATGTCAAGCGCCGCAAACTGCGGACAAAACAAAAAACCTGAAACATTTCTGTTTCAGGTTTCTGGCGGAAAGATGGGGATTCGAACCCCAGAACGCTTTTGACACGTTACACGATTTCCAGTCGTGCGCCTTAGACCAACTCAGCCATCTTTCCACATCTTTTGTTCTGCCTTTGGGCGGGTGCCCTTGGCGCTCCACTATAATACCTGAAAGCAGGCTTTTTGTCAAGGATTTTTTTGAAAAAAATCAGACTTTTTTAAAAATGACGAAAAAGCGCGAGAAAGTATTCTGCCGCATGGATGGAAAGCACAAAAAGCCCTTGACGCACCTTTAAAATAGGTCTATATTGAGGGCAAAGAGCACTGCGGTGGGTCATTTTGTGCCGCAGCGGCGGGAAATATAAGGAGGATGCTTTTATGACTTATCCTGAAGTGCTTGCCAATGCCCGTACCTGCATTGGTCAATACTGCAAGGCCTGCCCGGTGTGCAACGGCGTGGCCTGTAAAAACCAGATCCCCGGCCCGGGTGCCAAGGGCGTGGGCGATACCGCTATCCGCAATTATAATAAGTGGGCGGACATCCGGGTGAACATGGATACCCTGTGCCCCGGCGGTGCACCGGACACTACGCTGGAGCTGTTCGGCAAAAGCTTCCGCTACCCCTTCTTTGCGGGCCCTGTGGGTGCAGTGAACCTGCACTACTCCGATACCTACACCGACATGACCTATAATGATGTGCTGGTGCGTGCTTGTGCCGAAAATGGCATTGCGGCCTTTACCGGCGACGGCACCAACCCCACCGTGATGGAGATGGCTACCCGCGCCATCGGCGCTGCGGGCGGCTGCGGTGTGCCCACCATCAAGCCGTGGAACATCGACACCATCCGGGAAAAGATGGCACAGGCCAAGGCCAGTGGCTGCTTCGCCGTGGCCATGGATGTGGATGCAGCGGGTCTGCCCTTCCTGAAGAACATGACCCCGCCCGCCGGCAGCAAGAGCGTGGAGGAACTGGCCGAGATCGTGCAGCTGGCGGAGCGTCCCTTCATCGTCAAGGGCGTGATGACCGTCAAGGGCGCACTGAAGGCAAAGCAGGCCGGTGCCGCTGCCATCGTGGTGTCCAACCACGGCGGCCGCGTTCTGGACCAGTGCCCCGCCACCGCCGAGGTGCTGCCGGAGATCGCCGCAGCCCTCAAGGGCACCGGCGTGAAGGTACTGGTGGACGGCGGTATCCGCACCGGTGTGGATGTGTTCAAGGCGCTGGCGCTGGGAGCAGACGGCGTTTTGATCTGCCGCCCCTTCGTGACTGCTGTCTACGGCGGCGGCACAGAGGGCGTGAAGTGCTACATCGATAAGCTGGCTGGAGAACTGGCCGACACCATGCAGATGTGCGGTGCCCATACGCTGGCCGAGATCACCCCGGACATGGTGCGGGTCTGAGGTTTCTATTATAAGTAACAAAAAGGAGATGCCCGGTAGGACATCTCCTTTTTTGTTACTTCAAAGTGCCGTCCAGCACCTGCTGGTAATACCACGGCTTCGGGGCGTGGAAGGTCTTGCCGCTGAGGAAGGCAAAGTCCGGCTGGGTGAAGCGGGGCATGGTCCTGTCTCTTATACACATCTCCGAGCCCACGAGACGGACTCCTATCTCGTATGCCGTCTTCTGCTTGAAAAAAAAAAAAAAGGAAGGGATCACAAAAAAAAAAAAGATAACACGTCAGACAAATAGGGTATGACGATAGTCTGTTGATAGTACACA
>OJJW01000326.1_pt1 | contig 13796 bp, 10 predicted proteins | sample 1596331 | NCBI WGS metagenome assembly OJJW01 (sample SAMEA4350156, study PRJEB24818) | metagenome | biome: human; feature: gut; material: faeces | place: Denmark | collected 2013-09 | reverse complement strand
TTTGTTTTTATCTTTTTTTGTGTTGTTTGTTCATTCTTTTTTTTTTTTTTGTTGTGTGTTTTGTTTTTAATGATACGGCAACCACCGAGATCTACACTATCCTCTTCGTCGGCAGCGTCAGATGTGTATAAGAGACAGGAATATCCCTCAAATGTGCAACTCGTGTATGTTGATCGTGGTACAGATAGTGCAGATTTTAAAATCGTGGGTTTGATTCATCGAGGAGATTTTTTAGTCACCCAAGATTATGGTCTGGCATCACTCGTTTTGCCAAAAGGTGTACGGGTCTTTCATCAATCTGGAAAAGAATTTGATGAAAGTAACATTGGTTCACTTTTAGAGCAACGGTATCATAGTGGGAAAATGAGAAAAGCTGGTCTGAGAACTAGAGGGCCCAAACCCTTTACAAAAGAAGACCATGCAGCTTTTCGGCTTGCTTTTGAGCAAGCATTGGCGGAAAAATAGTTGGAATTAAACATGAGGTCGAGACAAAAGTCGTTTCGATTTGAGAAATTGAAGAAAAAAACGAGGTTGGGACAAAACTAAAAATCAGTTTTGCCACAGACTCTAACTCCGAATAAACGGTGGGAGCAGAAGGAGTTAAACACTTCTGTCCCAACCTCGTTTTTTTGTATGGAGATTATTTTTTTCTTTTCTTATACAACTGGATCAATGAATCGATGGCTAAGAAGATAATGACTAACGCAGCGATCGCATAGGTACAAATCCCTAAGATGGAGATGACATTGAAACGATCATCTGGTGCGGCTTGTACTAAAAGTGAGGCTCCTACGATCAATGCAGCAAGGATCACGCCGAAAACGATCCGATTGACCATGTTTTCTATACGACTTAATAGATCTTCTTGCTTTTTGATCTCTAAATTCACTTTTCCTTGCCCTGAGGTCCATATCTCAAGTAGATGATGCAGTTGTTGAGGAAGTTTCGGTGCAGTTTTCAATCCGCTTAATAAGTCTAATCCCGTTTTCTTCAACGTTTCTTCGATTTCTAAATGAGTGAAAAAATAATTCTGAGCAAATGGTGTGGCAATCTCCATCAATGACATTTCAGGATCTAACACACGAATCACACCTTCTAATGTACTAAAAGCTTTGAGTAATAGAGTGATATCGCGATCAAACTGTAAATTGTTTTGGTGGCAGATCACAACGATTTGAGTAAAGACCTCTTGGATCTCGATTTCTTCGATGGGAGAATCGGTATATTGTTCAAGAAAGGTAGCCAGTTCTTGATGGAAATTACTTTCATCAAAAGAACCTTCCTGTTGGCAAAGCCGTAAAACAGCCTTCTCAATACGATAATTATCTTTGGTGTATAACGCAATGACGGCTTCTGTCAAGCGTTGGCGAAGTGTCAGCGATAGCTGGCCCATCATGCCAAAATCAATATAGTTCAGCGTATAAGGGGCGGCTTGTTTCGTGATACGAGAAGTAGCTGTCACACTGATCGAATGAAATTCTTTTTGTCGTTTTTTTGTTTCGGTTGTTTGGCTGTGACTCAACTCATCTGGGGTCAATAGATGGAATAAAATATTCCCAGGATGAGGATCTGCATGGAAAAAGCCATCATCGAATACTTGCTTCATAAAGTTTTCGACTAATAATTTTGCGATGCTTTGTTTTAATTGCTGATTGTCATACCCTTCAATGAGTGGTGGTTCATCAGCTGTTATGTTCATTAAATGGTTTAAATTTTCTCCAGGCATTGCTTCCATCACGATCACTTTTTTCGAACAAAAAGCTTCATAGATTTTTGGACTGCGAATCTCTTGCCAATGGTCATTCTTTTCATAAAATAATACGCCATTCTTACTTTCTTTAAAAAAGTCCAATTCATTCGTCAATGAACGTCGTACTTCTTGCAGCACACCATTCAAATCTACTACGCTAGTTTCAGGAATGTATTTGATCAAAGGAAGAGCTCTTTCAAAAAGTTGCAGATCCAACATGATCTCTTCAGCAATATTTGGATGTTGGACTTTAACGACCACAGTGTCGCCATTTTTTAACTTTGCATGGTGTGCTTGACCCATAGAAGCTGAGGCAAAAGGAGCTTTGGTAAACTCTTCAAAAATATCTTCGATCAATAAGTCCAACTCTGATTCGATTGTTTTTTTTACGGTTAGATAGCTATCACTAGGGACACTATCCTGTAAGGTTTTGAACGTTTTTGTAAACTTAGTTGAAAGCAAGTCATCACGTACAGATAACATTTGACCGATTTTGATAAATGTTGGTCCTAATTCTTCGAAGGCAGTTTTCACCTGTTCAGGATTTTTTTGCTGGACAAAGTTAGGAACGACATTGTATTTGATAAATATTTTGATGATTTCTGCTAAACGGCTGCGAGAAGTTGATTTTGACATGTAACTCACTCCTTTCTATTATCATAACTGGAAAGGAAAAAAGGAACAACTAACTTGACGGTATATTTTACAATTCCTCAATCGAATTTTTCTAATCAGCAAATCATCACTATTAGACAAGAATCTAAAAAAAGTGAGGATCTATTTCTTGCATTTTTTCCTACGATTCAACACGAAACGCTTCTTTCACAACCATCTTTTTTGTGCTAGAATATGAAATAAATCACTGAATGATTTAGAATACAGGAGGACAATCTTTTGAAGATTACTTTACTATATGGCGGACGCAGTGAAGAACATGATGTTTCGATTCTTTCAGCGTTTTCAGTCTTGAATGCTATTTATTATGCGTATTATCAAGTGCAACTTATATTTATCAGTAAAGATGGTCAATGGGTCAAAGGACCATTGTTAACAGAAAAACCAGCCAGCAAAGATGAGTTGCATCTGACTTGGGATCCAAGTGGAAAAGTAACAGACGGCTTTACTGGAAAGGTGATCAATCCTGGAGAAATCAAAGAAGAAGGAACGATTGTTTTCCCAGTTCTGCATGGACCAAATGGAGAAGATGGAACGATCCAAGGATTTTTAGAAACATTGAATTTACCTTATGTGGGCGCGGGTGTGTTGACGAGTGCATGTGCTATGGACAAGATCATGACGAAGTACATTTTACAGGCCGGGGGAGTGCCACAAGTTCCTTATGTCCCAGTATTGAAAAATCAATGGAAAGAAAATCCTAAAAAAGTTTTTGATCAATGTGAAGGCTCTTTACTTTATCCGATGTTCGTCAAACCTGCGAATATGGGATCAAGCGTAGGGATCTCCAAAGCGGAAAATCGGGAAGAATTACAAAATGCGTTAGCGACTGCATACCAATATGATTCACGTGCAATCGTTGAACAAGGGATCGAGGCTCGTGAGATCGAAGTCGCAGTCCTTGGAAATGAAGATGTACGCACCACGTTACCTGGTGAAGTAGTAAAAGATGTGGCTTTCTATGACTATGATGCAAAATACATCAATAATAAAATCGAAATGCAGATCCCTGCTGAAGTTCCAGAAGAAGTGTATCAAAAAGCACAGGAGTATGCGAAACTTGCCTATACGATGTTGGGCGGAAGTGGCTTGAGCCGTTGTGATTTCTTCTTAACAAATAAAAATGAGCTTTTCTTAAATGAATTGAATACAATGCCTGGATTTACTCAATTTAGTATGTATCCTCTACTATGGGAAAACATGGGCTTAAAATACGGAGATTTGATTGAAGAACTGATCCAACTAGGAATCAATCGCTTCAACCAACGCCAAAGTTTTTTTGAAGTAAATAAATAAAACCAGAAAGAAGCTGGATCAAGCGTCAACTACGCTTGTTCTGGCTTTTATATGCGAAAAGGAAGGTTTTTATGAAATTAACGATACAAGAAATCGCGCAAGCAGTCGGTAGTGGGAATGAGGAATCAGGTAAGATAACTGGAGTGGAATTTGATAGTCGTAAAATCAAAGCCGGTGATCTATTTGTTCCCTTAGCTGGAGCAACGGACGGGCATGAATTTATTCAGCAAGCAATTGAACAAGGTGCTTCGGCTACGCTGTGGAGCAAAGAACCAGCAAAAGCTCCGCAAGGAATTCCAGTGATCATTGTAAAAGATACATTAGTAGCAATGCAGGATCTAGCTAAATACTATTTAGAGAAGGTTGGCGCGGATGTTATTGCGGTGACTGGGAGCAATGGCAAAACAACTACGAAAGATTTGACTGCATCAGTATTATCGCAAAAATTCCATACGTACAAGACACAAGGAAATTACAATAATAATATTGGTTTACCTTACACCATCTTGCATATGCCTGACGAAACAGAAAAAATCGTTTTAGAGATGGGGATGGATCATGCCAATGAGATCACTGCGCTTTCTTTGTTAGCCCACCCTAAAGTTGCGGCAATCACGATGATCGGAGAAGCGCATATCGAAAACCTTGGTTCTAGAGAAGGAATCGCTAAAGCGAAGATGGAGATCGTAGATGGGCTTGCATCGGACGGTTTATTGATTATTCCAGAAGCAGAGCCGCTATTAAAACCACTTACAAAGAATTTGACACAACGTGTGCAAACATTTGGGATTGGTTCAGGAGATGTCGATGCCACTGTTGAAAAAGAAGAAAAGACAGAAACAAACTTTAAAGTAGCAAACGACCACTTTATGATCCCTCTTCCAGGTAGTTATAATGTGACTAATGCGCTGATTGCTTATACGGTAGGTCGCTTTTTTGGGTTATCTATTGAAGAAATCCGTCTTGGTTTAGCAAATGTCGCTGTGACACAAAACCGTACAGAATGGCTGACAGCAGGTAATGGTGCCTCCATTTTAAGTGATGTCTACAATGCCAATCCAACCGCCATGGGCTTAGTTCTGGATACTTTTGGTCAACTCCCCTCTGAAGGCAGACGAATCGCTGTGCTTGCAGACATGCTTGAGTTGGGACCAGATTCCTTGCAGATGCATGCAAGCATGAGTGAACATATCAAGCCCGATAAGTATGCTGTAATCTTTTTGTATGGGCAACAGATGCGCGCATTGAAAGAAGCCTTAGAAAAACAATATCCCACATTATCAGTCCTTTATGTTGAAAAAGAAAAAGAAGAATTGATCAAAGCAATCAAAGAAGAATTGCACCCTGAGGATAGTATTCTATTAAAGGGAAGCAATAGTATGAAACTGAATGAGGTCGTTCAACAGCTAATGGAAATGAAATGATGAACTGTAAACTTGCAGAAAATGAAAAATCATGCTAAAATAACCTATTGCCGAAAGATGAAGAGAAATTGGACTGGTTTTATCATAATGTAAATTGCTAGAGCCAGATGTCATAATAATGATAAAGCTGAACGCGACCCGTTTGGCTTTTCTAATGCCTAAACTTCGCAAAGTGATTTTTCGGTGGTGCCACAGGGGCTAAAAATGGATAAAAACGTGCGTGGCCACTGTCAAAAAGAACCAAACACTTTGACCGAACAATCGACGGGGTAGCAAAAATTAAGCTACATCCTCAGTTAACAACCATATAGGAGGATTCATTTGAAATTTAAAGAACTAGAATTATCACCAGAATTATTGAAATCAGTAGAGCGTGCAGGCTTTGAAGAAGCAACACCAATCCAGTCAGAAACAATTCCTTTAGCATTGTCTGGAAAAGACGTGATCGGACAGGCACAAACAGGAACTGGTAAAACGGCTGCTTTTGGTTTGCCAATGTTAGAAAAAATCGATACAAATCGTAACGAACTACAAGGATTAGTTATTTCACCAACTCGTGAATTGGCAATCCAAACACAAGAAGAACTTTACCGTCTTGGCCGCGACAAACGCGTACGCGTGCAAGCTGTCTACGGTGGAGCAGATATCGGCCGTCAAATCCGTGGATTAAAAGATCGTCCACATATCGTTGTCGGTACACCAGGACGTATGTTAGACCACATCAACCGTCACACATTGAAATTAGGGACTGTTGAAACACTAGTATTAGACGAAGCAGACGAAATGCTGAACATGGGCTTCTTAGAAGATATCGAAAGTATCATCTCTAGAGTTCCTGACCAAAGACAAACATTATTGTTCTCAGCAACGATGCCTCCAGCGATCAAAAATATCGGCGTGAAATTCATGAAAGATCCAGTACACGTGAAAATCAAAACAAAAGAAATGACTGCTGATTTGATCGATCAATACTATGTACGTGCAAAAGAATATGAAAAATTTGACATCATGACTCGTTTGTTTGATGTACAATCACCTGAATTAACGATTGTTTTCGGGCGTACAAAACGACGTGTGGATGAATTAGCTCGTGGACTAGAAGCTCGTGGCTATCGAGCAGAAGGAATTCACGGAGATCTTTCACAACAAAAACGTATGAGTGTATTACGCTCATTCAAAAGCGGACATCTAGACATTTTAGTTGCGACAGACGTTGCGGCTCGTGGACTAGACATCTCAGGTGTGACGCACGTGTACAACTATGATATCCCTCAAGATCCAGAAAGCTATGTTCACCGTATCGGTCGTACAGGGCGTGCCGGAAAAGGCGGAATGTCAGTAACTTTTGTTACACCAAACGAGATGGATTATCTTCATGTCATTGAAAACTTAACGAAAAAACGTATGACTACATTGCGTCCTCCTACTGAAAAAGAAGCATTCAAAGGACAATTAGGCGCAGCGATTGAACAAATCGAAGCAAAACTGGAAGAAAATGGGTTAGATAAATATCTTCAAACAGCTGATAAGCTTTTAGAAGAATATTCTGCTCAAGATCTAGTAGCGTTGTTATTAAAAACAACAGCAAAAGATCCTTCAGACGCAGTCCCAGTTAAAATCACACCAGAACGTCCATTGCCTATGCAGAAAAAAGGCTATAACAAGAATGGTAAACGTGGTGGCGGCAATAACCGTAATCGCCGTGATAATGGGAATTATCGTGGAAACAAATCTAAAGGTGGATATAACAAAAACAGTAGCCACCAAAAAGATGGCGGTAAACGTCAAAACGATAAAAAACGTGGTTTTGTGATTCGCACAAATAATGATTAATAACAAAATGAAAGTTTCTCTTTTTTAAGAGAAGCTTTCATTTTTGTTATTTCTATACATATTGGTGGTAAAATAGCGAGAATTTGGTAGAATGAGAGTGTTCTAGAATTTTTGAAAAGAGAAAAGTATATGATAAAAGGAATTGGTATTGACGCAGTTGAATTACCTAGGATTGCGAAGATCATCAAAGAAAAACAAAAATTTATTGACCGTGTGCTAACGTCTAACGAAATCGCTCAATTTCGTGAATTGCCTTTTCATCGGCAAGTAGAATTTTTAGGTGGGCGATATGCTTGCAAAGAAGCATTTTCCAAAGCTTGGGGAACCGGCATTGGCAAAGTGACCTTTCAAGAAATCGAAATCTTAAAAAATGATGCAGGACAGCCCGTGGTGACAAAATCACCTTATAGTGGGAAAGTTTGGGTCAGTATCACGCATACGGATGAAGTCGCCTATGCACAAATTATTTTAGAAGAGTAGAAAGAAGGAAAAAATATGGTTGTCGCTTGGCACCGTCCTACAAGAGCAGTTATACATACAAAAGCTATTACTGAAAACGTGAAAAATGAAGTGGATCGATTACCTAAAGGGAAAGAATTATTTGCTGTTGTAAAAGCAAATGGTTATGGACATGGAGCAATCCAGACAGCTGAAGCTGCTGTTGCTGGCGGAGCTAGCGGTTTTTGTGTATCTAACCTTGATGAAGGAATCGAATTGAGAGAAGCCGGTTTTACACAGCCGATTCTAGTATTGAACATGGTTCCAATTGATGCGCTGACATTAGCTGTTGCTCACGATCTATCCATTACTGTAGGAAACCAAGAATGGTTGAATGAGGCGGCAGAGTTCCTGTCTGATCGTGGAATAAACCATCCTCTTTCACTGCACCTAAAAGTAGATACTGGGATGGGCAGAATCGGCTTTACGACTCCAAAAGATGCCGTAAGCGCTGTGACGTTCATTCAGCATAGTTCTGTGCTACACTGGGAAGGAATCTATACCCATTTCTCAACAGCTGACCAAGCTGACGATACTTATTGGAAGCTACAACAAAAGAGATTTATCGAAATGATCGATGCAATGCCTGAATTACCGAGATATATCCATGTCAGCAATAGTGCCACAGCATTATGGCATGATGAACCAATCGGCAATATGATTCGTTTTGGGGTGGCGATGTATGGACTGAACCCTTCTGGTCATGCGTTGGCTGAAACATACCCTTTACAGCCTGCACTTGAATTAGTATCAGAGTTGATCCAAGTGAAACAATTGGCTAAAGGAGAAGGTATTGGTTATGGCAAGACCTATACGACTAGCGAAGCAGAGTGGATCGGAACGATCCCTATTGGTTATGCAGACGGTTGGTTGCGGAAAATGCAAGGATTTTCAGTTTTAGTAGAAGGAAATTTTTGTGAAATCGTTGGTCGTGTCTGTATGGATCAAATCATGGTGCGTTTACCTCACGAATTCTCTATTGGAACAAAAGTGACCTTGATCGGTAAGAATCATGGACAAGAAGTAACAATGCAAGCAGTGGCGGATCATATCGATACGATCCATTATGAAGTAGCCTGTGTACTAGGAACACGGATTCCTAGAGAATATCAAGATTAAGGAGAATCCTATGGTTAAAAGAGGAGATATTTATTTTGCTGATCTTTCTCCAGTCGTGGGATCAGAACAGGGCGGGACCCGTCCCGTCTTAGTCATTCAAAATAATTTAGGCAATCATTTTAGCCCTACGATTATTGTTGCGGCAATCACGGCAAAAATGGCAAAGCCTAAATTACCTACGCATATAGGGATCAAAGCAACGGGGACAGGAATTGAACGTGATTCCGTCATTTTGCTCGAGCAAATCAGAACAATCGACAAATCAAGACTGAAAGAAAAAGTCTGTCATTTGGATCGTGGGATCATGACAGATGTTGATCGTGCATTAAAAATCAGTGTAGGCATCGAAGCATTGGCGCCTGTCACTAAATAAAAGCATTACGCCTTTACATATAAAAGGATTGATGAAGCTCAGTCGTGCGTATGTTTTACCGAACGGATAAAATAAAAATAGAAGAACAAAAAGAAACCTAGATCCAAACACACGAGAAAGTGTCCTGAATCTAGGTTTCTTTGTTTACTTACTGCAAGATTGGCTTACCAACTTGCTTTTTTTACGCCAGGGATCAATCCTTGATGCGCTAATTCACGGAATTTGATCCGAGACATGCCAAACTTACGCATGTAGCCGCGTGGACGTCCATCGATCAAGTCACGATTTTTTAAGCGTTCCGGACGAGCGTCTAAAGGAAGTTGTCTTAATCCTTCATAGTCCTTATTGGCTTTTAATTCTTGGCGTAAAGCGGCATAGCGCTCAATCGTAGCTTGTTGTTTTTTAACTTTTGCGATTTTTGATGGTTTTGCCATATTCTTTCCTCCATTTTTATAAATCGTAAAGGTTTCGTTTTCGGAAATGTAACTTTAACATAATCATTAGATAATCGCTATTTATTTGAATTTATTCAAAATAAGGCGCATTTTTTGTCAAATGGAACGAGGGAACGTAAACTAAAAGTAAAAAGGGGTGCAAAGAAGATGGAAAGATTAGGGATTACAGGGTATGGACCAGCAATAGAAGTCTTTAAACGTATCACTGCGGAACCAAGGGAATTGACCGCAAATCATATTCGGGTAAAAATGAAAGCGTTCGGAATCAACCCTTATGATATTGCTTTGCGTTCAGGTAGCATGCAAGAAGTACGTAAATTGACGTTTCCTTATGTCTTAGGAAACGATGGTGCGGGAATCGTAACGGAAGTAGCAGCGGATGTTCAATCTTTTAAAGTGGGAGACCGAGTGGCAGTTCACCCAATATCAGGAGCATATGGAGAAGAAATCGTCTTACCAGTGGGGAAAGCGGCTAAAATCCCAGAAAAAATGAGTTGGTCAGAAGCGGCAGCAATCGTCACACCGGGGGTTACCGCCTACAATCTGATCAATCATCTGCTAGATCTTCAACCAACCGATACAGTAATGATTGAAGGGGCATCGGGAGCGGTAGGAACTAGCTTGATCCAATTACTTCATATAAGAGGCATCCGAACACTCGCCAGTGCTTCTAAAAAGAATGAAGAAAAGATACGTCAACTTGGAGTTTCTGATTTTTCTGCATATGACCAAGAAGATCCTGGGATAAAGTTCCAAAATCAGGCAGATACTGTGATCGATGCAACAAAAGGGAGCGTAAAAGGTGAATCTGGTATCCAAATCATGAAAGAGGGTGGAAGATACATCGCCTTGAATGATCTTCCATCCCTAGAACTACGTCAAAAAAAGACAGGATTCTATGAACCTTTTATACCTAGAAAAGAATATCAGGACCAAGAAGCGTTTACTCACTTATTCAACGCATATCAAAATGGTGATTTTCATATTTTTGTGGGGAAAGAATTACCAGCTACGTTAGAAAACGTGATTTGGGCACATCAACAAGTAGAAGGGCACTCTACAACAGGCAAAATCATTTTGACTTTCGATTGAAATTTGCTGTTTTTAGGAATTTTATGAAAATTTGTTGATACCACCCTTAGACTTTTCATAATTCTAGTACTGTATTGGCGTAAAAATATCTTTCTTCTTCAATAAATGATAAAGTAAAACATGTAAAATTTAATCATTCGTTCATTTATGCAGGAGTAGAATAGGACAATTTCAGCTATGTGTCAAAATTATTGCTGTTTTTGAAAAAAGAGAATTGAAAATTACATGATTTACATGGTAAAGTAATTCAGCTGAAAAAAAGAAGAAGGGGATATTTATGCGTTCAATCAAAAATACATTGAAGTTATACCTACTTGATTGGAAAAGGATTTTTAAAAATCCAATTGCAACAATTTTGATCATTGCAATTATGATTATCCCTTCATTGTATGCATGGTTCAATATCAAAGCATTATGGGACCCATATGGAAATACAGGGGAGCTGCCAATCGCTGTCTATAGTGCAGACAAGCCGGCAGAATTCCAAGGGAAAGAAATTGCAATTGGCAAAGAAGTCATCAAGTCACTTCATGACAATAAACAACTTGGATGGCAATTCGTTGATTCAAAAAAAGAATTAGAAGACGGTGTACGTTCAGGAGAATATTATGCAGGTATCTACCTGCCAGAAGATTTCTCTGAGGACTTATTGAGTTTTACAAGTGGAGACATCAATAAACCTAAAATCGAGTACACAGTGAACGAAAAGATCAATGCCATCGCTCCGAAAATCACGGATAAAGGAGCAACAGCGATCCAAACACAGATTTCAGATGAATTCATCAAGACAGCTAGTTCTACTTTGCTGAAAGTTTTCAATGAAATCGGCTATGACATTGATTCAAATCTTGTCAGCATCAACAAAGTAAAATCAATGATCCTGTCCACGGATGAAAATCTGGATACAATCGATGGGTATACGCAACAAGTACTTGACTTGCAAAAGCAACTACCAGACATCAAAGAAAAATTGAATAAAGCCAATGAATTCATCGATTATTTACCAAAAGTCGATGAGATGGGGCAAAAAGTCGTTGAATTAAACGGCAAAATGCCTCAACTACAAGAGCAAGCGAAAATCATTTTAGACTTGCAACAAAAGATTCCGGAGATCCAGAATGCTGGAAAACAATTAGCTGAAATCGATGGAGACTTTTCATCGATCCAAGAAACGATGAACCAAGGAATCAATGAAGCGAAACAAGGCTTAACGATCATTCAACAAGTCCAAGATATTTTGCCAGATGTCAAAAATCTAGAAGGGCAGGCCAATAACCTCGCTTCACAGACTAAAACTGGTGCAAATCAGCTGAAAGACGCGCTACCTGGTATTACGACAAGTGTTAAGACGACACTTGATTCGATTGGACAAGTAGCGACTACGACAAGTTCGTTAGCTTCAACAATCAATCAGGCAATCTCGGACAATCAGCTCACAGATGATGAAAAACAAAAAATTGGTGAAGTGTTAACGAATTTTGCCAATAGCATTCCAGAGCAACAAAATGGGATTGATCAATTAGTATCGTTCCTAACAAAATTACAAGAAAATGCTGGGAATACAAAGCTACAAAACATTATTGATGCGTTAAATAACGCAAAACCTGTGTTAAGCATTCTGCAAGAACGCGTGACAGCATTAAATCAAGCGATTCAAAGTGGAAACATTGAAAATGTCAAAACATTATTAGGACAAGTTCAAGATGCTGCTAAAAACGTGAATAGTCTTGTGTCGGCTATTGACCCAGCCCAAGCTAGCTCAACCGTTGAGTCTATCTTGAACCAAGTGATCAGTACGATCGAAACAGCACAAGGTGCATTAAGCAAAGCAGATCAAATCGATTTTGATTCATTGTTAAGTTCAACAAAAGCTACTGTGACGAATGCAGTAGCGATCTTAGAAAAATACCAAAAAGAAATGCCTGCTATCGGGCAAGAAATCCACGATGCCAATACCATGTTGAATGGCAATATGGCAATGATCGTTGATGGAATCAACAAAGGCGCAGACCTATACAACAATGATCTGCCAGTACTAGCCAATAAACTAAATTTGGCTGCTGACTTCATTCAAAATGATTGGCCTACGTTGAAAAACGAAATTACCGGAACGATGTCGACAGTGAATGAAAAAATGCCTCAAGTGGAAACAGCTGTAAATGCCGCTGCTGACTTGATCACCAATGACTGGCCAAGTATCAAGGTAGGTATCCAAAAAGCCGCTGACGCGATCCGTAAAGGCGAACAAGAGGTAGATCTCGGAGAAGTAATCAAACTCTTGAAATTAGATGCAACAAAAGAGAGCGACTTCTTTACTAGTCCTGTAGAACTAAAAACCAATGCACTCTATCCAATCGCAAACAACGGTTCAGCAAGTACACCGTTTTATACAGCGTTATGTTTATGGGTCGGTGCGGTACTACTATCGAGTGTCGCTACAACAGATTATTATTTAGGGAAAAAAGATCGAAACAATTTTACAAAACGTGAACAATTCGTTGCCCGTATGTTGACATTCCTAACTATGGCGGTCGCACAAAGTTTGATCGTTACACTAGGAAATATCTTCTTATTAGGCGTAGATGTCCAAAATCCAGTTTACAGTGTCTTATTTGCTGTATTGATCGGCTTAGCCTTTATGATGATCGTCTATGTTTTAGCTGCCTTGTTTGACAATGTCGGGAAAGGATTAGCGATCATCATCTTAGTACTATCTATTTCCGGTGGTGGCGGGAACTACCCGATCCAAGTATCAGGGAAGTTCTTCCAAATGATCAATCCATTCTTGCCATTTACCCATGCGGTCAACCTATTGAGAGAATCAGCAGGCGGAATCTATTGGCCAAACGCCATCCCAGCCATTTGGATCATGATCGCACTATTCGTAGTCTTTGGCATAGTAGGAACAGCCGTAGCACCATACGTACAAGAAAAAATGCTCAAATTCAAAGAAGCAGCACGCAAGAGCCATATATTTCATTAGGCCGTTTCAACGCTGCTCTGCATCAAGTAATAAGCCCCGCCAGACGAAAATAGTTCCTCATATTTTTGTTTGGCGGGGCTTATTATCTGTCTCTTATACACATCTGACGCTGCCGACGAAGAGGATAGTGGAGGTTTCGGTGGTCGCCGGATCATTAAAAAAAAAAAAAAAGCACCCCGTAGGCTATCTCTTATACACACCTTAATCACTACAAGAAAAAGACCGAGTTGGATCATGCGCTGTACCTCACACTAAAAAAACAACTAAGGAAAAGCTGAGAAAGGAACAAGCACGGGAA
>OJJW01000319.1_pt1 | contig 13905 bp, 13 predicted proteins | sample 1596331 | NCBI WGS metagenome assembly OJJW01 (sample SAMEA4350156, study PRJEB24818) | metagenome | biome: human; feature: gut; material: faeces | place: Denmark | collected 2013-09 | reverse complement strand
CCTATTCTCACATTATTTGATTCGTTGTAACTACATCTGACCAAACTATCTTCATTTTACTCGCGTCTTTACTACGTTGGCATATTTATTTTATTTTTTTTTTCTTATGTTGTTTTTTTTTTTTTTTCAAGCAGAAGACGGCATACGAGATAGGAGTCCGTCTCGTGGGCTCGGAGATGTGTATAAGAGACAGCTTTTACATCTTCCTTGTCGATCGTTTCATATTCTTCCGGGGCATTGGCCTTGGAAAGATAGATCTCGGTTGGCATGAAAGAACAGTATTTTTCAATGACTTCTCTTGCACGGTATTCGTTGGCAAATTCCAGACAGTCCTCATTTAAGAACAGTGTGATTTCTGTACCAACGGTTGTTTTGTCGCCGTCTTTCATATCAAATTCGGTACCACCATCGCAGGACCAGTGAACAGCGGTTGCACCTTCTTTATAAGAAAGGGTATCAATCGTTACTTCATCTGCAACCATAAATGCGGAGTAAAAACCAAGTCCGAAATGACCGATGATCTGATCGTCATTGGACTTATCTTTGTATTTCTCGATGAAATCCGTTGCACCGGAAAATGCAATCTGGTTGATATATTCTTCTACTTCATCGGCAGTCATTCCAAGACCGTTATCGATAAATGTTAAGGTTTTTTCTTCCGGGTTTACGATGACCTGAATCTTTGCTTTATAATCAGCAGGAAGGGAATATTCTCCCATCATGTCCAGTTTCTTTAATTTGGTAATCGCATCGCAACCGTTGGAAATCAGCTCACGATAGAAGATATCATGATCTGAATATAACCATTTCTTGATAATCGGAAACAGATTGTCGCTGTCGATGGATAATGATCCGTGTTTATTTGCCATATGTTATACATCTCCTTTGTTTTCATTCACAAATGTTCGCTAATGAAAATGATAAAACCAGTTTTGTAAAAAGTCAATAGAAAATCAGCACTCTTTTTGAATGAGTGCTAACAATGAACGCGAAAATGCCGGAAAATAGCGTGTTGGTGCATTTCTAAAAACTTTCTAAACTGTAGACACTTCTTTTAAATCATGTTACTATTTATGCAGAACAGGTGATCGCGAAACTCTTTCCCGATCGCTTATTTAATGCAAAATAAGAAAAGGAGTATTACATATGTTAAAAGAAGGCGTAAAAGGAACACAGGAAATTATGGTAACAGAGGAAAACACCGCAAAAGTTATGGGAAGCGGTGCCCTGGATGTATTTGCAACCCCTGCAATGATCGCATTGATGGAAAAGACTGCATGGGAGAGTGTACAGCCGTATTTAGAGGAGGGAAGCGGAACGGTAGGAACGTTAATGAATGTAAAACATGTGGCAGCTTCCCCGGTGGGCATGAAAATTACCTGTGAAACCGAACTGACGAAAGTAGATGGCAGAGCACTGACGTTTTCTGTAAAAGCGTTTGATGAGGCAGGACTGATCGGAGAGGGCGAGCATGAGCGCTTTATCGTATATAATGAGAAATTCCAGGCAAAAGCCGATGCAAAGCTGGCAAAATAATGTTATACGATAAAGATATCCGTGAACCTCTGGCATTTTATCTGGAAGAAATTTACGGGAAAAACAGAATCCTTGAGGAACAGGTGATGGGGCAGTCACGGGCGGATATGGTCATGGTGGTACACGATGCCCTCTACGGAATTGAGATCAAGAGTGATGCGGACAGTTATGCACGGCTGGATCGCCAGGTGAAAGATTACAACTTATATTATGACTATGATCTGGTCGTGGTCGGAACCCGGCATGCGGTACATATTAAGGAACATGTCCCGGAATGGTGGGGGATCATTACGGTGGAACAGGTAGGGGATCAGGTTGATTTTTATATGCTGCGGGAGCCACAGAGTAACCCACAGATGGACTGGAACTGTAAAATAGAGATTTTGTGGAGGCCGGAACTGGCGCATATCCAGGAACTGAACGCGATGCATGCATATAAGCAGAAAAGCAAGCGGTTTGTGGCCGATAAAATTGTCGAGACAGTTCCGAAAGAAACGCTGGCAGTCCAGCTCTCGGAAGAACTGTTCGAGCGGGATTATACAAAAATCTGGGAGACGATTCAGACCTTTCGAAAGGAAAACGGACAAAAACTGCGTCGGAGACGAAGAAGACGGAAAACAAAAAAACAGGCGTAAAGCGGGCAGAAACAGGAAAAGAATATGTCGGCAAATGTCGAAAATCGGATGACGCTCTCTGAAATTGGTGGTATAATAGTACCAGATATGGGGAAGGAAAAAGAACAGGGGTGCGACTATGAAGATAGCAGTATTTGCGACAGGATGGAACGGTGAGTACCTGCGGGATATGTATCACGGTCTGGAAAATTCACAGAAAGAATTCCATGACTCCATACATCTGTATGCAAGTTTTGGAAGACTGGGATCAGGAGACAGTTTTAATAAATCAGAATTTGATTTTTTTGAACTGGCAGATATGTCGGAGTACGATGGATTTTTGTATCCGAGTACCACGGTCAAAGAAGGGGATGTCAAGCAGCGGTTACTCGAACGGATCATAGAAAGTAAAAAGCCCTGTGTATCTCTGGAAGAGGAGATTCCCGGGCTTTCTTTTGTCGGAATCAATCAGAGCAAAGCCATGCGGCAGATCGTGCGGCATCTGGCCGGGGTTCATGGAATCCGGACATTTGGTTTTATTAACGGCATGAAAGATACCTATGAGGCGCAGATGCGTCAACAGGGGGTAGAGTCCAAAATTCGGGAACTGGGGCTTTGTCTTATGCCGGAATGGGTGGATTATGGAAATTATGAGTACCGCTCCGGGGAAACATATGCCAGAAAAATGATTGCAGCATATGAGGCAGGGGAGGAACTCCCACAGGCGGTTATCAGCGCAAATGATCTGATGGCGGCAGCTTTTTTGCAGACCATAAAAGGAACGGCGCTCGAGGGAAAGATACCAGTCACAGGGTTTGACCGGTATTTTGACGGGGAATGTTTCAGCCCGACGATGACAACCATTGAACGGCCGAGAGACCAGGTGGCATATGAAGCTGTCAGGCTTCTGCACGAACTGCATGAAAAGGCAGATGGAAAGCTGGTACACAGGGAACTTTCCTACCGGTTTTTTATCGGGAATACCTGTGGCTGCACAAAGCATGTCCCATTTGATACGGAATCGTTCCGTAACCGGATTTTCTGGAAAAATCTGCAGGAACATGACGCAAAATCCAAACTCGATTCCATGCAGGAATGGGTAACCAGCCGGATCTCTTTAGAAGAGATCATGGATGCGACGGGGAGATTCTTAGATCTGGTCGGGGCAGGAAGAGGGCAGATCTTTTTGACGGATGATCTGTTTTCCCAGGAAGCCAAAAGTTATCGAAGCTGTAAGAGAGAAGTACTTAACTGGTGCAATGAAAAGAACCGGACAGAAGAAGGCGGGGTACAGGTGTTTATGCCACTGCATTATCAGCTGCACCGGATGGGATACTGTATGGTGGCTGGCGTGGATGAGATGTTTAGGACAGGAATTCTGGAAACCTTTTTCCGCAATATCTGTTATGCACTGGAAAATTATATCCAGCGGAAGCAGTATCAGGAAGTAAATCTGAAACTGCAGAAGTTGTACCGGATCGATCAGCTGACGGGAATTTATAACCGTTTTGGAATGGAGGATCTGGGACAGAAGTTTTATGAGAGAAATTGTGAGTATCATATTAATACGAAGTTTATATTCTGTGATATCAATCGTTTAAAATACATCAACGATACATATGGGCATAAAGCCGGTGACTGGGTCATCCGAAAGACGGGGGAAGCGCTTGGAAGGCTTGCAGCGGAAGACAGTCTGCCATTTCGGTTTGGCGGTGATGAATTTCTACTGCTGACGAGAGAAGAGTCCGGGATCACCGCGGAATCCATCCGGCAGAGCATTGCCGTGGTATGTGGGGAGGAAACCTCTCCGATCCGGGAATCTTTAGAGGTCAGTATCGGTGTGATTCTTGCCCCGTGGGACAGTGAATATAATATGGATGTATATCTGAATCAGGCAGATGAGGCAATGTATGAAGAAAAGAAAATGTATCATGAAAAATATGGAGACCGGCGCAGAAGATAAAAATCAACAGACTGCCATCTATGTGATGACGCATAAGGCATTTACGCCGCCACCGGACCCGTTGTATATTCCGCTTCATGTGGGAAGAGCGGCGGCTTCGTCATACAGCAGGGATGAGAAATCGTCCCCGCTGTCTTTTTGTGTGGGAGATAATACCGGAGATCACATTTCCGAAAAAAACTGTTATTACAGTGAACTGACGGGAATGTACTGGGTATGGAAAAACTCCCATGCAAAGGTAGTTGGTACCTGCCATTACCGCCGGTATCTTTTAAATGAGCAGGGAAAATTGTTTACAGAGGCACAGATTCTTTCTCTGCTGCAGCAGTATGATGTGATCACAACGAAAGAACTGCAGCTGAATTTTTCTTATTATGAGGGATTTGCTTCTCACCACAAGATTTTATATCTGGACGAAACAGCCCGTGTGATACAGGAGATTTATCCGGATTATGCGGCGGATTTTCAGCAGCTGGTGCAGCAAAAGCACACCTATTTCGGAAATATGCTGATTGCAAAAAAAGAAGTTTATGATGCTTATATGGAATGGCTGTTTTCTATTTTATTTGAAGTGGAGCGGCGCGTGAAAGTGGAAGAAGAGGATTCTTATCACCGGAGAATTTTCGGATTCATTTCGGAGTTTTTACAGTATGTCTGGATCAGGCACAACAGGCTGCGGGTGTATGCGTGTATGGTAGGCATGCTGGGAGAAAAAGCAGAGATTGCAGAAGTCCGGTGCCGGCTGGCGGAATATTTTGACCGGGCAGATGTGGATGGAGCAAAGGCATATTTTTTGCAGGCAAAAAAAGAACGGCCGGATCTTCTGATGGAAGCATCGGATATCACCGGAGAACTTCATCTGTGTATGGAAGTGATTGCCATAGCAGGCTTAGAGCAGCAGGCATACGGTAAAAATCTTCTGACCCGTGTGCGTGGATTCCGGAATCTGATGCAGTACTGCAATAACCTGAACCGGTATGTACTGCAGAAAAAACAGGAGATCCCGGATGCCGGTCTGCAGGAGTGGGAAGAAGAAAATGAGGTAACTCCGGTTGCCAGACAGGTCGCAGAACAGGTGATGCATGCGTCTGAGGCGGAGGCATCTGTGGTACACCGGCTGCAAAATCAATTAACAAAATAAAAAACATCAATAAAATTGCTTAAATTTAATCATTTCCAAATGAGAGATTATGTGTTAAAATTACTCATTGAAATTGATAATATTTAATGTTGGAAAAGAGGAAACATCATGAAAAATTTTGACAAGTATGAAAGACAGTATTTTCTTCCTCCAGTCTGCGAATACGACTGGGCCAAAAAAGATTACATAGAGAAAGCACCAATCTGGTGTTCCGTTGATTTGCGTGACGGCAACCAGGCGTTGATTGAGCCAATGAGTCTGGATGAGAAGCTGGAGTTTTTCCAGATGCTTGTGGATATCGGCTTTAAAGAAATTGAGGTTGGATTCCCAGCGGCATCCGAGACAGAGTTTATTTTTATGCGTACACTGATCGAGCGCGATATGATCCCGGATGATGTGACCGTTCAGGTGCTGACACAGGCGCGTGAGCATATCATTAAAAAAACATTTGAGGCAGTCAAAGGGGCTCCGCATGCAGTTATTCATCTGTACAATTCCACTTCTGTGGCACAGCGGGAGCAGGTGTTTAAAAAAGACAAAGAGCATATCATGCAGCTGGCTGTGGATGGTGCAAAGCTGTTAAAGAGACTTGCCAGTGAGACAGAGGGAGATTTCTCTTTTGAGTACAGTCCGGAAAGTTTCCACGGAACCGAAGTGGATTACGCAGTAGATGTCTGCAATGCCGTTCTGGATGTATGGGAGCCGGATGCCGCACACAAGGCAATTATCAATATCCCGGCAACTGTTGAGACTGCAATGCCGCATATTTTTGCAACACAGATCGAATATGTAAGCAAGCATCTGCACCACAGAGAAAATGTGGTACTCAGTCTTCATCCGCACAACGACAGAGGCTGCGGTGTCAGTGATGCTGAACTGGGACTTCTGGCAGGAGCAGACCGTATCGAAGGCACGCTGTTTGGAAACGGAGAGCGTACCGGAAATGTCGATATCATTACGCTTGCCATGAACATGTTTTCTTATGGCATTGACCCGAAACTGGACTTTGCAGATATGCCACGCATCCGTGAGACGTATGAGCGTCTGACGAGAATGCATGTCCATGAGCGTTCTCCGTATGCCGGAGATCTTGTCTTTTCTGCGTTCTCCGGTTCCCATCAGGATGCGATTGCAAAGGGAATGGCCTGGAGAGAAGAAAAGAAATTAAAGACATGGACGGTTCCGTATCTGCCGATCGATCCGATGGATGTGGGAAGAACTTACGATGCCGATGTTATCCGTATCAACAGCCAGTCCGGAAAGGGAGGAATCAGTTATATCTTAAAGCAGAATTTCTCCATTTCTCTGCCGCAGGCAATGAAAGAAGAAGTCGGATATGCAGTGAAACAGGTATCGGATGAAGAACACAAGGAACTTTCTCCACAGTGGGTATACGAGATCTTTGAAGAAAACTATATGAACAAAATGCCGTACTTTACAATCGATTCTTGCCATTTCAAGCAGAATGATGGTATTATGGCAGAGACAGAAATTAACTTTGGCGGAAAGAAGACCATCGTCGATGCAAACGGAAACGGTCGTCTGGACGCCGTGAGCAACACAATCAAGCAGTTCTTCGGTATCAGCTACGAACTTTCTACCTATGAAGAACATGCATTGTCCCATGGATCTTCTTCTAAGGCAATCGCCTATGTGGGCATTACCTGTGAAGGAAAGAGTTACTGGGGTGTCGGTATGGATGAGGATATCATCAAAGCGTCCATCCATGCGCTGACGGTTGCTGTAAATAAATTACCGCAGATTGCACAAAACGATGGGGCACAGGATGAACGCCTGACCGCCATGCTTAATTTTATCCAGAACAATTATCAGGATGTAACACTTGAGAGCATGGCAGCGCAGTTCCATCTGTCAGAGCCTTATATCTCCAAATATATCAAGGATAAATCAGGTAAGACATTTGGAGAGCACGTAGCCCATATTCGTATGAAACGTGCCAAGACTCTGCTGAAAAACGGTAATATGACGGTTGAAAATATTGCGGATGTTGTCGGATATCCGAGTGTTGAGCATTTTAACCGTACCTTTAAAAAATGCTTTGATATGACTCCGTTGCAGTACCGCAATGAGAGCCGCGAGAAAAAATAAAAAGCCGGAGGTGGCGTCGAATGTATGATGTAATTATTATTGGAGCAGGACCGGGGGGGATTTTTTCTGCCTATGAGCTCATGAAGCAGGATGAAAATTTAAAGATTGCAGTGTTTGATGCAGGACGTTCTTTGGAACAGAGACATTGTCCGATTGATGGAGAAAAGGTAAAGAGCTGTATCGGCTGCAAGACCTGTGCAATCATGAACGGATTTGGCGGAGCCGGAGCCTTTTCGGATGGTAAATACAACATTACCAATGATTTCGGCGGTACTTTATATGAATATATCGGCAGACAGAAAGCACTTGAACTGATGAAATATGTGGATACCATCAATATGTCTCACGGTGGAGAGGGAACCAAAATGTACTCCACCGCAGGCACAGATTTAAAAAAAGTGTGTCTGCAGAATAAACTGAAGCTTCTGGATGCATCGGTCCGCCATCTGGGCACTGATGTCAATTATGTTGTGCTGAAAAATCTTTATGACGAGATGAAAGACCACATGGACTTTTTCTTTGACACCCCGGTGGAGAAGATTCAGGTCAAAGAAGATGGATATCTTGTTTCGACAAAAGATGCGGAATATGCGTGCAAAAAATGTATCGTGTCAGTCGGACGGAGCGGAAGCAAGTGGATGGAAACCGTCTGTGAGGATCTGGAAATTCCTACCAAATCCAACCGTGTGGATATCGGTGTGCGTGTAGAACTTCCGGCAGTGATCTTTTCCCATCTGACCGATGAACTTTATGAGAGCAAGATTGTTTACCGTACGGAAAAGTTTGAGGATAATGTCCGTACGTTCTGCATGAATCCATATGGCATAGTGGTAAATGAAAATACCAATGGTATTGTGACGGTAAACGGACACAGCTATGACAGCCCGGATCTTCGCACAGAGAATACGAACTTTGCACTTTTAGTTGCCAAACATTTTTCCGAGCCGTTTAAAGACAGCAATGGATACGGAGAGAGCATTGCGCGGTTATCGAACATGTTAGGCGGTGGTGTGATCGTACAGCGTTTTGGTGATCTGGTGCGCGGACGACGCAGTAATCAGAAACGTATCGAGGAGGGGCTTGTGACACCGACACTTTCCGCAACACCGGGAGATTTAAGTCTGGTTCTTCCGAAGCGAATCTTAGATGGTATCATTGAGATGATCTATGCGCTCGATAAGATTGCACCGGGTACCGCAAACGACGATACCCTGCTGTATGGTGTGGAAGTAAAATTCTATAATATGGAAGTAGAGCTGGATGAGAATCTGCAGAGCCGGTATCCGGGACTTTATATCATCGGAGATGGCAGTGGTGTGACCCATTCACTGTCTCATGCATCTGCCAGTGGTGTTTATGTGGCAAGACACATTTTAGAAAGTGAAGGAAAAGCTATTTGATCACAATATTTACAGCTCTTTATCCGGAGGCAAAGGAACTGATCCGGGCGCTTTCTTTGAAAAAAGATATGACACAGAATCATTTTCAGGTATTTTCGGATGAAAACAATCAAATACAGATTGTCATTACCGGGGCATCCGCCATTGCGGCGGCCACGGCGGTGGCAGAGTGTTCGACCAGAAGAGAACCGGATAGCGGGGATTTTCTGATCAATTATGGGAGCTGTGCCGGCAGGAAAAATATTCCTGTCGGCACTGTTTCGCTTTGTAACAAACTGACGCAAACGGTAGACGGACGTACGTTTTATCCCGATATTTTATACCGGCATCCGTTTGGGGAAGCAGAACTATACAGTTTTCCAACGGTACAGGATCAGAAATCTTTCCAACAGTTTCTGAATAAAGATGCCGGGGCGGGGAACGGGGAAAAAGGAATCCTGGTGGATATGGAGGCTGCTGCAATATATCAGGCAGGAAACTATTACTATGCGCCGCACCAGATGCTGTTTCTCAAGGTAGTAACCGATCATGGAACAACACAGGAGCCGCAGAGTGCCGGGAGAGGAGAACATTTTTCACAGATCATGGATCGGGCAGCAGAAGAGGTTTTAACATTTATCCGGCAGCTTTTGACAATGCAGGAAAAAAACAGCAGGCAGGAGAGTATGCAGGAAGCATTTAGAAGCCAGGTAGAAGAACAGGCAAAGCTGTGGCAGGAGGCATTGCATGGTTCTGAAACAATGAAAGCGCAGATCCGGCAGATGATTTTGTATCATTCACTCTGCGAAGAAAAAGAAGCATCCGGAATGCAAACCATGTCCGGATGGTACTGGGAATATGAACAGGCAGGCCGGCTGCCGGCAAAAGACAAACGGGAAGGAAAGAGAATTCTTGAAGAACTTAGAGCACGTGTGTTATAATACACGGTTTTCCCATATTTATGTGGAACGCCGCATCCGCAATCATCCGCGTACGGAACAGATCCTTTTGCGGTTTCCACAGGCACAGATTGTGGAGATTGAACATTACAAGGATGTATTTAACCGGCATGGGCAGGACGGTGTCCGGCAGCATCAGGCACAGGCTCTCATTCTGGCAGAAAAAACCGATCATTTTTTTTATGAAGGAGCACCGGTCTGTCAGGATTTTGGCAATACCAATTTTTATTACTGTTCCACAATGATGAACTGCATCTATGATTGCAGCTACTGTTATCTTAAGGGAATGTATCCGTCCGGTCATATGGTGCTTTTTGTTAATATCGAAGATTACCTGGAAGAACTTGACCATATTCTGAAGACACAGAATATGTATGTGTGCATTTCTTATGATGCGGATCTGCTTGCCATGGAGGCTGTGACAGGATATGTCAGACTCTGGAGTGCATATGCTGCAAAACATGAAAACTTAAAGCTGGAAATCCGGACAAAATGTGCCGGCCATGCGATGTGGGATCTGCCCTGTCTGTCCAATGTGATCTATGCGTTTACCCTGTCTCCGCAGAAGATGATAGATGCGTTTGAGAAAGAAACACCTTCGGCGTTTGCACGCATAGTCTGTGCCGCGGAGGGACTTAAAAAAGGATTTCCGGTGCGCCTGTGCTTTGATCCGATGCTGTATCTGCCGTCCTGGAAGACCGATTATCTGCAATTGCTAAGTCAGATTGACCGTATTTTTGGTGACCGTATGTTGCATGACGGCTGGGAGAAACTGGTTGATGTAAGTGTGGGAACGTTCCGGATTTCACAGGAATATATGAAAAAACTCCGGCGGGTAGAACCTTTTGCACCAGCGGTACAGTATCCTTATGTCAATTGCAACGGGGTATATCAGTATCCACCGGAATTATTAAAGAAAATGGAAAGTTTTATGATCACGGAATTAACACAGAGAATGGACAAGGAGAACATATATCATGAGTAAGGCAGCGATTGTAACCGGTGCCAGTTCCGGAATCGGACTGGCAATCAGCCGGGTACTCTGTGAGAAAGGGTATGAAGTCTACGGATTTGGACGGGATTTTGCAAAAGAACAGACAAGGGAATTTGTAGAGCAGACCGCGGCATTTCATCCGGTAGAAGGCGATTTATTAGAAGAACAGAAATTATGCGATGCGGTGAAAGAGATCACAAAAACGGCAGACATTGAGGTACTTGTCAATGCGGCAGGAGTCGGACATTATGGTCTGCATGAGGAACTGACTCCCAAAAAGATACAGGCCCTGGTCCGTACAAACCTGGAGATTCCCCTGCTTCTGACGAACCGGCTGCTTCGGGTGCTGAAGAAAAATCATGGATATATCATCAATATCTCGTCCGTGACGGCCAAGCAGAGCAGTCCGCATGGCTGTGCCTATGCGGCAACCAAGGCGGGACTGTCCAGCTTCGGAAAGAGTCTGTTTGAGGAAGCACGCAAGTACGGTGTCAAGGTGACAACGATTCATCCGGACATGACAGATACCAATCTGTACCGGGATGCGGATTTTACCTGTGGGGAGGAGCCGGAAAGTTATCTGCTGCCGGATGAAGTGGCAAAGGCGGTTGCCTATGTGCTTGACCAGCGGGAGGGCATGGTTGTGCCAGAGATTACGCTGCGGCCGCAGCTGCACCGCATTGCAAGAAAGTAGGGGAAATATGAGAGTAACAATTGCACAGACACTGCAGCATTATGAGAAGAAAAACCTGCCGAAAGATATTTGTGCCGGAATTATCATTATGGCCGTTTCCATCCCGATTTCCATGGGATATGCGCAGATTGCCGGTCTTCCGGCGGTATACGGTCTGTATGGATCGGTGTTTCCGATCCTGTTGTTTGCACTGTTTTCAACTTCACCACAGTTCATTTTTGGTGTGGATGCAGCTCCGGCGGCACTGATCGGAGGAGCGCTGATTGATCTGCACATAGAAAGCGGTTCAGAAGCAGCACTTAAAGTTGTGCCGGTCCTGACTCTGTTTGTGGCCGTGTGGCTTCTGGTATTTTATCTGATGAAAGCGGGAAAACTCGTGAATTACATATCTGCACCGGTGATGGGCGGTTTTATTACCGGAATCTGCACGACGATTATTCTCATGCAGGTACCGAAACTGTTTGGCGGGACTGCGGGCACCGGAGAACTTTTGGAGCTGGCCGGACATATCGGAAATACACTTGGACAGATCCATGTTCCGTCCCTTATAATGGGTGTGATTGCACTGGTAATTCTGCTGGCGGCAAAGAAACTGATACCAAAATTTCCGATGGCGGTCGTACTGATGGCGGTTGGAGCACTTATGACAAAGTTTCTTCCGGTCAGGGAGTGGGGCATACAGACATTAAGTGCTGTGCAGACGGGACTTCCGCGGTGGAAGGCGGTGGATCTGTCTGCAGTGCCGCTTAAAGATGCCATAACGATCAGTCTGTCGGTGGCAGTAGTGATTATGGCAGAGACTCTTCTGGCAGAAAATAATTTTGCCCAGAAAAACCGCTACCGGATCAACGACAATCAGGAATTGCTGGCATTTTCCCTTGGAAATTTTGCAGCAGCTCTGACCGGATGCTGTCCGATCAACGGGTCCGTATCAAGGACCGCAATGGGAGAACAGTATCAGGGGAAAACCCAGCTGACAGGAATTGTGGCGGGAATTTCCATGATGATTCTGCTTTTGTGCGGAACAGGATTTATCGGATTTCTTCCGGTTCCGGTGCTTACCGCGATTGTGATCTCCGCATTGCTTGGAGCCACGGAATTTGAACTTGCAGTCCGTTTGTGGAAAGTCAGCCGCACGGAATGTCTGATCTTTTTTGGTGCATTTTTTGGAGTGCTGCTGCTTGGAACCATCAATGGTGTTTTGATCGGCATCATGCTTTCCTTTACCGAGATGATTATCCGTACGGCAAAACCGGCGCGGTGTTTTCTTGGCATACAGACCGGACACAGTCATTTCCGGGATCTGAAAGAGAGCAGTTCCATCCATGCCGTGGAGCATGTGGTCATTTACCGGTTCAGCAGTAATCTGTGTTTTGCCAATGTTTCGGTATTGCAGAAAGATATTGAGGATGCCATCCGCGAGGATACCCGTGCGGTGATTTTAGATGCGGGAGGCATCGGGAGTATTGATATTACGGCGGCAGACTGTCTGGAGCGGCTTTATGGCTCCCTGAAAGAAAAAGGTATCCGGTTTTATATGACGGAACATATTGCGGAGGTGAACGAACAGCTGCGCAGACTCGGACTCGGGTATATGGTGGAGGAAGGCTGCGTGCGCAGAACCATCCATATTGCACTTAAGGATATGGGGATACGTCGTCCGTATCCGCTGGAGGGCGGTGTGGACAATGTTGAAAAAAGCGCCTCCCGGAAGCGGGCAGATAACCGGGTGCAGGAATTTGTCTGGGCATTTGGTTCGGAGGCAGAACAGGAAATGGAAAAACAGATTGCCCGCCAGATTGCGCATCTGACATCGGATAAGGATGTGGAGGAGCTGATTCACGGACGCTGGTCCCATATGGAGGCGCTGGATGAGGATGAATGGCTGGAGCATCTGGAAGAACATTTAAAGGAAATTGTCAATATTTCCGGGAAAGATGAGGAGACACTGGCAAAAAGGCTGGAAGAACACCGGCAGGAAGTACATGACCGGATTGCACAGGAACATCCGGAACTGGCAGAACGTTTCCGGGAACGCAGACATCTGCTGGATGAGCATCTGCGGGAGCGCAGGCCGGAGGTATACGAACTGGTAATCAGACTTCGCGAAAAAAAGGATCAGGCATAATGATATTTTTTGCGGTTTCTGACAAAGAAGGTTACCGTGAGCCCTAACGTGAGAAGTTCTGCTACTGCCACGGCACTCCAGATTCCGTTGATGCCGAGAAGCAGTGGCAGAAGGAGTACAGCAGCCAGCTGGAACACCAGTGTCCGCAGAAAAGAGATTGCAGCAGATATCAGTCCTGTCTCTTATACACATCTCCGAGCCCACGAGACGGACTCCTATCTCGTATGCCGTCTTCTGCTTGAAAAAAAAAAAAAAAGAAACCTCGGAAGATTGGCAGCTGTGTGCCATAACTCGAAATAGTGAAAGAGAGGAAACGAGCTACACAGCCTCACAATCCATCAGTAATAGTCAGTGACTAGGACTAATAGACTACACACAATAACGTCAA